>Ga0214919_10000527_pt1 | contig 64932 bp, 71 predicted proteins | sample LL1503_MetaG_FD_177994 | JGI IMG/M metagenome (GOLD analysis project Ga0214919, IMG submission 177994) | Freshwater microbial communities from Lake Lanier, Atlanta, Georgia, United States - LL-1503 | ecosystem: Environmental > Aquatic > Freshwater > Lake | place: USA: Georgia | collected... | reverse complement strand
CCAAAGAAACGCATGAAACAGTAATTCGTTTTGCGCCACCTCTTGTAATTGAAAAAAAGGATCTTGATTGGGCTATTGAGAGAATTGGGGAGGTTTTGGAAGGGTGAGTTAAGAGGTTATTGAGATATTCAATTTTTATCCTCATGACTCCCTAAATCTCCTTTCTATCGTGTGGAAAAACTGAAAAAGATTAAACTATCAGTATTAAGAACGGGCATTTATAAGGCAGTATAGAAAATAACCTTAAGATGTAGAATTAATTTTATGATGGATCAATTATATCAAATTGCTTTTATGCTTGATTGGTCAAGAATACTCATCACAGATAAAGTGGTGTTGTGAAAGTTCTTGTCTGGGATTTTGTAGCTCCAGAGGTGGGTCCGCAAAAAGGACCAACCTGCTGGGCCTATAGTGGGCTAATGTTGTGTGCGTACCATAATGTAAATCCCGATTTTACAAACCGTGTGAAAGCATTAGCGGATGCGCATACCTCTCTGAGCGCGCAACATTTCCAAGTGCATGGTAAGAAAAAAAGCTCTTTTTCATGCACCGAGATAGCTGAAGAGTTAAATAAGTCAGCTAATCTCGGACATAAGTCGTTCGGTGCAGAATTGGCAATAATGGCGGAAGACTCTCCTCATCGGTTTGACTTGTTGAGGAAAGCTTTAAGTGAGTGTAAGACTGTGGAAATTAAACCCTGGGATATAACTGGAGTTAAGGAAGCTCTCGAAATGAATGGGCCCTTTTATGTTAGCACGGCTGGTCTTAGACCCGTGACAGGAATGAGTAAGAAGGGAGAACTATTCACAGCGTACGATACAGGTCTTCACTGGATTATTACAAATGCAACGAATCACGCTGCTTTGGCCTCATATACGGGTGGGCCCCACGCAGTCGTTGTTGTTGGGTATGGAACCTGCAGGCAATCATGTCGTGATTATGGACCCAAACTTTGGCTCATCTACTTTCATTGCCGTAAATTGGGATATGTTTAAGTATTCGCTTTCTAGGCCTGCTGGTATGGACGGTGCTTATACAATTGGTTTAGTGCCATCTTGTAGCGAGCTTGGCGACGCACGGTTGGTAGAAAAGAATTTACCTGATCTTCCCTTAGAAGAAGTTGACATATGTAATGTGCGGACACTGGTTGATCCTAATCATCCAAAATATGATGAGCATACTGAGAAACTCGCTAAGATAATAGGTTCATAGTGCCTAAGCTTTAAAATATGCTCCCTACAACGGCCGTGGATCGCGAACATAGCTTTGTAACAGGCGTTCGTCTGCCTTGTCAGGATTAGCCGCATCTTCTAATATTGTTGCCTTTAAAAGGATGACCAATTCAACCACCAAGTCGCCTTCACTGTAGGAATTAAATAACTCTTTAACCAAAGCAATATCTCCTAAAAAAGGTAGCTTGGCATTATCTTGTGTGGATCTTATCTCCATTAATCCGCCCAAGATTGCAATTTCTCCGTCTTTTAGGCGTAAAACAGAATCGATCTCACGGACCTCTACGACAGGAACCAGAGATGGATGCGGCTTGATTAATTCAGACGCACTTGTGCCGGCGCTGATATTAGCATTATAGGCGATATCAACGGCAGGATCGCGCACAGCTTGATTCAGGCGTGAAATCGTTGGTCTTAAAAATAGGATAATTTCCCCTGTTTCAGGATCAATCGAGGGTTGAACGGACATAACAAGACCGATTGGCACTGTTTGAATGTCGCTTGATATATTCACACTTTGTTGTTGAATGGTTGTGCTGAATTGTTTGTCGTAATTAATACGAAAATAGACTTGGTTTTGAGCAACTTTTAAGATTGCTGTTTGATTGTTCATAACGGTTAATCTTGGACTGGATAGAGTCCTAGAGGCTCCGAATTCCTGTAACGCTTGTAGAATACTTGAAAAATTAGTTCCTGTTGCACCAATGCTGACAAGATTAGTTGTTGGGGAAGTTGGATCATGAAAACGGCTATTTTGCGAAAGGTCGCCAAATTTTGCGTTAAATTGCCAATCCCCATGCGTTCCAATTTTTTGCCAGTTGATGCCGCTTTTAAATTCTTCCTTTAAATTAACTTCAACAATTTTGGCTTCAATTAAAACCTGACTGCTTGCGGCTGCTCTTAAATGTTAAGACTTTTGCATAATGCGTCTATATTAGAGATTTGGTATAATCAGTAGCAGGGATCCATTCATTTAACGATAAAAATATCATGTCATTTTTGGTGTATGAAGCAGCGCAAAGACTAGAGAAGAACAGTTTGGTAAAGCTGAGTAGAATTATAGATTGGCAAAAGTTAGGATCAAAGCTGGGAAAGTTAGGAAGATCAGGTTATGGTCCCAAAGGCTATAATCCTACTCAGCTGTTAAAAGCATTGGTATTACAGGCTTGGCATAATCTAAGCGATGAAGGATTAGAAGAAGCGTTAAGAGTCAGGCTGGATTTTATGGCCATCACTGGGTTTATTGATGTTCCTGATCATACAACCTTTTGCCGCTTTCGTAATAGATTAGCTGAATTAAAGCTACGGGATGGATTGTTAAGAGAAGTTAATCGTCAACTTGAGGAGGCGGGTTTAAAAGTTAAAGAATCTCAAGGTGCCATTATTGATGCCACGATTATAGAGTCAGCAGCAAGACCGAGACGAGAGCTTGAAGCGATTGTAGTTGATCGAGAAGAAGAACAAGTTGATTACAAGGTAAATGAGACAGAAATTTTATCGAAAGATCCGGATGCCACATGGCTTAAAAAGGGAAAAAGAAGCTATTTCGGTTATAAGGGATTTGCTGTTGTTGACCAGGAAAATGGCTATATTGATCAAGTTCATGTAACGCCAGCTCATGTGTCAGAGATGACCGAATTTGAAACGGTGATCAAAGAACGCAAAGACAAAAGACTATATGGTGATAAAGGGTATGCTTCGGCCGCTAATAGAGCTTCTTTGAAACAAAAGGGGATCAAAAACGGATTAATGGAAAAAGCGAAAAAGAACAAACCCTTAACTCACTGGCAGAAAAAATTTAATCAGTTAATTTCAAAGATCCGGTATCGGGTAGAACAGGGTTTTGGAACTCTAAAACGCCGTTTTCATTTTGCCAGAGCTTCTTATTTTACAACTGCCAAAGTGCATGGACAAATGGTTTTAAAAGCCATGGCTTTTAATCTTTTAAAGGGGTTAAACCAAGCTATTCTAAGATGTTAAGCACTACCATTGCGTCTTTTGGCAGAAAACAAGAGAAGAAAGCAGGAAAAAACAAAAAATTGAAAAAATAAAAGGGCAGATTATTCCCCAATTACAGGCTAATTTAACACGCATCTCTCAAAATTACCTTTTATGCAATGATCTTATGTTTTAAATAATTTTCGACTTCCTTGTGATGTTTTGCAGTTCCAAAAACAGAAACGATTCCTGCTTGTTTATGAAGGGAATAGTTGGCGACTGCTGTGGGTGCAGTGGGGGGTGGAAGAAGTGAAGATGATAAAAGAGCTGGCCCTAAAGAAGGAGTTGGAGGAGGAGAGATAGTTGGAGGGTTTATATTTCCATGTCCTAAGATAATCTTTAAATTATTTTCCAATTCCAGCCAAAAATCACTGGTACTAGCTACGTTGACAGAGCTGTTAGATCCATTATCAATTGGGGTTTTGTTCTGATTTGTATTTGATCCCATATTAGAAAAAACATCTGTTGCAATCGAAATGCGATTTTGACTGTTTCTGGCAAGATTTAAAAATTGAACGTTATAATTTTCGACGTATGGGGTATCAACTTCAATGCGAACGGCTTTGCTTATGATTTTATAACGAAGGCCTCCCAGTTCACACATGTTCTCTATAACATTTATAAACGGTTGGGATTTTGCTGAGAACACAAAATGACTGGCAATATTTGGATCTAGCTGCAGGTCAATACCGGCTTGCTTTGCAAGTTCAATAAAAACAGTTTTTAAAGGCTGAGATTCACTAACGGTGACTGAAACTGGCTGTAAAAATGCAGGAGGAATAGGTTTTGCTATTTTTGGATTAGGTTTACGTTTTTGTGGTTGTGGCTGGCTTGGAACTGAGGTTATCGTTTTCATGTCTTGTTCGCCAAGAAGGGGATTTAATGAATCTCTGTTTGCCATTTCCCGGCATCCGCTTGAAAAAAATAGGGCAAATAATATTGAAAACTTTAACAGCTGCATGGGTGTGAAATATCACTTTAATATCTATTTGCTATAAATATCATAAATAGATATCTATTCCTACAGAAACCTAAGATTTTTATGGAAGAAGACAATAGATTCCTTATAATGGAGGCTAAAAAATAAAGGATATAAAATGACAAAGCTCAATAAACAAATTTCTTGGATTCTCGTTGCTCTTTTTTCATATTTTACAGTTTGTTTTGCAGCAATTGAGCCAGATTGCCTTATTGTTTACCCTGAGCAGGGGCTGCAAAGGGCTAAAGATCTTATCATCCATGAGATTAATCAGGCAGAAAGAAACGTCCAAATGTCAGCTTACCAGATGAAAGATCCGGATATAGCTGCAGCGCTTGTCGGTTGTACTCAAAGAAATGTAAAAGTTGAGCTTATGCTCGAAGAAAATCCTTATGAACATGATTTTAATAGAGACAATAGTCAAGAAACAATTTTACCCAAACTTATAGAAGCCGGTGTTATTATTTACGGGCGTCCTCAATATTTAAAAGATCAGCATTCAAAGGGGCATTACCACGCGCGCTATATTTTAATTGACCAGAAGCGTTTTTTACTAACAACAGGTAACTTTGATGAGTGTACTTTTGATCATTGCCGTGATTTTGCTGTGGGTTTTAATAGGGATTCTTATCCACAGGAATTTGATTCTATTCAAACCTTGTTTATAAACGATGCAAGTAATGAGCCTTTAACCATTCCTGTTCCTGTATCGGTCATTATTGGGCCTGACCAACAAAGAGAGAAAATCATAAGTTTTTTGAATACGGCAGAAAAAAGCATTAAACTCTATCAGCAATATTTTAATGACCCTGTTGTCTTGGATGCTTTAACTAAACTTATTATAGAAAAGAGAGTTAAGGTTGAATTACTTATGATGCCCTATCCGACAGGTTATGATAAAGATCCTAATATTTTCGCTCAAGATCAATTGAAAGAATTGGGTGCAGATGTTCGTTTAATTTTGGATTTATATGGGCACGCAAGAGCCATTATTGTTGATAATAAGTCTGCTCTTATCGGAACAGCTCAATTGTCGCCTCCGTCATTAAAAGAAAACCGAGAAATGAGTCTGATCATTGAAGGGTCTGTGGTTGCTCAATTGATTGCTCAATTTCAAAACGATCAAACAAGGTCAGTTTCTTTGGAGGAGGGAAGAAAAAGAGCTTTAGAGGAAAAGAGAGATTGGAATTCTTTTAGATTATTTGTGAGATAGAAAAGAAATTTTATCTGCAGCTTTGCGCGATGGCAAGTGCGCTGAGCGCTGCAGTTTCGGCGCGTAAGATCAACGGCCCCAAATGAATGGGTTTGACAGATGAGTGATTTTTAATGGACCTAGCTTCATTGACGCTAAATCCACCTTCAGGGCCAATAATAAATCCCCAAGGCAATTTATGATTTGCTTTTTCAAGTGTTTGTTTTATAGATTCGCTTTCGCTGCGTTCTAGGGGGGCAAACCAAAGGATAGGAGGAAGGGCGTTTAGAAACTTTCCAAAAGCTAAGGGCTCTAGGACACGCGGAATATCGTGCCTTTCGCATTGCTGAGCTGCCTCGATGGCATTTTTTTGTAAACGTTCCAGATTTAAGCGGTGATTATTACATCTGTCGGTGATAAGGGGTTGCAGTTGAGTAACGCCAAGCTCAGTTGCTTTTTCAATCAAAAAACCCATCGCTTCGTGTTTTAAAGGAGAAAAAGCTAACCACAACGGTGGACAGGGCCTGGCAACTGAAAATTGTTCGTCAATCTTAATACTGACTGATTTTTTTGTAATCTCAGTAATCTGAGCAGTCCATTCTCCGTCTTTTTCATTAAAGATCTTAATCATATCGTCAATTTGATAACGAAGCACTTTAGCTAAATAATGACTTTGATCTGGATCTAGTGTTAATTCTTGCTTTGCGTGAAGGGTATTATTTAGATAAAGTCGGGTCATAAAGTATTCTCAATGCGTTAATATATGTTTATAACCCGAATCAATCCTTTTCTCCAACTCTGTCGTTTTCATCGCCCCATTGGAATTTGGCTTTTGATGATTCCGTGTTGGTGGGGACTGGCTTTGGTTGGGGCGCCTAGCATATCGGATTTTGTTCTTTTTTTTGTTGGTGCTAGTTCTATGCGTGCCGCAGGGTGTGTTCTTAATGATTTGGTTGACCAAGAGTTTGACAAAGCTGTTGAGCGTACTCAGTCTCGTCCCCTTGTCACAGGGGCAGTGACCAGGAATCAGGCTATTCTTTGTTTTTTTTGTCTGTGCTTTGTGGGTCTTGGTGTCTTTTATTTTTTAGCTTTTAAGGCAAAGATTGCAGCACTATTCGCATTTTGTCTTTTATTGATTTATCCATGGATGAAACGAATTACTCATTGGCCTCAATTAATCCTGGGATTTGCCTTTAATAGCGGTGTTCTAATTGCCTGGGCACATGGGGATGGGTCATTTTACACTTTCTTGCCATGGTTTTTTTTCGGAGTTGGGATTTTATGGACCCTTATTTATGACACCATTTACGCTTTTCAAGACATTCAAGATGATTTGAAAATAGGCGTAAAATCAACAGCGATTTTGTTTCAAAAATCCCCTAAATCCTTGCTCTACGTTTGTCTGATTTTAATGGCAATTCTTTTGATCGGTGCCGGCATAATCCAAGGATGGTCAATTCTATATTTTATATTGATTGGCTTCGCTTTTGTTTGTGAGTTTTACCTTTTAAGAAGTTGGGACCCGACTTGTTCTTTAAGTTCGCTTAAATGTTTTAAAGCAAACCAATGGGTAGGATGGATCGTATTTTTAGCGTTGCTAATAAAATCATTTTAAGAAAAATTGCTTTTTACAAGGCTTGATTTGTATATATTTTCAAATCACAATGTAGAGATAAAATGTCAAAAGGATTCCTCATGATGATCATTCGGTTACTGATTATTTTCTTATTTTTTGTTCAAGCAATTAGCGCCTCCGAACAATCTAAAAATCAAAACCCTATTGTTGTATCACCTGTCGTTCAAGCAGTGGCTGCTAGTGCTGCCGAAAAAGAAAAACCCGGCGACCAACCTTCAAAAATTTTAAGCACGGTCGAAGCACAGAACATGTTGGAAATTCTAGAGGATCCCGCCAGAAGACAAGAACTTGTTAGCGGCCTTAAAAAGACGGTAAAAAATGAAGGAAATGACCTGGTAACCCTTTTGTCTGTTAAAGATTTTGTATTAACAGCCCATACGTGGTTTACGCATGAAAACATAATGTTTCTGGCATTGGCGCTTATTCGCATATTTATCGTGTTGGTCATTTTTATATCGCTTTGGCATGGACTCAATAAAACTGTCGATTTTTACGTACGCCGGGTCCCAAAAGGAAAATTGTCGAAAAGCCAATCAACGGCAGTTGTGCAAACCATTGCACCCATTATACGTTCCACTCTTCATTGGATTTTGATCGCAATCACTGTTTTGTTGATCTTAAGCGAATTTAACATCAACATCATGCCGATTATTTACAGCTTTAGCGTCATTACATTGGCAATAAGCTTAGGGTCTCAAACTTTAGTAAAAGACCTTATTAATGGCGCTATGACTTTGTTTGAAGGAAACATGGCAGTTGGAGATTACGTCATTATTGGCCAATTTTCAGGAGTTGTTGAATCTATTTCGCTTCGTTGTGTGCATTTAAGGTATGGTACAGGTGAACTTCAGACGATTCCTTTTTCTGAAGTCAATCATGTCGTTAATTGTTCCAGGGATTATAGTTTTGTTGATATTCAATTTATGGTTTCTTATGACGCAGTTCAAAAGGATACGGATGCTGCTTTAATGGCTGCTAATGAAGAACTTAAAAAACATCCAAGACTTGGGGCATTTATTCAAAGCGATTTGTATATTTTTGGTGTTAGCACCATGAACGAATGGGGGTATAAAGTTCACGCAGGTATTAAAACAATTCCTGACCCTGAAAAATTCATCATAAACGAATTTAATAGGCTGCTTTTAACTCAGTTACAGACGCGAAAGATTCCTCTTCCTGCAAAAGTGCTTCTCGCATCTGATACAGCAAATCCAAAGCTTGTCTTGGGGTAAGTTGATCAACGTCTTGCGCTTTTAAAATGCCTTCAACTTTTGAAGTTTTCTGAGATGAAGGTGCAGAAATAGTTGCTATGGGAAGAGTTAATTGACGTTTATTAGACGGTTGTTGTTTTTCAAAATGCAATAATAATTTGCCAGCCCTTTCAACAACCGCAGTCGGAAGCCCCGCCAAGGCCGCCACGTGAACACCATAAGACTTGTCGGCACATCCGGGAACAACTTGGTGAAGAAAAATAACCTTTTGTTGCCATTCTTGAATTTTCATGGTTAGGCATGCCATGTGCGGCAAATCATCGGCGAGTTTGGTCAGTTCATGATAATGTGTTGCAAACATTGTGCGGCATTGATTGGTATTATAGATTGCCTCAATAACGGCCCAGGCAATGGCAAGCCCGTCATAAGTTGCTGTTCCTCTGCCGATTTCATCTAAAATTACAAAGGATCGTTTGGTTGATTGATGCAGAATGGTTGCCGTTTCAACCATTTCAACCATAAAGGTTGATCGTCCTGAAGCCAAATCATCAGATGCTCCAACCCTGCTAAAGACACGGTCAACAATGCCAATGTGTGCTTTTTCAGCCGGTACGAACGATCCCATTTGTGCCATAATGGCGATAAGTGCATTTTGTCTTAAATAAGTACTTTTACCGGCCATATTAGGGCCTGTTAACAGTAAGATTCTGCGGGTTTCATGCAGTTGACAATCATTTGCCACAAAGGGTGAATCATTACCCAGGGCCTGCGCCACAATTGGATGGCGCCCTTCTTTGATTGAAAAGATCAAACTATTGTCAATTTCGGGTCTGTTGTAATTTTGCCGAACGGCAAGTTCTGCCAGCGAGCTGGTCACATCAAAATGTGCTAATGCTTTTGATAGTTTCAATAAAGGCTCAAAGTGATTTCGGATTTTTTCCAAAAGCTCATCAAAAATTGCTAATTCGATATTTAATGTTTCCTGTGCAGCTGCTTCAATTGATTTTTCAAGCTCTACTAACTCTACAGTTGTATAACGAACACTAGAAGCGAGCGTTTGCCTGTGGATAAATTCAGAAGTCATTTTTGACGCATGACTGGGGCTGATATCGATGTGATACCCTAAGATAAAATTATGCTTAATCTTAAGGTTAGAAACCCCTGTTTTTTGAACATAGGATTGTTGTAGCTGATTCACTAAGTCACGGCTGTGATCGCGTAAATTTCGGTAATGGTCAAGATTTTGGCTATAACCTTCTCTTATAAATCCACCGTCACGTATGAATACAGGTAATTCTTCTGACAAAGCTTGGCTTAAGGCATCGTGCAGATCTTTGTGTCCTTTTAAGGCTTCAGTCCATTTTAAAAAAGGGGTATCCGTATTTTTCCAAAGGTCTAAAAGGGCCTGGGTTTGGAAAAGTCCCTGCCTCATGGCGCCAAGGTCCCTTGGACCCCCACGCCCCATACCAAGGCGTGATAAACACCTTTCCATATCCGGACATAGCTTTAGGATATGTCGAACTTCGCCCCTTAAATCTGAATGGTTTACAAAAAATTCAACTTGGTCCAGGCGTTTTCTTATATGTTGAACGTTTAAAAGAGGCGCTGATAAATGCTGGGCCAACAGACGGGATCCAAAAGCTGTTACTGTATGGTCCATGCAATCAAGTAAGCTTCCTTTAAATTCCCCCTTTTGCGTCTGGGTTAATTCAAGGCTTCTTCGCGTTGCTGGGTCAATTGCAAGCAGCATTTGTTCTCTTATGATTTGTGGGCGTTCAATATGCTGTAAACTTTGTTTTTGCGTAATATAAAGGTAATCAACAAGGGCGCCCGCAGCCATTAGTTCAGTATCATTTAAATCGCCAAAGGCTTCTAATGTTTGGACATTATATAAAGTTTCAAGACGTTTGCGGCCATTTTCCAGGTCAAATCGTGCTTGGGGCAGGGGACTTAATTGTCTTTTCCAAGGTGTAAAGATTTCAAATATTTCGGGGTCTTCTAAAAGAGGATCAGAAAGCACAATTTCAGCAGGATCAATGCGACTTAATACTGCGCTTAAATTTTTTACTGTTGTTGTTTCAACGTTAAAAAAACCAGTTGATACGTCAATTGTAGCAACGCCTATCTGAGTTTTAAGAATGGGCGAGAGGGCAACTAAAAAGTTGTGGCGTTTAGCTGGAAGAAGGCTGTCTTCGGTTAAGGTTCCAGGGGTCACAATTCGAACGACATCGCGCTGTAACGGACCCTTGGCGCCGCGCTTTTTAGCTTCTTCAGGGCTTTCCAATTGTTCGCAAATGGCAACTTTATGACCTTTTTGAATCAACTTAGCAAGGTAAAGTTCGTGCGAGTGAGCTGGTACACCGCACATAGGGATATCATCTCCTTCTTGTTTGCCGCGTTTCGTTAGAGTGATCTCAAGATCGCGCGCAGCAATAATTGCATCTTCATAAAATAATTCAAAGAAATCACCCATGCGGTAAAACAACAAATAATCTGGATGCCTGTTTTTGACATCCCAGTACTGTTTCATCATAGGGGTTTGCTTTTCTGATGAGTTCATGATTTATCATCGTGTCTAATTACTTAATTGGTAAAATGCACCATAAGGGGTGGGTATGGCAAGGCTTCTGAATAATATCTTTTATTTTGTAATTTTAATAATAATATTTTAAAATTATATTAAATATTCGCTTTTTTATACAAAAAAAGACAGTGTCTTAATGTTTTGGTAACTTTTTCAACCGTATTTTAAAAGTGTTAAGTGTTTTTTTGCTATCGTTAAGGAGAACCCTTTATGTGTACTTTTTTAAAGGTCTTAGGTTTACGTTATCTATGTATATTGATCCTAACTATAACGATGAAACAAGCGTTAGCAATGGATGAAGATTGGGTCGAAACGGAAACACCTACGAAGCATTACGAAGTCATTGTTACTCCTCAAATGCTGCCAGTGCACCCTGAAAAAGTGGATTTTAATAGATCCAATTTTTTAATTTTTGGAAATTTGCTTTATAGAGAAACAGATCCTGAAGTGGTAAATAGTGGAAAAGTTCTATTGAAACGATTATTAAGTGAGGAAAATGATAGGTTAGCAGTTGCGGATGGTTATGACGTATTAGGTTTTCAAGGAAATGACGTACAAGAAACAATAGATTATTTATATGCCCTTTCTGCTTATAAAAACGCAAGCAATTTTATTAAAGCGGCAAGAGATATAATGCCAACCTTGACAGGAGAATCATTAAATAAATGGAAAGAAATGGTGTTAGAGGTTGATTCAACAGTCAGATCCTTGTTTTATTTTAACCCTTTGGAGGCAATTGGATCTGAAGAAGAGGCAAGGTCCTATCATGAAGGTGTTACGAATGAAAGAATGCTTCTAACCGGAGAAAGAGATAATACAACCTCTCGTTTTGTTCATTTTGAATACTTTGATGCATTCCCGATTTTTGCAACAACTATGAAGATACTTCTTAACGATACAACGCATTACTATCAAGAAGCCCGTAGGGCTAAACGTATTCTTTTGCTAGATGAAGAAGAAATGAAAAGACTTGAAAGTGACTATCAAGCCCATCTTGATTCAGAAGCTAAATAAAGTAACACTTATATGATTTTTGAATGTTGTTGTAAAATTCTATTTTGTTTAAGGGTAGACAGTTTTCTTTAGGATGTTTACCATCTAAATTTGATTAAATTGTAGCTTATTAGGAGTATTGATTGGCCGTAAATTCTTTGAAGGCATTTTTAGCCTACTTGAAAGAAACTGAAGTGCAGTTTGTTGACTTTAGATTTACAGACTTAAAGGGTACATGGCATCACATAACGTTTCCAGTTTCAGCAGTCGACGAAGATCTATTAAAAGGGGGAATTTACTTCGATGGCTCTTCGATTTCTGGTTGGTGTCCAGTCAATCATTCTGATACTTTATTAGTTCCTGATCTTGGAGAGAATTTGAAAAATATTATTGTTGATCCTTTCAGCTCTATGCCAACGATCATCGTTACATGTGATGTCTATGATCCAATAACAAATCAACCGTATTCTAAAGATCCGAGAGCGGTTGGGAAAAAAGCGGAAGCTTATTTGAATAAAACTGGATTTGCGGATAAAGCCTTTTTTGGGCCTGAGGCTGAATTTTTTATTTTTGACGCGATTCGTTTTGGAGTTGATGGGCATCAATCATTTTACGAAATTGCGTCTGATGAATTCTTATTAAGTAATGCTAAGTTACTGGATGATGGAAATCATGGCTATCGTCCGCAAAAAAAGGGTGGCTATTTTCCCGTTGCACCTCTTGATTCTTTACAAGAAATACGCGCTGAAATGCTTATGACGATGGCCCAAATGGGGATTGAGGTTGAGAAACATCATCATGAAGTGGCTGCTGCTCAGCATGAGATTGGCATACGTTTTAATACTCTAATAAAATGCGCTGATACAATGCAGGTTTATAAATACGTTGTCCGCAATGTCGCGCATAGTTATGGAAAAACAGCTAGTTTTATGCCAAAGCCAATCTATGGCGATAATGGATCGGGAATGCATGTGCACCAATCTCTTTGGCAGGGTAATAGTCCTCTTTTTGCAGGAGAAGGATATGCAGGATTATCCGATATAGCTCTTTATTACATCGGTGGTATTTTGAAGCATGCTAAAAGCTTAAATGCCTTTACAAACCCAACAACGAATAGCTACAAGCGTTTGGTTCCTGGATTTGAGGCCCCGGTTATTTGTGCTTATTCGTCGCAAAATCGATCTGCAGCTTGTAGAATTCCTTTGGGAGCTTCTTCAAAGTCTCGTCGGGTTGAGGTTCGTTTTCCCGATCCAACAGCTAACTCTTATTTGGCATTTAGTGCCATGCTTATGGCCGGACTAGATGGGATTCGAAACAAAATTCATCCCGGTGATGCAAAGGTTCAAGATTTATTTGAGGAAAAAGAAGTCGCCAGAAAATTGCCCACTGTTAGTGGTTCTCTCCGTGAATCTTTATCGGCATTAGAGAGTGATCACGATTATCTTTTAGAAGGTGATGTTTTTACAAAAGATTTGATCCAAAGTTATTGTGCTTTGAAGTGGGATGAAGTTTATGCTTTAGAACATCATCCTCACCCCATTGAGTTTGCTAATTCTTATAATTTCTAAAAGAGAGCTCTTTTAAGGGCTCCTTTTATGATTGATATCTATAAGGCCTTTTGCTAAAGTGACGTTTATGAATGCGGTCGTGGCGGAATTGGTAGACGCGCAGCGTTGAGGTCGCTGTGGGGTAACTCCCGTGGAAGTTCGAGTCTTCTCGACCGCACCACTGACAGAATGTTTGGTGGTGCTTGTGTTAAAAATAAAATTCATTCCCTTTTAAAAAAACTCTTCTCTCAATTTTTATGCAACGAAAAGCATGGTTCCCTCATGATAGTCACTACCATGTTGATTTTAAGGTAACAATTGAAAATGGTTAATTACTGGGCTAATTTTAAGAGGCGTTCAATTTTTTAATTTTTGTAAGCTCATAGAAAATGCGTGCTAAGTTATCTAAGATAATGCCAACTTCTTCCTCTTGCTTTTTCAAATCAGACGCTGACGCTAGACCTTCGGCAGAACCCACAGATTCTACCTGGATATCCGTTCTTTTGGCTTCTAACAGAACTCTTTTGATAATAAGCTGATGATAAAGAACGAACGGCTGATTTGATATGACAAGATAGGTTCCGGATGCTGGATGATTTTGCTCTAACCACTGCCTTATCGTTTTTTCAGTTACAGAAAAAGGCTTGTAATCTTTTTCTGAAAAATGAATAGAAACGACATCTTCATCTTTTATTTCGGCACTTTTGGATTGAGAAAAAACAAGCTTCACCATCTCTGCCTCTGTAGTGGGCAATTGAGATGGTTCAATCCAGTTCGGATGAAAAGGGATCTCACCATTATTAGGGTTCAAAAGAGCTTCCTTTGTCTCTCCTGCTTCTTCGCGAAGAAATCGATCACCTGTTAAGGTGTAAATTTGTTTAGGCTTATTAATATTAGTATTAATAAGTTTATTTAAAAAGGAGAGACGAAAACGTACCCGTTGAAGAATGCCGCCAGGAACAAAAACACCTTGATAGCTTTTTTCTTTAGGAAAAACTTCTTGTGAAAAGCCTAATTTATTGAAACAAATGTCTCTAATCTGGATTAGTTGATCCGAAGAGAAGGAAAATGAAGAAATTTTCTCCCAACGCTGTAAGTGGCTGGGTCTTTTCCAAGCGACTTCAGGATCGATATTACCTTGAACGGCATCGGTTATTTCTTGTAATGACCTTGATTTTAACGTCAATTTTGCTTTGGGCCAGTTATCTTCAGGCACTAAACGATCATTTTGTATGCGAATACCAGTGTATCCCAGCAAACGCACGATATCATCAGAGGCAAGTTCTTGTTTGTTGAAAAAAGAAATATTAATTAAGGGGGATGCCTTATTATGAAAATAAAGAGAAATTGTCCCTGTAATCAAAATAATGGCTATAATGCTGTATTTTACAGTCTTCATTGATACTCCTTTTAAAAAACAGAAAAAACAGCGATAGTCATTTTTTTAGATTCTTATATTTTGGCGATTAATAAAGGCATGATTATTAAATAACATACGTATATTAACCATGATGAAATAATAATCCAGTCTTTTCTTATACAAAAATGCTTAAACGACCCGATCAAAGCTGAAATTGTCGCTATAATTTTTTGGGTGAAAAACTGATCGTTTGGGCTCTTCAATAAGAAGCTCAATTTTATGATGCTGTGCATATTGAACAGCTTCTTCAATGGTTTTAAACTTCAATTTTACTTGAGATAATGTGTTGGTTGAACCTGTCCAACCAGTGACTTTATCTTTAAAAAAAGTAGGAGATAACAAAAAATCTAAAAACCAAATCTTGGTTTTTTCTTTTCCAGATTGCATGCTGGTTTTTGATGGTTTGTAAAGACGAGCACGTAGCATATGTACTCAACCTAATAAAAGGGTGGTCGGGAAGAGAGGATTCGAACCTCCGACATCCTGCTCCCAAAGCAGGCGCGCTACCAGGCTGCGCTACTTCCCGTTCTTATTTTAATGTATACCCTAAAAGAACAAAAAAACCAAGTGCCTTTTATGGTCTTAGTTTTTTTAAGTAGTTTTTTATGAAGTCTATGAATTTCTAAGTCTTCGAAGATGGACATATAAGGCACCATCCCCTCCATGCTTTGGAGCTGCGTATGTATAACCAATAATCCAGGTTGGGTTTTGTGAAATCCAAGTGGGAACAAATTCTTTTAAAATTCCTTGACCGCCTTTTCCTGTTATGACCAGTACCCATCTGCGTCCCCACGCATGGTTCATAACAATAAATTTTTCCAGGGCGCTAATTGCTTTTTCTAGAGTATAACCATGCAAATCTAAAGTTGCTTCGATAGACACATCTTTTATGTCTCTTGAAGTCAGCTTATTCACTTTTAGGCCTTCGTGAGGTTTCTTTTGGTTTGAAAAAACCCATGAAGGATCAATTCCGCCCCCTTTGACTTTTGGTGGACTATGAGGACTTGGTTTTACAATTTTGTTAGAAGGAAGGCGGGATATGGTTTCTGTGATATTTTTCCACAAGTTTTTTTCTTCGTCAGAAAGAGTTCGCTTTGTCATTAGATATTTAATTCAACTCTAGATATTTAATTCAACTCTGCGATTCAAAATTTTTAGGCAGCAAAACATAATACTCACCGTCGCTATTCATTTTTCCGGCGTATTCTGCAGATTTTCCACCAAAGCCCCAGAAATAATCTCCTCTAAGTCCTCCTTTAATGGCTCCCCCTGTATCTTGGGCAATCATTAGGTGTTGTAATGATCCTTGTTCTTTGTCCGGGTGGGCAAGATTGACCCAAATTGGGGTGCCAAGGGAAATGAATTTTGGATCAATAGCCATGCTTCGAGTGGGAGTCAGGGGAACGCCTTGGGATCCAATGGGATTTTCTTCGTTTAGAATTCGGAAAAACACATATGATTCATTTTCATTCATGATGGCATCTGCTTCTTTAGGATGCATCATCAACCAGTTTCGTATGCCTTGCATTGAAACCTCTTCTAACTTTAAGGCTCCATTTCTGACAAGAGTTTTGCCAATGGGAAAATAGGGATGTTTGTTTGTACCTGCGTAACCAAGGCGAAGCATCTTTCCATCATCAAGCAGGACTCGACCTGATCCTTGAATTTGCAAGAAAAAAGCATCAATAGAATCATCTACCCAAACAAGTTCAAGTCCGTTTCCCTGCAGCTTTCCATCGACAATGTCTTTACGGGGGATATTGACAGTCACTGTCCCTTCTTTTGGTAATTTATAAAGAGGAGTTTGATAGGAACCATAACGACGCGTTGCCCCTCTTAAAAGAGGCTCGTAATATCCTGTAAACTTGCCAATACAATTTCCATTTAAGCTAAGTTTATAGGGTATTAGGTAATGAACCAAAAGGGCTCTCCACTCTGCTTCATCATTTTTCTTAGAAGAGGCGCAGTAACTTTTAACGGCATTGCAGAAAGGGTGCCAATCTAATGCATAACCTGGGTTCCCATCCGGACGCGTCCGGTAAACCTTATTGGGGTCTGCTTTAAGAATAGCTTCACAAGATCGCTCTATAGCAGGCAGAGCTTCTAAAGTTTTATCCTTATCCCATCCTGGTAATGCCCCAAAATAAGTAGATATATATTCAAGATTAGATTGATCGTTAGGTGATTGACACGCCGACAAAATAATGCCCCCAATAAGAAAAATCAATCGAAAGATCATTCTAAATTCTTAAAAGCCTTATGAATTTTCTGTGCGAGTTCGGATCAATAGCCAAATGGGGCTTGTCGATCCAAAAAATCGCTCAAAGGTCCAAATGTCTCGCATGGGGATTTGTAGGCGTGCAGGATTATCAAAGCTTTGATTTTCTTGGTTAATAGTAGCCATCATTTGTTGGCTGACAAAGCAGACTGTAATTTGTGCACGATCGTCTAGTATATCGATGTTTAAGATCTCTGCATGCAAATCTTCTATTTCAGTTTCTTGACGTAAATTCTTTTTTTCCCGTTCTTCAATAGCGGTTGCAAATTGTTCATACACAGAAGGACTGAGTAGCTTTTTCAAAGTCATGTGATTTGCTTCTGTAAATGCTTTAATAATTGATATGAAAGCGCTTTGAGCGTTTCTCATAAAAACAGATGGATCAAAATGATTATCAATTTCCATTAGACGATTAACTTGACTTGCAACCGGGGAAGGAAACTCAGTTTGCTCAACTTGCCTTGGAGAGTTTGGTCTTTTTGGCATGACAACAATATTGCCTTCTTCTGTAGCTTTCACTTCCTTAAAAGGATCCACTTTTTTTTCATATCCTGTTCGTGCCCCTAAGACTCCCCAAAGTCTAAAGAATAAATAAAGCGCTAGTATCGCAAAAACAATAACTTCCATTCAAACCCTTAATTTCAGAATGTAATAACATATCTATCATAACGACATTGTTGCTTTTTCGAAAGAAAATCCTATTTTTAATCTTGCGATGATGAAAATAGTGTTGTGTCATAGAGATAACAAAACTATTTTGTGACTTTTTGATGATGATTACATTAGCGAACAACCGTCAAGAAATTGATAAAAAAAGTCTTCTTGAGCCTTTACCAGAGGGAAACGGTGTGGGAGTCTATCTAAGGTATGAACCTATATATGATCAAATAAGGGATGCTAGAAAAGAAGATGATGATACGTTATCTCAAGGGATTTGGAAAACAGAAATAAAAAAAGCTGATTGGGCGCTTGTTGAAAGTTTATGCGCAGCAACTCTTCAAAACCAATCAAAAGATATACAAATTTTAGCGTGGCTTTGTGAGTCATGGATAGTTTTAGATGGAATTCAAGGAGCAATCAACGGATTTGATTTACTTTATGATTTTTCAAATAAGTTTTGGCCTATTATTTATCCTGTACCAGATGGAGATGACCTCGAGCACAGGCTTAGAATTTTTGAATGGCTAAGTGAAGCTGTCGCCGACAGAATGATGTTTATTCCATTAACCAACTCTCAATTCGATACAACTCATTTTACTCTTGCTGATTGGGCCGCTGCTATTAATCTTGAGACAATTGTGAAGCGTTCTTCTGAGGGGAAAGCCCTTTTGGCAGAAGCTGAGGCAAATGGTAAAGTAACTTTGAGTAGGTATCGTAAAAGCTTGAATTTAACAAGTCTTGATTCTTTAAAAACAACGTGCAATCAAGCGGAGATTGCAAGTCAATCTCTTGAAAGATTAAGGGGGTTTCTTGAAGATCGTTGTGGATCTCAGGCTCCTAATTTTTTACGGACTCGAAATTGTTTAGAAGATATTTTAAGGATTTGTAAAGCGTCTCTTGAAAAAAGAGAGACACAAGTTATAGAAGAAGAAAGCAAAATTTCTTTTTCTGGCCAATCGCTTAAGAATGTAGGATCAGACGCCGCTCTTGATTTTTTGAAAGAAGGAGGAGGAAAAGATGGTGATTCTAGCGTACCCTCTGGTGATGATACGGTTGTCATATCCGAACGTTCGCATGCTTATAAAGCGTTAAAAGATATCTCAGGATTCTTAAAAGATCTTGACCCTCACAGTCCGACGCCGTATTTGGTAGAGTTGGTGTCCACTTGGGAGGGAAAGACCCTTATACAGATTTTAACTGAAATTGAGCAGGGGAAAAATGAAGCGCATCGAATATTAAAACTAATGGCACACATTGCCAATACGGGTGCACACGCTGCACCTGCTGCTGCACAAAATCCTGTTTCTCAGCAATAAAAGGTGAAAATTTTTTTATAATATGCTACGAATAGGGCGGCTGCATACTCAATGAAAATCCTGAGAGCTGGGTGTATGTAGTAAAAAAAGTTAGGGGGCTATAGGTTTCCAAAATACCCAAAGCTAAGTATAGGGTGTGGAGAGTGTTGAAATGAAAAGAAAAATATCGATTCTTTTTTCTTTCTTAATAGTGGATCTGTTTTGTAGCAAAGTTTATGCAGATGTTAAAGAAAACACTCAGGATGTTAAATCTATCCAGAAAATTGCAAAAAATTTGCGTCACAGTCTTGCTGTAACTTGGGCTGAACGCCAAAAAGCAGTTCAAAGGGGCTGCGAAACCCGATTTGATTCAACATTTGGTGAAGCACAAACTCTTGTCGATAACCTTTTTGTTGAGATAAACCATTTCCTTGAAACTCAAGGATCATCTCAGGTCTCTGAAGAAAAAAAGAACAACACTAAAACTGTATCCTCAGAAAGATTGAACCAAAATGCTCTAAAGATAATTGCTCAGTTTCAAGTGCTTATGGAACATCTTCAGGGTACTCTTCAAGAGGCAAAATCTGTGTATCCGGAAGAATTATCTCTCTATCCATACCAAGCAAGTAATCGCATCACTGCTGGTCCCTCTAATAAAGGTCGGCGAGTGAGAAAAAGTATTAAATTGAAACGTTTGCAAGATAAAGATGAAAATCATTCAAGACCTTCTATTCGCTATCAAATTTCTGGAACACAAATTGATATGCCAGGACCCGACGATGAAAGTTTCATTCACTAGATTATGACTATTATTCTTCTGCTTGTTATTGTCGTTCTTTTATTTATGGGGGCTTTTTTTTCTGCTTGTGAAACAGCTATTACTGTTTCTTCAAAAGCCAAATTTCATCACCTTGCTAAAGAGGGGGATAAACGTGCTGTTATCATCAAAGATCTTCAGCAAAAGCTAGGTCTTGTTATCAGCGTCCTTTTGATGTGTAATACGATGATTAATACAGGAGCTGTTTCTCTAGCAACTGCCTTAATGATTAACTTGGTGGGGCAAGAGGGTCCTGCTTATGCTTCATTAATTATGGGGCCTTTGATTTTGGTCTATGCAGAAGTGATGCCAAAAATGCTTGCTTTATATAACCCAGAACGCCTTCTGCTTTCTTCGGCACACTTTTTAAGTATTATGTTTAAGATTTTTCGCCCTTTTAATCAGGTAATCAATGCTTTTGCTAGAAAAACATTAAGTTTGTTTGGTATTAAAGCGGCAGCTCAAGATGCCGACCATGCTTCTCTTGATGAACTTAAAGGTGTCATTGATCTTCACAAAGGGCCCGGCCAAGATGTCGCGCATGAAAGAGCGATGTTAAAAAGCATTCTCGATTTGGGTTCCGTTCAGGTTGGTGAAATTATGGTTCATCGCAAAAATGTGACCATGCTGAATGCTGACGAACCTTTGAGCATAATCGTTGATCAGGTTTTATCGTGCCCTTTCACGCGTCTTCCTTTGTGGAAGGGTGATCCGGATAACATTATTGGAATTATTAATGCCAAGGCATTGCTTCGTGCGGTAAGGTCCCATCCTGGTGATATTGATGACCTTAATATTAAAAATATTGCGAGTAAGCCATGGTTCGTTCCGGAAAGTACGGACCTTTTGGACCAATTGCAGGCCTTTCGTCAACGCCGAGAGCATTTTTCTTTAGTTGTGGATGAGTACGGCGTTTTGATGGGAATTGTGACTTTAGAGGATATCTTAGAAGAGATTGTTGGCGATATCGCCGATGAACATGATATCACTGTTAGAGGGGTTAGACCGCAAGTAGATGGATCGTATGTTGTCGATGGCAGCGTAACAATTCGTGATCTTAATAGGCAATTTGACTGGAATTTGCCGGATGAACCGGCTGCAACGGTTGCCGGGCTTTTGTTATATCAAGTCCGAATGATCCCGCAAGTGGGACAAACCTTTATGTTCTATGGTTTTCGATTTGAAATTTTAAGAAGACAACGCAATCAGATTACGCTTGTTAAAATTACGCCTTTTTCAGAAGACAAACCTTCCGATTTTTAGAAGCCAACTCTCTCGATGGCGCACCCGAGAGGATTCGAACCTCTGACCTTTGCCTCCGGAGGGCAACGCTCTATCCAGCTGAGCTACGGGTGCAGGCTGTATGTTCTTTATACTTTAGATTAAGGAATCTGCCAAATCGTTTATACAAGACCGAAGATTTTTTAATTAGATAGTTGCGGAGCGTCCGGGCAAACTTACCATGTGCAAAAGACGTTCTGTGAGCATATCAATGGTTTCGTAGTATTTCGTTGCCTCCAAAGCTGTGATATGGAGACGAATGCGTTGGACAACTCCTTCACTCAGTTCTGCGTGCTGTTTGTCAAACATTTCATGGAGCTGCCAGAAATCAGAGCCCGTGACATTCCAATGAAACCCTTTTGTTTTTAAAGCTAAAAGCACTGTATCACTTAAAACCTCTTTGATAGCCTCAGCTATTTTTTCAAGGTGATCTTGGCTAATGCCTAAGAAAACAGTCATTTTTTGAAACTCAATTGATTCTACTGATTCTCTAGTGTAATTTTTAAAAGATTAAAAAACGGTCAAAACTTGTTTATATATTCCGTTTCAAGAGGCTGTCTCTAAGAAGCAATGTAGGTTCAAGGATTCCTTGCTTTAATTTCATTTCAGCTTTGACTGTATGTATGAATTTCTTTTTAGCTTCAGCATTTGGAAAAGCGCGTATGTATTGATTGGCCAATACGCGCAGCAAATATACACTTTCTGCTTTTAATACTGCTTCATCTAACCCCCCCAAAAGAGTCGTATTAGGGGGATTTTTGTAAGACGTTGTCTTGGGCGTCGCAGCTGTTGGTTTAACCGCAGAAGTCTTGCTACCAAAAAGGTCACCTTGTTCAATTTTCATCAGAGTATTGCCTTTAAATGTGTTAATGAATGAATCTTTCGGTGATGAACATGACATATAGCAACCGCCAGCGCATCAGCGGCATCAGCACGGATGCCTGTGGCTGATAGAGTGGGAAGGAGCATTTTGACCATCATCAAGACTTGATCTTTATCGGCATGCCCAACGCCAACGACGGACTTTTTAACCTTGTTCGCTGAGTATTCAAACACACTTAAACCAAGAGAAGCCGGCGCTAATAACACCACACCTCTAGCCATACCCAGCTTTAAAGTCGAGGTTGGGTTTTTGTTTACAAAGGTTTCTTCAACGGCCGCTTCATCTGGGGAATAGTTTTGAATGACCTTAAAAAGCTCTTGGTACAGATGACTGAGTCTTTGAGCTAATTCAAGGTCAGTTGGTGCGTCAATCACGCCACTTGCAATGGGAATCAGGGAATTACCTTTTGTTTCAACAATTCCCCACCCAGTATGACGTAATCCTGGATCTAAACCAATGATGCGAACCTTCTCCACTTATACCCTTCGTCTTTCAAAATACCTGTGCGTCGAACTTTGGGAATCTTCAGTACTCATGTATTTCGTATACACTCCGCTCCTCGACCCTCGTTCTTCTACAGGTCTTTTGAAATTCTTTGGGTACATTTTATGCCGCTGTAACTTTTGGTAGCAATTTGATCTGAATATGCAACTCTTTCAATCGATCTGACGGAACCACTGAAGGAGCCTGCATCAAAAGGTCTTGGGCTTGTTGATTTAGTGGAAATGCAATGATTTCACGTAAGTTAGGTTCGTCCGCTAATAGCATCACAATTCTGTCAATTCCAGGCGCACACCCGCCGTGAGGTGGGGCGCCATATTTAAAGGCATTTAATAATCCACCGAAACGTTCTTCAACTTCTTCTTTTGCATAGCCGGCAATTGAAAAGGCTTTGTACATGACTTCTGGTAAATGGTTACGAATCGCGCCACTAGACAGTTCAATCCCGTTACAAACGATGTCGTATTGATAAGCTTTTATGGTTAAAGGGTCTTGTGTTTCAAGGGCCTCTAATCCACCTTGTGGCATCGAGAAAGGGTTATGGGAAAAGTCAATTTTCTTAGTTTCTTCGTCCAGTTCAAACATTGGGAAATCAACAACCCAGCAGAATCTAAAAGAATTTTGTTCAATTAAATCAAGCTCTTGACCGATTTTTGTGCGGACTTGGCCTGCAAGTTTTGCGGCTTTATCTTCTTTATCGCAAACAAAGAAAATAGCATCCCCATCCTCAAGGTTAGCTAATTTTTTAAGTCTATCTAAACGATCTTTGTCCAAGAATTTTGCAATCGGACCTTTGGCTCCTTGGTTATCAAAAATGACATGACCAAGGCCTGGCATGTCTTGTTCTTGAGCCCAGCCGTTGAGTTTGTCAAAAAAACTACGAGGTTGAGCTGAGGCTTTGGGAGCTGGAATAGCTCTTACAACAGAGCCTGCGGCCACAGCCTTTGAAAAAATGCCAAATTCAGAATCTTTAAATACTTCACTAACGTCTGTAATGATCAATGGGTTGCGTAAATCTGGTTTATCACAGCCGTATTTAAGCATCGCATCATGGTATGTGATGCGGGGATACGGGTAAGGGCTGACAGAACGCCCATTCGCAAATTCGTTAAAAACACCAGTGATAACGGGTTCAATTGCTGCAAAGACATCATCTTGCGTGACAAAGGACATTTCAAAGTCGAGCTGGTAAAATTCTCCTGGAGATCTGTCGGCGCGGGCATCTTCATCTCTAAAGCACGGAGCGATTTGGAAATATCGGTCAAATCCTGAAACCATCAACAATTGCTTAAATTGCTGAGGGGCTTGGGGAAGGGCATAGAATTGCCCGGGATGCATGCGGCTTGGAACCAAAAAGTCACGCGCGCCTTCAGGGGAAGAAGACGTTAAAATCGGCGTTTGAAATTCTGTAAAATCTTGTTCAATCATACGCCGGCGAATAGAAGCAATAATTTTCGAACGCAAGAGAATGTTGCTGTGCAGTTTTTCTCGGCGAAGATCCAAAAAACGATAAGTCAGGCGAGTTTCTTCGGGAAACTCAGTGTTGCTGTTCACTTGTAAGGGCAGAGTTTCCGCAGCCGATTGTACAATAATGTCCGTCGCAACAACTTCGATGTCACCTGTTGGCATTTTAGAATTAACAGCTACATCGTCTCTTTTAACGACTTTTCCGCTAAGGGTAATGACAGTTTCATTGCGAAGACCCTCGGCAATTTTAAAGCAAGCTGAATCTTTATTAATAACGCACTGTGTAAGACCATAGTGATCCCTAAGGTCTATGAACACAAGATTACCATGATCTCGTTTGCGGTGAACCCAGCCTGAGAGTTTTACAGTTTGGTCAATTTCAGATAAACGGAGCTGACCACAAGTGTGAGTGCGGTATGGAGAAGACGTTAAGGACATTCAAAAAACTCGTAAAGTTAATAAATTAAAAGAAAAACTATCGTAAAGGAGCCATAAAAGTTGTAATTTTGTCAAGGAAGACTCACAGAAATTTACAAGCGTATGTTACCAAAAATTATTACGACTCAGCAACACTTAGAGGAGATTTCTCAGTCTTTTCTTGCTGACTCACCTGAATTTGTCTGCATTGATACTGAATTTGTTCGCCAGACAACCTATTGGCCGGAACTTGGACTGATTCAAATCGCGTCCTTAAGTGAGGCTGTTGTTATTGATCCTATACCGAATAATCTATCTCTTTCACCTTTATTACCAATTCTAAGGCATCATGGGATTGTGAAAGTTTTTCATTCTGGACGCCAAGATATGGAAATTTTTTGGATGAAATTTAAAGAATTACCATCCCCTATTTTTGATACGCAAATCGCTGCAACCTTTTTAGGGCTTGGGGCGGGGATGGGCTATGAACGACTCGTAGATAATCTTTTAGGAATTGGCGTGGATAAGTCTTCTCAACATACTGATTGGCTAAAACGCCCCTTGTCTAAAGAGCAACTCAAATATGCATTGAATGACGTTTTGTATATGAGACAGCTTTATCCTTTGTTATTGCAGCAGCTAAAAGAAAAAAATCGATTTGAATGGATGCAGGACGAGCTGGATATTTTAACGAAAGAGGAAACTTATTTTATTCAATCAGCGGACGTTTGGAAGCGTGTAAAGCATCAATTCCGCGGGTGGAAAGAACTTTCTATTCTAAAAGATTTATGCGCCTGGCGTGAAGAACAAGCTAGAGAGCAAGGGTTAAATCGCACCGGTTTGATTGAGGATAAAATTATCCTAACTCTTTGCCAGAGTCCTTTGTTACCTAGAAAGGAATGCGAGGATTTATTTAAAAAGGGTCGCCAATTGATTTTAAAGCGAAATCTTTTTGATGAGTTTTTTGAAGTATATGAAAAGGCATACCATTTGACCCAGGATGAAGGGGAAATAGGACAAGCTCGGTATCTGGAAATGAAAGCTGCCTTAAAGAAAATATATCCCAAAACACTTCCTGAAAGTATTAGGTCACGCGCCTCTAAGCTTAAAGATATTTTGAATGGCACGGCAAATGATCTGGGGATTCCCTCACATTTGATTGCGGGACGCACCGATATTGAATCATTTTCAACAAAGCCTCTAAGGTCCCACAAGATCTTGACTGGTTGGAGGGCGGGAATTTGGAATGGTCAGCTTGAGTCGTTTTTTGATGAGGAGGAAGCTAAGTAATTCAAGCACATAGCTGCCTGTATTATGACGAATAAAAGAGGTGGCTTGTATACCCCTTGTGTTTCAAATCCCGGGTTCGTTGTTTTTCGGGGTCTGCGGTACTCATGCATTTCATATACACTCCGTTTCCTTGACCCTCAAACGCCTGCCCAGTTTTTTGAAACACCTTGGGTGTATAAGGTTCTTAAAGCTCTCTTAACCAAAACTCTTTTTGATTTTTTCCTTTAACGGTTCAAGTGACGATGGACCTGTTACAGCCACCATAATCGTGTCGTCGCCTGCAATGGTGCCAGCAATTTCGCTAAAGTCATATTGTTCTAAATTAAAGGCAACGGCTCCTGCATTTCCTGGTAATGTTTTTATCAATAAAAGATTGGGTGGAGAGTTGATGATGTCAAGAATGGGCGAGGTGCTTGTGGTTTTGAGAGGATTTTTCTTATAAAAACCATCTACCTTTGTAATCCCAAGACGTTTGAGCTGGCGAGAGAGAGTAGATTGAGTAACGTCGTACCCCTCGAGGCGAATGAGGTCTAAAAGCTCGGATTGATCTTTTATTTTATTTGTTTGTATAAGGTTTAAAAGTAAAGTGCTATCCATGAAAAGGGTGAGTAAAAGTTATTGATTTTAAATCCATCATACAGATTTTTTAAACGATTGAAATAGGAATTAGAAATCGTTAAAGTTCATAAAAAAAGCTATAGTAAGGATGACCAAAAATGGAACAACAGAATATTGGCGGTATTTCCGCAGGACAGCTTAAATCTTTTATGGAAAAGATCGAAAATCTTGAACAAGATAAGGCTGAATTATTGGAAACAATTCGTGATGTGTTCGCTGAGGCGAAGTCAGAAGGATTTGACGTTAAGGTTATGCGCCAACTGCTTAAGATGCGCCGTATGAAAAAAGAAGAATTGGCTGAACAAGAAGAGCTCCTTGATTTATACCGTCAAGCTTTGGGAGAGTAGAAAAAACTATCTACCATCTCTTCAGTGACCTCTTTTAAGGATGAAGGGGTCCATTTGGGGCATTTATCCTTGTCAATGACTTGTGCCCTGATTCCCTCTATGGGGTCCGGGTGTTTCATAAAATTTTGACTTAAAGCAAAGTCTTGCGTTAATACGTCTTGTAACGACCATCCCTTGTTTTGTTTAAATTTTCTAAAGGTTACTTTTAGGCTGGTTGGGGATTTTGTTAATAGAGTTTCATAGCAACCCTTGGCGAATTGTGAGGGATGCTTTTTTAAACACTCAAAAATTTCTTCAACAGATCTTGCATCAAAGCATTCATTAATAACATCCAAAAAAGGAAAGCTAGAAGAAATCTCTTTGGGTTCGTGATACCTCTCAAGGCAGTTCTCTATTGTGATTTTATCACTGCACTCTTTTAAATCAGTTATTAAATCCCCCCATTTTCTACAAGGAATATAATGGGACGCTAGTCCTGTCATTAGCGCTTCTGCAGGGGCAACTAACGTTCCTGTTAGGGCTAAATACAACCCTAAGGGGGCTGGAAGTTTATTATAGAAATATCCTGATCCCACGTCGGGAAAAAATCCAATAGTTGTTTCAGGCATTCCGAGCAAAGCATTTTCATTTACTACACGGTAGGTTGCATGCATTGAAATGCCCATGCCGCCGCCTAAAGTCAAGCCATTGATAAGCGCAATGATTGGTTTGGGATAATTATAAAGGATCGCATTTAAATCATATTCTAGCCGGAAAAATATGCGTGCATAATCAGTATCGTTTTGATTTTGATAAACAGCTTTGATATCCCCACCAGCGCAGAACACTTTGTCCATTTCTGACCGTAAGATAATCAATTGAATGGACGGATCTTCTTGCCAGTTCTTTAAAAGCTGGTGAATGGTTTGGATCGTTTCAAAATCCAAAGCATTATAAGCCTTTGGGCGATTGAGGCTAAGAATGGCCAAATGAGAAAATATTTCAAAGTTAATAAAGGAGCGTGAGCAGAAGGGCATGGTATTTTTTTAAAACAGCAAAAAGAAGATTAGGTATATCCTAATCTTCTTCTCTTTGTTTGTGAACAGCTACTCCGCAGTCGGTGCTGTTTTGAGTGTTTCTAACGATGTTACTAGTGATTCAAGAACCGCAAGATCCCCTTCTTCCATAAGATTTGGGAAAGTTGTAGGTTTTGTCTGAAGATGGCTAGTGAGTTCTTGGCGAGTGCCATTATATTGACCGGCTTCATCGGAATTTGTTATGACATGATGTGCTAACGGGTGCGTATCTGATGTGATGCTTGTTTCATGCTTTTTTAAAGCCCTAATTACCAAGGGCTTTAATTCATTCATTTGCGTTCTTAATGTCTGGTGTATAGCTGGAAAGACAAGAGATCCTGTTGTCCGTACGCCATCTAAACCCGAGGATAATGAATCTTCAGTTGCATCTGTTGCACTTATTCCTGATCCTTTACGAGATAATGATCCATAAGTTCCCGATACTCTTCTATTAGTAACACTCATTCTTTTTGCAGGGGGAGGAAGGAGTCTCTCAATGTTAGCAGTTAAAGTGCGACCTTGCTCCAGAACACGGTTTGCGTTTTCAACGAAAGCAATAATCGTTGGCGCATCTCTTGTGGCTGCATCAAGGCTGATTGGTTTAGATATCGAACCATATGGAAAAGCTTCTAAATTGCCTGGTCCGATTAAATCTCTAAAAGAGTCAAAAGCTGTTAACGCTGGCAATGTTTGTCTATTATTGGCCATGAGTTGCTGATTGATAAAGCTTAAAACGGCTGTGTTCCCAGATTCTATATCAAGCTCTCCAGTAGCTGGAGTTGCTATATGGAAATGGGTATGGGCACTTGTTCCCGTTGATTGTATTGTTCTTTCTCTTCTTCTGGGGTCATATGTACCCCTTGGTACAGTAACCTGTAGGGACAAAATGTTTAAATCTTCTATTCCTGCTCCCTGATAAAAAGCCTTAATTAAACCTAAGTAAAATCCAAAATCAGCTGGGGCATAAAGGCCATGAATATCTCTAATTTTCCTATCTGCGGTTAGTCCAGGTATACCGGGCGCACTTCTTTTATTAATTATTTGATCAACATTGTGGGTGATTCTTGCAACGTCTGCGGTTGATAAACCTCTGGTTTCTACTAATCCATCATCAGCACGATTTCTTTTCCTATTTGTATCTGGATCCCATACAACATCATAATTCGGTTCAATAAGTGGAGCTACCAGCGCATCAACAACTTTTCTGACTAACTTAAGTGTGGGTGCAACCGCAGTTCTATCGCCATGCGCTACAGTTGTATCAACTAGCGACCTTCCAGTGTCTATGACATTTTTTACGTTTAAATGAAATGATTCGCCAGGTCCTGTGTAAGTAGTATCTGGTCGAAATACAGGAAGTGAGCTCATGCTCCCCTGTTGTAATAAAGGTCTTGTTCCTTTTCCAGCTCTCTCCGGAGTACTCGTTGCAGAGTCCATGGCATATAAACTTTGCGCACTTGCTAACAATGTTAAAGAAAAAAGCGTTGCTTTTTTTGAGAATTTCATTGTTCTTTTTACTCCTTTTGTGGCGGGATAAGTTATGAATAATGGCAGATTGCTTGAAAGCAATATATATGAATTAAATGACTAATTGCAATATTTAAAAAAACAAAATAATCAGAAAGTTGCCGAATTTAATAATAAAATTTCAAAGAAATTTTATTATTTAAAGGATTATGTGCGCAATGTGCTTGAAGATGCTTTTTTCTCTCCCTATCCTAGAACGACTTGACCGTGGGGTCCATGGCATGAGGATCCAACGGTCGCGCTTCGCTTGCCATAAGAAAACTTACGTATTTAGTAAAAAGATAAATTTTTCTGTGGCCCCGACCACAGGATCCATGGTTATATCATAGCAATACATTGTGTTTTTACATGGTTCTTTCCGTTTTTAATCCCGAATTGTTTTGTTATTTTTTCCTTGCATTAAAGGGTAGGTCCATACACACGTTATTAGTTTATAAAGAAAGAAGCGTCGCGTATAATTAAGACATGCAATACCAGACACCCTCTTTACCGCATCTTTTGGTTGTGGATGATGACAACCGAATCCGGACGTTATTGGTAAAATTTCTCTCCGATCAGGGGTTTCGGGTAAATGCCGCTGCAAATGCTGCTGAGGCCAGGTCTCATATGGCTTGCCATGTTTTTGATGCCTTAATTTTAGATATAATGATGCCGGGCGAAGACGGGATTCAGTTAACAAAAAGCTTACGAGCCACAACAAGAGTGCCTATTCTTTTATTGACGGCGCGCGATCAATTAGATGATAAGGTAACAGGGTTCGATATTGGCGCTGATGATTATTTAACAAAGCCCTTTGAACCCTTAGAGCTTTTGGCTCGTTTAAAGTCATTAATTCGTCGTTCTTCAGTTCCAGACCTAGATTCCCCTCCGTTAATTCATTTTGGCGATTATACCTTTGATATTCAAAATGGACGCTTAAAGAATAAAGATGAACTGGTGTTCTTAACATCCACGGAAATGATCCTGTTAAAGACTTTGGCTCAAAGTCCCGGTCACCCCTTTTCAAGGGATGAACTGGCCCAGCGAATTGGACACCGGGTTAGTGAAAGAACCGTGGACGTTCAAATAACGCGTCTTCGCAAAAAAATAGGGGATGATCCTAGAAATCCGCGTACCTTACAAACAATCCGTCATATTGGATATGCTTTATGTCCCGATTAACACTTTTTCAAAAATTCTCTTTTCCCTTTTTACATCCTTTCCAAACAATCAAACGAATTTTGCCGCAAAGCTTGTTTGGTCGTTCTTTGATTATTTTGGTAACCCCATTAATTTTGGTGCAGGTTGTTCTTGGGTATATTTTCTTTGATCGTCATACAGAAACAATTTTAAAGCTTTTATCAGATACAATTGCCGGAGATATAACACTGGTTATCGATTGTATTGAAAGAGGGGACAATTTTAAACATGTCAAAGAACTGGCTAAGCGTGACCTTAATCTCGATTTGTCCTTAGAGCCAAACAAATCTTTAGAAAAAACGGGTCTTCATAAGCAAACATGGCTGTATTCATTTTTGGAAACGGCGCTGAATCAAAAATTAAAATCTCCTTATTTTGTTAAGATGGACAGCGACTATATCTATATTGCTTTAAAAACAAAGAAAGGGCGATTAAACGTTACCCTTTCCAGAAAACGTCTATTTAGTCGCACAACGCCTTTGGTGATTATTTGGACGACAGGTTCTTCTTTATTATTATTTATTGTTGCATCGTTATTTATGCGAAATCAGATTCGGCCAATTCGGCGCCTGGCAGAGGCTGCTGACAGGTTCGGCCGAGGAGGGGAGAGCGTCCATTTCAAGCCAGAAGGCGCGACAGAGGTGCGTAAGGCAGGCCTAGCTTTTTTATTGATGAGAGAGCGCCTAAAGCGTCAACTTTCTGAACGCCTCGAAATGTTAGCGGGGGTTTCACATGATTTGCGGACTCCTTTGACGCGTATGCGTCTTCAGCTTGCTATAATTGAATCAAACGAAGAGCTTATTGATTTAAAACAAGATGTTATTGTCATGCAGCAAATGATCGAAGGTTTTCTAACGTATGCTAGAGGGGCCGGCGAAGAGGAGGCAAAGAAAATTAATCTTTTTGAGATGCTGGATAAGATCCAAAATCAACTTAATTCGGAGGGTTTTTCAATTCATCTGGACTGTCCGAAGGATATAAATATTTCTCTTAAAGAAGGACTTTTTAACCGTTGCTTAACTAATTTATTGCTAAACTCTAAAAGATACGCAAATAAAGTTGAAATCAGTGTTCAAAGCAAGGAACGTCATTTACAGATCTCAATTGATGATGATGGACCTGGGATTCCTATTGCAGAACGTGAAAAAGTGTTTAGGCCATTTTATCGCTTAGATTCGGCGAGAAATCTAGATAGTGGTGGGGTTGGGCTTGGGCTTAGTATTGCAAGGGACGCTGTTTTGAGTCACGGAGGTCAAATTTATTTGCGTCATAGTTCTTTGTTAGGAGGGCTGAAGGTTCTAATAAGGCTTCCTTTGTCAGCAGTCTAAAACTGGCTATTGACGGCAAGAATTAGAAAGTGTTCAATAATTTTAGTAAAATTTTATTTTCTTGAGGGAAGACAAATGGCAAAAGAAACTAAGGCCAAAAAAGCTGAAGCTAAAAGCGAAGATTCATATCATTCGGCACATAAAGATTCTACTCATTCTTCTCACAAAGACAGTGACCATTCATCTGATCGCGCAAATCATCATCATTCCTCTCATGCACATACAAATCCAGCGGCTGAGATGTTTAAAACATTTGCTGAATCATTAAGAAAACCAAAAATTGATAGGGAAGCTATGATGGAAAATCACCGTAAAAATCTAGACGCTATGAATGACGCAAACAAAATGGCAATGGAAGTGATTAAAAGCATTGCGCAGCTTCAAAGTCAGTATGTAAAACAAACTTTTGAAGAAATGAATTCAGCTTTAAGAGAAATGATGTCGGCGAAAAAGCCAGAGGTTGAAAATCAATGGGAAACTCATGCTAGCAAAATTAAAGAAGCTATGACGAAAGCCATTGATCATACCGCAAGTATTGCGAATGTGGTTGTAAAATCCCATCGTGATATTCATGGCAGGATGCAAGATCGCTTTGCCGAAGGAATGGATCATCTAAAAGACTCTGCTTCTAAATACAAGAATTAGATTTCCTTTTCCGGGTTTAATTAAGGAGAGAGTTTTTCTCTCCTTTTTTTAACTCATTACGCACCTAACGTCTTCTAGATCTGGGCTTGAACTGAAAAAATGCAAGTAGAAGTACTTAGGATTTCCAAGCCTATCAAAAAGATCGGAACGCTCTAAAGTAAATTCTTTCGCACTATCTTTTCCCCAAATTTTGTAATCTTCAAGAGGGATTGTCATAAAATTTGAGTGTAAATGTTCCCTCATCACTTTGAATGAAAGGAAGGTTGACAAACAGCGAATCGTTAAAGTAACTGGACAGTCCGTTGCTTTTATTTTTAAGTCCATTTTTTCTTTTGTTCTGAACTCTACAAAAGGCAGCCATTGCCCTGTTGTAAAATAGGGAGTTTCTAATATTTGTTCGTTAGAGCATGAAACGACGATGGATCTTATGCTGCTATAGTGTGTATATGTATCAGGACACCCAAAGGCAGTCCTTAAAGTTGCCATAACAGAAGTCGGTGCGGGTTCAGCTGCAGGAGGTGAAAGCGAGTGTACAATGCTCGCGGGGCTACTTTTAAGTAGGGGTTTATTTCCTTTAGTCTTATCGAAATCATCATTATCCTGACTACAGTGCCCCAAATGTGTAGTAAATCCCCATAAAATAACAATAATGCAAGTTAATTTTATAACTCTAAACACGCAATTCCTTAGCTAATCATAATGAAAATAATGTTTTATATATATTAATATTACCAAAAAGTAAAGTAAAATTTTAATTAATATTGTTGTAATTCATATAACAGTTTTCCAGCCCTTTTTTTGGGAACCGTTTAGAACTCTTTATAAGTACTTCAAAAAACAAATTAAAATTGGAAAATCTAAAAATAATGGCGTCCCCAACGGGATTCGAACCCGTGCTGCCGCCTTGAAAGGGCGATGTCCTAGGCCTCTAGACGATGGGGACTGACTCGTAGAAGATTAAGATTTCAGCTGATAAAAGTCAACAGAAAAGTGACTCTAATGCTTTCTATTTTGTTCATATCTTCTTTTCTATTTTCCTGCGAAGAAAATTGATTTAAGCGGGTAAATTAGACTAGACTAGCTTTAAATCGAAAAAAATCGGTAGTATGGGGTTATTCTTGGCATTTCAACGTCGTAATAGTGTAGAGATTGTAAGATTTGAGCAGGTAGGTCTCTGCTACCCGGAAGGAAGCCCTGTATTTTATAATCTTAATTACTCTTTCTTTTCAGGTTCTTTTTACTTTTTAACGGGCCCTAGCGGCGTTGGAAAAAGCTCACTTCTGAAATTAATTTATAGAGGGGCTAAGCCTTCTGAGGGGACAATACATGTTTTTGGAAAAAACATTGCAAATTTGACCTCAGCAGAACTTCCTGCTTTTCGTCAGAGAATGGGGCTGGTGTTTCAAGATTGTCGTTTGCTAAAGCATCTGACAGCATTAGATAATGTGGCCTTGGCCATGAAAATTACAGGAGCTGATACGAAAAAGTCCCGCGGGTTTGCTAAGGAATTGTTGCATTGGGTAGGTTTGGGTGATTTTATGGATTATATTCCAGAGACCTTATCTGACGGGCAAAAACAGCGCGTCGGGATCGCACGAGCAGTGATCACGCGTCCTCTTCTTTTACTGGCGGATGAACCAACCGGAAATGTGGACGATGCTGCTGCTTATAAATTGATGCTGCTCTTTGAAGAATTAAACAAAATCGGTACAACCATTATTCTGGCTACGCATGATAGAGAGATTATTTCTAATTTTCCATATCCAGAATTGCAATTGTACCAAGGGCAGATCACGGTGAATAAACCCTCTGTACAGACTTCTTATCGCAAAAGTGAATATTAAATTTGAGGACCTAAGCTGATGGCTCTATTTTTCAAAAAAGGTATCCAAGATATTCCCATGACTCAAGAAGCGGGAAGACAATATCTGCCTTGGATTATTGGTCTTTTAATTTTACTTTTGCTGTTGGTGTTTTCCTGCGCTTCTTCTGTTGGGGGAACGCTCCTGCGCTGGTATGGCGGACTTAATAATAAAATTACAATTGAGATTCCTTTTTCTGAAACGTCATTTTCCGGTATGCCAAAAACACGAGCTCCAGCCAATTCAGAAAACCCTGTAGCTTCGGAGAAAATACCAACAGAAATGGGCAAGTTTTCAGCGCCCGTTCAACAAGTTTTAAGTTTCGTTCGCAATATTCCGGGAGTTTTGCGTGCTGAAGTCGTTGAAGCTGAGCACTTGCTTTCCCTTTTACAGCCTTGGATTGGGCAGACAGATCTTTTGAAAGATTTGCAAATGCCAATTTTAATCGATTTGGATATAGATCCCAATGTTGTGATTGATTATGAAAATATAAAGCAATACTTAAAAAGCATATCAGGTGGCATTCGATTTGAGGCTCATACTCGTTGGCAACACATGCTGACAGTGTTAGGTCAAGCTATTAAAACGCTGTCTTACGTTATCGTTGGATTTATTTTAGGTACCATTTTTATTGTGATCAGCCTCATTACCAAATCCTCTTTAGCGGCTCATAAAGAGAATATTGATGTCTTAAGATTGATGGGAGCCAAGAACTCTTATGTGGCCTCTCAGTTCCAAGCTCAAGCTTTTAAAGCCTGTTTCCAGGGTGGGCTGATTGGTATCTTTTTTGCTTTGCCGATTTTGTACTTTTTAAGCTGGTTAGCGCAGTATTTAGGCATTCCTGAGATTTTTAAAGATATGCCATCCCCTGAAGTTGTTGGCGCAATTTTTGTTTTGCCTTTTATTGTGTCTCTTTTTAGTACGTTGGTTTCAAGATTTACGGTGTTAAGGACGCTGGCGCGCATGGATCGATGAAACGTTTTCGTTTTTTAACCTTTACCTTTTTGGGATGTTTTACTGTATGGGGCATTGGGTTTGTTTTGTTTTTTATGCTGCTGCCAGCTGAACCAAAAGATATAACGACTTCGACTGATGCCATTGTTGTTTTAACGGGTGGAAAGGGAAGAGTTCAATATGGTTTTGCCTTAATGCAGCAGGGCCTTGCCAAAAAGTTGTTTATTTCAGGCGTTAACCCAAAAGTTAAAATGCCCGAGCTTATTGAATTGCAAAAAATAAAACCCGATCATCCTATACTTCCCCAGACACATCTTGGCTATAATGCACAAAATACCGTAGAAAATGCCAGCGAAACAGCCTTATGGGCAAAGCAAGAAGAAGTGAAATCTATACGTCTGGTAACTACAAACTATCATATATGGCGAAGCATGATTGAATTTTCTAGGGCTCTTCCTGGTGTTACAATTATTTCGCATCCCGTTGATGAGCCGATTCAGTGGACACGTAAGCAATTTGGATTGCTTTTGACGGAATATCATAAATTTCTTTGGGCGTGGGTCGGGTCTTTGTTTTAATTGATCAGAGAACGTTCTAAACAGACTTGATCCTTTTCTAATCTTCACCTTAAGATAGTCCAAATGGTCCGATAGATTTAAGGCTTTTTATGTCTACTTCTTCAGCGCTTTTGGAAGCCCTGAATACGACTCCTTTATACAAATGGCATCTTGAAAAGGGCGCTAAGATGGTTCCGTTTGCAGGTTACGAAATGCCATTGCAATATCCATCTGGAATTATCACAGAACATAACCACACTCGTAAAGAGGCAGGGTTGTTTGATGTGTCACATATGGGGGTGATTAAGATTAAAGATGACCCTGAGCATATTTGGGTTTTGGAAAGAGTCATTCCTGCTGATATCAAAGAGATGCTTCCAGGTCAGATGAAATATGGGCTTCTGCTAAGCGAAGATGGTTATATCATGGATGATTTAATCATCAGCCGTTTTGATGATTATTTTTTATTGGTTGTTAATGCCGGTTGCAAGTATCAAGACTTTGATTATCTAAAGCGTTTTTTAAAATGTGAAATGTTAGAGGATTTTGCTCTCCTGGCTTTGCAGGGTCCAAAATCGCGAAGCGTGATGCAGTCCTTATGCCCAGAGGCTACAGCGTTAACATTTATGACAACATCAATTTTTCGAGTGATGGATAAGGAAGTTTTGATCAGTTGCAGTGGTTATACAGGAGAAGACGGTTTTGAGCTAATCGTCCCAGCAGAAATTGCAGAGAAAGTTGCAAATGCTTTATGCGCCGATTCTGCTGTTTTGCACATAGGCCTTGGAGCCAGAGATTCCTTAAGGTTGGAGGCTGGTTTATGTCTTTATGGCCATGATATGGATTTAACGCAAACTCCAGTTTCTGCAAGTCTAGCGTGGTCCATCGGTCAGCGCCGACGAAGAGAGGGGGGTTTCGTAGAAGATGAAAAAATCTTAGCTGAACTTGCTCAAGGCACAGAAATGAAAAGAGTCGGCCTTAAAGGTCTTTCAAAGGCTATTGCGAGAGAAGGGGCAGCTATATATGATCGAGGGGAAAAGATTGGCTATGTGACAAGCGGCGTTCCAAGCCCAAGCCTGGGATATCCGATTGCAATGGGTTATGTACCGTCGTCATTGGCAACTTTAGGTACAGCTTTAGAGGTCGAGGTGAGGGGTCAAAGGTATCCTTTTGTGGTTACGAAAATGCCATTTTTAAAACAGAATTATTATCGAGGATAAATATGAAAAAATACACAGATCAACATGAATGGGTCCTCTTTGAAAATGATGTCGTTGTTGTTGGCATTACAGATCATGCCCAGCATTAATTGGGTGACGTGGTCTATGTTGATTTACCAACTATAGGAAAGCATCTAACTCAAGGCGAGGAAGCTGCTGTGGTTGAATCTGTAAAGGCTGCCAGTGAAGTTTACGCTCCTATAAGTGGACAAGTTGTTGAAATAAACACTGCTATTCAAGGTGTTCCCGGTCTAATTAATACGGCAGCTGAAAGTGATGGTTGGTTTTTTAAACTTCGCCCTTCAAACCTTTCAGAAATGGACAATTTGATGGATGAGGGTGCCTACAAGGAATTGGTTGGGGGGTGATTTTTTCTTGATGAGACTATGTAAAAGTGTTACGCCCATCCTGTATTCGACCGAATACAGGATGAGTATTGCGCCAACTAAAAATCCAAGAATTAATGTAACCTTTGAAGCTGTAACGGCAGGATTGCTGGCCCATTTGGCGCACCAAGAACACAAATCTTTGGCAAGTTTAGTTAAAGAACTAACGCTTAAAGCTTTAGAGATTCGCGAGGATTTTTACCTATCCAAGATGGCTGAAAAACTTGATCAAAAAGACGTAAAAACTTATTCCCATGGCGAAGTATGGAAATAAAATACGAAATTCGTTATGAAGAAGAAGTTATACGAAAACATATTCCTGCCCTTTCAACCTCTGTAAAAACACTTATTAAACGGGCTATAGAGGAACCTTTGATGGTAGACCCGGTTGGTCTAGGTAAAACCACTTCGTTTATACTCTTAAAGGTCACAGACGGCTTCGTGTCAGTCATTATCGTATTATTTATCGCATTGAACCTGAAAAAAATTCTGTCATTGTCGTTGCTATTTTGCATCGCAAGGACGTCTACGAATAAATTAAAAAGCCAGCTTTTCTTTAATAACACTCTGCCATTCTTCTAATTTTATAAGTCCCTGATCAATTGCCGCTAAGGTTATGCTTTGGTCAGGAGTGTTATCATCCGTCCAAGTTTTTAGAATATACAGGCAAAATAGATTAAAGATTTGAATTTTGATACTTCCCATAAGGCCTGATGAATCAACCCCAGCTTCGCTTAGTCGTTGTCTTGACCATTCAGTGCCGTAAGGTTTTAGATCCATAAGCCAGCATGGAGCAAAACTTAATTCATTCACAAGGCGGCGAACGGAGATTTTATGTGGGTTTAGCACATCAAGATGGTTCATAATGCTTTCAAATAAAATATCATGAGCACTCAGGCCTGTTCCATGAACGACAGGCGTTTTAGAAACAACATCGCTCCACAGCAATAAAAGAATGGAAAGAGAGGTTGGGCAAAGCCTTCGAATCTTTACTTCAGATATCAAGGTGACATCACTTAATGCCTCTGGCGTTAATCCATTAATCCCTTTTTCTTCTAAAAGCCTCCAGGCAGCGTCAATCATTACCTCTTTGTTTTCAGTCATGATTCAAAGGCCTTACAAATAGTTTGAACATTATGCTTGATCATTGACACAAAATCAGGCGCCGGACCATCTGGCGCTGAAAGCGAATCTGCGTATAGTGTGCCTTGCAACAAACGTTTGGTCTCATTAGCAATTTGTTCAATTAGTTTGGAGTTTGCAAGGTTTTCTATAAAGACGGCCTTGATATCATGTTCATTAATAAAATTAATGAGTTTTGCGACATTTTGAGCTGAAGCTTCGGCTTCGGTGCTGATGCCGACCGGCGACAAAAACTGGATATCATAGGCCCTGCTAAAATACCAAAAAGCGTCATGGGTGGTTACAACGATTCGTTTTTGCGCGGGAATGCTTTTAAATTCTTTTTTTATCCAGCCATCTAAGTTTTCTAGGGTTTTGATCAGCTCAGCTGCGTTTTTTTGATAAGTTTCTTTATGCTTTGAATCCTCTATGCAAAAAGCATCTCTTAGCTCTTTGACATACAGGATGGCATTTTGCACATCATGCCAAGTATGGGGATCAACCAGATCTGGTCGTACTTTAACATTTTGAGTGGCTTTGTAAATATTTCCCTTGAAACCGGAGCTTTCAATAATTTTTTCAATACCTTTTTCGAATTCTAAGCCATTAATAAAAATGATATTAGCTTCAAAAAGAATTTTAGAATCCAAAGGAGTCGGTTGATAACTATGTGGGTCAGCTTCAAAAGGAACAATAGATTTAATTTCGATATGAGTCAGGCCTTTGGTGATTTTTTCAGCAAAGTCGCGTAAAATGGAAAAACTTGTCACCACCTTTAGTACATTTCCCTTTTGGGGAGGTGGAGTTGAATCTTGATTGTGCAAAAATAAAACAAGGCTAATGACAATAAACGAGCTTATAAGAAGAAAAGATTTGCGAATGAGCACAGAAAATAAGCCTTACACACTAAAAGTTTTCATCGAAGATACTGATGCGAGCGGCTTTGTTTATCATGCCAATTATTTAAAGTATTTAGAACGCGCCCGCGCTATGCTACTCTATCATAAAGGGATTAGCCATGCACAGCTTATACAAGAAAAAAAACTAATGTTTATAGTAAAATCTTGTGAGATAGAATACAAAAAGCCTGCATATTTTGAAGACGATTTAAATGTATATACGGATATTGAAGAAATAGCAGGGGCACGAGTAAAATTAAAACAATCTATTGTCAGAGGGACTGAGCATTTGGTAAAAGCTAATATAACATTAGCGTGCGTTACCGTCCAGGGGCGACCAATTCGGATTCCCCCTTTTGTTGAGACAGTATTAAAAAAGTAGAGTTATTATGGATCATACACCGATAAAAGCTGCGGCCAATCAAATGATGGCTTCCACTCCAAATCTTGTCAATAATAGTGATGTTGTCACAAGCCTTGGGCATATGAGCACGTCTCCAGTGACTCATGACCTATCCATGTGGGGTCTGTTTTGGGGGGCGAGCCCTGTTATCAAATTTGTCATGTTTGGTTTAATTGTTGCCTCAGTTTGGTCCTGGACAATTATTTTCTACAAAGTGTATCGTTTGCGTCGCTTAAATGCAGCTGCAGACCAGTTTGAAGAAGCCTTTTGGTCAGGCGGTGCTTTGGATGACTTATATGACCGTATTCATAACCGTCTTTTAGATCCATTGTCCTCTGTATTTTGTTCAGCAATGCGAGAATGGCGCCGTTCAATTTCAAAGGGCACTCTTCGTCCAAGTGAAGCCAGAGGAACTTTAGAGCAACGAATTGATCGTGTGATGCAGCTAACCGTTAGCAGAGAAATGGACAGTTTAGAACGTCACATGGGATTTTTAGCATCACTGGGGTCAAATGGTGTGATCGTTGGTTTGTTTGGGACCGTACTTGGGATTATGGATAGCTTTGGGCCCATTGCATCGCAGCAAAACGCAAGCTTAGCTGTCGTTGCGCCTGGTATTGCTGAGGCACTTTTTGCGACGGCGATTGGGCTGGTGGCAGCCATTCCGGCAGCAATTGCCTTTAACAAAATCTCTAGCGATCTCAATCGTTACGCTAATCGTTTAGATGCATTTGCGAATGAATTTGGTTCCATCATTTCACGTCAATTGGAAGAACACATTTAATGGGTATGCAGTTATCTTCACATTCAAATGGCCGTGGCGGCGGAAGGCGTCGTCGAAGTTTTCGCCCCAACAGCGATATTAATGTAACGCCCCTGGTTGACGTTATGTTGGTTCTGTTGGTCATTTTCATGATCACGGCTCCTATGATGACGGTTGGGGTTCCCGTAGATTTGCCTAAAACACAAGCAGCGCAAATTAATGATCAAGATGAACCATTGATTATTTCGGTTGATGCAACCGGCAAAGTGTACCTGCAGGAAACAGAAATGCTTTTAGAGGAAGCAGTGAGTCGCTTAAGAGCTATTACAGGCAATAACCCGAATGCAAAAATATATGTAAGGGGAGATAAAAAGTTGGCTTATGGTCAAATTATGGAAATCATGGGAGGCATTGCAGCGAGCGGCTTTTCTAAAGTTTCACTCATCGCTGAGCTTCCAGCGAACACGCCCTCTTCTGTGAAGGGCATGAAAGAGTCAACAAAAAAGCAAGCAAGCGCTGTTAGGTAATTTTGATGAAAAATGCAGTAATTGCCTCAGCCATTCTGCACTTACTTATTCTAATTCTTTTTGGTGTAAGTATTGGCAATCCCTTTAAGGCAGCCTTAAAGGATGATCAACCTATGGTCGTCGATTTCGTTCAGATAGGGGATAAGTCTGCGGCTCCAAAATTGTCTCCTTTAAATCAAAAGGCTGAAGAATCTAAGCCTCTTCCCAAACCAGAAAAACCAATGGAGCCTCCTGCTCCTGAGCCAGAGGAAAGTCGCGTCACGAAAAAAGAGCTGCTTCCACCGCCGCCAGAAGAGCAAAAAAAGCCAGAGGAAAAACCAGTTACAAAATCAAAAGAACCAGAACTTTCAAAAGAGGAAGTTGACCCTATTTTAAAGAAAAAGCCCGAAAAGAAGGAGCCTGAGAAGAAAAAAGAACCTCCAAAAAAACTGGAAAATAAGATTGAAAAAAAGCCTGATCTTAAGAAAGATCCAAAGAAAAAAGACAAAAAGAAAACAGATGAAAAGGCTGAGATTAATTTGAAGAAAAAGAAAGCCTCAACAGAAAAAGATAAAAAGCCTGATTCTAAAAATAAAAAAGATTCAAAGTCTGCTTTGGATGATCTGTTAAAGGATGTAAACGATGACAGTTCGACTATTGAGGATGGCGCACCCGCTGAAACTGTAGGCGAAGTTATTACAGCAACCCAGATTGATGCGATTCGTCAAAAGATTCGCAAATGTTGGTTGGTGCCGGCCGGACTAAAAGGTGCAAAAGATATGGTTGTCGATATAAAGATGGAAATTGCACAAGACGGCACGGTCACTAAAGCAGATATCGTCGATAAAAATCGAATGGTAGAAGATACTGGCTTTAGAACGGCAGCTGAAAATGCACGTAGGGCTGTGCTGGATCCGCAATGTAACCCGCTTCCCCTTCCAGCGGACAAATACGAGCAGTGGAAAGATCTTGAGATGAGCTTTAATCCCAAAGATATGTTTTAATAGGTTTAAAAAATTAAGGTAATTATTAGTCATGAAATCAATAGTCATTTTTCTTGTTTGTTTGATTGCAACAGCAGCACAAGCTTTAAAAATAGAAATTACGAAAGGTGAAGTAAGGCCTGACCCTATCGCCATTACTAACTTTTACAGCGAAGACTCTGAGGTCAGGGGGATTGGTTCTGACATCGCTGAGGTGGTTGGTAATGATTTGGTAAGCTCAGGTTTATTTGAGTTAACGCCAGAAGGGTCATTCATTCAAAAAGAAGAGTCTGTCGCAAAAGAAGGGCCACGATTTGCTGATTGGCGTTTATTGGGGTCACGTTTTCTTTTGACTGGTAAAATCAATGAGGAATGGGGCGGGAAGATTACAGTTGATTTTATATTATATGATGTAATCGCTGGACAAAAATTAATTGCCTTATCGATGAGTAGTGATAAGAAAAAGTGGCGAAAAATTGCCCATATGATTGCTGATGCTGTTTACAGCCGTGTGACGAACGAAACAGGTTATTTTAATACCCACATTGTGTACGTAGAAACTGTCAGCAAAGGTAAAAATTCTAGAAAACGTATCATGCGCATGGATCAAGACGGCGAAAATTCAGAAGCTTTGACAGATAGCAGCCGTTTGGTTTTAACACCTCGTTATTCGCCAGATGGTCAAAAGATTGCTTATCTTTCTTATATGAATAATTCGGCCCATGTTTATCTTTTGAATTTGCAGACAAAGAACAAGGAAACGCTTGGAAACTTGGGGGAGATGAACTTTGCTCCTCGGTTTTCACCAGATTCTAAAACAGTTGTTATGAGTTTAGTGAAGGGCGGAAAAAGTGCAATCTACAAATTTGATCTTGAAACCAAAAAACTAGTTCAGCTAACAGAGCATAGGTCTATTGATACATCGCCTTGCTTTTCACCTGATGGAACACATATTGTTTTTACCTCTGATAGAGACAAAGAAGGAGGGGAGCAACTTTATATAATGGATATCAACGGTGGTAATGTAAGGCGAATTAGCTTTGATAAGGGAAAGTATTCCCAGCCTGTTTGGTCGCCGCGTGGCGATTTGATTGCTTTCACCAAACAAATTGGCGGGCAGTTTTATATTGGTGTGATTGGTCCAGAAGGCACAGGAGAGCGCTTGATTGCTGAAGGATATTTGGTTGAAGGTGCGGATTGGTCCCCTAATGGAAGATATCTTATTTTCACAAAAGAGCATGCCACAAGTGGACAAAGTCAAATTTACAAAGTTGATTTAACAGGCAGGTACACGCAGCAGGTCAAAACAAAAAAGGATGCGTCCGATTGCACATGGTCACCTTTATTGAAGTAAAACTTTATGAATCTATTCACCTTTACTTTTCCGGCCATTGATCCTGTTCTTCTTTCCATTGGTCCCATAAAGATTCATTGGTATGGAGTGGCGTATATTGCCGGAATCTTAGCAGGGTGGCGCTATGCTCTTTATTTGGCTAGGCATTATGCATCAGATTTAAAAGAAAAAGATTTTGATGATTTTGTAACCTGGATTGTTATTGCCATTATAGTGGGCGGCCGTTTAGGACACATTTTTATTTACGAAGCTGGATATTATTTTAGCCATCCGTTGGAAATTTTAATGACTTGGCGGGGAGGGATGTCCTTCTATGGTGGTTTAGTTGGGGTGATTATCGCTACTCTTGTATACTGTAAACGCCGCTCTATTAACCCCCTTCGTTTTGCCGATGTAATGGCCGCAACGGTTCCGATTGGTATAGGTCTTGGTCGCATTGCCAATTTTATCAACGGTGAATTATACGGCAGAGTCACTGACGTTCCTTGGGCGGTTGAGTTTCCTGCGGGTGGCTTTTTACCCCGTCATCCAAGCCAACTGTACGAAGCAGCTCTAGAAGGGTTAGTCCTTTTTCTAATACTTGGGTTTGTTTGGCATCGAACCCAATTGTCAAAAACACCGGGCCGTATAACAGGACTATTCTTGATTGGTTATGCCGTTTCACGCTTTTTAGTTGAATATGTTCGGGAACCTGATGTCGTTTATAATTTTTTATCTTTACCACTTACAACAGGTCAGCTTTTAGCGTTACCATTCTTCGTGATCGGAATATTTTGGGCATTACCTAAAAGAACATGAACCAATTTTATCCGTTTATTCTTAAGGAGATTCAGCAAAAAGGCCCTATGACTGTAAAGCGATTCATGGAGCTTGCCCTTTATCACCCCCTGTATGGGTATTACAAATCTCAGACTGTTCTTGGAAAGCAAGGGGATTATATAACAGCCCCTGAATTGACTCAGGCTTTTGGTGAGCTTTTGGCCTTATGGATGATTGATTTGTGGCAAAGGCTGGGGCGACCTTGTTTTGTACAAGTGGTAGAATTGGGGCCTGGGAGGGGGACAATGATGCAGGATATCCTTCGCACTGCTGTTAAGTTTCCTGAATTTTATCAGGGACTAAACGTTTATCTGCTTGAAACAAGTCCTGTTTTAAAGGGCATTCAAAGAAATCATTTGAAAGAAGAGTTTGTTCATTGGGTTGATGAATTACAAGAAATTCCGATGGGGAAAATGACTTTTTTCTTTGCGAACGAGTTCTTTGATGCATTGCCAATTGAACAGTACGTAAAGGTCCAAGGTGAATGGAGTCCTCGATTGATTGGTGAAAAGGATGGACAGCTCTGTTTCCTTACAGAAGGAGAGATAAAAGAAACTTGCGAAGCCTATTTGGCGTATATGCAGGAAATTAATGTACGTCTTTTAAAAGACAAGGGAGGAGCCCTTATTATTGATTATGGGGACGATCTTGAGAAAGAGAGAATTGGTGATACGCTACAAGCGCTTTATCGCCATAGATATGCTTCAATTTTACAAAATCCAGGCGAACAAGATTTGAGCCATCATGTTAGTTTTTCTGAACTAAAGAGCTATTTGGACAAGGGAAATTTGAAGATTTCATTGACGTCTCAAGGGGAATTCCTGCAATCCTTGGGCCTTGAACCTTGGGTGGAAAAATTATGTAAGAGGGCTGATAAAGAAATCACAGCCAAGATAAAAACAGCGGCCGCCAGATTAATTTCTCCAGGAGAGATGGGACAATTGTTTAAGGTTTTAGCGGTTGAAAGCTATTAGAATCTGAGTTATTCATTTAAGTTAAGAAAATTAGACATAGTGAAAGAGAAACAAAGTGCGTGCGGAAATTGAATCTCAAGTAAAATTAGTTAATCAATCTTTAGTTCTTCTTCGGAGGCATCTTTGACTGGGATCAAGCCTTAAAAAAACTTGAGGATTTAAATGGGCAAGCTGAATCGCCTGATCTTTGGAACGATCAAACGGCTGCTCAAAGAATTTTGAAGGAACGAGAATCTTTACAAGTTTCTGTTAATCGTATCCAAGGTTTGGAACAGTCATTAAAAGACAGCATTGAACTGATTGAACTAGCCGAAATGGAAGATGATGCTACCGTATTGAGTGAGGCTGAAACAAGCTTAGAGCAATTAAAAACATATGCGGCCCGTCTACAGCTTGAGACTCTTCTTTCTGGAGAGGCAGATTCAAACGATTGCTTTATAGAAATCAATGCAGGGGCAGGCGGGACAGAAGCTCAAGATTGGGCAGAAATGCTTGCAAGAATGTACAGCCGGTGGGCAGAAGCTCATAACTATAAGTTAGAAATTCTAGATGAAAATGCTGGCGAAGAAGCGGGCATTAAATCAATCACTTTTAAAGTCATCGGACATCAAGCCTATGGATGGCTGAAAACCGAAAGCGGTGTCCATAGACTTGTTCGGATTTCGCCTTTTGATTCTAATGCCAGGCGTCACACCAGCTTTGCCTCTGTTTGGGTCTATCCTGTGATTGATGATTCAATTCAGGTAGAAGTCGAGGAAAAAGATTTACGTATTGACACCTATAGGGCATCTGGTGCCGGGGGGCAACATGTCAATAAAACAGAAAGCGCCATCCGTATTACCCATACTCCAACGAATATCGTTGTCCAATGTCAAAGCGATCGTTCCCAGCACAGGAACCGTGCCCAGGCTATGTCTATGCTAAAAGCTAGACTTTATGAATTAGAACTGAGAAGGCGTGAAGAGAAACTTAATAACCAAGCCGCATCAAAGACAGATATTGGATGGGGACATCAAATTCGTTCTTACGTTCTGCAGCCTTATCAAATGGTCAAAGATAACCGCACTGGCGTGGAACGTGGCAATGCAGCAGCTGTCTTAGATGGCGATATTGATTGCTATTTAGAGGCAGCTTTAGCTCAGAGAATTGGCGGTGAGGAAGAGTAGAACAACAGGTATTGTTATAGTTGTTTATTAAGTATACACTTTTAGATATAGAGGTTTTTGTATTTAAGGGGATAGCTTTGGCCGGATTAATAAAAAAAAGTAGTTTTGCTTTACTGATGACGTATGCTTCTTTGACAAGTGCGTATGCAGATGAACCATTTTGGGCTAAATATATCCCAAATTTTATTCGTCAATATATACCTGGTCTTGCTACAGATAAAGGAACTACCGTTTTTGGTCCTGCTTCGTATAATAATGTGACGCTGCCAACTTTAGAGGTTATGGGGCCTGCATCCTTAGTTGATGTTAAGGTTGACGGGCAAACAAATATTCAAGGCCCTCTTGATGCTAGAGATTCAAAGTTAAATAATTTAGAGGTCAATGGTCCCGTCTCGCTGCAGGGAACGACCGTAACAGGGCAAACTATGATTAATGGACCGTTATTATTAGATAAAAAATCAAGCCTTGAAGATGTCTCAATTTCAGCTAACGATGTGACTATAAAAGATTCGACAGTTAACAACATCACCATGCGTAAGACAAATGACAAAAGTAAAAAGCAAGTTATTACTTTAGAAGGCGCTGCTCATGTGAAAGGTTCTATCAGGTTTGAGCAAGAGGGCGGACAGGTTGTGATGCGTGACACGGCTAAAGTTGATGGTTTGATTACTAGCGGTGAAGGGATTAATGCCGATCACAAAAAGCCGGTTTAGATTCATTTATTTATAAGCCACACTTTTGACTTTTCGGATTTCGTGTGGCTTTAAATCCTCTAATTTATAAGGACCATAAGAAAGGCGGATCAGGCGGTTGACCCTGAGGCCCAGATAAGTCATGACTTTTCGAATTTCCCGGTTTTTGCCTTCATACAAAGTCACATGCAGCCACGTATTCAAAGATGATCTTTGGTTTGGCATATCTATTTCAATAGAACCATAATGGATTCCATCAATAGTCACTCCTTTCTCAAGAGCGGCCAACTCTTTAGGGTTTATCTCTCCAAAAACTCTTACTTTGTAACCACGTGGCCATTTTGTACTGGGTAATTCGGCAAAACGAGAAAATTCACCATTATTTGTTAGTAATAATAAGCCTTCTGAATTAAGGTCTAAACGGCCAACGGAAATAACCCGTCCAAGCGAATAACGTTCAACATCTTCAAAGACTGTTGGTCTACCCTCTGGATCCTTATGGGTTGTGACATAACCTTCTGGTTTATAATAACACCACACCTTGGTGGTTTCTGGTTCTTGTATAAGAGTATCGTCAACTTCGACGCGAGATTTTTCTGTAACAAGAGTTGCAGGAGTTGTCAGAATGTGACCGTCAACCTTAACGCGTCTTTCTTCGATCAAGCGTTCGGCATCACGGCGCGAGCACACTCCCGCGCGAGCCAAAAATTTAGCAATTCGTTGTTCCTGGGTGGGAGATACAGAGTTATTCACAAGCTTTGATGAATCCTTTTAATAAAGCTATATCAGCTGAACTTACATGAAACTCAGGGTGCCATTGTACGCCAATGCAAAAACGATAATTAGGTGCTTCAATCCCTTCGACTAAACCATCTGGAGCCATAGCGTTAATCTGAAAGGAATCAGAAAGCTTTTTAACGGCTTGGTGATGAATGCTATTGATTTGAAAAATTTCATCCTCAATAAGCTGGCTTAATAGAGTGTTTTTTAAGATTTTTACTTCATGCTGATGTTTAGTTCTGCATTGGCTTTGTTTATGTTCGATGGAAGAGGGCGCTTCATCAGGAATGTCTTGTATCAAAGTTCCACCATGTATGACATTCAAAAGCTGCATCCCCGCACAAATACCCAGGACAGGCTTATCAGCCTTTAAAATAGCCTTAGCAATTGCTGATTCAAACGCAGTTCGTTTTGGTCTAAGGGGAGTGGCTTTAGGATGATGGTAATCAGCGCCATAAAGAGCAGGTTCGATATCAAACCCACCACCCGTTAACAAAAGCCCATCTATAAGATTACAATAATAATCTAGATGTTCGGGGTGATAAGGCAAGGGTAGAGGGATTCCGCCTGCATGCGTTATGGCTTCACAATAGCGGTGTCTTAATCCGTACCAGGATAAATCTGAATACCATTTCCCCTCAATTTCTTGTGTGGGGTCTATGCTATCTAAAGGAATTCCAATGAGTGGTTTTTTGATCATTACGTTAGCTTTTTAAAGGTTTCAAAGGTCAAAAGATGTTCAGGTGTTATACACTCTCTTACCAGATAAATTACGCCTTTATCAATCATAACTTCTGGAATAAGGGGGCGTGAGTTATAAGTAGACGATAATGAAGATCCATACGCACCTGTATGGGTAATCGCTAAAATATCTCCGGCTTTGAGATTCTTAGGCAAAGAAATTTGCGATGCAAAGAAATCACTCGATTCACAAACAGGACCAACCACATCAACAATCATTTGTTCAGTATCATTTTTTTTATCAGAACATAATACAATGGGGTGCTCTATGTCATAAAGTGCAGTTCTCATCATATCATTCATACCGGCATCGACGATTACAAAAATTCGAGAGGGTGTACGTTTGATATATAAGATTTTGGTTAGCAAAAGTCCAGATTCAGCGACAAAATAACGCCCAGGCTCTATGACAAATCCGCAATTTAGATTTCCTAGTTCCTCGCTAAAGGCTTGTCCATAGGATTGAAGATCAAACTGCGGAGATCCCGAAAGGGTATAGGGGACATAAAAACCCCCTCCAAGATCCAAACGTTTTACAGGGTAACCTTCAAAAGATAGAGAGGAAACTAAAGTTTTTAATTGCCCGAAAACTTGTCGATAAGCATTAATGTCTTGGATCTGAGATCCAATATGAACGGATATCCCTAAAAAATTTAAATAGGAAGAAGAATGAGCAATCGAAATAGCTTCCATCAACTGTCCTAAAGGAATGCCAAATTTATTTTTATCTGTCCCTGTTGTAATCTTTTTATGAGTTTTGCCTTCTATATTTGGATTTAACCTTAGAGCTATAGATATTGGTTTTTGCAAAGTAGAGGCAATTTTTTTAACAACGTGCAATTCCTCTAATGATTCTACACTTAATTGCTCGATTTCATTTTGGATGGCGAGAGTAATTTCTTCGTCGGTTTTACCTATGCCGGAGAATATAATTTCCTTAGGGGAAATACCGGCTTTAATGGCTTTTAGAAGTTCTCCCCCGGAAACAACTTCAACGCCACTTCCTTGTTCACAAATAAGTTTTAAAATGGCCTGATTGCTGTTTGCTTTTATAGCGTATCGTATTTGTATGTTTTTTCTCAGAGACTGAATTAGTTTTTCAAGATTTTTATGCTGATGAATTATTACACTTGAATCATAGACATAAACGGGAGTTTGAACTTTCCCAACTATCTCCAGATAACGAGAGAAACCAGAATGATTAAAAAGATGAAAACCTGGGTAAATCAAGACTTAGGATACGTTCTTGGATAGTTATCATGATCTAATGGTTCTATCGGGCCCTTTTTCCCACAACCACTCAAAAATAAACAAAAGATAAGGATAAGTATAAAACGCATAACATAACTTCTATATGGTGGGCGATGACAGGATTGAACTGCCGACCCTCTCGGTGTAAACGAGACGCTCTACCGCTGAGCTAATCGCCCCAATAGAATCTTACGCCTTCTAAAGCATATGATTCTATATACCAGAAAATGCGTTATGCATCAACAGCATCTTTTAACTGTTTACCTGCTCTAAATTTTGGTAAACACTTTTCTGGGATTTTTATGGTTGCGCCTGTGCGAGGATTGCGGCCTTCACTTGCTGCTCTTTGTGCAACAGTAAATGTTCCAAATCCAATAAGACGTACATCTTCTTTTTTCTTAAGAGCTTGAGTAATTGCTTCGAAAGTAGCATCAATTGCTCTCTCAGCCTCTGCTTTTGTTAAACGAGAGGATTCTGCAACTGCTACAACGAGTTCACTTTTATTCACGGAGATTGCCTTTCTAACTAAAAAGGTTAAAACAGATTTCTAACCACATACTAATAGGGCTTTTCGCTTAGGGTCAACAAGATTTATTTAAGTTTATGTTGCAAAAACTATATTTTTTAACTTGCTTTTATAAGAAATCTTTAAATTTGCCAATTCTTGGGTTTTTTGGTACTTAGAAAGGAGAGTTTCTTTTTAACTGAGCTTGGATTTCTGCAAGAGTTGCTTTAATTCCTAATTTTTCTAAGGATGTAACTCCGTACTCTGAAATGCCGCAAGGAATTATGCCTTGGAAATGAATTAGATTTGGACAAACGTTTATGGAAAGTCCGTGCCATGTTACCCATTTGGTAATTCTGACTCCAATAGCAGCAATCTTTTCTTCTCGATCATTTTCTCCCTTGACCCATAAACCCACTCTTCCTTCTTTTTGCTCAGCTTCTACATTAAAATGAGATAGGGTTTTAATGATCCATTTTTCTAAGGTGTTGATGTAAAGACGAATATCTTTTTTTCTTTTTTCAAGGTCTAGCATTACATAGACGACAAGCTGTCCTGGCCCATGGTAGGTATACTGTCCTCCACGGCCCGTTTGATAAACAGGAAATCCAAAGGTATCAAGAAGATGCTCTGCTTTCGAGCTTGTTCCGGCTGTAAATATGGGAGGATGCTCAACGCACCAAATAATTTCTTGTGATTTCTTCTGTCTAATATAACGAACTTGGTTTTCCATAAACTCTAAGGCTTCTTGATAGTTAATAAGCCCAGGTTCATGGATCCAAAGAGGGGATGGAAGAGCAATCATAAGCTCTAAAACCGTAACAAAAAAGTCAAATTAATTTGCGCTGCGTATACGCAATTGACGAGCCTTTGTTAATATAATATTTTCAAGCTCGGTTGCAACTGCCGGATCGGTATTGCTGTTTGCCCAGTTACCATCTTTCATTTTGATTTGTTTATAAACAATGACTTTTAATGCATCCGCTCTCAAAACTTGATCTGTTATGAAAATAGTAATCTTTAATTTTTCGTTAGGAGTTTTTGGATCAACATACCAATCCGTAACAATAACCCCACCAAATGCGTCTGCTGAGGCAAGAGGCATAAAGTTTATTGATTCTAGGCTTGCTCTCCACAAATAAGGATTAACGGTAGAGGCAAATGTTCCTCCGCTTTTTCCTTTTTTTCCAGGACCAAAAGTTAAAAAATCATCCCCAGCAATTGATCCAAAGCCAAGTTTACGTTGATCTTCTTTATCGACTGGCACTTTGTTTTCTTGTAAAGAATTATCAGAGCACGCAGTCAGTAAGGTAAGTATAGAAAAGCCAAGTATTTTATTAAAAAATGCAGGTAACAAAATATATTCCTTAAAAACTATTTTTTTTGATTTTAACTTATACAATACTGGATATTTTTCCAACAAAAAAAGCAGGCACAATTATTTGCGCCTGCTTTTTTTAGAAAAAAGTACTTTAGAAGCTTACTTTTGTACCTAGGACAAATACAGCGCCAGAGTTATCACCAATAGCAGTATTTCCTTTGCCTTCGACATTTGTCATGTAAGATTGTTGTACATTCTTTGCGCCCAAGTTTGTGCGAGTTTTAATAAAATCAACTTCTCCATAAACTTTAAGGCCTTGTAATGCGCTTAAGTCAACTGATGTAGCAATGATATCGCTACTTGTGCCACTTGTAGCATCTGACATGCGATCAGTACGGTGGAAGGCCGCAGCAAATTGATAAGCGCCTACGGTGTAGCTTGTTCCTACGTTCCACGCCTTACCAGAGTTTCCTAAATAGGAATTGCCAAGATAAAGCTTTCCTGCATTTGATCCCGCAGCGCTGCTATAGTTAGATAAGCTGCCATCTCTTGGTAAACGTGATTTACCGTTGTCAATCCACCCTGCAGCAACTTTCCATTGATCATATCCAACAGATGCAGACAATTGATAAGACTTCGCGTTTCTAAGTGGAACGCGACGTTGGTCGCCAAAGTTTGAATAGTCTGTATAAACGCTCTTTTCTACAACGCCAACAACAGCGAATGCATGTGACCATTTTCCATTAGATCCCTTATGAGTCAAACCGACTGTTACGTTGCGAATACCATACGGGCCTGTATTTTTACTATTTGGATAAAGAGCAGAACTATTTCCAACGCCAGGGTTAGCACCTACAGTTGCGTTATTTTTACTAGATTCACCCATATGTGAAGTGTTTGGCGTGTAAGCTGCACCAAGTTGGAATCCTAGAACTTCTGGGCTATAGAAAACAACTTTCGCTGCTTTTTTAGTTTCACCGACAAAGTTAACGCCTTTGATAACGCCAGCTGAGTAATTATACGCGCTGTTTAAAGTACCGTCGATACCATTAGCGCCGCCAATAAGGTTTGCACCACTTTCTGGCATCGCATCTTCCGGTCCACTGACTTGACCAAGTTGTGTTGTACCAAAATCACCGTTAAGTTCAACATAATTTTTATTTACATAGGCGTCTGAACCTGGAATGGTTTCAAAATTGATACGGTATTTATATTCCATACCGTTTGAAGCTTTACCGGTAACTGTAAAGTAAAGGTCAGAAGCCCCGATGTTTACTTGGGGATCTGTCCCACCTTTTCCATTGTCCTTGCGTTGCTGGGACGCGCCATAACCGGCAAAAGACGTAAAACCGTTAATTTTCAAAGTAGGTGCTTGCGCTTGACTTTGACCTTCAGCCTCTGCATTGCCTGAGTAAACTAACGCACAGGCAGTCAAAAGAGACAACAATTTTAACGGATGTGGGCCATGCTTCATTTTTATTCTCCAAATTTATTCTTTTTAGTTTGAGCACACACTGCATTAGATAAGGGAATGAAGCAAGGGGAGGTCCAAAATTAAGAAAGGAAAAAAAAGAGCGCTGTGACGCTTATGTCACAGTTTTCTTTTAAGAATTTCATTAACCAAAGTTGGGTTTGCTTTACCTTGCAACGCTTTCATTATTAACCCTACAAAAAAACCAAATAATTGTGGTTTTCCAGAGCGATATTCTGCTACTTTCTCTGCTTGCTCATCTAATATCTTTTCAACCACTTGTTCGATTATAGATGGGTCTAAAATCTGTTGTAAACCAAGTTCTTTGACAAGATCTTGAGGTGATTTTCCTGTTTCCCACATATTTGAAAAGACATCTTTTGCAATTTTACCGGAAATTGTTCCATCAATAATTAAATCAATAAGCCCGGCTAAATTCTGTTCTTTAAATGGTAGGGATTTTATATCAACATTCTGGCGATTCATCGCTCCAAAAACTTCTCCAATTAGCCAGTTCGCAATTAATTTAGCGGCCTGAAGGGTGTCTTTTGAGCGAGAAGATTGAACAACACTTTCATAGTAGAACGCAATTTCTTGTTCTGCGACCAGAACACTTGCATCATAGTTAGTAAGGCCGTATTCTTCCATGAAGCGCGCTTTCTTAACATCGGGAAGCTCGGGCATGCTTTGCCTTATTTTTTCAATTCTTTCTTTTGAGACAATCAATGGACGTAAATCTGGGTCCGGGAAATAACGATAATCATGTGCATCTTCTTTGCTACGCATCGAACGAGTTTCACATTTATTGTGATCAAAAAGACGGGTTTCTTGAATAATTTCCCCTCCATCTTCTAAAATCTCGAGCTGACGAGCGATTTCATAATCGAGAGCTTGTCCTAGAAAACGTACAGAGTTTACGTTTTTAATTTCTGCGCGCGTGCCCAGAGGTTCCCCCGGACGACGCAAAGAAATATTTGCATCTGCCCTAAGGCTTCCCTGCTCCATATTGCCATCGCAACTGCCAAGATAACGTAAAATGGAGCGAAGCTTTTTCACGTAAGCCATAGCTTCAGAAGGGGAACGCATATCGGGTTCGGAAACAATTTCCATTAAAGCAATGCCGGCACGATTCAAATCTATATAAGAAAAACTTGGATGAAGATCATGTATGCTTTTCCCCGCATCCTGTTCTAAGTGAATACGGGTAATAGCAATGCGTTTGGTTTTGCCTTCTTCAAGATCGATATCCAAATATCCGCCACTAACAATAGGATGAGTAAATTGAGAAATCTGATAACCTGTAGGTAGATCAGCATAGAAATAATTTTTTCGATCAAAAATAGATGTGTGATTTATGGTTGCATTCAGACCAATCCCTGTTTTAATCGCTTGATCAACGCAAATGCTATTAATGACAGGTAACATTCCTGGCATACCGGCATCTAAAAAACTAACCTGAGTATTTGGATCTGCTCCAAAATCAGTAGAGCTGCCACTAAAGAGTTTTGCGTTGGATACAACTTGGGCGTGAACTTCAAGCCCAATAACAACTTCCCATAAACCCGTGCGACCTTTTATTAAATTATTCGTTTCTGACATGGTGTGACTCATAAGGATTTGATTTGTGTTGCAAAGTCGGCGGCTTCTTCTATCACGGCTGCGACATTAAACAAAAGTTGTTCTGATAAATGAGGCCCAATAAGCTGTAAACCAAGAGGCAATCCTTCTCGGTTTAGACTTGAAGGAATTGAAATAGCAGGTAACCCTGCTAAGTTAACTGTAACTGTAAAAATATCATTCAAGTACATCGTTATTGGATCTGATGGCTTTTCATCAATTGCAAAGGCTGCAGATGGCGTTGTCGGCGTTAAAATCACATCGACTTCTTTAAATGTATTTTCGAAATCTTGAGTGATTAATTTTCTTACCTTTTGCGCTTTGAGGTAATAGGCATCGTAATATCCTGCCGAAAGGACATAGGTTCCGATCATAATACGTCTGCGAACCTCTTCACCGAAACCTTCACGTCTTGTATTTTCATAAAGCTCATCTAATGTTTTGCCATCAACTCTGACTCCATACCTGACTCCATCATAACGGGCAAGGTTAGATGATGCTTCGGCAGGTGCTAGAATATAATAAGTTGGCAAGGCATAAGGCGTAGTTTTAAGGCTTATGTGATGAATCGTAGCGCCGGCTTCTTTTAGCCAATCGATACCTTGTTGTAAAAGAACTTGTGTTTCGTCATCCAGATTTTCCATGTATTCTTTGGCGATTCCAACTCTTAATCCCTTAGTAGTGGGTCCCAAGTTGGTTAAATAATCTGGAATATCCGTTCTTAAAGACGTTGCATCTTTTTCGTCATAGCTTGCCATGTTCTGTAACATTAAGGCAGCATCCCTTACGGTGTGGGTTAAAGGTCCAGCCTGATCTAATGACGAGGCAAAGGCAACCATCCCATAACGGGAACAAAGACCATAAGTGGGTTTTATTCCGACCAATCCTGTGAATGCTGCCGGTTGTCTGATAGAACCACCTGTGTCAGAAGCCGTGGCGGCCAAGGCAAGTCGAGCTGCAACGGCTGCCGCTGACCCGCCTGACGATCCTCCGGGAACCATCTGTTTATTCGGATTGTTTTTTCTTTTCCATGGGCTAATAACGGGACCAAAAGCACTTGTTAAATTTGCTGAACCCATTGCAAATTCATCCATATTCGTTTTACCAAGAAAGACAGCGCCGGCGTCTAGAAGATTTTGAGAAACGGTTGATTCGTACTTTGGTACAAAATTACTTAAAATTTTGGAACCCGCCGTGGTGCGAATATTTTTTGTGCAAAATAAATCTTTTATTCCGAGCGGTAAACCTTCCATAGGGCGGGCTTGGTTTGATGCAATACGTTTATCTGCATCTTTTGCTTGAGCCAGAGCAATTTCAGGTGTCTCCGTAATGTAAACATTTAAATCCCTATGCTTTTCCATGCGGTCTATAAAGCTTTGAGTCAGTTCAACGGCGCTGCATTTTTTTGTTAAAAGAGCTTCGCGAGCTTCTGTTAAAGTTAATTTTGTTAGGTCTGTCATGTGATTACTCTACAACTTTGGGTACGGAAAACAGGTTGTGTTGAGAGGAGGGTGCATTTGCCAAAATGTCTTCAACAATTCCTCCTGTTGTTACAATATCTGCACGCTCAAACATAACAGAGCTATCTTCACTGCACTGTATATCAATGTTGCTTGTATCAACAGCTGTTAACTGATCAATCCAACTCATAATGGAATTTAATTGCCCAGCAATATGCTCATATTCCTGTTCTTCAACTTTAATACGAGAAAGACTTGCAATTTTTTTAACGTCTTCATTTTTTAAGGACATAAAAACCTCATATTTTTAATTGGCACCATACTGGCGCATGATCGGATGCTTTGTCTAGTCCTCTTGGAAGGATATCGACTTGGCAATCCATAACAATGTCACTCGCTTCAGGCGAGAGAAGGAAATGATCGATGCGCAAACCTTGATTGTTTGCAAAAGCTCCAGCTCTGTAATCCCACCAAGTAAAAGGCCCTACGCCTTGATGATATAATCTTAAAGCATCTTGGTAGCCTAGATTTAAAAGTCCTCTAAATGCGTTGCGTTCTTTTGTGGAGCATAGGATTTTTTCTTCCCATTCCTTTGGATCATAAACGTCATTATCTGTTGGGGCAATATTGAAATCTCCACCAATAATGCAAATTTCTTCATAAGCCAAAAGCGCTTCAAGATGACTGCGTAAATGATCTAAAAACTTGAGTTTGTAAGTATATTTGTCTGAGCCAACCTCTTGGCCATTGGGAACATAAACAGAGGCAACTCTGACACGTCCAATAACAGCTTCAATGTATCTGGCTTGATCATCGTTTGTAAAAGAAGGTAGTCCGCAAGTGATATCTTCAATGGGTGATTTGGATAAGATGCCGACTCCATTAAATGTTTTTTGCCCGAGAAGGGCGACGTTATAACCAAGATCTTCAATTTCTTGCAGAGGAAAAGCCTCATTAACGCATTTAAGTTCTTGTAACAGCACAATATCAGGCTGATGAGAAGCCAACCAAGATGTTACAATTGGCAGACGTGCTCGAATTGAATTCACATTCCATGTAACAATCTTCATTAATGCTATTTCCTTATATCGAGAAAGAGTTTCCGCAGCCACAAGAAGAAGCTGCATTAGGGTTTTTTATAACAAACGCAGAAGAACCTAATTCTTCGACGAAATCAATTTCACTTCCTTGAAGAAGGGCTAAAGAGACTTCATCGATAACGACATAAATTCCATTTTTTTCAAACAGATGATCGTCTGTATTCATTGCGCTGTCTAAAGTAAAGTTATATTGAAAGCCTGAACATCCTCCACCAAAAACACTAATGCGAAGGCGCAAAGCTTCATCTGAGTTCTCTTGTTCTAGTAAATAGGCAATTCTGCTTGCCGCTGTATTTGAAATTTGGATATTCATTTCTTCTCTTTTTTTGGCTTCCTGTTTTTTAAAACATGCTATAAATATGCAAGATACAACATAATACAATAATTTTACAGGGGTTTAGATTATGGCGGGATCAGTTAACAAGGTTATTTTGGTGGGAAATCTTGGTCGAGATCCAGAGGTTCGTTTTATGCCAGACGGTTTAAAAGTTGTGAATGTTTCGGTGGCGACAAGCGAAACATGGAAAGATAAGAATACCGGGGAGCGTAAAGATAAAACAGAATGGCATAGAGTTGTCATCATGAATGAACGTCTTGCGGATGTTGCTGAGAAATATTTGAAAAAAGGCTCAAAAATCTATGTAGAAGGGCAATTACAAACCCGAAAATGGACTGACCAGAATGGGCAAGAACGTTATAGTACTGAGGTTTTGCTATCTCGGTTTCGCGGGGAATTGACTTTGCTTGACTCTAAAGGTACAGGAAGCGGGGGAGACGATTATGAAAGTGCGTCTTACGGAAGTTCAGAATCTTCTGTTGGCCATAAAACTCAATCGACATCATATCAAGAACTGGACGATGATGTCCCGTTCTAAAAAAATGGAGACAGCTGTTTTGATCAGATAGGTTACGTTCGCGGTGATAAAAAACATCACTGCGAGCGAACCAAGAGATACTTCATTTTTAATGGGATTCCATTTTTAAAAAAAGACTTTACCGTGCATTTCCGCATTCAATCGCAAGAGGAAATCTGACTTCTTCGCGAATTTTGTTGAAATAAACATTGCCTCTGATCAGAATATTCAAGGCTTGCTTGGATGGCGTAAAACCGTCTATTGTGACTTCGACTTCAGTTATTCTCGGCTCAAATGCGCTAATTGCACGTTCGCAAAGTTTTGAAATTTTTACCCATTGATTAGAGCTGGTTGCATCAAAAGTATTAGAATCGGTCAATCCGTACAGAGACGGAATGCCATAATTCAAAGGATCGTCTTTTAATTCTTCATAGTCTTCAAACTTTGCTGTCAGTCGAGTGTTGAGTACTTTTGAAATTTCACTAATAATTGAATCAATGACTTCATTAAAGGAAAGGTGGTTTTTTGATACATCTTCAAAGGCCTCGTCCTGGTCATCATCAATCAGCAAATTAAATAACAGCTGCTTTGATCCAAGAGTATTTTTTGGTTCATTATAAACGGATTGAATTGCGCGCATAGATATCTCCTTTATTAATTAAATTTTAGTTACTAATTTATTAAAAATTTATTAATTGAATGGAAAGGAGATTTGCATTAAGGAGTTGGGGATTTTTGCAATTACAAAAATCCCCATCTAAAGAGAAAAAAGAAGGACAAAAGAGTGCCCCAAAGGGGAAAATTAATTACTCAGCTGTGTTCTTTGAGTAATCGACTTTGCTAACCATTTGACCTTTGTTTGTGCCATCATTATCAAAAACATATACAGTGTTTGTTTTTGAAGAGACAATTAAATTCAAAACAATTCTGTCCAATTGTTGTTGAAATGTTTGAATTCGGCAGTCTGTGTATGCAATTGTTTGCAGTTTAACTTTTGTGCTCTTAATGTTTCCTAAGCGAACGATTTCAATGTTTGCAAGTGGAATTCCAAGATTCATTTTGCTTTCAAGCTGCGCCCCATGGCCACCGTTTGGCAGTAATAGGGTAAGGTCTGTATGTTTTAAGGTCGCAGAAGTAAAAAGCTGATTGCTAGCGTCACCTGTTGTTAAGCGACTGGATTCTCCATACCAACCAAATAATTCACAGTGATCGTTAAATCCATCTACGTTTGATGTAAGAAGATCATCTATCAAGATCATCCATTCAGGCGATTTTACGCCCTTATCATCAGGAGTTTGTGTATCGGTTGTTGCAAGTTTTAATCTGCTTTTACCGGGTATTTCAGTAATCGTATAATTTTGTGGCATCTTTTGTCTCCTTTTTATGATTGGCAGACTTTAGACTTCTGAAATCTGCCAATTTTCCTTAAGTATTCGTTTCTTATTTTGCAGGTGGTGGTAATGTTGCAACCAAACGGATAGATGCAGTCAACTCTTCCATTTGGAAGTGAGGACGCAGGTACACAACTGCTCTATAAGCTCCTGGTTTACCTGGTACATCGAACACATCGATACGAGCTTCGCGTAAAGGATAACGCGCCTTTACATTTTGTGGAGCATCGTCGTTCAGTAAAATGTAGTTAGCGATCCAAGTGTTTAAGTAAAGTTCAACATTCGCTTTTGTTAAGAAGCTGCCGACTTTATCACGCATGATAACCTTGATGTAGTGAGCGAATCGTGAAGCCGCCAAGACATAAGGCAAACGGGCTGACAAGGTTGAGTTCGCATTGGCATCGTCTAAGTTATAGACTCTTGCTTTTTGAGTTGTTTGTCCGCCAAAGAAAGCCGCAAAATCAGTTCCTTTGCAATGACACAGACCAATAAAACCTAAATCGCTAAGTTCTTTTTCACGGCGATCAGTAATTGCTGTTTCTGTCGGGCATTTCAAGGCAATGTCACCATCTGTTGTCTTGAAGGTGTATGCTGGAAGTCCTTCAACAATACCACCACCTTCAACACCTCTAATAGCTGCTGTCCAGCCAAAATTAGTGAAAGCATTGGTAATACGTTGCCCAAGAATGTAAGCGGCGTTACCCCAACAGAAGTGATTGCTGTTTGTTCCAACAACATTTTCTTCAAAGTTTAGGCCTTCAACAGGACATGTGTTAGCCCCATAAGGAAGACGCATCAAAACCCGAGGAAGCACAAGAGCTACGTATCTTGAATCTTCGCTATTGCGGAAGCTATTCCATTTGACAAGTTCTAAGCTTTCAAAAACTTTTGAAAGGTCGCGAGGAACTCCTAAGTGTTCAAAGCTATCTAAGTCAAAGAGTTTTGGATCAGCAGCTGAGATGAATGGCGTGTGAGCAGCTGCAGCGACGTTTGATATTTTTTCAAGTAGTTCTAAGTCTTGTGGATGGCGTGTGAACTGATAATCTCCAATCAAGCATGAATAAGGATGTCCACCAAAAGTGCCATATTCTTCTTCATAGACTTTCTTGAAAAGTTGGCTTTGGTCAAACTCAACAGCTTTTTCAAGATCACGTAATAGCTCTGCTTTGCTTATATTCAGTAAACGTAGCTTTAAATGTGCTGACGTATTTGTATTTTGCACTAGGTAATTTAAACCTCTCCAAGAGCCTTCAAGTTTTTGGAAAGCGGGGTGATGCATAAATTCATTTAATTGTGCGCCAATAAGCTCATCGATTTGTTGAATTCGTTGATTCAAAAAGGCTGCAGCATCTTTACTGATGGTATTACCTTGTTGAACAAGTTGGTTTACAAACTCTTGCACAAGATCACGTGCAAAAGGTTTTTGACTTTCATCACGAACCAATTTTCCTTCAAGGAATAAAGTTTCGAGAGTGAGAGGAACTGCTGCTTGAGTTTCGTCTGCCATTATCTTTCTCCTTTAAATTTTCTCTGCTATTACTTTTTAGCTGTCTATGCGCTTGGAGCTTCAGCAGGGGCTTCAGGGATGCCCAATTCTTTTTGAAGAGCGTCACGCTTTTCAGTGTTTGTAATAACTTCTTGAAGAAGATGATCAAGGGCATCATTTCCATCAAGCTTTGTCAGAAGATCCTTTAGCAAGGAACGTGCTTCGTACAACTTAGCGAGAGCCGGGATTTGTTTAACAACGTTGAGCGGTTCAAAATCTTCCATGTTATTGAAAAAAAGTTCTGCGCTTAATTGTGATTCATCATTTGTAAGTTTGTTATCAACCCTTAGAGCCAACCGTGGTTTAATTGAGGACATAATTTCGTTAATGTTATCGTTGTCGATTTCAACGAATTTACGATCTTTTATTTTTGGAAGCTCTTCTGCTGGCATGCCTGATAAATCAGCCATAACACCCATAACAAAAGGCAGTTCTTTCATTTCAACAGCATCACCAATTTCCACATCATATGTGATTTGAACGCGAGGGGGACGGACTCGGTCTAGTTTGTGTTGTGTGCTTTCTGACATAATTACCTCCGTAAAATCGATTTGCTGTTTTCTATTTCCAAATTTGAAAAAAACAAGCACAATCTTGTTGCCTTACTTACACAATAAGGGAGGTATTATTAAAATTAAGTTAATTTTTATTTATTTTCTTGCTGTAATTAAAATTATGTACATAAAATCATCAGATTCACCTATACAATCCTATTATCGGTATAAGATTTGGATAGAATATGACGGTAGCTTTTTTCATGGTTGGCAAAGACAGAAAGGCTTAAGTACCGTCCAGGCCTCTATCGAAGATGTTTTAGAACTTGTTATGGGACAAAAGACTTTGGTTGAAGGAGCAGGGCGCACGGACACAGGTGTGCATGCAACAGGTCAGATTGGTCATTTTGATTTAAATAAGCATTACCCCGCTTTTCGTTTAAAAGATGCTTTGAATGCTCATCTTAGGGATAAAGGGATTGTTATTTTAAAAATTGAAGAATGCGACGTTAACTTCCATGCTCGTTTTTCAGCGACGTCACGCACTTATCATTACCATATTATAAATAGGCGGACTCCCCTAGCACTTGATCGTTTTCGAGCTTGGCATGTCATTCCAAAGCTTGATATTGAAGTTATGCAAAAGGCAGCCAGTCATCTGGTTGGTAGTCATGATTTTAGTTCTTTTAGATCAGCTGATTGCCAAAGTAATAGTGCTTTAAAAACGTTGACACAATTTGGTATAAAACAAGAAGAAGAGAGAATCATTGCAACCATAAAGGCTCGTTCTTTTCTTCATAATCAAGTTCGAATTATGATGGGAACTTTGAAAAAAATTGGTGAAGGGAAATGGACGCCTGTGGATCTTTTAAGGATTCTAGAGGCCAAAGATCGAACCTTAGCAGGTCCAACTGCCCCACCACATGGTTTGTATTTAGTCGATGTCGGTTATGAATAAAGGTCGTATAAAAATATAGAGGGTATAAATAATGAAACCAAATGGCTTTACAGTAGGCGTCGTCATTGCGATTCTAATCGTCATTTCTTATAAGGTCATTGGCCTTTTAGCAACCGGTTCAAAACAAGAAGCAGAAGGCTATACATTAAGTCTTTTAGATATTGGGTATCAAGCACTCAGCTCGCCCAAAAAAGTTCCCGATGCGTCTTTTCAGCTTTATAAAACCCCCGCGGTCGAGGATGGAGCTGAGGCAAACTTAGCCAATTATAAAGGAAAGCCTGTGGTGCTTCATTTTTGGGCAACGTGGTGCGGTCCTTGTGTTGCTGAATTGCCGCATTATGATTCTTTTGCGGCAACTGGAGAGATTGTGAATATTGCCTTGTGCTCAGGCGGGGATACGGAAACTTTTGAAAAAGTTGATAACTTTTATAAAAGCCATTCTATTAAAAAATTACCGATTGCCTTAGATGCAAGGGGAAGCCTTTATAGATCTTTTGAAATCAGAGGCCTGCCGACAACTGTTTTCATCAACAAAGAAGGTTTTGAAATAGGACGTATTGTTGGAATGATTGACTGGAAGGATAAAAAAGTTGTTAAACTTTTAGCAAACTTACTTCAAAAATGATGGTGTCGCATGTTGTCAGAAATTTGTTATTCGGCGATAGCACCAGTCACTATTATAAAGATAATCTATTTTCCACATACTTTTTGGAGCATTTGATCAGTGATTTCAAGAGTTTTTTCTCTTTTGCAAGATGGATCTTTTGAACAAGCAATTTTTAAGTCATCAAACGTTGAGAGAGCTTTTTTACATTCCTTGATTTGCAAAGCTGTATTTATCAATAATATCAGAGTTTTTACATTTTCCGGTTTTATTCGATTAGCTCTATCAGCATAATTAAATGAATCCATAAGAAGCTCTTTGTTGTTTAGGGTATGACCGAAATGAGATGTAATCTTAGCAAGATTGTATAAAATAACTGCATTATTCGGATAAAGAAACAATGCTTCTCTAAAATAAGAAAAGGCCTGCATATATTCATCAATGAGCATTTGGTAATGGCCTAAACTAATAAAAGTAGAAGCATTCATGGGTGCAATTTTATAAGCTTTAAACGCATTTTCTTTAATTATGGAAACATAATTACTTCTTAAAACGTTGTCACTTGTGTTTTTGTATAGCTCTCTATAAATATAGGCCTTATGTAGATAAGTATAAAAGTTCTTTGGATTAAATGCTTCAGCAAGATTACAGTCTTCTATGGCGATGGCTTCCATCAATTTACAATAATTTAAGGTATCACCATCTATATTTTTCTTAATCTGAGTTTTTTTAATCCTATTAAGAGCTCTTAAGTTATAAAAAGTCGCTAAACGAGCACCACAAACGGTATGGGTATAAGTAGTAGGGTCGTTAATGTTGATGTTGTGTGAGTTTATATACTCTTTGATTAACATGTTGAGTTCTTTTTCAGCAAAATCAAATGAATCATTCGTCATGTAATTAAGCGCCTGATTAAGATGTTTTATTATAATAAAGACATTTTTATGTTCCAAAATATTTTGCATAACGTTGTCTTGATATTTTAATCTTTCTTTTTCAGGCACAAACTTAGTAAGACCATCCAAAAGATCTTCATTTCTTTTAAGGGTTATATGAATTTGTTGATCATTTTTACGATAAAACTGAGTGGATTTTAATATCTCCTCAGGAGATTTAGTATGGTCCAATAGAGTTTGTTCATATTCTGCTTCGGCATATAAAAAAGACAATAGATTACTATTTTGTTCCCATTGAGCGTTAAGGTAATCGTTAGTTTTTCTTAGAAATTCTGTATACTCGGTCCTTATCATCTGTTTTTCATTAAAATTCATGGCAACCCATGTGACCCATAGTGTTGCAATAAATGTTCCGAGTCCTACAATAAAAACTCCTATATTTATCAAAACTTCCGCTCTTTTTATTTCTTCGGACCACTTACGCCAAAGGGTAGAAGGGAGATTTGTTGGTTTATCAATAGGATTTTTATTAAAGAGAATTTTTGTAGATTTTAGCATGGATGTTATTCGTTATTGCATGAGGATATTTTCCGATAGGACGTAAAGGTAATGCACATATTTTATTAAGCAAAGTTGTAAGATCTATCTTTCTTCTCCTTACTTTTAAAAAATAATGGAGATTAACGTTAGAAAATCTCTACAAGTTATTTTTACTTTATTTTTTCCACCAATCTATTGGGTAAATGCAAAGCCTTAATATCTTTTAAAACCTCAAATAAGGCTCCTTGGATTAAAAATTGCGCCTTATAATTCCCGAGTGCAATATTTAGAACATTGGGTTCCGTTATGCTTTGGTGATCAATCATTTTAAAGATTGACCAAGGACCATCATATTTCTCAGTC
>Ga0214919_10000526_pt1 | contig 64938 bp, 59 predicted proteins | sample LL1503_MetaG_FD_177994 | JGI IMG/M metagenome (GOLD analysis project Ga0214919, IMG submission 177994) | Freshwater microbial communities from Lake Lanier, Atlanta, Georgia, United States - LL-1503 | ecosystem: Environmental > Aquatic > Freshwater > Lake | place: USA: Georgia | collected... | reverse complement strand
AACTATCAACTATCAGCAGAAGTTCGCGGATTGCTCAAAGACGTTGATCTTTTGATTCCAGGAATTGTCCAAGATGCTCAGACCAAAGATGTCTTGATGCTCGCATACGTCAATCAAGAGGCGCTTGCTCAAATGATTGCCACTGGAGCCGGAACTTATTGGTCACGTTCTCGCAAAGAAATTTGGGTTAAAGGTGCATCATCTGGTCACACTCAGAAAGTAATGTCACTTGCATTGGATTGTGATGGTGACGCTCTGCTCATTTCCGTAGAACAGATTGGAGCGGCGTGTCATACGGGCGAAAAAACTTGTTTTCATCAGCCGATTAAATTGGCATGAATGTAGAAGATTTTCGGGCATACGCACGTAGTTACAACGTAATTCCAGTAACTCGTAAGTTACTTGCCGATGGCGAAACTCCACTCGGGATTTATCGCAAACTCGCGAAGAGTGCACCAAATACTTTTTTGCTCGAATCCGCCGAACATGGTGGAGCATGGTCACGTTATTCATTTATTGGTGTACGCACAGAATCAACGCTCAGCGAAAAAGATGGCTCAGCTGTGTGGATCGGCACATATCCTGCAGGCGCACCGCAGGGAATTGATCCGCTTGAAGCACTGCGAATCAGTGCAACACATTTACGATCACCAGTGATTCCAGGTTTACCACCGCTAACAGGTGGGCTAGTTGGTTACATGGGTTATGACACCGTGCGCCGCTTAGAGAAAATCGGTAACAGTGCGAATAAAGATTTACCGATTCCAGAATTAGCTTTTATGCTGACCAGCGATCTGGCAGTAATGGATCACAGCGATGGAACCGTGACCCTGATTGCCAATGCCATTAATTGGGATGCCAGTGATAATCGAATTGATGAGGCCTATGCCGAATGTGTCACTCGTTTGGATCGAATGCAAGAAGAGTTAAATACATCTCTAGATGGTTCTGTCAGCGAACTCAAAGAGCGCACACTTCCACTTTTTGATTCCAATACAACTGAAGATGAATATCGCAAATCAGTGAGAGAAATTAAAGAAGAAATATTGGCGGGTGAAGCTTTTCAGGTAGTTCTTTCGCAGCGATTTAGTGTGGATGTCAAAGCACAACCGATTGATGTGTATCGGATGCTCAGGCTTCACAATCCAAGTCCGTACATGTATCTCTTCCAATTTAGCGATGGAATTAGCGTTGTGGGATCAAGTCCTGAGGCCCTTGTTAAAGTAAATCAAAAAGAAGTGATGGTTCATCCAATTGCCGGAACTAGAAAACGTTCAGCGTCGCCAGAAATTGATAAGAAATTAGCAGAAGAGTTACTTGCTGATCCAAAAGAGCGAGCGGAGCATTTAATGCTCGTAGATTTAGGACGTAATGATCTTGGAAGAATCTGCGAACCAGGTAGTGTCGAAGTAGTTGATTTTATGCATATTGAAAGATACTCACATGTCATGCATATTGTTTCAACAGTGACCGGAAGATTGTCAGATAACTCCAATTGCGTTGATGCGCTCTTTGCAGTTTTTCCAGCAGGGACATTATCTGGTGCTCCGAAACCACGTGCCATGCAAATAATTGAAGAACATGAAAGCACTCGACGTGGGATTTATGGGGGAGCGATTGGCTATATCGATTTCACTGGAAACATAGATACGTGTATTGCAATTCGCACTGCAGTTCTCTTTGGTGGCAAAGCCTATGTTCAAGCCGGTGCAGGAATTGTTGCCGATTCTGATCCTGAATCAGAAAATCAAGAGTGCAGAAATAAGGCAGCCGCCGTCCTAGGCGCTGTGCATGCAGCCAATTCTTTATCGAGTTCACGATGACTAATACAGTAATTTCAATTATTTCAATCGTTGTAGTTGTACTCGTGGCATTTTTTCTATCATCACGATTTAGACTTTCACATCGCTATGACAGAAAACCTACGAAACTAAACTCCTGGAACCGCCAAGATATTGGAGAAGACCCAAGTATTGATGGACGGCATTCATGAGCGTTCTCGATTCAATTATTGAGGGTGTGAAAGAAGATCTTGAACAGCGCAAACTTTCGAGAGCACAGATATTAGAAGCAATCGAAGTAGCAGCACCCGTTCGATCTGATATTTCAGCTTTCCAATCAAGTTCGCTTTCATTGATTGCTGAAGTTAAACGATCATCGCCAAGCAAAGGTGCCCTTGCTCCTATTGTTGATCCAGCATTACTGGCTTCTCGCTATGAAAAAGGGGGCGCATCTGCGATTAGCGTCCTGACAGAGCGACGCAGATTTGGTGGATCACTAGAAGATTTAGATGCTGTTCGTAAAGTAGTCAATCTTCCAATCTTGCGAAAAGATTTTATGGTTGATCAGTACCAATTCCTTGAAGCTCGGGCACATGGCGCCGATTTAGTTCTTCTGATTGTTGCAGCCCTTTCAAAGAATCAACTCGCTGATTATTTAGCGTTGACCCGAGAACTTGGAATGCACGCCATTGTTGAAGTTCACACACCAGCAGAACTGGAAATAGCTTTAGACAATCCCTGCGAATTCATTGGAGTTAATTCACGGAACCTAAAGACTTTAGAAGTAGATCCTGTTGCCTTCAAAGAATTATTGCCACAAATCCCAACCGATGTAATTCGCATTGCGGAGTCAGGCATAACGACCAGATCTGATGTTGAATTCGCAGTTGAGTGTGGAGCAAACGCAATTTTGGTCGGAGAAGCATTGGTGCGAGCGGGAGATCCCGAATTCGCCGTGCAGCATTTACTCGGACGCCAGTAAGATTTGAGCATGAGCACATCATCGACTGAACAGAGCGATACACGCGCTGGTCACTTTGGTCAGTTTGGTGGTCGCTATGTGCCTGAAGCACTCATTGGTGCACTCGATGAATTAGAGATTGCTCACAATAATGCTCAGAAAGATCCAGAGTTTCTGGCCGAATTGGCTCAGTTACATAAAACTTATTCTGGCCGGCCAAGCATTATTACTGAAGCAAAGAGATTTGCCGAGCACGCAGGTGGTGCACGAATTATTCTCAAACGAGAAGATCTCAATCACACTGGCAGCCATAAAATAAATAATGTTTTAGGGCAAGCGCTCCTTGCAAAGCGTTCAGGTAAGAAGCGCGTCATCGCTGAAACCGGCGCGGGTCAACACGGTGTCGCATCTGCAACCGCTGCGGCCTTAATGGGTCTCGAGTGCGTTGTTTACATGGGTGAGGAAGATACAAAGCGTCAATCACTAAACGTCGCACGTATGAAGTTATTAGGCGCTGAAGTTGTACCGGTAACCACGGGATCGAAGACACTCAAAGATGCAATTAATGAAGCAATGCGTGACTGGGTTACTAATGTCGAGAGCACAAATTATCTCTTTGGCACTGTTGCAGGTCCACATCCGTTTCCAACTATGGTTAGAGATTTCCAAAAAATTATTGGTGAAGAAGCTCGCGCACAAGTCATAGAACTCACGGGCAAACTTCCTGACGCAGTTCTTGCTTGCGTTGGTGGTGGTTCCAATGCAATCGGCATTTTTTATGATTTTATTAAAGATACAGATGTTCGATTAATCGGTCTTGAAGCTGGTGGCGATGGTGTTGAAACGGGACGACATGCAGCAACAATTACTGGTGGAACGCCAGGAGTTTTACATGGTGCGCGTTCGTACTTGCTGCAAGATGAAAATGGACAAACCGTAGAGTCACATTCAATTTCTGCAGGCTTGGATTATCCTGGAGTTGGTCCAGAGCATGCTTACCTCAGTGACATTGGAAGAGCTGAATACCGCGCAATCACAGATGCTGAAGCAATGTACGCATTTTCATTACTCTGTAAGACCGAAGGAATAATTCCAGCAATTGAAACAGCCCATGCATTGGCCGGAGCGCTTCAAGTTGGACGAGAATTAGGAAAAGAGGCAACACTTCTCATTAATCTTTCAGGTCGCGGAGATAAGGATGTAGTTACGGCTGCAGATTATTTTGGAATTCCTCTTTAATGAGCACACCACTTGCACAACTCTTCAAAAAGACTCAATCAGAGAACAGAGCAGCACTCATCGCATACATTCCTGCTGGTTATCCAACGCAGGAAGGGTGCAAGGCTGTTATCGATGCTTTTGCGGATTCGGGAGTTGACGCAATTGAAATTGGTTTTCCATACAGCGATCCCGTAATGGATGGACCCACAATCCAAGAAGCGGCTAGCACATCGCTGAATGCAGGAACTGGAGCCAAAGAAGTTTTTGAAGCCCTTGCTCATGCCACCAGTCGCGGAATTCCAACTGTTGTCATGACTTACTGGAATCCAGTTGAGAAATACGGTGTCGAAAACTTTGCGCAATCAATTGCTACGCATGCAGGCTCTGGAGTTATTACTCCAGATCTGCCAGTTGATGAAGCGCAACCATGGAAGAAGGCGTGTGCGACATCGGATATAAATTCGATCTTTGTGGTTGCACCAAGCACAACGGATAAACGTCTTGAAAAAGTTACTGAGCAATGTTCAGGCTTTGTCTATGCAGCATCACTTATGGGGGTCACTGGCGCACGTTCAGGTATTTCATCTGGCGCCAGAGATTTAGTCGATCGAATTAAGAAAATAACAGACACTCCTGTAGCAGTTGGACTAGGCGTTTCAACACGCGAACATGCCAAGGAGGTCGCCGCGTACGCCGATGGCGTGATTGTCGGATCCGCATTCATCAATGCTCTCGCCCAAGCAGATTCATTGGATTCGGGAATAAAAGCTGTGCGTAGACTTGTTGAGCAGTTAGCACTTGGAGTTCGAGAGGGCAGGGGATGAAAAAAGCACAGCCGTGGATCGGATTGCTTGCCCGATTGATACTGGGTGGCGTATTACTCGTTGCGGGATATCTCAAAGCATTTATACCTGATAAATCAATGATGGCGGTACGCGCCTATGAAATTCTTCCAATTTGGTTGGCAAATGCAATCGGGATAATTCTTCCCTGGTTAGAAATCGGAGCAGGATTACTCCTTATTATCGGCGTTGGAATTCGATATTCAGCAATTTTTGGTTCTGCTCTCATGGTGCTTTTTATCATCGCAATTGCACAAGCATGGGCACGAGGCTTATCCATTGATTGCGGATGTTTCGGTGGCGGTGGAACAATTGATCCAAGCCAAACCAAGTATTTAGAGGAAATATTGCGAGACATAGGCTTAGCGCTTTTAGGTCTTTACCTTCTTCGCTACCCTAATACCAAGTTTGCACTTGAAAAGAACAAGTCACGCGAACCAAAGTCATCAGAACAACTAACACCAGGAGAATAAAGAGATGTCATCAAAGACACCTAAAGGACCAGACAACGTAACTCGCAACTTAGTAATAGGAATGGTTGTCTTAGTAGTTGCAGTCGGAGCAATTTTCTCCGTGTTGAGCAATAAAGAAAATACGTCAGCGGCTCTACCGTCAAGTGTTTCCCAAGAAGATGGATACGGAATAGTTTTCAATGGCGATCTCACTGGTGTTCCAGTTATAGATATTTGGGAAGATTTCCAATGTCCAGTGTGTGCTCGTTTTGAGCAAACAAATGGTGATTACATCGAAAAACTCATTGAAGAAAAGAAGGCCAAGGTTGTATTCCATACTCTTTCATTCCTAGGACCTGAATCTTCACTGGCAGCAAATGCTGCTGCGTGTGCCTCTGATGAGAATAAATTCCTCGGTTTCCACAGAGCTTTCTATCAAAACTTACCCGCTGAAAATTCAGGCGCAATTACTACTGATTACCTAGTAGCACTAGGAAAGTTCGTTGGAATCACTTCAGATAAATTTAAGAGCTGCGTTGCCAACCTTGATTACAAGGGTTGGGTAAATAACGTGGCAGCATCTGGTGGAAAAGCGAATGTAAATTCAACTCCAACAGTGTTCGTCAATGGAAAAGAAATCCGGAGAGCGACATCTGGTGCAGATCTTGGAGATTACTTCGATCCAGCAGCATTCGCTAAAGCTGTAGAGGGAAAGTAAAACTTTGAATAGATCGATTCCAACACCGAGTACTTCGGTATTGGAACTCGGTCCATTCACGATTCATTTCTATGCGCTATGCATAATTGCTGGAATCGTTATTGCGCTTTGGCTCGGCGATAAACGATTTAAATCGCACGGCGATAACTTAGAAAACGTAGTTGCAGATGTTGCTATCTGGGCAGTTCCCTTCGGAATTCTCGGGGGACGTCTCTACCACGTGATCTCTTCTCCAAATAACTATTTCGGCAAGAACGGCAATCCAATCGATGCCATAAAGATTTGGCAAGGTGGATTAGGAATTTGGGGTGCGATCTCGGTAGGAGCAATTGCTGCATATTTTGCCTACAAGAATCTTGCGAAGAAGAGAGAATTACCGGCCTTTGGTTATTTTCTTGATGCGCTAGCGCCAGGAATATTGTTAGCACAAGCCATTGGGCGTTTAGGTAATTGGTTTAATGGTGAGTTATTTGGTCGTCCAACAAATTTGCCATGGGCCCTACAGATTCCACCAGATTTGCGACCAGATAATTACGCCAAGTATCTAACGTTTCATCCAACTTTTTTATATGAACTAATCTGGTGCACCATCCTCGCTGTGGTTCTCATTGTGTGGGGCAAGAAATTAGTGGCAGGTCAGGTCTTTAGCGCCTATGTAGCTTTGTACAGCGTAGGTCGTTTGTTTATCGAAATTATTCGAATAGATGAAGCCAATACAATTGCAGGTCTACGCGTGAATGTGTGGATCAGCGCAATAGTTGCATCCCTAGCACTGCTCAATTACCTCAGATTAGGACGCACTTCGGCTAAGATTTAAAAATGGCCCTAGAAGATGTTTACCGTCGCAATCTAGAGCACCGTACCCATCGAGCGGGATGGCTTCGAGCCGCTGTACTTGGTGCCAATGATGGATTGGTTTCTACGGCTTCACTCATGATCGGTGTTGCTGCAGCGAAAGCCGATAGCTTTTTAATAACAGCAGGTCTCGCGGGAATCTCCGCAGGTGCGATGTCCATGGCAGTTGGTGAGTACGTTTCAGTGCGATCACAAAATGATATTGAGGAATCGGATCGTTTACTTGAAATACAACACTTAGCAATTGATCCCGAAGGGGAGTTACTTGAGTTAAAACATATTTATATGGAGCGCGGATTAACTCCAGAACTAGCAGCAGAAGTAGCTCAAGCGATGCACGAAAAAGATGCACTTGCTGCGCATCTTCGAGATGAACTCGGACAGCATCCACATACAAAGGCTCGTCCGCTGCAAGCCGCATTTGCATCCGCTGCAAGTTTTACATTGGGTGGTGTAATTCCTTTTCTTGGTGCATTCGCTCCGACCCTTGGAGCAAAGGCGTGGAGCATCGTTGCTTTCACCTTGGTAGGACTTTTGTTTACCGGAATTCTTAGTGCTCGCACTGCTGGAACAGCCGTTCTTAAACCAACTATTCGAGTCATGCTGGGTGGCTGCGCGGGCATGGCAATCACCGCTGGTATTGGTCAACTCGCCCATATAAGCGGAATATAAAACTCAGATTCCACTGTTGGAATCCAAGCCCTTCTTGCTACTCTTTACCCTGTAACACTTACCAGGGCCAAGGTTGTCCCTAAAAAATTTCGACAACTGGAGCACCTGAAGCAATGAGTTTGCAATCCAATTATCCACGGGTACAAGGGTTATATGACCCTGCCAACGAGCATGATGCTTGTGGCGTTGCAATGGTTGCGACCTTAAATAAAGTTGCTTCTCACTCAATAGTTGCCAACGGTCTTACAGCTTTACGAAATCTTGAACATCGCGGAGCATCAGGTGCCGAACCAGATAGTGGAGATGGCGCTGGAATTCTTATTTGTGTTCCAGATCAGTTTTATCGCAGCGCCGTGCAATTCGCTTTACCGCCAGAAGGATTTTACGCAACAGGTATTGGGTTCATTTCTCCAGGTGAGCAAATTAAAGATTCAATTGAAGCCCTAGCCCGTGAAGAAGGATTAATCGTTCTTGGATGGCGCGAGTTACCAATCAACACGGCTTCATTGGGCAAAACAGCACTCTCAGTCATGCCGCGCTTTGAACAAATATTTATCGCTGGATCAAAAAATGAATCAGGAATCAATTTAGATCGTCTAGCTTTTTGTCTTCGAAAACGAGCAGAACATACTCTGCCAATCTATTTTCCATCACTGTCTTCGAAAACTATCGTTTACAAAGGCATGCTCACAACGGGTCAGCTTGAGGAATTTTTCCCCGACCTCAGTGACGAACGTGTTATCTCTCCACTTGCCCTAGTCCACTCACGTTTTTCTACGAATACTTTCCCATCGTGGCCCTTAGCGCACCCGTATCGTTTTATTGCGCATAATGGTGAAATCAACACCGTCAAAGGTAATAGAAATTGGATGCGGGCACGTGAAACGCTTTTACAGAGTGATGTAATTCCTGGCGATATTCAAAGAATTTTTCCAATTGTTGATCCAACTGGCAGCGACTCTGCTTCCTTTGATGAAGTTCTAGAACTGCTGTATTTAGGTGGACGTTCTCTAGCACACTCAGTACTGATGATGATTCCTGAAGCGTGGGAGAATCACACATCCATGTCTCAGGAACGCAGAGATTTTTATGCATTCCACGCATCACTGATGGAACCGTGGGATGGACCTGCATGTGTAACTTTTACAGATGGTCATCAAATCGGCGCAGTACTCGATCGCAACGGACTTCGACCATCACGCTTTTGGATCACTAAAGATGGTCTAGTTGTTTTAGCAAGCGAAGTAGGAGTACTAGATATTCCGGCCGATCAAGTTGCACGCAAAGGTCGCTTGCAACCAGGAAAAATGTTTTTGGTTGATATCGAACAAGGTCGAATTATTGAAGATGATGAGATAAAAGACTCCTTGGCACAGAGCGCACCGTATAGCGAATGGCTTCACGCCGGAATTATGAAACTAAATGAGCTGCCACCACGTGAGCACATTATTTATCCGCATTCATCCGTTGTTCGTAGACAACGAGCCTTCGGATATACAGAAGAAGAGTTAAGAATTTTGATTACCCCGATGGCAAAAAACGGTGCAGAACCATTGGGGTCCATGGGAACAGATTCACCAATTGCTGCGCTCTCTGAAAAACCTCGATTGCTCTTTGATTATTTTTCTCAGTTATTCGCTCAAGTTACTAACCCACCATTAGATGCAATTCGTGAAGAACTCGTAACAAGTTTGGGCGGATCTGTCGGTCCAGAACATAATCTTCTCGATCCAGGTCCAGCTTCATGCCGTCAAATATCACTAGCCTTTCCTGTTATTGATAATGATGAACTCGCAAAGATCATTCACGTAAATGCTGATGGAGATTACCCTGGCTTATCTGCCTATGTCGTACGTGGTCTTTTCCAAGTGGCAGGTGGGGGAGATTCACTTCGTAAGCGTTTAGATGAAATTGCTGAAGAGGTTTCGACTGCGATTGCAGAAGGTGCGCGAATAATTGTTTTATCTGACAGAGACGGCGATGCTGAAGATGCACCTATTCCATCGCTATTGCTCACTTCAGCGGTACATCACCATTTGATTCGAGAAAAAACACGCACAACTGTTGGTTTGGTAGTTGAAGCTGGAGATGTGCGTGAAGTGCATCATGTCGCACTTCTCATTGGTTATGGCGCAGCAGCAGTAAATCCTTATCTAGCAATGGAGAGTGCTGAAGATTTAGTTCTTCAAGGCGTAATTACAGGAATAACTCCCGAAAAAGCTGTTCGCAATCTCATTAAAAGTTTAGGTAAGGGAGTTCTCAAGGTGATGTCCAAGATGGGCATTTCAACTATTGCTTCTTATACAGGTGCTCAAGTTTTCGAAGCAATTGGACTTTCTCAAGAGTTAGTTGACCGATATTTCACGGGAACCACATCGCGATTAGGTGGTATCGATTTAGACATCATTGCTAAAGAAACAATTGCTCGCCACCACATTGCATATCCACCTGGAGGCGAAGTTCCAGGGTCACGCAGACTCCCAATCGGCGGTGAATATCAGTGGCGACGTGAAGGCGAACCACATCTCTTCGATCCAGAAACTGTTTTCACTCTGCAACACTCAACACGTGCAAAGCGCTATGACATATTCAAGCGATACACACACAAGATTGATGAACAGAGCAAAGCACTCATGACGTTGCGCGGATTGTTCTCGTTTAAGGAACGCACACCTATTTCAATTGATGAGGTAGAACCAGTTTCAGAAATTCTTAAACGATTTTCTACCGGAGCTATGTCTTACGGATCAATCTCACAAGAAGCGCATGAAACGTTAGCGATTGCAATGAATCGCATTGGTGCTAAATCCAATACTGGAGAAGGCGGAGAAGATCCAGATCGTTATCTGCCCATGGCCAATGGGGATTCAAAGCGATCAGCAATTAAGCAAGTTGCAAGCGGTCGCTTTGGCGTGACTAGTGATTACCTTGTCAATGCCGATGACATCCAAATTAAGATTGCACAAGGTGCAAAACCTGGAGAAGGTGGGCAATTACCCGGTAACAAGGTTTACCCATGGATTGCCAAAGTTAGATATTCGACCCCAGGCGTTGGTCTAATTTCGCCACCACCACATCACGACATTTACTCAATTGAAGACTTAGCTCAACTTATTCATGATTTAAAGAATGCGAACAAAGATGCCCGAATTCATGTGAAGTTAGTAGCTGAAGTGGGAGTTGGAACAGTAGCTGCGGGAGTGAGCAAGGCTCATGCTGATGTTGTTTTAATTTCAGGACATGATGGTGGAACAGGAGCGTCTCCGCTGACATCACTCAAGCACGCCGGTGCTCCCTGGGAATTAGGTTTGGCCGAAACACAACAGACTTTATTGCTCAATGGTTTGCGTGATCGCATTGTTGTTCAAGCAGATGGACAATTAAAGACTGGACGCGACGTTGTTATTGCAGCTCTGTTGGGAGCTGAGGAGTTTGGCTTTGCAACGGCGCCGCTTGTTGTATCTGGTTGCGTAATGATGCGCGTCTGCCATCTCGATACCTGTCCTGTCGGAGTTGCAACTCAAAATCCAGAGTTACGCAAGCGATTTACTGGGAAACCAGAATTCGTAGAAACCTTTTTCGAATACATCGCAGAAGAAGTGCGCGAATTATTAGCCCAACTCGGACTTAGAACATTACAAGAAGCAATCGGACACGTTGAATATCTAGATACGCGGGATGCGGTGAATTATTGGAAAGCGCACGGCTTAAATCTTGCTCCGCTTTTGATGCGCCCTGATGTTCCAAGTGCGCTTCACCGCACTACGACACAGGATCACGGTTTGGTTAATGCACTCGATAACAAATTAATTGAACTCTCGTCGCTCGCATTGAAATCCAAAGAGCCAGTTCGAATTGATTTGCCGGTACGTAACGTTAATCGCACTGTAGGAACAATGCTCGGATCCGAGATTACCCGGGCGTATGGAGCTAACGGTTTAGACCCAAATACAATTGACGTCACATTGCATGGATCATCAGGCCAATCTCTTGGTGCATTTATTCCACGTGGTCTAACAATTCGTTTGTATGGCGATGCTAATGATTACGTTGCTAAAGGAATTTCTGGAGGTCGTGTAATTGTTCGCCCGGATGAAAAGGCTCAGTTTATTTCGCATGAAAATGTGATAGCCGGAAATGTCATTGGCTATGGCGCAACATCGGGTGAGATATTTATTCGCGGAATGGTTGGTGAAAGATTCTGCGTACGAAACTCTGGAGCTATAGCAATCGTAGAAGGTGTGGGAGATCACGGCTGTGAATACATGACTGGTGGCACTGCAGTTGTTCTAGGTCGCACCGGCAGAAACTTTGCGGCAGGAATGTCGGGAGGCCGTGCATTCGTTCTCGATCTAAATCATGCACAGGTCAATCAAGAGATGGTGGACATTATTGCTGTGCCAAATGATCAAAAAGAGATTCTGCGTTCTCTTGTTTCTTCTTTTGAAGTAGAAACTGGTTCAACCATCGCACACGAACTTCTCTCCGATTGGGATAAAGCTTTGTCTCGTATCTCATTAGTAATGCCACGAGACTATGCACGAGTTCTTGGAGCGATCGAAAAGGCAAATCGCGAAGGTTTACCAATTGATCAATACGTAATGGAGGTGGCCGCTCTTGGCTGATCCAAAAGGATTTTTATCAACTCCGCGTGAGTTGCCTAAGCGACGACCAGTTGATGTTCGCATTAGAGACTGGAACGAAGTGTATGAACCACAAAGTTTTGAACACCTTCAAAAACAAGCTGGGCGTTGTATGGATTGTGGAATTCCGTTCTGCCATCAAGGCTGTCCGCTTGGCAATCTGATTCCGGAGTGGAATGACTTGATGTGGCGCTCAGACAAAGAGAGTGCAATTGATCGTTTACATGCAACAAATAATTTTCCAGAGTTCACTGGTCGCTTATGTCCTGCGCCATGTGAAACTGCGTGTGTAATTGGCATAAATGCAGATGCTGTAACTATTAAGCAGGTGGAACTTCGCACAGTTGAAGAAGCATTTGGAGCATCGAATGTAAAACCTTTGCCTCCTGATCGCTTATCTGGAAAGACCGTTGCGGTTATTGGTTCGGGTCCAGCAGGACTTGCAGTTGCTCAACAATTAACTAGGGCAGGTCATACTGTTGCGGTTTATGAGCGCGCAGAGAAAATAGGTGGCTTACTTCGCTATGGAATTCCAGAGTTCAAAATGGAAAAACATATTGTGGACCGCCGGCTTGTTCAGATGGAAAAAGAAGGTACTCGCTTTAGAGCGGGAGTAAATGTGGGTGTAGATCTCACTGGCGCACAATTACGCTCACGCTATGACGCTGTAGTTTTGGCAGTCGGAGCAACGCAATGGCGCGACTTAAACATTCCCGGCCGCGACTTCAAAGGTATTTATCAAGCAATGGAGTACTTGCCATGGGGCAACAAAGAAGCACTTGGCGAAATCACAGAACGACCAATTAATGTTGAAGGCAAAGATGTCATTATTTTAGGTGGTGGTGACACCGGAGCTGATTGTCTTGGAACTGCAATTCGCCAAGGTGCACGCTCAGTCACACAACTAGAAATTATGCCTCGCCCAACTGATGAACGTCCATCAAATGCACCGTGGCCAACATATCCAATGATTTATAGAGTTTCGAGTGCGCATGAAGAACTTGATAATCGAATTTTCTCAGTCAGCACAGAAGAGTTTTTGGGTGATGCTGAAGGGAATTTGCGAGCACTTAAGATTGTAGAAACAGAGTTTAAAGATGGAAAATTCTCTCCCGTGCCAGGAACAGAACGTGAAATTCCTGCACAATTTGCTCTCCTTGCTATGGGATTTACTGGACCTGAGCAAAATGCTTTATTGAAACAATTAGAAGTTGAAATAGATGAGCGTGGAAATATTAAGCGCGACGAAAATTTCCAGACAACATCAGAAGGAGTTTTTGTCGCTGGAGACGCAGGCCGTGGTCAATCCCTCATTGTGTGGGCTATTGCTGAAGGTCGAAGTGCAGCAGCTGCAGTTGATGCGTATTTAACAGAAGAGAAATCACAATTGCATGCTCCAATCGTGCCAACATCTCGTCCACTTGTTTTATAGACCACTGCATTTATAGATAGGGTAGGCATATGCGCCACGCGAAAATTGTTTGCACAATGGGTCCAGCTGTTGAAGCTGAAGGAAAAGTTGAGCAATTAATCGCTGCTGGAATGAACATGGCTCGCCTTAATCTTTCACATGGATCTTATGCGGAACATCAAAGCCGAATGGATGCAGTGCGAAACGCTGCGGCGAAAGCAGGAGTACCTATTGCTGTACTTGTTGATTTACAAGGTCCAAAAATTCGCCTAGCACGCTTTGCCGATGGACCGCACGAATTATCACGCGGTGATGTTTTCACAATCACAACCGATGAAATTGAAGGCACAAAAGATCGTGTTGGCACCACCTACAAGGGATTGCCGGGGGATTGCACTGCAGGAGATCGCATTCTTATCGATGATGGAAAAGTAACAGTGGAAGTCACATCAGTTACGAAGACCGATGTCATAACAAAAGTGATCGAACCAGGAGCTGTAAGTAATAACAAAGGCATCAACTTGCCAGGAGTTGCCGTCTCTGTCCCAGCACTTTCTGAAAAGGACATTGATGATCTGCGCTGGGGATTAAAAGCTGGTGCTGACTTCATCGCGCTCTCTTTTGTACGTAGTGCTGATGACATTAAAGATGTTCATCGCATCATGGATGAAGAAGGAATACGAGTCCCAGTAATCGCAAAAATTGAGAAACCCCAAGCTGTAGCAAATCTTGAGGGCATCGTTGCAGCCTTTGATGGCATCATGGTTGCGCGTGGAGATCTCGGTGTAGAACTTCCAATCGAAGATGTTCCACTTGTTCAAAAGCATTGCATTGAACTCGCACGAGATGCAGCGAAACCCGTCATAGTTGCAACGCAAATGTTGGATTCGATGATCACTAACTCACGTCCAACTCGCGCAGAAGCAACTGATTGTGCAAACGCAGTATTAGATGGCGCAGATGCTTTGATGCTCTCCGGTGAAACGAGTGTGGGCGAATTTGCAATCGAAGCTGTTGAAACAATGGCTCGCATTATTCAAAAAACAGAAGAAGGCGGTTTAGAGCGAATTCGGCCGATGATTAATTCACCGCGCACTAAAGGTGGAGCAATTACAAAGGCTGCGACCGAAGTCGGTGCGATTGTTGAAGCGAAGTATCTGGTCGCCTTTACACAAAGCGGGGACTCAGCACGACGGATGTCACGATTGCGTTCACCAATTCCCATTTTGGCTCTCACTCCTGAAGTTGGAACCTATAACCGTCTTGCTCTGACATGGGGCGTCGAACCCATGATCACCGAAATGGTTAAGCACACAGATGACATGGTTAAGTTAGTAGACACAGTTTTGATTCAGAGTGGTCGCGCCAAAAAGGGTGAAAACGTAATGATTGTTGCGGGCTCTCCTCCCGGAATACCAGGCTCTACAAATGCAATGCGTGTGCACATCGTTGGCGATGCAATAGCTGGCGTTGCCCCTGGTTATCGTTAATTACGCTTATATTTTCTCCGAAACCAATTTGCACGTTAGACTTTTGCTGCGCCTCGGTACTCCAACGGTAGAGAGGGCAGTCTCAAACACTGCATAGTGTCGGTTCGAATCCGACTCGGGGCACATGAGCACAATACGAATTTTAGTTGCCGAAGATGAGGCACTGATTCGTATGGATTTAGTAGAAATGCTCACCGAATCTGGTTACGAAGTAATAGCGCAAGCAACCAATGGCGCTGAAGCAATTGAATTAGCCAAAGAACAGAAACCAGATTTAGCAATACTTGATGTAAAGATGCCAGTACTTGATGGCATTTCGGCGGCAGAAGAAATCATTTCCATTGCACCAGTGTTAATGCTTACAGCATTTAGTCAAAAAGAACTCGTAGATCGGGCCCGAGATGCAGGTGTCATGGCTTACGTTGTAAAGCCATTCACCATTAATGATTTGATTCCATCAATTGAAATTGCAATAAGTCGCCATACACAAATGAAATCTTTAGCTGATGAAGTTGCAGATTTGCACGAAAGACTAGAAACTCGCAAGTTAGTTGACAGAGCAAAAGGAATTTTGATGCAGGCCCTCAACCTCACAGAACCTGAGGCATTTTCGTGGATTCAAAGGGCAGCGATGGATCGTCGATTGAGCATGAGGGCCGTGGCGGAAGCTGTAATTTCCCCCACTGCCGTTCCTGAGTGAAAATAGGGCTGAAAACTTTCTTGGAACGAGCTTTCACGCTCACTTTCGTCTTGTCCGAAAGCGCCCCTTGCCATTACCCTTTCCATCTCCCTGTCCCGGGACACAAGAACAGGAAAGGCAATACATGAAGAAGATCATCTCCGCTATTGCAACTGTTGCACTCGTTGTTGGAACAGCTGTTGCTGTTGCACCAGCAGCTAATGCAGCGTGCTCTGGCAAGCTAAAGATCGCATACCAAGGTCCACTAACAGGACCTGAAGCTGCACTAGGTATTAACGAACTTAATGGTGTGAAGTTTGCTCTTAAGAAGTTCCTAGATGCTAACAAGGGTGCAAACGTAGATCCAACAGTTTATGAAGTTGATGACCAAGGAGATCCAGCAGTTGCTGGTCCAATTGCTCCTAAGGTTGCAGCAGAAGAGTGCGTAGTTGCACTCGTTGGTCCTGCTTACTCAGGTGCATCAAAGGTTTCACTACCTGTGTACCTATCAGCAGGTCTACCAATCATCACACCATCTGCAACAAACCCAACACTTCCATCTTTTGGTAAGTCAATCTTCCACCGTGCGGTGTTGACAGATGATTACCAGGGTCCAGCAGCAGCACGTTTGATCGTGTCAAAGAACAAGAACGCAAAGGTGTTCTTGGTTAACGACGCATCAGATTACGCAGTTGGTCTACAAAAGACTGTTGACATCACACTTGCTGGCCGCGTTGTCGGTAAGGATGTAACACCAACAGGTACAACAGACTTCACAGCAACAATTGCCAAGATCAAGAAGTCAAAGGCAACAGCTGTGTTCTACTCAGGTTACTTCTCACAAGCTGCAGTATTCGTAAAGCAGCTTCGTGACTCAGGTTCAAAGATCATCTTCGCATCTGGCGACGGAACACTCGATGACCAGTTCATCAAGTTGGCTCGCAAAGCTGCTGAAGGTGCACTTCTAACAGCTCCTGCTGTTCCATTCGAAACTGCATCTCCAAAGCTCGCTAAGGAAATGGTTGCAGCAGGATGGAAGCCTGGCGTTTACACAACAGAGTCATTCGATGCAGCTAACTTCTTCCTTGATGCAATCAAGGCAGGAAATACTGATCGCGCAAGCATCAATAAGTACGTCTCTACTAAGTCACACAAGGGTCTTTCAAAGACACTTAAGTTTGATGCAGATGGAGAAGTATCTGGTGCTGACGTAAATGGCTTCATCGTCAAGAATGGAAAACTTGTACTACTAGGACCTATTAAGTAACTAGTAAAGTAAAAGTTATTCAGAAAGATCGGTCGGAGTCGGTGAGCAATCACCGACTCCGACTCTTATAAGGATTGGGTGAGAAATGGATTTTGCACTCCTGCACGATGCCTTTTGGGGGCTGACCTTTGATGGTCTTGCACTTGGTGCGATTTATGCATTGATCTCACTTGGCTACACACTCGTCTACGGAGTTCTGCGTCTGATCAACTTCGCTCACTCGGAAGTTTTCATGATCGGAACTTTTTCTGCCCTCGTTGCTTCAGGAATAATGGGCGTAAAAGTAGAAGATGATCCGCGTACCGGCTGGAACATGATTTTTACCCTTCTTATATGTCTAGTCGCTGCCATGTTGGCCTCAGGCATTACCGCGGTCTTAGTTGAAATTGTTGCCTATCGCAGATTGAGGCAAAGAGGTGCAACTAAATTAGCAACTCTGATTTCGGCAATCGGGGTTTCTATTTCACTCGTTGAATTATTTCGAATTATCACTGATTCATTGCCACGCGAATTTCCGCGCATCATGGACAAGACCTTTTTATTCTCTTACGCGGGTGCAGACATCCGAAATGACAAGGTAATTGTTATCATCGCAGCTGGATTAATGATGTTCGCACTTGAGCGATTTATTTCAAAGTCTCGCTATGGAAAAGGCATTCGTGCCGTGTCAATGGATGAAAATACTGCGACTTTGATGGGCGTAAATATTAATAAAGTTATTACTGTTACATTCTTAGCTGGTGGGCTAATGGCTGGCGCCGCGGCATTTTTCTACATCCTTGTTTACGAAAATACATCTTTTAAGGTGGGCTTTTTCCTAGGAATCAGCGCATTCACCGCTGCCGTTCTCGGTGGAATCGGAAACCTTAAAGGTGCGCTTTTCGGTGGCTTTGTTCTAGGAATTCTAGAAACCTACACAAGTGCTGTTTTTGGTACGGCTTGGAAAGCAGTTATTTCATTTTTAATTCTTGTCTTGGTATTGCTCATAAAGCCAACTGGCTTATTCGGTGAATCAATTCAGCAGGCGAGGGTCTAATGGCTGACAAAAAGAATCGCTATAACATCCGAGATCACGCTGCAACTTACTGGGAGAATTCTCCTAAATGGCGTCGCGTATCGATGTCAATTGCCTTCATAGCCTTCTTTTATGCACTTCCATTCCTCAATAACCCTTTGGTAAATACACCAGGTTCTGATTTCCAATCTGTTCTCTTCTATCCAGTCGGAATGTACGTTTTGATGGCAATTGGTCTTAATATTGTTGTTGGTAAGAGCGGACTTCTTGATTTGGGTTACGTCGCATTCTTCGCAATTGGTGCGTACACGATGGCGATTCTTGGAACGCATACTGCTCTTAATTTCTGGGAAATTCTTCCTATTGGTATAGCTCTATCAATGGTTGCTGGAGTTCTCCTAGGTACGCCAACTCTTCGTCTTCGTGGCGATTACTTAGCAATTGTCACTCTTGGATTCGGTGAAATCGTTCGAATCGTTGCCGTCAATATTGAAGCAATCGGTGGCCCACGCGGTATCGCAGGAATCCCAACACCACCAGATTTATTTAAGGCCAAGTTCACTATTTTGGATCCAAAGCCTTATTACTGGGTGCTGCTTACTTTCACATTGTTAGTTATTTGGATGGTTCGCCGAATGGCAGCCCGTCGACCAGGACGTGCATGGGATGCAATTCGCCAAGATGATGATGTCGCACAGTTGATGGGCGTTAACACTTTAAAGTACAAGGTCTGGGCATTCGTCCTTGGAGCAGCTGTTGCTGGCGCAGGTGGCGTTCTCTACGCATCACAAATTCTTTCAATCGTTCCAGATCAATTCAATTTAAACGTTTCGATTTTGATTCTTGCATGCGTTGTATTTGGTGGAATCGGAAATCTATGGGGCGTAATCCTTGGTGCAGCGCTTTTGGCCTTTACCCCAGAGCGCATTCGCTTCTTGAGTCAACCACGTATTTTGGTCTTCGGTATTGCTCTCGTTGTAATGATGAATCTACGTCCAGATGGAATTTTACCTAAGAAAAAGCGTGAACACTTTGATCCAAATTGGAAAAGCGTTGAAGAATCTGGTGAAGGGGAGATCAAGTAATGTCTGAAAAATTGCTCGAACTCAAAAATATCACCATGAAATTTGGTGGAGTGACAGCCCTGAGCGAGGTTAATCTCCACGTTAGCAAGGGTGAGATTGCCGCTTTAATCGGACCAAATGGTGCCGGTAAGACAACCGTCTTTAACGTTGTCACAGGTGTTTACAAACCAACTTCTGGTGAAGTGAATTTCGTAGGACAATCAGTAGTTGGAAAGAAGCGCTATCAAGTAACGAAAATGGGCATTGCACGTACATTCCAAAATATTCGCCTCTTCGGTGAAAGCACTGCGCTAGAAAATGTTGTTACAGGAGCAGATGTTCATTCAAAGTCCGGAGTGGTTGGCGCAATTTTTGGAACACCACGTTCACGCCGCGAGGAAGCAGCGGCACTAGAGCGTGGCATGGAGCTACTGGAGTTCATGGGACTTAAGCATCGTGCAGGTCAACTCGGTAAGAATTTACCTTATGGAGATCAACGACGTCTTGAAATCGCACGTGCACTAGCAACAAATCCACAACTGCTATTGCTTGATGAACCAGCCGCAGGATTTAACCCAGCTGAAAAAGTTGCACTAGCCGCAACGATTCGCAAGATTAGAGATGCTGGTTATACAGTTCTTCTCATTGAGCATGACATGTCGCTGATTATGGATATTTCAGATCGCGTAGCAGTCTTGGACTTCGGCCAAAAAATCGCTGATGATGTACCAAAGGTTGTCCAAAATGATCCACGTGTTATCGAAGCGTATTTAGGAGCACCTGCTGATGCGTCTTGAAATTAAAGATTTACACGTGCATTACGGCAAGATTGAAGCAATTAAAGGTATCAGCGTCACCGTTAATGAAGGTGAAATTGTTACTCTCATCGGTGCCAACGGTGCTGGCAAAACAACGATGCTTAAGACTATTTCTGGACTACGTCCGGTTTCTAGCGGACAAATTATTTTCAATGGCGAAGATATTTCCAAAATGCCTGCACATAAGCGTGCCGATCTTGGTTTAGCTCAGGCACCAGAAGGTCGCGGAATTTTCGTGGGTATGAGCGTTTTGGAAAACCTAGAAATGGGAAAGTACAACCGTAAAGATCGAAAATCTGAGATGAGTGAAGATCTTGAAAGAGTTTTTCATTTGTTCCCACGTTTGAAAGAACGTATCTCCCAAGTTGGCGGAACTCTTTCAGGTGGAGAACAGCAGATGCTTGCTATTGGACGCGCTCTTATGGCACGGCCAAAGGTTTTGTTACTTGATGAACCTTCCATGGGTCTTGCTCCACTGATGATTGCAAATATCTTTAACATCATCACCGAAATCAATAAGACCGGAACAACCATTCTTCTTGTAGAACAAAACGCCCAACAAGCTCTACAACGTGCACACCGTGCTTACGTTCTAGAAGTTGGTCACGTTGTGAAGGAAGCAAAGGCATCAGATTTGCTTAACGATCCAGCTGTTCGCGCCGCTTACCTCGGAACAGGCGCACACTAACTTTTAATTTTTAGCGCTCTGCAAGAATCAAACAAGTAATACGTGCTGTACAAGTACGTTGACCTTCGTCATTTGTAATCACTATGTCATAGCAACACATCGTTTTACCTAGTGACACCGCTGTGGCGACACCGGTAACCACTCCTTTGGTCGCTGATTTATGATGAGTGGCATTGATATCTACGCCAACTATTTTTCGGGTTGGTCCCGCATGGAGTTGTGTACCTATAGAACCTAAACTTTCGGCTAATACAACATTTGCACCGCCATGAAGCAATCCAATTGGTTGCGTATTTCCTTCAACAGGCATCGTGCCAACAAGGCGTTCCGGGGAAGCTTCGATGATCTCGATTCCCATTTTCTTGTCGAGAGCACCTATACCGCGTTCACGAATTGCTTTAAGAAAGTCTGGTTGTTCCATGGGTTGAGTCTAACTTGCCTCATAGGATGCGCACATGACCAAACGCCTACTTTTAATCGATGGTCACTCAATGGCGTACCGAGCATTCTTTGCTTTACCAGCTGAGAATTTCACTACAGCCCAAGGTCAGCACACGAACGCAATCTATGGCTTTGCCACGATGTTGATTTCACTCATAAAGGAAGAGAAACCAACACATATTGCAGTGGCTTTCGATGTTTCGCGCAAAACTTTTAGAACCGATATTTTTCCAGAGTACAAAGCGAATCGCTCAAAGACTCCTGATGAGTTCCGATCTCAGATGAGTTACTTGCACGAACTAGTTTCAGCTTTTGGAATACAGCAATTTGAAATAGAAGGCTACGAAGCCGATGACATCATTGCAACAATTACAAAGCGTGCCGAAAAAGAGAAGTGTGAAGTCCTCATCTGTACGGGGGACAGAGATAGTTTTCAACTGATCAATAAGCAAACAACAGTTTTGTATCCAAAGCGTGGCGTCAGTGAAATGTCACGAATGGATCCCGACGCCGTCTTAGCCAAGTATGGAATGTCTGCAGATCAATACCCCGATTTTGCAGCACTGAGGGGAGATCCCAGTGACAATCTTCCATCAGTGCCAGGTGTTGGTGAAAAGACTGCAGCTAAATGGATTGTTGATTTTGGTTCACTCAAAAACTTACTTTCAAATGTAGAGACCTTAGGAGGAAAAGTCGGGCAATCCCTCAGAGATAACATCGATAACGTCATTCGCAATCGAGAGCTCACTCAACTTGTTCATGACGCACCTGTGGATTTTGAGATTGATGCGCTGCTTTGGAGTGGACCTGATCAAGAACTCGTTACTCCACTCTTTGAAAAATTGGAATTCAGAACTCTCAAAGATCGTTTGACTCCGCTTCTAAAGAAAGCTTCAGAAAAATCAACATCAACATCAACATCAACATCCGAAACATTATTTGAAACTCCATTTGATTCATCAATTCTCACCCCTGAAGAAGTAACAAAAAAAATCTCCGAGCACACGGGTGAAATCGCAATAGCTTTTGAAGTTATTGAAGAAAAGATGCATCGTTACTGCGTAGCGCTAAGTCGCGAAAACTCATTTATAGTCCATTCAAGTCAGATGGGCGCTTGGGCCACAGATACAAAAGTTTCCAAAATTGCACATGACGCTAAATCGGTAGCTCGGAACTATCCATTAACGAACATCTCATTTGATACCAACCTCGCTGCCTATTTACTCAATCCGGGTACTCGAAGTTTGGATTTCACTGACATCATCGAACGATGGGGCGATGGAACACAGATAGATAAAAGTTCTCCAGAAGCGACTTTGCATTCACATGCTCGATTGTTATTTACCTTGCGAGATTCTCTCTCGAAACAACTAAAAGAACGAGAATTAGAAAGTTTGTTTAATGAACTTGAGATGCCTATATCAGAGTTACTGGCAGTTATGGAGAACAGGGGCATAGCTGTTGATCGAAAAAAGCTCGAATCTTTGGCTGTGTTTTTTGAAAAGGAGAGTACGGTTCAAACAAAGATTGCACATGAGGCTGTTGGTCATGAGTTTAATTTAGCCTCGCCTAAGCAGTTGCAGGTGGTTCTATTTGACGAACTGAAATTACCCAAAACCAAGAAGATTAAAACTGGTTATACAACGGATGCAGATGCCCTTAATTGGTTATTTGAAAAATCTAAACATCCTGTATTGGCCGCGATGTTGCGTGTTCGTGAAACAAAAAAATTAGGCGCTACCGTAGAAGGTTTACTCACAGAAACATCAAAAGCTAACCGTATTCACACTCATTTTGCTCAGACAGTTGCAGCAACGGGTCGACTCTCTTCAGTGGGACCAAACCTTCAGAACATTCCCGTGCGAACAGAAGAAGGTAGACAGATCCGCGAATGCTTTATTGCCGGACCCGGTTATGAATCTTTACTGACCGCAGATTACAGTCAGATTGAAATGCGAATCATGGCTCATTTATCCAATGACGCCGCCTTATTAAAAGCCTTCGAATCTGGAGAAGATTTGCACGCCAGTGTTGCGGGTTTAGTTTTTGGTGTTAAACCAAGTGAAGTCGACCCTGAGATGCGACGACAAATGAAAGCCATGTCATACGGTTTAGCCTACGGCTTGAGTTCCTACGGTTTAGCTGCACAACTAGATCTATCTGCCAGTGCTGCGCAGGATTTAATGAATAAGTACTTTATTCGCTTTGGCGGCATTCGTGATTATTTAAGTGATGTTGTGGAACAAGCTCGTAAAGTTGGTTATACCCAGACAGTTATGGGTCGCAGGCGTTATCTGCCTGATCTCAGCAGCGATAATCGTCCGCGTCGAGAAATAGCCGAGCGCATGGCGTTGAATGCACCGATTCAAGGATCTGCGGCTGACATTATTAAGAAAGCAATGCTCAATGTTGATTCCTTGATTAGTGAAAAAAAATTGAAATCTCAATTGTTATTACAGGTTCATGATGAATTGATATTTGAAGTTGCACCTGGGGAGCAGGAAATTCTGAGTGACATAGTTCGTAAAGGCATGGGCAGCGCCTTTGACTTGAAGGCACCACTTGATGTCAGTATCGGCGTGGGTGCTAGCTGGAATCAAGCAGCACACTAATTAGTTGTTGGTAAGTTATCTTTCATCGCTTGTAGATCTTCTTCCGATTCAGGGATCCTGTCAGCAGCCTTGAGACGTTCGCGACCAATTGTCAGAATCACAAAACCTATTCCGATGCACGCAGATGTTGTTGCAAGCACAGTACGCGGTGAAAAAGTTTCAGATAGATATCCACCGAGTGCTGCACCAAGTGACATTAGAGTTCCCTCAACCGTCCACAGCCAACCCATTGCTGCAGTCTGCGAACCTTTCGGACGAACAGCTTCCATAACTTCCCAGTAAAAGACTTGAATCGCTCCACCGACTAATCCGAGTGCTGCTCCAAACAAAGCCATAGACCAACCTGGATAGGAAAATGCAATAGGGATGGATACAAAAAACCAGATGAAATAAGTTTTACGCATGGTAGACAGCGCTGAGCGATTTTTTGAAACTAAACCAGCTAATAAACCACCAACAACATTCGCGACACCCATTGCACCAAATATCCACGCGGTTCTCTGGGGAACACCTTCTAACGTTGCAAAAGCGGGAACCGCAACATCGAATAGGCCCCAACCAAAGCCAATAAAACACCCTTCAATCATTAAAAGTTGAAGTGGTTTTGATCTCCAGAGTGCGGCTGAATCTTTAACCTTTTTCTCTGGCTTCCAGTTTCGTGAAATTGAACTTATACCGAGTGCTGTCCCACCGATAAACATCATCGCGGAAGCCGTACTTAGTGCAGAACCTGGATGAGAAGATAATGCCAAAGATGTTGCTAAAACTGGTCCTATCACACCAGCAAAATTCATTATTGCTGTATCGGCAGCGTATGCAACTCTTAAATAATCTGCTGGTACAACATCTTTCCAGAGTGGCCTCACAGATAGATTAATTGGAGGTGCAGTAATTCCAAGAACGAAAGCCGCAACAAGAAGAATAGTTCGGTCGTGTGCCATGTTGAGCGCAAGCAGCATTCCTGCATAACATGGAACAAATATTCGCAGGGGCCATTTTTGTCCCCATTTATCCATAATTGATCCACGAATACCTGCAGTGAGCGAACCTGCAACAGAGTTAATTCCAATGGCTAACCCCGCGATTGCAACAGAGTTGGTTTCTTGTTCCGTTTTAAAGAAAATCGCCAAACTGATCATCCCGTATGAAATACGTGCGGGCAGGGCAGCGAGTATCAGCACCCATGCGTTTGGGAATCTAAGTAATTCTCTGTATCTCTGCATTTCGCGCGAGTCTATCCACCAAGTATGGGTGGGCGAGCGTATTTATACGCACGGAATTGACCCCGCAACGCATAGAACCGTACCCTTAGCGCTCCCTGTCCCTACTACTCATCTATCCCTACGGAGCATTTTGACTACTTCACCAGTAATTGCAGTTAATGACATTGGATCAGCGGCAGATTTCCTAGCCGCAATCGAAGGAACAATTAGAAATTTTAACGACGGAGATCTCGTCGAAGGCACAGTTGTTCAAGTAGATCGCGAAGAAGTTCTTGTTGATATTGGCTACAAGACCGAAGGTGTAATCCCATCTCGCGAGTTATCGATCCGTCACGATGCAGATCCAAATGAGATTGTAAAAGTTGGCGACAAAATTGAAGCTTTAGTTCTTCAAAAGGAAGATAAAGAAGGACGTTTAATTCTTTCTAAGAAACGCGCACAATATGAGCGTGCATGGGGAGACATTGAAGGCAAGAAAGAGCGCGACGAAGTTGTAATCGGAACTGTTATTGAAGTTGTTAAGGGTGGACTCATCGTTGACATCGGTCTTCGTGGCTTCCTTCCGGCATCACTCGTAGAAATGCGACGCGTACGCGATCTGACTCCTTACATCGGCAAACAGGTTGAAGCACGCATCATCGAATTAGATAAGAACCGCAATAACGTTGTACTTTCACGCCGTGCGTTCCTCGAACAAACTCAATCAGAGTCTCGCACAACTTTCCTAAATCAACTCCAAAAGGGTCAAGTTCGTTCCGGTGTTGTTTCATCCATCGTTAACTTTGGTGCATTCGTCGATCTTGGTGGCGTAGATGGTTTGGTTCACGTTTCAGAACTTTCATGGAAGCACATTGATCATCCAGGTGAAGTTGTTGAAGTTGGCGATGAAGTAACCGTTGAAGTTCTCGAAGTTGATTTCGAGCGTGAACGTGTTTCACTCTCTCTCAAGGCAACACAAGAAGATCCATGGCAAGCATTTGCTCGCACACACACAATCAATCAGGTTGTTCCAGGTGTTGTGACCAAACTTGTTCCATTCGGAGCATTTATTCGTGTACATGAAGGCATCGAAGGTCTTGTTCACATCTCTGAATTAGCAGAGCGCCACGTAGAAATTCCAGAGCAAGTAGTTCAAGTAGATGACGAACTCTTTGTAAAAATTATTGATATTGACCTAGAGCGTCGTCGTATCTCTCTGTCACTTAAGCAAGCTAATGAGGGACAAGAAGTTGAAATCGAAGCATTCGATCCAACTCAATACGGAATGTCTGCTCGTTACGATGCTGAAGGTAAGTTCATCTATCCAGAAGGTTTCGATGCTGACACTCAAGAGTGGAAGCCTGGATATGAATCACAACGCGAAGCGTGGGAAAAAGAGTACGCAGTTGCTCAAGAACGTTTCCTAGCTCACAAGAAGCAAAAGGCTGAAGCGAAAGCTGCTGACGCTGCTGCAACACCTGTCGAGGTAGCAGCAGAGTAATTTCTAGTGGCCTTCGTTATAGGACTCACTGGCGGCATCGGCTCGGGCAAATCTCTTGCTGCGCAATTCTTTTCGCAATTAGGTGCGCTTGTAATTGATGCTGACCAATTAGCGCGTTCGGCTATTGAACGCGGTTCAGAGGGTTTTGATGAAGTATTACTTCGATTCGGTGACTCCGTTCTAATCAACGGTGACATCGATCGAATAGCACTCGGGCAAATTATCTTTGAGAACCCACAAGCAAAGAAGGATCTCGAAGCCATTATTCATCCCCGAATTCGCGCCGAATTCGAAGAAGCCGTCGCAAGTTTGGACGCCGATGAAATAATGGTTTATGAAATTCCACTACTTGTTGAAACAAATGCAGCAGATCGTTTTGATTTCATCATCACTGTTGAATCAGATGCCGAATTGAGAAAAGAACGACTTCGTGCTCGAGGAATGTTCCACTCTGATATTGAAAAAAGAATGGCCTCACAAGCCAGCGAAGAAGAGCGTCGAGCGATCGCTGATTGCGTTCTAACCAATAACGGCAGTGAAGACGAATTATTACGCCAGGTTGAAAATGTCTGGGAATCAACAATTTTGCCGCGCGCGCAAAAATAGAGCTGCAAAGATAGAGTTCGGCATATGCGCCCGATTACCGATCTTCAAAGGAGGGTCGAACCCTTTCAAGTAATCAGCGATTACGTACCAGCAGGAGATCAACCAGCTGCTATCGAAGAGATAGTTAAGCGCATTAATTCAGGCGCGCAGGATGTTGTTCTCCTAGGAGCAACCGGTACAGGAAAGTCTGCAACAACTGCCTGGATGATCGAGAAGTTGCAACGACCAACTCTCGTTCTTGCCCCCAACAAAACTTTGGCAGCACAACTTGCCAATGAATTTCGCGAATTACTGCCAAATAATGCAGTTGAATATTTCGTTTCATATTATGACTACTACCAACCTGAGGCTTACGTTCCCCAGACAGATACTTTCATCGAGAAAGATTCCAGCGTTAATGATGAAGTAGAACGTTTGCGCCATTCTGCGACGAACTCGCTCTTAACGCGTCGGGATGTTGTTGTGGTTGCAACTGTCTCTTGTATTTATGGACTTGGAACGCCGCAGGAATACATCGATCGAATGATTAAATTAAGAGTGGGCGATGAAATCGAACGAAATGTTTTACTGCGACGATTTGTTGATGTTCAGTACAAACGAAATGATATGGCCTTTGAACGTGGAACTTTTAGAGTTCGCGGCGACACCATCGAGATCATTCCGATGTATGAAGAATTAGCCCTTCGAATCGAAATGTTCGGAGATGAAATCGAACGAATTACTACTCTCAATCCACTTACAGGTGAAATCCTTCGCGAGGAAGAAGAGATGTACGTTTTTCCTGCAACTCACTATGCCGCGGGTCCCGAAACTATGAAACGCGCAATGGGGGACATCACTGATGAACTTCAGATTCAACTCAATCTCTTTGAAAAGCAAGGTAAGTTGCTAGAAGCGCAACGGCTGCGGATGCGCACAACCTTCGATTTGGAGATGATGGAACAACTTGGTTTCTGTTCCGGAATTGAAAATTATTCAAGACATCTTGATGGACGCGAGCCAGGATCAGCTCCTAATTGTTTGTTGGATTATTTTCCTGAAGATTTCCTAGTAGTAATAGATGAAAGCCACGTTACTGTTCCTCAGATAGGAGCGATGTATGAAGGCGATGCTTCGCGCAAAAGAACTTTGGTTGAACATGGATTCCGACTTCCAAGCGCGCTAGATAATCGGCCTCTCAAGTGGCCCGAATTTTTAGAACGGGTGGGTCAAAAGGTATATCTTTCTGCAACTCCTGGTCCTTACGAATTGGGCAAAGTTGAAAATGATGTAGTTGAACAAGTTATTCGCCCAACCGGACTTGTGGATCCTCAGATTGTCATAAAACCCATCAAAGGTCAGATTGATGATCTGCTTTCTGAAATTAAGATTCGCACAGAGCGCAATGAACGCGTTTTAGTTACAACGCTAACAAAAAAGATGTCGGAGGATTTAACAGAGTATCTCCAAGAAAAAGGTATAAAAGTTCAGTACTTGCACTCAGAAGTAGATACGTTACGAAGAGTTGAGCTATTGCGCGAGCTTCGGTCAGGACAATTTGATGTTCTCATCGGGATCAACTTACTTCGCGAAGGCCTAGATTTACCAGAAGTTTCACTTGTAGCAATTTTGGATGCAGATAAAGAGGGATTCCTCCGTTCTGCAACTTCGTTAATTCAAACTATTGGGCGTGCAGCTCGAAATGTTTCCGGCGAAGTTCACATGTATGCAAACAACATTACAAAATCCATGGCAAAAGCTATCGATGAAACTAATCGGCGTCGAGCAAAGCAAGTTGCTTATAACCTCGAACGAGGAGTAGACCCGCAACCATTACGCAAGAAGATTGCCGACATCACCGATCTGATTAATCGCGAAAGCGATGACACAGATGAACTGCTTGCATCTGGTCATAAATCGAAATCAGCCAGTGCGCCACCGATTGGTTTGCGCAGCAAGAATGCTGGCTCTCTGCCGCGCCAAGAATTAGTAGCGTTGATAGAGTCGCTCACTGACCAGATGAGAAGTGCGGCAGCGGAACTATCCTTCGAGCTTGCAGCAAGATTGCGTGATGAGATTCGCGATCTGAAGAAGGAACTTCGAGCGATGCAAGAAGCGGGGCATTGATGAGCATCGATAAGTTAGTAGTGCGCGGTGCCCGCGAACACAACCTCAAAGATGTTTCCATCGAACTACCTCGAGAATCTCTGATTGTCTTTACCGGGCTTTCTGGCTCTGGAAAATCAAGTTTGGCCTTCGACACTATCTTTGCTGAAGGTCAGCGTAGATATGTGGAATCACTCTCTGCGTATGCCCGACAATTCTTGGGCCAAATGGATAAGCCTGATGTTGATTTCATTGAAGGTTTATCGCCAGCAGTTTCCATTGATCAGAAATCAACAAATAGAAACCCACGTTCAACTGTTGGAACAATCACAGAAGTTTACGATTACCTGCGACTGCTATTCGCACGCGCTGGTCGCCCTCATTGTCCAAATTGCGCAAAGGCTGTATCTAGACAGACGCCACAACAAATTGTTGACCAAATTCTTACAATGCCCGCAACTACCAAGTTTCAAATTTTGGCTCCAGTTGTACGTGCTCGCAAGGGTGAATTCGTAGACTTGTTTGCAGAGTTGATTGCTTCGGGATATTCGCGAGCCAGAATCGATGGAGAGATTGTCGCGCTCACCGATGCTCCAAAACTCAAGAAGCAAGAGAAGCACACAATAGAAGTTGTCGTTGATCGCCTCACTGCAAAAGCTGAATCTAAGTCCCGCCTAACTGATTCAATTGAAACTGCCCTTCGCTTAGCATCAGGCATTGTTCTTTTGGATTTTGTGGATGCAAAAGGAAGCGATAAGGAACGAACTTTTAGTGAACATCTTGCTTGTCACGACTGTAATCTCTCTTTTGAGGAGCTAGAGCCTCGATCTTTCTCATTTAACTCACCATTTGGAGCATGTCCTGAGTGCACGGGTATAGGAACAAAACTCGAAGTTGACGAAGAATTAATCATTCCTGATGATTCGATTTCAATTTATGAAGGTGCAATCGCGCCGTGGGCCGGGGGACAGTCTTCCGAGTATTTTTTACGTTTACTTGAAGCGTTATCAGAAGATGTGAAATTCTCACTCAATACACCCTGGAAGCGATTGCCGGAAAAAGCACGCAACGCAATCATTAATGGGTATGAGTACGAAGTTCATGTTAAATACAAGAATCGTTACGGACGCGTTCGTAACCACACCAGTGGATTTGAAGGAGTTGTACCGTTTATTCACAGACGTCACGGAGAAACTGATAGTGATTACAGCCGTGAAAAATATGAAGCGTACATGCGCGAGATTCCATGTTCTGTGTGCAAAGGAGCTCGATTAAAGCCTGAAGTTCTTGCAGTAACTGTCGGCGATTTGTCCATCGCCCAGATATGCGAGCTTTCAATTGCGGATTGTGCAGAGTTTTTAAAAAAAATATCCCTTAATGCTCGCGAAGCGCAGATTGCCGAACGTGTAATGAAAGAGGTTCATGCGCGCTTGGGATTTTTACTAGATGTAGGTTTAGATTATTTGTCTCTAGCGCGCCCGGCAGCAACTTTGTCCGGTGGAGAAGCTCAACGAATTCGATTGGCTACCCAAATTGGTTCGGGATTAGTCGGGGTTCTCTATGTATTAGATGAACCAAGTATTGGTCTTCATCAAAGAGATAACCGCCGATTAATCGATACCTTAACCCGACTTCGCGATCTTGGTAATACTCTCATTGTTGTTGAACACGATGAAGAGACAATTCGTACCGCCGATTGGATTGTGGACATTGGGCCAGGAGCTGGTGAACATGGCGGCAAAGTGGTTGTCTCAGGGGATTACCAATCACTGATTGACTCCAAAGAGTCAATTACTGGCGCATATTTGAGTGGTCGTAAATCCATCGCAATTCCAAGCAAGCGTCGACCACTTGATGCGAAGCGAAAACTCACGGTTAAGGGTGCAAAAGAGAACAACCTTAAAGATATAGATGTCGATGTTCCGTTGGGTGTCTTTGTATCTGTTACAGGCGTTAGCGGTTCAGGCAAATCAACACTAGTTAACGATATTTTGTACAGTGTATTGGCCAATAAGTTAAATGGTGCTCGCATAGTTCCTGGTCGTCACCGCACAGTATCTGGTGTTGATCATCTTGATAAAGTGGTACACGTTGATCAATCGCCAATTGGTCGAACTCCACGTTCTAATCCAGCGACCTATACAGGTGTTTTCGACAAGGTTCGCGCTCTATTTGCCGAGACATCTGAAGCCAAGGTTCGCGGATATCAACAAGGTCGATTCTCTTTCAATGTTAAAGGCGGCCGTTGCGAAAATTGTTCAGGTGATGGAACTATCACAATCGAAATGAACTTCCTCCCGGATGTTTACGTTCCATGCGAAGTATGTCACGGTGCCAGATACAACCGCGAAACTCTAGAAGTTCATTATAAGAATAAGACAATTGCTGATGTTTTAAATATGCCTATCGAGGAAGCGCACGCATTCTTTGAATCTGTTCCAACAATTGCGCGTTATCTAAAGACATTATGTGATGTCGGCTTGGGTTATGTTCGCTTGGGACAATCTGCTCCAACTCTCTCTGGAGGTGAGGCGCAGCGAGTCAAACTGGCTACAGAGCTGCAACGCAGATCCACGGGTCGAACAATTTATGTATTAGATGAACCAACAACTGGCTTGCACTTTGAAGACGTGAACAAGTTACTCGGCGTACTCAATCGTTTGGTCGATACAGGCAATACTGTTGTTGTCATCGAACACAATTTAGATGTCATCAAATCATCAGATTGGGTAATCGACATGGGTCCAGAAGGCGGATTCCGTGGAGGAACCGTCGTGGCAGAAGGAACCCCAGAAGATGTAGCGAAAGTCAGCGCAAGTTACACAGGGCAGTTCTTAGCTGAGATATTAAAAACTAACCGAAAAGCTCCTGCGAAGAAGAAGTAATCATGGCCGAACCAGCCAGTTATCGTCCAACTGATATCCCAGAAGAAGCTGGCGTGTATCGCTTCTATAACGGCAATGACAAAGTTATTTATGTAGGCAAAGCCAAGAATCTAAAGAATCGTTTGAGTTCTTACTTTGGAAGCAATCTTGCGCATAAAACATATCGAATGGTGCACGAAGCTGTACGAGTGGATTGGACGGTCGTTAACACAGAACTCGAAGCACTTGCGTTAGAGTTTTCATGGATCAAGCAATATCACCCAACGTATAACGTTCAATTCAAAGACGACAAGTCATATCCATATCTGGCAATATCTATGCAAGATGAATATCCCCGAATATTTGTCACGAGAAAAGAAAAACGTCCGGGCTTAAAGTATTTTGGTCCCTATACCAATGCCTGGGCTCTGCGAAATACTTTCGATATCTTGCTCAAAGTATTTCCTGTTCGCTCCTGCACATCCGGAAATTTTCAACGTGCGCAAAAGAGTAAACGTCAATGCCTTTTAGGCGATATAGGAAAATGCGCTGCTCCATGTGTTGGTTGGGTAACTCCAGAAGAACATAAGGAAATTGTTCACAAACTAGATGCATTTATGGAAGCTGGTATGCAAGATTTACTTCCGGCGCTGCAATCTGAAATGGAACTTGCATCTTCTCGCGAAGAATTCGAACGAGCAGCACGTATCAGGGATCAGATCGAATCATTTGAAAAAGCCCAACGCTCTACGCAAGGAAATCTTTCAGACGAGCTAGATGGTGACTTTATTGCTATCCATGAAGAGGGTTTGCACGCGGCAGGTTCGATCTTTATGTTACGTCGTGGTTCTATCAAAGGCTCTCGCTCGTGGATTGTTAATCAAGAACTAGCACTTGAGGGAGATGACCAGTGGGCATCGTTGCTCTTTTCAATTTATGGGGGAGAGAGTACAGAAATTCCTTCCACGATTTACCTGAACTCTGAACCTGCTGATACTGCTGCTCTTGAACAGTGGCTCTCATCCTTATCAAGGACAAAGGTCACTCTGAAGGTTCCACAACGTGGCGACAAAGTAGAACTATTAGAAACTGTAAAAAGAAATGCGCATTACGCTTTAGTTCAATTCATGAGCAAACGCGCCAGCGATGCAGCTGTCTCAGGCAAGGCCCTCCTAGAAATTGAAGAGGAGCTGAGTTTGGCCAAGACACCGTTGCGAATTGAATGCTTTGATATTTCCAATATTTCGGGAACATCTGTTGTTGCATCAATGGTTGTTTTTGAAGATGGTATTGCTAAGAAATCTGAGTATCGACGTTTCATAATCGATACAACAGAAGGTTTTGATGACACACGTGCCATGCATCAAGTAATTACCCGAAGACTAAAAAGACTACTCAATGATCGCGTAGTTGATAGTGCTGAAATCATTGAAGCCGGCGGAAAGCCAAGTAAGTTTTCATATCCTCCACAATTAATCGTTGTAGATGGTGGAGCTCCACAAGTGAGTGCAGCGCAACGTGCAATGAGCGAATTGGGAATTTCAGATATCGCTCTATGTGGATTAGCAAAACGATTGGAAGAAGTGTGGGTACCGGAGCAATCTGATCCCATCATTTTGCCCCGCACTAGTGAAGGGCTTTATCTTTTGCAAAGAATTCGCGATGAAGCACATAGATTCGCAATATCATTCCACCGTTCAAGACGAAGTAAAGTGATGCTCGAGTCAATCCTTGATGAAATTGAGCAACTAGGACCGAGTCGTAGGAATGCTTTGCTCGAACGCTTTGGTTCTGTAGCGGCTCTGAAAAAGGCTAGTGTTGAAGATATTGCGATGACCCCAGGCATCGGTGAAAAAATCGCTTTAATAGTTTTTGATTTCCTTGCTCACAGTTCCACTTCAAAAATTGATACGGCTACAGGCGTTATTGAAGATGCTTGACAGGTAGGTAAAGATAGAGACATGAGCCAAGAAGTTTTAATCCTGACAGGAATGTCGGGTGCCGGTCGGTCAACAGTGGCACACGCTTTAGAGGACCTTGGTTGGTATGTTGTCGATAATCTTCCTCCTACATTGCTCGCTGATTTGATTAGTCAAGGCAATAAATCTGAAATTAAATCACTCGCTGTAGTTGTTGATGTTCGTGGCGGAAAATTCTTTGATGAATTAGCTTCTTCGCTGGCTAAGTTAAGGAAATCAGAAGCAAATTTTCGTGTTGCCTTTCTCGATGCATCGGATCAGGCTCTAGTACAGCGCTTTGAATCTACAAGGCGTCCGCATCCCCTTCAAGGTAAAGGTCGCATCGTTGATGGAATTGCAGCAGAACGAGAAAAACTTCAAGATCTCTTGGCTCAATCAGATGTCGTTATTGATACATCTAACTTAAATGTGCACCAATTAGAGAAGCGAACCGCAGAAATATTTGCCCAAGGCTTGACGCATTCGGTTCGAGTAAACGTTCTCTCTTTTGGATATAAATACGGAATACCAGTAGATGCAGATCTGGTCCTCGATTGTCGATTTATACCCAACCCTCACTGGATTCCAGAGCTGCGGCCTCTTACAGGTTTGGATGACAAAGTGAGATCAAATGTTCTTGCTAATCCCGGTGTTACTGAATTCGTTAATTCATATGTTTCGGTAATAAACCAGATGTTGTCCGGATACTTACGCGAAGGAAAGAAATATGTGACAGTTGCTATTGGATGCACGGGTGGAAGGCATCGCAGTGTTTCGGTTGCACGTGAGATTGCGATGAAATTAGATGGAGAACGAGATGGATTTACTGTAAGTGCGCATGCTTCTCACCGAGATGTTGGACGGGAATGAATTTAGAAAAAAACTCTCCAGTCGTTTGCTTGGGCGGGGGACATGGTTTAGCAGCAACGCTATCTGCGGTAAGAAAAATTACTTCCGATATAACTGCGATTGTCACAGTTGCTGACAATGGCGGTTCAAGCGGTCGTCTTCGACAGGAATTTCCCATTTTCCCACCGGGAGATCTCAGAATGGCTCTTGCTGCATTGTGTGCTGATGATCCATGGGGAAGAAGTTGGGCAGATATTTTGCAATATAGATTCACGAGCAATGGTCCGCTCAATGGTCACGCAGTGGGAAATCTTTTACTAGCTGCGTTGTGGGATAGAGATGTTGATCCGGTACAAGGTTTAGATCGCGTAGCCGAACTTCTGAAAGTGGTTGGCAGAGTTCTGCCGATGGCAAGTGTTCCTCTTGATATTGAAGCGAGCTTTATGGATGCCGAACAGATACAACACGTACGCGGGCAAGTAGAAGTTGCAACAGCAAAAGGTAAATTGGAGTCATTGCATCTGGTTCCTGAAAATCCTAAGGCGCTACCCGCTGCACTTAAAGCAATAGATGAAGCGAGATGGATCACGGTTGGCCCTGGTTCGTGGTTCTCAAGTGTTTTGCCACATTTTCTGGTTCAAGAACAATTGCGAGCACTAGAGAAAACTTCTGCGCAGAAGATAATCATTCTTAATCTTGATTCTCATCCAGAGGCCCAAGCGGATGAATTCGCCGGATACACACCTATTGAACACCTTGAAATGCTCCGCGATTACGCACCAGGTATGAATATCGATCATGTATTAGTAGATCAGTATGAATTGGGGGATAGCCAAAGGCTTCAACTTCTTGTTGAGAGTTTTGGGGGGCAGTTACATATTTCAGATTTGCGTAATTCTCCTGGAAGTCTTCATCACGATGTTGAAAAACTATTTTCTCTTTTGAGCCACATCATGGGCCAATCTTTGGTTGGATAAGCACATGGCAATGACATCAGCTGTAAAGGATGAACTCAGTCGTTTGGCAATAACCAAGCCTTGTTGTCGAAAAGCCGAAGTTTCTTCCCTTCTTCGCTTTGCCGGTGGATTACATATAGCAGCAGGCAAGATTGTTATCGAAGTAGAGCTAGACACAGCCCAGAGTGCTCGGCGACTACGTAAAGATATTTCAGATATTTACGGACACGAAAGTGACTTGGCTGTTCTTTCATCGAGTGGATTACGAAAAGGTTCGCGTTATGTTGTTCGCGTGATCAACGAAGGTGAAGCGCTGGCTCGTCAAACTGGTTTAGTTGATGCAAATTCTCGACCTGTTCGTGGATTGCCCCCGCAAGTAGTCTCTGCCGCAATATGTGACTCTGAAGCAGCATGGCGCGGTGCATTCATTGCTCATGGTTCGTTGACCGAACCAGGTCGTTCATCTTCCCTTGAAATCACATGCCCCGGACCTGAAGCAGCGCTTGCATTAGTGGGCGCAGCGCGTCGCTTGGGCATCGTTGCAAAAGCACGCGAAGTTCGTGGAGTTGATCGTGTAGTGATTCGAGATGGCGATGCTATTGGTGTACTCCTTACACGTTTAGGTGCTCATGAAAGTGTTCTTGCGTGGGAAGAGCGACGCATGCGCAGGGAAGTGCGTGCAACTGCAAATCGCTTAGCTAATTTTGATGATGCAAACCTTCGTCGATCAGCACGTGCGGCAGTTGCAGCGTCTGCACGAGTTTCACGTGCAATGGAAATTCTTGGTCCAACGATTCCCGATCATCTCAAGGAAGCCGGCGAACTTCGTATTAGCCATGGTCAAGCAAGTTTGGAAGAACTCGGTTCTCTAGCTGTACCACCGATGACGAAGGATGCAATTGCTGGCCGTATTCGCAGACTTTTGGCGATGGCCGATAAACGCGCAGCAGAGTTAGGTATTCCAGATACCGAAGCAGGATTATCACCAGATTTGTTGAATTAATTCACGCATAATTCAATCTCTACTTTTAAGTAATAACCCCTGCCTGATAGAGTTCGCTCATACCCCAACGTTGTGGTGCACGAGGTCCGTTCAGGATGGTTCGTTCAACTGGACCCATACAAGCAATTTATTAGTGAGGAATACACATGATTAACGTTGGAATTAATGGATTTGGTCGCATTGGCAGAAACTTCTTCCGAGCAAGCCTAACTAATCCAAATATAAACATTGTAGGAATAAATGACCTCACAGATAATGCAACACTTGCGCATTTGCTCAAGTACGACTCAATCTTGGGGCGTTTAGGACTAGAAGTTTCACACACAGCCGACACCCTCACAGTCGGCGGAAAAGTCATTAAAGTTTTTGCAGAACGCGATCCAGCTAATCTTCCTTGGAAGTCCGTGGGTGCAGATGTTGTCGTCGAATCTACTGGTATTTTCACAAAAGCATCTGATGCTCAAAAACACATCACTGCAGGAGCTAAGAAAGTCATCATTTCAGCACCAGCTACCGATGAGGACATAACAATCGTGATGGGTGTAAATCATGAAAAATATGATCCTGCGTCGCACAACATCATTTCAAATGCATCTTGCACAACTAACTGTTTGGCGCCCATGGCCAAAGTGCTCAATGATAATTTCGGCATCGTACGTGGTTTGATGACGACAGTGCACGCTTACACAAATGATCAAGTTATTTTAGATTTCCCACACAAAGACTTGCGTCGCGCACGCGCTGCAGCAACAAATATCATTCCAACTTCTACGGGAGCTGCCAAAGCAATTAGTTTGGTGCTTCCAGAACTCAAAGGAAAACTTGATGGTTACGCTCTTCGCGTACCAGTACCAACTGGTTCCGTAGTGGATCTCTCTGTTGAACTATCTAAAGAAGTGAGTGCCGCGGACATTAATGCTGCACTAAAAAAGGGCGCAGAAGGTCCACTCAAGGGATTTATGACGTACACAGAGGATCCAATCGTTTCATCTGACATTGTTACCGATCCATCGTCGTGCATCGTTGATGCCGGGCTAACAAAAGTTATTGGAACAACTGCCAAAGTTGTTGGTTGGTATGACAATGAATGGGGATATTCAAACCGCCTCGTAGATCTCATTACATACGTTGGTAAAGCTCTGTAATGAGTTCACTTGCTTCACTTGATGTAGCAGGTAAGCGCGTTTTTCTTCGCTGTGATTTAAATGTTCCATTAAAGAATGGAGTAATCACTGATGACGGTCGAATTCGTGCTTCCTTGCCAACTATTCAAAATCTTCTCGAACGTGGTGCATCACTCGTTATTGGTGCCCACTTAGGGCGTCCCAAGGGAGAGGCGAAACCCGAACTCTCATTGTTACCCGTTGCAAGAAAGTTGTCAGAAATTCTTGGAGAGCCAGTTGATTTCCAAACTCAAGGTTCAGCCAAGATTCTCCTTCTTGAGAATTTGCGATTCAATAACGCCGAAACCAGCAAAGATGACTCGGAGAGAAAAGTTTTTGCAAAAGAATTAGCTACATATGCCGATCTCTATGTAGGAGATGGATTTGGAGCGGTCCACCGAAAGCATGCATCTGTTTATGATCTTCCAGCATTATTGCCAAGCGCTCCAGGATTTTTAATCCAAGCCGAAGTCGAGGTATTGAAAAAATTAACGCAATCTCCTGTACGGCCTTATGGAGTTGTCCTTGGCGGAGCAAAGGTTTCGGACAAGATTGGTGTCATCTCAAATTTACTCTCCAAAGTAGATGTAATGGCGATAGGCGGGGGAATGGTCTTCACATTCCTTGCTGCATCAGGAAAAGAGATTGGTTCTTCATTGGTTGAGAAAGACTTAATTCCAACGGTGAAAGAACTTATCGAAACTGCTCGTAGCAAAGGCGTAACTCTCGTACTTCCCACAGACATCGTTGTTGCTCCTGAATTTGAGATTGACGCTACGCCTACCTTGGTTTCTGTTAACGCTATTCCACAAGATGAAATGGGCTTAGATATTGGTCCTGAATCAGCTGCGGCTTTTTCAACTGAAATTAAGAAATGTAAAACGGTCTTTTGGAATGGCCCGATGGGTGTTTTTGAATTCCCAAATTTTGCTCATGGCACGAAAGTCATCGCTCAAGCGCTTACCGAAGTACAAGGTATTTCAGTGGTCGGTGGGGGAGATTCAGCAGCTGCAGTTCGAGCGCTAGGATTTAAGGATTCTGACTTCGGTTATATTTCAACTGGCGGCGGAGCATCTCTTGAATATTTAGAAGGAAAGGTTCTCCCTGGTCTCCAGGCTCTTGGACTTTAACTTCTTTCGAAACAGAAAGTGGGCTGTACTTCATGCGTAAACCTTTAATGGCTGGCAACTGGAAGATGAATCTCAACCACCTTGAAGCCATTGCGGTTGCACAAAAACTTGTATATAGCCTTGAAGATAAAGATTACGACGCCGTAGACGTTGCAATCATTCCCCCATTTACCGACATTCGCTCGATCCAAACCCTTGTTGATGGTGATCGTCTGCGACTTCTTTACGGTGCTCAGGATCTTTCACCAGAAGCAAGCGGTGCATTTACGGGAGATATCTCTGGATCCATGTTGGCTAAACTAGGCTGCACATTCGTCATTATTGGTCACAGCGAACGCCGTGCAATTCACCACGAAGATGACGCCCTCATCAATCGCAAAATTAGAGCCGCACTTGCACATGAGTTAACACCAATTTTTTGCGTGGGCGAAGAACTCTCAGTTCGCGAAACCGGAACTCACGTTAGTCACGTAGTGCGTCAAATACGTGCCGGTCTCGAAGGTTTCCACAAACCAGATTTGAAAAAAATCGTAATAGCGTACGAACCAGTGTGGGCAATCGGAACAGGTAAAACCGCAACCCCCGAAGATGCCGAAGAAGTATGTGCCGCCATTCGTGAAGAAATCGAAACAATCGGAAGCGCCGACATAGCAGCCAATATGCGCATTCTTTACGGTGGTTCTGTGAAGTCATCAAATATTGTCGAGATAATGAAAAAAGAGAATGTGGATGGATCTTTGATCGGTGGGGCAAGTCTGGATCCAGAAGAACTTGCCAAAATTGCTAAGTTCTACGCTACTTCCTAAGTAGGTATCTGGAAGATTTAGCGGGTATCCTTATCCACCTGCCCACACTTTTGGGGCTATAGAACAGAGCAAGGGGTTCGTTACTCGTGAAATTAGCACTCTCAATCATTCTGGTGATTACCAGCGTACTTATGATTCTTCTCGTACTTTTGCATAAAGGTAAGGGCGCAGGTCTCTCTGATTTGTTTGGAGGAGGAATCTCCTCAAATTACGGCGGATCATCCGTTGTAGAGAAAAACCTTGATCGCATCACAATCGTTGTTGGTGGTTTATGGTTCGCTGGTGTCGTAGCTTTGAGTTTAGTTTTAAAGTAAATCTTCTTTACTAACCAATAGGAGTAATTCATGGCAAGTGCAATTCGTGGAAGTCGTGTTGGTGCTGGCCCAATGGGCGAGGCAGAGCGCGGAGAAGCTATTGCGCGTTCCCATGTTTCATATTGGTGCTCTAACGGTCACGAAGTACGTCCTTCATTTGCAGAAGAAGAGAGCGTGGTAATACCTGCGGAGTGGGATTGCCCAAAGTGTGGTTTTCCTGCTGGGCGAGATAAAGCCAATCCACCAAGTCCAATTAAAAACGAGCCTTACAAGACGCATTTGGCGTACGTAAAAGAACGTCGTAGTGATGCAGAAGGCGCAAAGATTCTAGAAGAAGCACTTCGTAAACTTCGAGGTGACGACTAAAGTGATTTGACTGTTGCTAAGAGCTGAGCAATACCTTCTTTGCGATTTGTTAAGTGCAATCTCGTAGTTTTTAATCCACGTTTGGCTAATGCGTTTTGATCACCAATAGCTTGCGCCATCACTAGGGTTTGAAATGTAAATCCCTTTCCAGGAACTTCAAAATCTTTCTCACAATCTGCTGTGATTTGCAAGAACGATCCATTTGGTTGACCACCTTTATGAAATTGACCAGTTGAATGCAGTAAACGTGGACCCCACCCGAAGGTTATCGGCTTGCCAGTTTTCTTGGCTAACAAATTTTGTAGCTCCTGTATATCTTTATCGGTCCTTCGATCTAAGTAGGCCATGATGGCCACATACCCGTCCATATCTATTTGTTTCAAAAAGACACTCAGTAATTCTGAGACGTTATTAGATTCTTCAAAATATGCGATACAACCTTCTAAACCTATATTGCCTAGCGTAGGAAGAGAGTTATTCCACTGCAGAAGTAATTCGCTGGTAGCCAATTTAGATTCCTGAACATTTGGTTGATTGAATGGATCAACAGAGAGACCTGCCCCAACGAGAGCGGTAACTATCTCCCAAAAAATGAATTGAGATCCAAGATCACCGGAAACCACTAAATCGGAACTGCATGCAAAAGAAACGGACAAGCAATCTTCGTTAATAAAATCTTTAGAATTATTCAAAACGACAGGTAAACGTCCGATTCCATCTTTGCCCGTGGATTCAGCTATCAGCTGCTCTATCCAATCAGATAGCCCGGGCATCTTTGATTTTTCGTCTGTGAGTGAAAAATATTGTTTGGTATCCGTAATTAGTGAGTAAGCAGCAAGTAATGCTGGTTCAGGATCTGAAGATAGAGATTGCAGTGTTTCTGCTGCACTATCCAAAATTATTGATACGTCGATTCCAATCAGTGCCGCTGGAACTAATCCGAAAGCGCCCAAAACGCTAAATCGGCCTCCCACGTTTGGATTTGCATTGATAACTGTGAAACCTGCATCCCGAGATTCGATATCCAATGGCGATTGGGGGTCTGTCACAATCACCATATGTTCAAATTTGTTTAAGTTTGCATCATCAAAAAGTTTTTCAAAAAAGGACTTTTGACTCGCTGTTTCGATGGTCGATCCAGATTTAGAACCCACAACAACCAAGAGTTGATCAAGTTTATGAGGAATCGCATGAGCTATGTAATGAGGATCTGTTGAATCCAAAATGAAAATTTCTTTGCCAAATGTCTGGGCAATGACTTCTGGACCCAAAGAAGATCCGCCCATTCCGCATAGAACGACATCGGTTAAGTGTTTATGTTTGGCAAAGAGTGAATCCAACTGAGCAAGCAGAGCGCGGGACTGATTAGGTAGGTCAATCCAATCCATTCGAATTTTAGCTTCGGCACTCGCTTCTGAGCCCCAAATCGTTGGATCCTTTAGTAATAAACGATCGAAGGCATCATTCAAGATTTGATACAGATGTGAGTCAACCTGAACACTCCGGGCGTACTTATATTGCACATCAATCATGCACTGCGAACCTTGTCAACATCATCTAGCAGTGATTGCCACGCTTTAGCGAAGGAAGCTACGCCATCGATTTCAAGTTGATCGGTTATTGAATTGAGCGAGATGCCCGTTTTCGTCAAGGCGGCTAGCAAAAGATGTGATTTTTCGATGGCTGGCGTCACGGTATTTCCATAAAATTTTCCATGGTCAAGGACTGCGTCCAATGTTGATTGCGGCATGGTGTTTACTGTGTGAGGAGCAATAAGTTGCATGACATAGCGAGTGTCGTCGTAAGCGGGATCTTTTACTCCAGTTGAAGCCCACAGAGGACGTTGCATATGTGCGCCTGCTGCTGAGAATTTAGTCCATCGAGCGGAATTCGACTTTTTTAGGAAGAGTTCATAGGCAAGCACAGCATTTGCTATTGCCGCTTGACCAAGCAGTTTGAGGCTTTGGGTTGTATTGATGATTTTAAGTTGCTGGTCTACAGCGGTATCGATTCGACTGATAAAAAAAGACGCAACACTATGAATTCTCGATGCGTCATTACCTCGCTGCAGAGCTTCTTCTATTCCTGCAATAAAAGCATCAATTACTTGTTCATAACGTTGACAAGAGAAAATCAAAGTTACATTAACGCTTATCCCACTGGCTATAAGTTCTGTAATTGCTGGAAGTCCCGCCAAAGTTGCCGGAACTTTAATCATCAAATTGGGACGATTAACTATTTGCCATAAATCCTTACCTTCAGCAATTGTTGTTGCAGTATCGTGAGCTAGTCGAGGGTCGACTTCGATGCTAACTCTGCCATCGACTCCCGAACTTTGTGAGTAAATCTCGGAGAATAAATCGCAGGCCTTTCTCACGTCATCAGTTGTGAGTTTCTTTACGATTTCCTCAGGGGAGTGCGATTTCAATCTTGCTATATCGGCTGCGTAATCAGCCGAACCAGTGATTGCTGCGTTGAAAATACTTGGATTTGTAGTTACACCTACTACACCGGAATTCTTTATCCGCGAAGGCAAACTAAGCGAATCAGATCCAGTTAGTTTGGCGCGCGATAGGTCATCAAGCCATATCGAAGTTCCTGCTGCAGCTATTTCTTTAGTGATCATTTCAATATCTTCTTGGCTGTGGCTACTACGTTCTCCACGGTAAATCCGAACTCTTTAAAGAGTATGTTTGCTCCCGCAGAGGCGCCGTAATGTTCTAGTGAAACGCAGGCTCCTTGATCACCTACGTATTCTCGCCATCCTTGTGCGATTCCAGCTTCAATACTAACCCGGGCTTTTATTGAAGGAGGAAGTATTTGATCTTTGTAACTCTGAGTTTGTTCGTTAAACCATTCGAAACAAGGAATGCTGACAACGCGGGTTGGGATACCTAACCTTTCCAATTCATCAGCACTTTGCACGGCCAATGCAACTTCAGAACCAGTTGCCATCAAAATTAGAACAGGAGTTGAAGTTGCCTCCTTGAATACATAGCCGCCTCGCGCAACACCATCTACTGATCCAAATTTTGTGCGATCAAAGACTGGAAGATTTTGGCGCGACAAAAGCATGCCGCAAGCCTTCTTGCGTTCAATAATTATTCGCCATGCAGCAGCGACTTCATTCGCATCAGCAGGTCGTATGACATCAAAATCAGGTATTGCGCGAAGTGCGGCGAAGTGTTCAACGGGTTGGTGAGTTGGTCCGTCTTCACCTAAACCAATCGAATCATGAGTCCATACAAAAATAGATGGCAGCTTCATCAGGGCTGCTAAACGAACTGCTGGTCGCATGTAATCACTGAAAACTGCGAAGGTACCTCCAAATGCTTTTGTTAATCCACTCAGAGCAATTCCATTAAGTATTGATCCCATGGCATGTTCTCTTATGCCGAAGTGGATTACACGTCCATATGGGTTTGCGTTCTTCATCTGACTCTGTGATGGCAGAAATGATCCGCCATTCTCAATCGTCGTATTATTGCTTCCAGCTAAATCTGCGGAACCACCCCACATTTCTGGCAGTTTTTTAGCTAAAGCATTTATGACATCACCTGATGCCTTTCGTGTTGCTACATCTTTTCCAGCTTCAAAAGTAGGAATTAATGAATCCCAATCTTTTGGAAGCTCACCGGAGATAATCCTTGAGAGCAGTCGAGCGTTCTCTGGATTCTGTTTCTCCCAATCCTCAAATTTTTCATTCCACATTGCATGTTTTTGCGCGCCGCGCTCTTTCACTAATCGAGCGTGCTGAAGTAAGTCACTCGGAAAGGCAAAGTGTTCTTCCGGGTTTAAACCTAACTCCTTTTTAGTTGCCGCTATTTCTTCGATTCCTAAAGCAGAACCATGCGATTCAGCGGTTCCACGCGCGTTAGGCGCCGGCCAAGCAATAACACTCTTTAGTCTTATGAGAGTTGGTCGTTCTAAATTTTTCGTGGCAGTAGTCATCGCTTTATCTAAAGCAACTAAATCAACATCGCCGTTAGATTTAGCAGGTACTTCAATTACTTCCCATCCATAAGCGCGGTATCGCGCACTGACATCTTCTGTAAATGCGACGTGGGTGTCGCCTTCGATTGATATTCGATTATCGTCATAAATAACATTGAGATTTCCAAGCAGTTGTGTGCCAGCAAGTGATGCTGCTTCACTGCTCACACCTTCTTGCAGATCTCCATCTGAACAAATAACCCATATGCGATGATCAAATAGAGATGATCCATCTGTTGTCGTTGGATCAAATAAGCCTCGTTCATATCGCGCAGCCATTGCCATACCTACTGCAGTTGAAACTCCTTGGCCCAAGGGACCAGTTGTCATCTCAACTCCAAGAGTGTGTCCATATTCGGGGTGACCTGGAGTCAATGATCCCCAGGTACGAAACTCCTGCAGATCTTTCATTTCTAATCCATAACCGCTAAGAAAAAGTTGCGTATACAAGGTCATAGAAGAGTGACCACATGAGAGTATGAATCGATCACGACCGATCCAATGCGGATCGTTGGGATCGTGCACTAAGTGTTTTTGAAATAAGAGGTAGGCAACAGGAGCCAAGGACATAGCTGTGCCGGGATGGCCATTACCGACTTTTTGCACCGCATCCATCGCAAGTGCGCGAGCATGAGTGATTACTTGTTCATCTAGGGAATTCCATTGTGCGATTGAACTCATGTAATCAATTCACTTTCTTTGGTTGTCTGGAAATTGAGAGCCACACTTTCCATGCGCTAATCCACACCAATGTGGAGCCGAGCATATGTGCAGCCACCAGTAATTCGGGTAATCCAAGGAAGTACTGAATGTAGCCAATTCCCCCCTGAAGTAAAGCAGCGAGGAAGAAATACTTAAGCAGTCGCTTTGTTGGAGCAGGCGTCGTTGAGGAAATGAAATACGCAAGCGAGAGTCCGAGTAGAGCAATCACAAGATCGGCATGAAGCCAGGCCACAGTACGAACATCGAAATCAAATCTGGGAGAGGCTACGTCGCCCGCATGTGGACCAGTACCCGTAACGATTGTTCCAACAACGATTACAATGAAAGTTAACACCACGTGCGATCGAGCTAGAACGTGTAGGACATTTTTATCAAGTGATTTATGCTCATAGGAAGTTTTGGCTTTAGTTAAGAGTGATTGCGCACCTGCAATGAGAATTATTGACAGAACAAAGTGACCCGCAACTGGCAATGGATGTAAATCCGTTAAAACGGTAATTCCACCCAAGATTGCTTGGCCAAATATTCCAGCGAATTGACCGAGAACTAGCAGTCTCAACTCCTTTCGCTTACTGATTAGAACGGCAAGAATTGAAAGTGCACATGCAAGTATGAGTGCAAATGTGAGCAATCGATTTCCAAATTCAATCCAGGATTTAAATCCTTCAATCTGTCCTTCAATTGGAGTGTATGAACCTTCAGTGCATTCAGGCCACGTTGGACATCCCAAACCTGATCCAGTTAGACGGACAACTCCACCCGTTAGAACGATGCCGGTTTGGAAAATGAGCAGAACTCGCGTAATTGCCACTAACCATTTCCTGGCAAATTCACTCATAGGCTTAGCCTAGATTGGCGCACCATGAGTCTGCCTCCATTTTCCTGCGCGTGCCTCGAGTGGTAAGAATCATTGATTTACGACACAATAGTGTTGTGAAAATAGCTACTGCCCCTGCTGCGAGTGAGGACATCCGAACTCGAGACGCAGTGGCACGCTCAATTCTGGAAAATGGGCCATCCACGGCGGCAGCACTCTCGGAAAAACTAGGTCTTACACCAGCTGGAATTCGACGACATTTAGATGCTCTTGTCGAGGAATCAATTTTGCAAGCACGTGAACCACATGCCGCACGTGTGCGAGGCCGCGGAAGACCTTCAAAAGTATTTGTTATGACTGATAGTGGCCGTGAAAAATTTGAACACTCATACGATGATTTAGCGGTTGCTGCTCTGAAGTTTATGTCTGCTCAAATAGGTGAGCAAAGTATTAAAGCTTTTGCTGAATCTCGAGCGGATGACATCGTCAAGAAAGCAACTATTTCTGTCACCAAGAGATCTCATAAGAGTGAAGCTCTTGCAAAATTCTTAACAGAGCAAGGTTACGCAGCGAGTGTGGCCGCTAAAACGCACGGTGAGGAAATTTGTCAGCATCACTGCCCGATAGCCCACGTTGCGGCAGAGTTTCCTCAATTGTGCGAAGCGGAAACACGCGCATTCTCAGAACTACTTGGTACGCACGTACAACGTTTAGCCACGATCGCACACGGCGATGGTGTCTGTACAACTTTTATTCCGAAAACTGCAGGTTCATCATCAACTAAGAGAGGTCGCTCATGACAATCGCGCATCCAGAACTAGAAGGCATTGGCAACTACGAGTACGGCTGGTCAGATAAGAACGAAATCAGCGACAATGCTAAGCGCGGAATCAATGAAGACGTAGTTCGCGACATCTCTGCAAAGAAATCCGAGCCGCAATGGATGCTCGATTTGCGTCTCAAGGGGTTATCTCTATTTGAGAAAAAGCCTATGCCTACATGGGGTTCAGATTTGTCGGGAATCTTCTTTGACACAATTAAATACTTTGTGCGCTCAACTGAGAAGCAAGCACAAACATGGGAAGATCTTCCCGATGACATTAAGAATACGTACGACCGTTTAGGTATTCCAGAGGCTGAAAAACAACGTTTAGTTTCAGGAGTCGCTGCGCAATACGAGTCCGAAGTTGTTTATCACTCAATCCGCGAAGATCTTGAAGCACAAGGCGTAATCTTTTTAGATACTGACTCCGGCCTTCGCGAGCACCCTGAACTTTTCAAAGAGTATTTCGGCACTGTAATTCCTGTTGGAGATAACAAATTTGCCGCTCTTAATACATCTGTGTGGTCTGGTGGTTCATTTATTTACGTACCTAAAGGTGTTCACGTTGATATTCCTTTGCAGGCATATTTCCGCATCAATACTGAAAACATGGGTCAGTTTGAGCGTACTTTGATCATTGCTGATGAAGATTCATACATCCATTACGTAGAAGGATGCACTGCTCCAATCTACAAATCAGATTCTCTTCACTCTGCCGTTGTTGAAATCATTGTTAAAAAGGGCGCACGCGTGCGTTATACAACAATTCAAAACTGGTCTAACAATGTTTACAACTTGGTTACCAAGCGCGCCACATGCGCTGAAGGTGCCACTATGGAATGGGTCGATGGAAACATTGGCTCAAAGGTCACTATGAAGTACCCAGCAATTTTCTTGATGGGACCACACGCTAAAGGCGAAACACTTTCTCTCGCTTTTGCAGGCGAAGGACAACACCAAGACTCTGGTGCAAAGATGGTTCACGCAGCTCCTTATACATCTTCAACGGTGATTTCTAAATCAGTTGCGCGCGGTGGTGGTCGAACTTCCTATCGTGGTTTAGTGCAAATTCAAGAAGGTGCTCATCATTCAAAGAGCACGGTCAAGTGCGATGCTCTTTTGGTTGACACTATCTCTCGTTCAGATACATATCCGTATGTTGATGTCCGTGAAGACGATGTATCAATGGGTCACGAAGCGACAGTTTCCAAGGTGAGCGATGATCAATTGTTCTACTTAATGTCACGCGGCTTAACTGAAGATGAAGCAATGGCAATGATTGTTCGTGGATTTATCGAGCCAATCGCACGAGAACTTCCAATGGAGTATGCACTCGAACTTAATCGTTTAATCGAACTTCAAATGGAAGGCGCTGTTGGTTAATGAGCGTCTTAACTTCAAATATTTTAGTTCCACATGGCAGGGAAGAAGCGTGGCGTTTCACGCCCCTGAATCGTTTAAAGGGATTACATGATGGGTCTGCAGCTATTGCAGCCCACCATTCACTCTCACTCGAATCAGCGTCCGTTCCAGGAGTAACATTTGAGAGAATTTCACGTGAATTACTTCCTTCCTTAAGTGCGACTGATGACGCGATCATGAATCGAGTGCGTAAAGCGTCATCGGATGTTTCAGTTCTTAAAATTGCAGCAAACACTGATGTTACCGAACCAATTCAGTTAAACAGAAAATCATTTGATTTGTCAGCAGCCGAGTTTTCACGTGTTTTGATTCGTGTAGGTGCCAATGCACGAGCAATAGTGATCGCCTCAAATACAGGTAATACGTTGCTAGCCGAGGACATTGAATTTAAAGTTGAGTCAGGCGCTTCACTCACTTTTGTAACATTGCAAGAATGGGATTCACAAACTGTTCACGTTGCAAAGCATCACGCAATCGTGGACAAAGATGCATTCTTCAAATCAATCACAGTCACTATCGGTGGTTCAGTGGTGCGATTGTTACCAACTGTTGAATTCACAGGTCCTGGTGCGGACGCTCAATTGCTGGGGGTTTATTTCGCGACTAGCGGTCAATTTTTTGAACATCGTATCTTTGTAGATCATTGCGTTCCACAGGCTAAGTCTCGCGTGAATTACAAGGGTGCGCTTTCTGGCGACAAAGCTCATACAGTTTGGATTGGTGATGTATTCATTCGTGCAAATGCCGAGGGAACTGACACATACGAACATAATCGAAACTTGTTGCTAACAGATGGTGCCCGAGCGGATTCTGTGCCTAATCTTGAAATCGAAACTGGTGAGATAGTGGGAGCGGGCCACGCAAGCACAACGGGTCGTTTCGATGATGAACAACTCTTTTATTTGATGTCTCGAGGAATTTCAATTGAAGATGCTCGCCGTTTAGTTGTGCGGGGCTTTTTCAGCGAAATTATTAACGAAATCGCAGACTCAAATGCGCAAGAACGACTGATGAACCGCATTGATTCCGAACTCATCAAAGTGGGAGCGTGAAGTGACAACAGTCAAGTTCTCAACAATGCAAGATCGAAAACCAATCAAAGTTAACGTAGATGGCGAGGATATTTGCCTCACACGCGTCGGAGACGAAGTTTTTGCTATTGGCGATGTTTGTACTCATTCAGAGGCTTCTCTGTCTGAAGGCGATGTAACTGATTACAAGATCGAATGCTGGCTCCATGGCGCAGAATTTGATTTACGCACAGGCGAAGCTCTTACTTTGCCAGCCAATATTGCAGCCAAAACTTACCCAGTAAGCATTAATGATGATGTCGTAGAAATCCAAGTAAATTAATAATTAGACCAGACCACTTAAGAGAGATAACGGGATAAAAATGAGCACACTAGAGATTCGTAACCTTCATGTTTCAGTAGACACAGAAAATGGCGCAGTTGAAATTCTCAAAGGTGTTGATCTGACAATTAAGTCTGGTGAAACACACGCGATCATGGGACCAAATGGTTCGGGCAAATCAACTCTCGCTTATTCGATTGCAGGTCATCCTAAATACGCAATCACCGGTGGCACTGTCACTCTAGATGGAGCAGATGTTCTTGATATGAGCGTTGATGAACGAGCAAAAGCAGGATTATTCCTTGCAATGCAGTATCCGGTTGAAGTTCCTGGTGTTTCCGTTTCTAACTTCCTTCGCACAGCAGCAACAGCGTTACGTGGCGAAGCGCCTAAATTGCGTACATGGGTATCTGAAGTTAAAGAAGCAATGGAAGCTCTTTCAATAGATCCAAGTTTTGCGCAACGAAATGTCAATGAGGGATTCTCTGGTGGCGAAAAGAAACGCCACGAGATCATGCAACTTGAATTGCTTAAGCCAAAAATTGCCATTCTTGATGAAACAGATTCTGGATTAGATGTTGACGCTTTGAGAATTGTTTCTGAAGGCGTTAATCGAGCTAAGGACGCAAACAATCTTGGAGTACTTTTAATCACTCACTACACAAGAATTCTTCGTTACATCAAGCCCGACTTCGTGCATGTATTTGCTAATGGCAAAGTTGTGGAAGAAGGCGGACCAGAATTAGCGGACAAGCTCGAAGCTCAGGGGTATGCCGAATACGTCGGTAGCTAAATCACCTTATGTCACTTGATGTCACGCGAATACGCAAGGATTTTCCAATCTTTACGCGTACTATTCGCGACGGCAAAAAACTTATTTACTTAGATAGTGGAGCGACTAGTCAAAAACCACAAATTGTTATAGACGCAGAAGTTGATTTCTATGCCAAGCACAATGCGGCCGCGCACAGAGGTGCACATCAACTTGCCGAAGAAGCAACAGAGATGTTTGAAGCCTCTAGATCAACAGTCGCATCATTCCTTGGTGCTAAAACGGAAGAAATTGTATTTACGAAGAGTGCAACTGAATCCTTAAATCTCTTGGCATACGCCTTCAGTAACGCCGAACCTGGTAGCCAGTTCGCCATTAGTTCTGAGCATTCCATCGTTGTCTCTGAAATGGAACATCATGCAAATTTAATACCTTGGCAACAACTCGCAAAGAGAAGTGGTGCTGAACTTAAATGGTTTGGCGTTACTTCTGACGGACGTTTAGATGAATCGAATATTGATTCATTGATTACTTCAAAGACCAAAATTGTTGCAATTACTCAACAATCTAATGTTCTTGGAACGATAAATAACTTAGATCGCATCATTGAAAAAGCTCATAAAATTGGCGCCATTGTGATTGTTGATGCATGCCAATCAGTTCCGCATATCCCGGTTAATGTGACCAAACTAGGTGCAGACTTTTTAGCTTTTTCTGGTCATAAAATATTGGGTCCAACAGGAGTTGGAGTTTTATGGGGGCGTTACGAATTACTCAATAATCTTCCACCATTTTTATTTGGCGGATCCATGATTGAAAATGTGACAATGACTGATGCAACATGGGCCGAAGCACCTCGCAAATTTGAAGCTGGTGTTCCTAATATGGCTCAAGTTGTGGGTTTAGCCGCGGGAATCAAGTACTTACAAAGTATTGGTCTTGAAAAAGTTCACGAACATGAAAAAGTGCTGACGGGATATTTGCTAAATGAATTGAATCAGATTCCTGGCATTGCAGTTGTTGGACCGACAGATATTTCACTTCGCGGAGGAACGGTTTCATTCACTGTTGATGGGATCCACCCACATGATCTCGGTCAGTATTTAGATAGTGCAGGTATCGCTGTTCGCACGGGACATCATTGCGCTTGGCCACTCACGAGAGCATTGGGCGTACCAGCAACTACAAGAGCATCGCTCTATTTGTATAACGATAATTCGGATATCGATGCACTTATCGCAGCTATCAAAGATGCTAAGAAATACTTTGGTCAATAATGCAATTAGATAATTTGTATCAAGAAGTCATTCTTGATCATTACAAGCATCCTGAGAATAAAGGACTTGTTCCTTCTTATGACGCCCAGGTTCATCACATCAATCCAAGTTGCGGCGATGAAATCACTCTTAATCTCACTTTGCAGGGACAAAAGGTCTCAGCAATTTCATGGGATGGTGTCGGATGTTCTATTTCACAAGCGAGTGTTTCAATCATGAGTTCCCTCATGCTAGGTAAAAATCTCGTAGAAGCACAAAAGGTTTTCGATTCCTTCGTGGAGTTAATGCAGAGTAAAGGTGTTGGTAAAGCTGACGAATCTATTCTTGAAGACGCAGTATCGTTAGCGGGTGTTTCTCAGTATCCAGCCCGCATTAAATGTGCCCTACTAGGTTGGATGGCATTTAAAGATGCGTCAGTACAAGCTCAGAAAAAGAACTAAACTAAGCCATCGATAGAAGGGCGCAATATGACAACCAGCGTTGATGATGTAACAGAGGCCATGAAGGATGTTGTTGACCCAGAATTGGGAATAAATGTCGTTGATTTAGGTTTAATTTATGACGTAATGGTTGATGAATCCAATATTGCAGTTCTCAATATGACTCTTACATCTGCAGCATGCCCTTTACAAGATGTCATTGAAGACCAGACACGTCAAGCGCTTGCTGGCATGACAACAGATGTAAAAATAAATTGGGTTTGGATGCCACCATGGGGACCAGACAAAATTTCTGATGATGGTCGAGAACAACTTAGAGCGTTGGGATTCACGGTTTAACAATGTCGATGCAAGCAGTTTGGATGACCCACCGGTCAATGACTGCAGATCCTTCGGTAAAGGAACAAAAGCTCAAGGCAGGTACAGTCAAAAGAATATTCGATTTTGCTAGACCTTATCGAAAATATCTCTCTGTATTTCTTTTCACCGTTGTTATTGATGCATTCTTGGTAGTAGCCACGCCACTAATTCTGCGTAAGTTAATTGATGATGGTGTAATTCCTAAAAATGGTCCGCTGATTACTGAACTAGCATTCATTGTTGGTTTATTGGCGATTGCTGATGCTGTGATGAGCATCGTAGGCCGATGGTTTTCTGCGCGGATAGGCGAAGGATTGATCTATGACTTGCGATCTCAAGTTTTTGCACACGTTCAAAAGCAATCGATAGCATTCTTCACTCGCACTCAAACAGGTGCCTTAATTTCACGAATTAATTCAGACGTAATTGGTGCGCAACAAGCATTTACATCGTCCCTATCAGGCGTTTTGAGCAATGTCATTACTTTGATTTTGGTAACAACAACAATGCTCTTTCTTTCATGGCAAATCACACTGGTATCTCTCGTATTGTTACCAGTTTTCTTGATCCCTACTAAATGGGTGGGTCGAAAGCTCCAAGCTTTAACTAGAGATTCTTTTGATCTTAATGCAGCGATGTCATCAAGAATGACTGAGCGATTCAACGTTTCAGGAGCGATGTTAGTTGCACTCTATGGAGAACCAGGACTGGAAAATGAATCTTTTCGTTCAAGAGCACGACGCGTAGCTGATATTGGAATATCCATGGCAATGCTCAATCGAATCTTCTTCATCGCATTAACAAGTGTTGCAGCAGTTGCAACTGCTTTCGCTTATGGCATCGGTGGCCATTTGGCAATCAGTGGCGCTGTAACGGTGGGAACACTTTTGGCGATAACTGCACTTTTGGCCCGATTGTACGGACCACTCACCGCTTTATCTAATGTTCGAATAGATGTGATGACTGCATTGGTCTCTTTTGAAAGAGTATTTGAAGTACTTGATCTTCAACCAATGGTTACCGATAAGGCGAATGCCAGAGTATTAGCCAAGAAGATTCCGTCAGTAGAGTTTAAGAATGTGTATTTTTCTTACCCAAAGCCAGAAGAAATATCACTTGCTTCTCTGGAGTCTGCTGCCAAAGAAGAAAAGATGGAAAGTGGCGAAATACTGAAAGGAGTGTCTTTTAGCGTTCCTTCAGGAACATTTACGGCAATTGTTGGACCATCTGGTGCTGGTAAGACCACAATAAGCGCTCTAGTTCCTAGACTTTATGACGTAACGAGCGGAAGCATTGAAGTTGATGGTATCGATATTAGAGATTTAACCTTAGATTCCTTGCGATCAAGTATTGGTGTTGTAACTCAAGATGCTCACCTGTTTCATGAAAGCATTGCCGATAATCTTCGATATGCAAAGCACGATGCTACTGAGAAAGAAATGCAAGAAGCTTGTCGAGCGGCACAAATTTGGGATCTAGTTGATTCTCTTCCCAACAAGTTAAATACATTGGTCGGCGAACGTGGTCACAGATTATCCGGGGGAGAAAAGCAAAGATTGGCAATCGCCCGATTGTTGCTTAAATCTCCTTCTGTTGTAATTTTAGATGAAGCAACTGCGCATTTGGACTCTGAAAATGAAGCACTAGTTCAGCAAGCTCTGAAATCAGCGCTTAAGGGAAGGACCAGCATCGTTATTGCACACCGTTTGAGTACGGTTAAAGATGCCGATCAGATTATTGTTTTAGAGCACGGCAATATCGTTGAATGCGGTACGCATGAAGAACTTGTTAATGCTGGAGGGTTGTATTCAGAGCTGTACGTTCGACAAGATTTAGGCGCTTTTACGAATGAGTCGTCTTCCGTAGATAACTAGTCCTGCGAAAAAAAGCCACTGTAGAGCGTATGCCATGTGGGGTCCATCGCTTAATTCAGGTAGTTCTACTGGAACATCAGGATTCATCGAATCATCACTGGCCGAAATTAGATCAATATAAAATTTTTCAGTTTGTATCCCTCTTCTCGCATCTAATTGAGAAACGAGATTTCGCTCGGAATCATTCGCGACGGCGAAGAATTTTCCACGTGGCAAAGACGAATCCAAGCGCAAGCGACCATCTATAGAAATGAGACCTTGATTTGTAGGCTGAAGCTGCGGTGGCACCGTTGCATCAGATCCTGCTTTTACCCAACCACGATCCACCCAGATTTTTCTTTCATCAAAAACAAACAAGGTCAATTGTTCAAAGCCATACATGCCATCGTGATATCGATTCCTGAGCAAAATTTGATTTTTATCATCAAAAGAACCCTTCAAAGATATTTTGCGCCATTCGTAGTCTGCAATATTTCCCAACAAATTTTTAAACTCAATTGGCGGTAACTGTGACTGCTCAGCAATCAAAACGTTTCGAGCATGGCGATCAACTCCACGCTGGTACTGCCATTGCGCTGCCCAGAGACATAAGAGAACCAAGGAGATAGCTACCAGAGTTTTTAGGAATGCGTATTGCTCTTTCTCCACAGCATTACCTTAACTTAATTTTACGAAAGAGATCGTGGTTTCTTTTTTAGTATTGCAGCACCAGGAACGATTGTTTCTCGACCTGCATTTGCAACTACGACTGCGATGTAGGGCAGGAATACTGCACCGGTTAATGCGAACCAGCGAAAAGGACTTGGGAGAATTACGGTCAAAATAAAGCAAGCAGTTCGAACCATCATGGAAATAAAATATCGGCGTTGACGAGCAGGTTGATCTGTGCTCAGAGATTTCTGAGCACTCGTAATGTCATAGACATCATCTTCATCTTTGGCCATGCGAAGATTCTAGGCGAGAACAGGACACGTTGCTCGATGAAATTCACCTTACGCCACAGTAGCCAGTAGATTTCGCGTATGTCATCTAAATCAATTGCCCTCGTTACGGGAGCAAATCGAGGAATTGGTTTATCAATTGCTACGACTTTGGCCAACGACGGTTTTCACGTTGTTATTGCTTCACGTTCTGGTGAGTCAATCAAAGGATTTGATAACGTTCAAATGGACGTAACTTCTTCACAAAGTGTTGATGATGCATTTGCCTTAATCGAAAGTAAGTGGGGGATTCCTGAGGTAATTGTCTGCAACGCGGGAAAAACCAAAGACACCCTTGTCATGCGAATGTTAGATGAGGATTTTGCTGACGTTCTTGATACAAATTTAACGGGTGCATTTCGCGTGGCTAAGCGAGCAACCAAAGGATTACTAAAATTGAAAAAAGGGCGATTGATTTTTATCGGATCCGTAGTTGCCTTGTTGGGTTCCGCTGGACAGGTCAATTACGCAGCGAGTAAATCTGGGCTTGTTGGAATGGCACGTTCTTTTGCTCGCGAGTTAGGTAGCCGCGGAATCACTGCAAATGTAATTGCACCAGGATTTGTAGAAACCGATATGACTGCCGGATTAGATGAAAAACGTCGTTCAGAAATTGCAGATTCAATTCCTCTGGCTCGTTTTTCAAACCCACAGGAAATTGCAGATGTCGTCTCATTTATTGCTTCAAACAAAGCTGGATACATCACAGGTGCTGTTATTCCTGTTGATGGCGGATTAGGAATGGGGCACTAAATGGGCATATTGCAAGGTAAAAACATTTTGGTCACGGGTGTTTTAACAGATGCTTCGATAGCTTTTCATATTGCTCGTTTGGCACAAGAAGAAGGAGCAACAGTCGTGCTTTCTTCTTATGGACGAGTTTTCAGTCTCACAACGCGAATATCTGGACGACTTCCAGTTACTGCCCCAGTTATCGAATTGGATGTGACGAATCAGGAAAATCTAAACCTTTTAGAGTCTAGGATTCGCGAACACGTGCCACATCTAGACGGAGTGGTTCATTCCATCGGTTTTGCTCCCGAGAATGCGTTGGGTGGTAATTTCCTTAACACTTCTTGGGAAGACGTTGCGACAGCAATGCACGTTTCTGCTTATTCCCTCAAATCGTTATCCATGGCGTGTGTACCTCTTTTCAAAGAGAGCGCATCAATAGTTGGTTTGGATTTTGACGCAACCGTCGCATGGCCTAAGTACGATTGGATGGGCGTTGCAAAAGCTGCCCTTGAATCTACATCTCGTTACCTGGCTCGAGATCTCGGTCCAAAGAATATTCGCGTTAACTTAATCGCGGCGGGACCGATTAGAACTATGGCTGCCAAATCAATACCTGGTTTCGAGGAGTTTGAAAAAGTTTGGAACGAAAGGGCTCCGCTTCAATGGGATATCAGCGATCCAGTTCCTGCAGCCCAAGGTGCAGTTGCCCTTCTGTCGGATTGGTTCAGCAAAACAACCGGTGAAATCATTCACGTTGATGGTGGCGTTCATGCCATGGGTGCGTAGGCGTAAATTTCCCCTTTTTGCCAGGCTCGGGTAATCTTGCCCTCAGACCAGTGACTGCATAGTTACTGCAAGAGGAGTACCGCTCCCACCTCCATCGCTGCGGCGAGTTGGTTTGTCAGGGTTAAGGATTGGTTTATTCCAATTTGCCTCGCGGTGTTTTTCTTGTAGCGCTTGCAACACACAAAGCGTACGACCCGTGATTAACCCAAAGGAGCCCACATCAGCACTGAACCGCGCATCAACGATCGCATTCGCACACCTCAGATTCGACTTATCGGTTACACCGGTGATCAAGTTGGAGTTGTAGATATCGATACCGCGCTAAAAATGGCCGATGAAGTTGGTCTTGACCTAGTTGAGATTGCTCCAGATGCCAATCCTCCCGTATGCAAGATTATGGATTTCGGAAAGTACAAATACGAAATCGCACAAAAAGCACGGGAAGCGCGTCAGAACCAAACCCACATTGTGGTTAAGGAAGTGCGCATGCGACCAAAGATTGAAAATCATGATTACGAGACTAAGCGTGCTCATATCGAGAAATTCCTTAAAGGTGGCGACAAGGTAAAGGTGACGATGCAGTTCCGAGGAAGAGAGCAGACCAGACCAGAACTTGGTTTTAAGTTGCTCCAACGTCTTGCAGAAGATGTTGCACAGGTTGCCTTTGTCGAGTTCGCCCCTAAGCAAGAGGGGCGAAATATGACAATGGTATTAGGGCCGACTAAGAAGAAGACAGAAGCTGTAGCTGAACAACGCGCAGCACGCAAGGCTAAAGAACAAGCCGCTGCGAAAGACGAAGCATAAAGAGAAACGAACTAAGGAGAGCACAATGCCAAAGATGAAAACTCACAGTGGAGCGAAGAAGACTTTTCGCATCACAGGAACTGGAAAAGTTATGCACGAACGTGCTGGCAAGCGCCACCTCCTTGAGCACAAGTCCTCACGTGTAACACGTCGCTTGAGCACAGAGTCAGCAGCTAAGCCGTCAACAACATTTACAGCCAAGCGCATGCTTGGTTTGAAGTAAGGAGCGTGAATTAAATGGCTAGAGTAAAACGTGGAGTTCACGCGGCAAAGAAACGTCGTACGACTCTTGAGCGCGCAAGTGGTTATCGCGGACAACGTTCACGTCTTTTCACTAAGGCAAAAGAACAAGTTACCCACTCAATGGTTTATGCGTTTAATGACCGTAAAGATAAGAAGGGCGATTTCCGTCAACTTTGGATTCAGCGAATTAACGCTGCGAGTCGTGAAAACGGTCTTACGTACAACCGTTTGATTCAAGGTCTGAAAAATGCTGGGGTAGAAATTGACCGTCGTATTCTTTCTGACTTAGCCACGAATGATCCTGCGACATTCAAAGCTCTCGTTGATGTGGCTCGTAAGAGTCTTGCATCTGCGTAATTTTTAACAATGATCGAGAGCCTTAATTCTCCGCACGTTGGGAGAGTTAAGGCTCTTATCAGTTCCAGAGGTGCTAAGGAGCGCAGCCAAACTGGATCATTTATTGCTGAAGGTATCCAATGCATTAAAGAAGCGTTGCACTCTCGTACTGGTCCTCAGTTACAAACCATCTACATCACGAATTCTGCGCTTGATAAGTTTGCAGATGTAATCAACCAAGCGACGTGTGAGATTTTGAGCATTTCCGATGATGTGGCACGAGCTATGTCAGACACTGTGACACCGCAGGGAATTATCGCCGTGTGCACTATCCCTCGACCAGAGCTGCCTATTATTTCGTCTTCATCAATGAAAAAATTTGTTTATCTTAGTGAAATTCAAGATCCCGGAAATGCTGGAACAATCATCCGATCAGCGGATGCTTTTGGCTTTGACGCGGTCTTAATCTCGCCAAACAGTGTTGATATTTACTCTCCGAAAGTTGTTCGCAGCACAGTTGGATCGTTGTGGCATATTCCTGTATATCAAGGCATTTCTCTCAAAGAGATTGTAAGTTGGAACTGTCAGTTTATTGCACTAGATGCATCGGCAGATCTACCTATTTCAAAGGTACGAGCTGATCGCTCCATAGTTGCAATCTTTGGAAATGAAGCCAGGGGTTTGAATACCGAACAAGATATTTCTGATTCCAAGAATTCAATAATCTTTGTGAAAATTCCTATGCCGGGTAATGCTGAAAGCCTCAATCTTTCTGCGGCTGCAAGCATCGTTATGTATCAATTGGCTAATATCCCGACTTCTTAAAGTGCCAGGCATTAGACTTTCGGGCATGAATGCGCAAGAGATTCAAGGTTGGGTTGACGCTGCTCAAGCAGCCTTCAAATCTGCAAAAGATCTTGATGACCTTAAGAATGCACGATTACTTCATTCCGGCGATAAATCTTCAATAGCCGGGGCCTCACGAAATCTCGGCTCCCTTGCTCCCGAAGAAAAAGCGTCGTATGGAAAAATCATTGGAGATGCTAAAAATGCAATTGCACAAGCTCTCACTGAAGCAACACAACGATTAGAAAATGAACGTGATCAAAGAATGTTGGCCGAAGAAATCGTTGACATAACTTTACCTGTACGCAGAGCTCATCGTGGCGGGTTGCATCCCATTAGCATTATTAAGAATGACATTGCGGACTTCTTCATTGAACAGGGTTATTTCGTTGAAGAAGGTCCAGAATTGGAATCGGGTTGGCTCAATTTTGATGCTTTAAATATTCCAGCAGATCATCCAGCTCGCACCATGCAAGATACATTCTTTATAGAACCCCTCGAATCTGGAATGGTTCTACGAACTCATACATCACCAGTTCAAATCAGAACAATGCTGACGAAGGAACCTCCTATCTATGTCATCTGCCCTGGGCGAACCTTTAGAGCTGATGAATTAGATGCCACACACAGTCCTGTCTTTCATCAAGTTGAAGGCCTTGTCATTGATCGCGGGATCAACATGTCTCACTTAAAAGGAACTTTAGATAATTTTGCAAGATATATGTTCGGTTCCGATGTAACAACTCGTTTACGTCCTTCTTTCTTTCCGTTTACGGAACCAAGTGCCGAAGTTGATGTCTTCTTCAACGGAAAATGGATCGAGTGGGGCGGATGCGGAATGGTTAATCCGCGAGTCTTAAAAACATGTGGAATTGATACCGACGAATTCAGTGGCTTCGCTTTCGGGATGGGACTCGAGCGCACTCTTATGGTTCGACATGGGATTACTGATATGCATGACATCGTCGAAGGTGATTTGAGATTTACTCGCCAATTTGGAGTTGGTCTGTAATGCGCGCGCCTTTGTCATGGATCAAGGATTTCGTTGAGATTCCGGCTTCTCTCTCTGCTGAAGAAATAAGTAAAGGTTTAGTTCGTGTTGGTTTTGAGGTTGAAAATATTATTTATCAAGGTTCCGACATAAAAGGCCCTCTGTCTTTCGCTGAAGTACTCTCAATTGAGGAGATAACCGAGTTTAAGAAACCAATTCGATATGTCGGTTTAAATTGTGGCGAAAAACAAACGCGCTACGTAATCTGTGGTGCCATAAATTTCAAAGTTGGCGACATTGTGCTGGCTGCTTTACCGGGCGCCGTATTACCGGGAGATTTTGCCATCGCAGCTCGTGAAACGTATGGAAAAACATCCAATGGAATGATCTGCTCTGCCAAAGAGTTGGCGCTTAGTGATGATCACGCTGGAATTATGGTCTTCGATAAAGAGCAAATATCAATTAAGGATGACGTACGAGAAAAGCTTCAGATTGATGACGTAATTTTTGATATCGCCGTTAATCCTGATCGGGGATATGCGTTAAGCATAAGGGGAGTGGCTCGTGAAATCGCCGGTGCTTTTGGGCTGAAATTTACCGATCCTGTGGAAAAACTTAGAAGTTTAACTTTTGAGAAAACTGGAGAAGGTGTACAGCCAAAGATTGAAGATAAGGAAGCAGCATCTGTTTTTTATCTTCGAACTATGTCTCAATTCGATCCCAAAGCGGCAACACCTATGTGGATGCGCCGACGAATTGAAAAGATGGGTATGCGATCAATATCTTTAGTTGTCGACGTAACAAATTACGTGATGCTCGAACTTGGTCAACCACTTCACGCTTTTGATCGAAAGAAAATTAAAGGAAAATTGAGAGTTGTGCGTGCAGGCAAATCCGAGAAATTCATAACATTAGATGGTCAAGAAAGAATTTTGGATCCTCAGGATTTGATGGTGAGTGATGACGAACGAGCTCTTGCTTTAGCAGGAACTATGGGTGGTTTGTATTCAGAGATCACTGAAGAAACGACTGAAATCGCACTCGAAGCCGTTAGATTCAATCCAATAGCTATTGCACAGAATTCACGCCGTCATAAACTTTCTTCGGAAGCATCGAGAAGGTTGGAGCGAGGCGTAGATCCTTCTTTGGCTGAATTTGCTTCAGCTAGATTTGTTCAGTTGCTTTCAGAACATAGCTCGGCGCAGCATGTCGAATCAATAAGCGTCGGTGAACCTAAGTTCCAAGCAACTTTCACCATAAATCCCAAACATATTTCAAATATTTTAGGTTTCGAAGTATCAAATACTCAAATAATTAAAGCTTTACAAACCGTGGGATGCGATATTGATGAGAAAAGTTGGAAGATTGATCCTCCTTCATGGCGGCCTGATTTATCCAACGTTTCAGATATCGCAGAAGAAGTTGCGCGAATCATCGGCTATGACAGTATTCCGTCAGTCCTGCCCGATCGGCCTATTCACGCATCTCTGACTTCAATCCAAAAACGCAGACGTTTTATCTCTCAATTTTTAGCAAATCGTGGTTTTGCGGAAGTTCTCACGTTTCCATTTACGAATCAGAAAACTATCAACGACATGGGTTTTGTTGGTTCCCGTGCTTCTTCCTATGCGCTAGCAAATCCAATGTCGGATGAGAATCCTTTACTTCGTGTGCATTTAATTCCGGGTTTAATTGAAGTTGCCGCTCGTAATATAAGCCGTGGTGCACAGGATTTTGCTATTTTTGAAATGGGTTCTATTTTTAGAAGTTCAAAGAGACTAGAAACTTTTATCAGCCCTGACACAGGCATCCGTCCAAAAGACTCGGTGATTTCTCAGATCTTTGCATCGGTTCCTGAGCAAACTGAAATGGTTTCAGGACTACTGGTTGGAAAAAAGGAATCTGAAAACTGGCAAGGTAAATCATCTGCTTTTGCATGGAGTGATGCGATTGCGTTTGCACAAGAGATTTTGGATTTATGTCACTTAGATTTCGAAGTCAAACGCTCAGATCTTGCCCCGTGGCACCCAGGTCGTTGTGCAGAAATCTTGACCGATGGAAAAGTTGTTGCCCATGCAGGAGAAATTCATCCTCGAATTCTTAGTCAATATAACCTGCCACCACGTTCGAGTGCTTTTGCAATAAATCTTGGAGCTTTACCAGAATCGCCGATGGTTCGTCCTCATCGAGTCGGCGTGATGCCAGCAGCGGTTCAAGATGTGGCCTTGATTGTTGATTCATCTGTTACCGCTCTAGAAGTTCAGCAAGCTTTGATTGAGGGAGCTGGTCAATTACTTGAATCAATCAATCTTTTTGATCGTTACGACAAAATTGGCGATGGAAAAGTTTCATTGGCTTTTACGCTCACTTTCAGAGCTGAGGACCGAACATTAACGGGTGAAGAAGTCTCAGCAATGAGGGAAGCGGCGACCAAACTGGCTGCCAAACGTTGCGGGGCTATAGTACGTACCGCATAATTATGCAATCATTTGCATAAATACGCATAGACCAATACCCTTCTGGCATGAAGACTGCCGTCATAGGAGCCAGCGGGTATGCGGGAGGCGAACTAATTCGCTTACTCTCAACTCATCCACATTTACAAGTGACCCAAGTGAGCGCTCACAGTAATGCTGGAGAATTGATTACAAGCATTCATCCTCACCTAACTACACATAATGGTGAAAGATTCTTGAGTTTTGATTCACTTAAATACGAAGAAATAGAGATTGCGTTTATCGCTTTGCCACACGGACAGTCCGCGGGAGTTGTTGAGAAATTTGCCAAAAATACAAAGATCGTTGATTTGGGTGCTGATTTCAGATTAACTGATGCTGCCCAGTGGTCCAGATATTACGACGGAATACACGCTGGGGCATGGACCTATGGCTTACCTGAGATACCTGGAAACAGAACGAAAATATCGGAATCATCAAAGGTTGCAAATCCTGGTTGCTACGCAACTTCGATTATCACTGGAGTTTTACCAGCGCTAGATGTCATTGATTCATCAGACATTGTCGTCGTTGCAGCGTCGGGTACAACCGGTGCGGGTCGTAATGCAAAGATTTCTTTGATTGCGAGTGAAGTTATGGGTTCGCTGACTTCATATAAATTTGGTGGCGTTCATCAACACACTCCTGAAGTGGAACAAGCTTTAAGTCAGGCGTCAGGAAAAGAGGTGAAGATATCTTTTACACCAATTTTAGCGCCCATGCCTAGAGGTATCCTTTCGACAATCACGGCTCGTTTATCTGAAGAAATTAACACAGAAAAAGCCCATTTTATTTTTAGTGAGTTCTACAAGAATGAATTCTTTGTTGATGTATTGCCAACTAGCCAAATGCCTAAAACAGGTTCATTAACTGGATCAAATAAAATCCAAATGCAGGTTGCTGTTGACGAACACACGAATCGCCTAGTTATAAGTGTTGCCATTGATAATTTGGGTAAAGGAGCTGCAAGTCAAGCGATACAAAATGCAAACCTCATGTGCGGATTTCATGAAGGGGCAGGATTATCAACGGATGGGTTAGGCGTATGAAATTGCCACAAGGATTCGTTGGGGCAGCAACGGCGGCGGGAATAAAGAGTTCGGGTGCTAAAGATTTAACATTGATTGTTAACCACGGTCCTCTGAACTGGGCATCTGCAGTATTTACTACCAATCAGGTTATTGCAGCTCCTGTTATGTGGAGTAAAGAAGTTATCAAGGGGTCTGCGGTTAGAGCGGTTGTGCTTAATTCGGGCGGGGCAAATGCCTGCACAGGTCCACAGGGTTTCCAAGATACCCACAAGACTGCAGAGCATGTTGCATCACTTCTCAATCATTCTTCTTCAGAAATATTTGTCTGTTCCACTGGAATGATCGGTGAATTTTTGCCGGTGGACAAAATCATAAAAGGTTTAGATGTCATCGTTTCGGGTTTATCAAATGACTCATTAGTGGATTGTGCCGAAGCGATTATGACCACAGACTCAACTCACAAGATTGCAACTGTAAATGATTCTGGAGTTCAGCTGAGCGGCATTGCTAAAGGTGCTGGAATGCTAGCCCCAGCTTTGGCCACAATGCTCTGCGTAATTATGACCGATGCTGTTTTACCCAAGGATGCTGATGCAATTTTCAAGGGCGTTGTGGAGAGAACGTTCAATCGAATTGATTCAGATGGTTGCACTTCCACGAATGACACGATTTTGTTCATGTCTTCAGGTGCAAGTGGTGTCGAGATAACTCACGAACAATGTACTTCAATGATTGAAGAAGTGTGTACGTCCTTGTCTGCCCAATTAATTGCTGACGCTGAAGGTTCCACCAAAACTATTCACATTAATGTTAAGAATGCTGTTTCCGAGTTAGATGCAGTTGAGGTGGCACGAGTGTGTGCCAGAAATAACCTTTTGAAGGCTGCAATTTTCGGGGGAGACCCGAATTGGGGGCGCGTTTTAGCCGCAGTTGGGACAGCGAAAGTGTTTATGGATCCAAACACTATTGATGTGACCCTAAATGGTGTTCCTGTTTGCATCTCGAGTGCGCCAGGAGCGGATAAATCTTCAGTCAATTTTCAGGATAGAAATGTTTTGATTGATATCAATTTAAATGTCGGCTCCAGTTCGGCAACTGTGATGACCAATGATTTATCCCATGATTACGTCCACGAGAATTCTGCGTATTCAACATGATGATTGTTAAATTCGGCGGTCATGCTATGAAGGATGAAGCCGGTCTGTTCGCCCATTCGATCGGTTTAGCTCTTTCCAAAGGTGAAAAAGTAATTGTTGTTCACGGTGGTGGCCCTCAGATAAATTCTGAGTTGTCACGTTTGAATATCGAGAGCACGTTTGTGAACGGATTTCGTTACACAACAGAAGAAATATTTGCAGTTGTCGACCAAGTTCTTACGAAAGTTGTCGGACCCGAAGTAGCTTC
>Ga0214919_10000525_pt1 | contig 64957 bp, 51 predicted proteins | sample LL1503_MetaG_FD_177994 | JGI IMG/M metagenome (GOLD analysis project Ga0214919, IMG submission 177994) | Freshwater microbial communities from Lake Lanier, Atlanta, Georgia, United States - LL-1503 | ecosystem: Environmental > Aquatic > Freshwater > Lake | place: USA: Georgia | collected... | reverse complement strand
GAGATGTGCTGCTAGCCAACGTGCACAGCCACGTCAGCCAACGCAGTACCAAAGCAGGCAGAGATGAACAAGCCGCAGGCAAATTCCCAACCCTCACAGGTTGCACAGAACTCAAAGGCTTTGAAGCAGTCGACAGGGTGTTAGAAGTAGACCAAACCCCCATCGGCAAAACACCGCGCAGTTGCCCCGCAACCTACATCGGGTTTTGGGACACCATCAGAAAACTTTTCGCAGAAACTTTAGAAGCCAAAGCGCGCGGTTACTTGGCCGGCAGATTTAGCTTCAACACCGGCGAAGGCAGATGCCACACCTGCGAAGGCCAAGGCTTAAGAACCATCGAAATGAGTTTCTTGCCCGATGTGAAAGTACCGTGCGAAGCTTGCCATGGCGCACGTTTCAACCCAGAAACTTTGGCTGTCACATGGCGCGGTAAAAGCATTGGCGATGTGCTCAAAATGGAAGTAGACGAAGCAGTGACATTCTTCGAAACCATGCCATCCATTGCACATCCTTTGCAGTTGCTCAAAGATGTGGGACTAGGTTACCTCACCTTAGGACAACCCAGCCCAACCTTAAGCGGCGGCGAAGCACAGCGCATCAAGTTGGTCACAGAGCTCACCAAAGTGCGTGACGAAGTAGGCAAACGCGGCAACAAAGCCCCACACACTTTGTATGTGCTCGATGAACCCACAGTGGGTCTGCACATGGCCGACGTCGACAAACTCATTCACGTCTTGCACAGACTGGTCAACGCAGGTCACAGCGTGTTGGTCATTGAACACGACCTAGACGTGATCGCCGAAGCCGACTGGATCATTGACCTAGGACCCGATGGCGGTAAAGCAGGTGGCAAGGTGGTGGCCAGTGCAAGTCCGGAAGAAGTGGTGAGATTGGGAACTCACACGGGCAAAGCATTGAAGGCAGTTTTAGCAAGATAAAAAAGCGCTGTCAAAGTGCAGCGTTTTGACTTTTAAAAATAGTCGCCTCTTAAAGGCATGAACCGCTTTTCAAAGGCTTTAATGCTTCGCCTCTTCACTGCAAAGGTTTAGTTCTTAGCCTCTTCACTGGCCGCCATGACAAGCGCCAAAGAAATACTGAGTGACAACATGGCCCCATAGTAGTTATGGACCATGTTGGTATTCGACAAGCCAGCCGAAAGGTGCATGAACAAAATCCCCAAAATACCTTGCGCCGCAAGCGGATGCGGCACCCACAACTTATGCACCACCAAGCCCATGCCAGTGGCCAATACCAACAAACTCAAAATACCCATAAGCCCATGACTCACCCATGCGTCTAAAAACTCATGGTGCAAATGCCCCAACTTTTGCACTTGCTCAGAATTGATTTCCATACCCCACTGTTTGATCATGGCAATGCTGTTTTCTTTGCCGTAACCAAACCAAGGCTGTACTTCGATGGCATCCAGTGCCTTGCTCCATAAAAACAAGCGCGAGCCCACTGAGGTGTTGGCCGCTTCACCGGGGTTGCTTTGCGACAAGGAAGCTTCTACCCATACATCTGAGATGCGGTGAAACACAGAAGTGAGCCAGGCAGGCTGCGAAGTCAGCAACCAAATGAAACAAGCAAAGACCAATCCAAAAGCCAGCCATGCGCGCGATTGAAGCGTGGCACGCTGCAGCAGGGTGCGGTTGGATGCCGCCACATAGCCCGTTAAGGCCAGCCAAATCAGCAAGCCATACACCCCGCGCGATTGACTTAAGACCACCCCCATGGCGCCCATCAGCACGCTCAAAGTCCAAAACCGACGATGGCCAGCCGCTATTTTGTTGTTCAGCACCATGGGCGCCAACAAACAAACCACAAAACTCAGGCTCACTGCCCATGCAATGGCATGCAAAGGGGTTTCACGACCATAAACCGCCGTCACGCCGCAGCCCACCCAGCAGGTCGCAGCCAAGGTGTAACCCAATGTGGTCAATTGAAAGGCCGTGAGGCGATAGAAGGGCGGCCATTTGACCAAAGCCACTGCCGCCATGGCGCCCAGCACCAGCCGCATTTCGGCATGCCGGCGGTCCCAGTTATCTTGCCAAAAGGCGTGCGGTATGATTCTGATGGCCGTGGCTGCAAGGCAGGCAAACAACCAAATTCTGGCGGCTTCTTCAATGGGGGAAGGGCCCGAAAAACCAGGCTGTCCAAGGCTAGAGATGTGTGGCGTTAGCGCATGAGGCTGAGGGTTTCGCTCAGATTGCGCAAATGCCCAAATTCCCATCAAGGCAAACAAAACCCATGACAAGCCGCCTATTTTGGTACTCATTGGCGCTAAGGCTAAAGTGAGCGCAAAGACAGCAAATGCAAGGGGGGGAAATGGGCGGTGAGACAATGAGAAGGTGTCCAATAGCGTCACACATTTTGTGATCTGAAATTATAAATTACTGAGACGTTACAAAGCCTGTGTCTGCGGTCACATCCCTGCCCACTTTCAAGCCCCATTTCGGGGTCATTGTTCCCACTTACAACCCTGGCCGTGAAGCTTGGGCTAGGTGGGTACAAGCTTTGCAGTCCCAAAATTGCAAGCCAATGCAAGTGGTCGTAGTCGATTCAGGCTCTACCGATGGCAGCTTAGAACTTTCTCAACAGGCTGGCTTTACGGTTCTGCACACCAAGGCCCAAAACTTCAACCACGGCGCAACACGCCAATGGGCTTTGAACCAAGGCTTCTTAAATCCTCAGCCCAACCCAGCCAACGGTGCCACCCCAAGCGCAAGCAGCCCCCCAGACTTCATAGTCTTCCTAACCCAAGACGCCATCCTAGCCAACGCCAACTCTTTGGCCGAGTTACTCCAAGCCTTCCAAGACCCCCAAGTAGCAGCCGCCTATGGCCGCCAACTGCCCAACCCCGAGGCCTCTTGGCTAGAAACCAATACAAGAGCTTTCAATTACCCCGATGCAAGCAGAACTGTGCAATTGCAAGACAAAGCCAGTTTGGGCATCAAGGCCTGCTTTCTTTCCAATTCATTTGCGGCCTATCGCTTGCAAGCCCTCATGGCCCAAGGCGGTTTTCCCGGCCACTTGCCTTTGGGCGAAGACACCTTCACAGCCGCCAAATTCTTGCTATCAGGTCAATCCCTGCGCTACCAAGCTACTGCTGAGGTTTATCATTCACACAACTACAACGGCCTACAGGATTTTCAGCGCATGTTTGACACCGGCGTCTTTCACGCTCAAAACCCCTGGCTCTTGCAAAGTTTTGGCAAAGCCGAAGGCGAGGGCGCCAAGCTGGTCAAATCGCAATGGGCGTATTTAAAAGCCCAAGCAAGTCAAGCGCACCAACCCAGCATGCTGCAAGGCATTTACCAATTGCTCACGGCCAATGCCCTGAAGTTGGTGGGCTACAAGTTGGGCCGCTCACACCAGTGGCTGCCAATGGCGCTGGTTAAAAAATTCGCCATGAACAAAGTGTTTTGGCAGCCGCAGAAATGATTCCAACGCTGTCGCTGTTCCAAGTCCGAGTTTCCAAGTTCGCCGTTTTGTTAGGCGATGCTTTGGCCTTTGCGGCGGCCTTTGCAGTGGCCACCCTCATCAATGTGGCAGCCGACCCCAGCCGAAGCATTGGCGTGTGGTTTTCCACGCAAGACTTGCAGCGTTATGCAGCTTGGGGGGGCTTGGTCTTTTTGGGCCTCATGCTGTTCCTCATGCGCTTTCAGCACTACAGCGATCGACGCCCGTTTTGGGACGAGTTAGGCGACATCCTCCGCTTGGTCGGCATCTTGGCCGTACTCGACATGACGCTGATTGCAGCCACCCGCTGGAACGCCTCGCGTTTGTGGTGGTTGCTGGTGTGGGTGCTGGCTGGCATTGCCATTGTGTGGGGCCGCGTGCTCACACGTTGGGTGCTGCGCCAAATGGGCTTGTGGATTCGCCCCACCATCATCATTGGCCATGGCGAAAATGCCACCGAAGCCGCCATTGCTTTGCAAAGTGAACCGCGCATGGGCTTTCAAGTGGCGGGCTATGTCGATGTTGATGCAAGCAAACCAGAGCTTCAACTCAACGGCCGCACGCTGCAAAACTTAAAGCAACTGGAAATACTGGCCGACCAGCCCGGCATTCAATGGGTCATTGCCTTAGAGCATTCACAGTCCGAGCAACGCGAACATTGGCTTCGCACCCTCACGCAGTGGGGCGCCACCGACATCAGCGTGATTCCCGCCATGCGCGGCGTGCCCTTGTATGGCACCGACATTGCACATTTCTTCTCACACGAAGTGGCCTTGCTGCGCGTTCGCAACAACCTGCGGCGCTGGCCCGCACGTTTAACCAAACGTTTGTTTGACACCTCCTTGGCCGCCCTGTTGATCTTGCTGCTTTCGCCCGTCATGTTGGTCATTGCCTTGGCCCTCAAGTTAGAAGGCGGCAACGTTTTCTTTGCACACCAACGCGTTGGCAAAAATGGCCGCAAGTTCAACTGCTACAAATTCCGTTCCATGGTGTTCAATGCAGAGGAGTTGTTAGAACAACTCTTACAGCAACATCCAGAACTCAAAGCCCAATGGGACAAAGAGCACAAACTCAAAGACGATCCGCGCATCAGCAAGCTGGGCGATTTTTTAAGACGCACCAGCCTAGATGAATTGCCCCAACTGTTCAACGTGGTCAAAAGTGAAATGAGTTTGGTGGGCCCTCGCCCTATTGTTCAAGACGAACTGCAAAAGTACGGCCTAGAAAAAAGCTACTACCTCATGGTGCGCCCCGGCATGACGGGCTTGTGGCAGGTGAGTGGCCGCAACGATGTCGACTACGAAACCCGCGTCTACCTTGACGCGTGGTACGTCAAAAACTGGTCGCTCTGGTACGACCTGGCCATTTTGTTCAAAACCGTTAAAGTGGTTTTTTGGCGCAACGGCGCATATTGAAACCCTTATTCCCTGCATTTTTGTTGAATTTGGCGGCGCAAACCGCAAACCCATCGCGGATAATTCAAGCAATTGAAAATAACGCGGCCAATGCAAGAGACAACCCCCAGATCAGCGCCCATCGTCACCCTCTCGATCGTCACCTACAACTCTGAAAAATGGCTGGATGCCTTTTTTCAAAGCTTGTTGCAGCAAAACCTGCCCTGTGACCAAATCGCGTTGTGCGTGCTGGACAACGGCTCCACCGACAACACCTATGCATGGCTCACAAAGCAGCAGGGCGAGTTGACACAAAAGTTTGCTTCGGTCTCTCTGAACAAAGGCCCCAACATTGGTTTTGGCGCCGGCCACAATTACAACCTGGCCCTCACCACCACCCCTTACTTTTGGGTGACCAATGTTGACCTAGAGTTTGAAGCCGACACCCTCACCACGCTCATAGCAACTGCAGAGCAAGACAGCAAGCAAACAGCCGACAACCCAGCCAAAGCAGCCACATTGGCCAATGTAGCCGCATGGGAATGCCGTCAAAAACCCTACGAGCATCCCAAAGACTATCACCCCGTCACTGGCGAAACCTCTTGGTGTTCCAGCGCCTGCGTGTTGTTCAAAACCGAGGCCATCCAATCAGTGAAGGGTTATGAGCCCCTGTTATTTTTATACGGCGAAGATGTTGAACTGTCTTACCGCTTAAGAGACCACGGCTACAAACTGCGCTATGTACCCAAAGCCAGCGTGTGGCATTACACCTACGAAGAAGTGGCGCAAGTCAAGCCCCAGCAGTTTTTGGGCAGCACCTTGGCCAACGTCTTGCTTCGTTGTCGGTACGGAAGACGCCATGAAGTGATTCAAGGCTTTGTGATGTTCATGGCCTTGTTTGCTCTGAAGCCCATGTTTCCAAACATGCGCTTTAAATTGCTAGGTCAATTGTGGAAGCTAATGAATCTAGCGCCCAAGTTTTTAAACTCACGCAGGAAAAGCCAAGAAGATTTTCCGTTTCGCATGTGGGACTACGCCATGGCGCGCGATGGCGCGTTTTACGAATACTCCAATGCCGCGCAATCGACCATTGTGCAGGCTCAAAAAAACAATGCATTGCCCTTGGTCAGCGTGCTCATGCGCACCATGCCCGGTCGCAGTGGCAAGCTCAAAGAAGCCATCGCCAGTGTGGCCAATCAAACCTTCACCCACATTGAATTGATCGTGGTGGAAGACGGTGGCCAAGAGGTGCAAAGTGCCAAGCCACAAATAGAAGTGCTCCAAAAAAGCGGCCTTATTCACAGCGTCAAGTACTTGCCTTTGCCCAAGGTTGGCAGATGCGAAGCGGGCAACCAAGCCTTGGCAGCAGCCACCGGCCAGTTGTGCTGCTTCTTAGACGACGACGATTTGTTTTACGCTGACCATCTCGAAGTCTTGGTCCATGCGTGGTTGTCCAATCAAAAACTGGGCGCCGTTTACAGCTTGGCCTACGAGGTGCGAACCGAAGTCATCAGCGAAGAGCCATGGGTGTACAAAGACGTGCTGCACAACCTGATCAATCGCCAAGTGTTCAACCGCGGCGTCATGTGGCACCACAATTATTTGCCCATTCAATCGGTGCTGTTTCAGCGCCAGTTGTATTTGGACAATGGCGGCTTTGACCTCAGTTTAGAAAACTTAGAAGACTGGAATTTGTGGGTACGTTACTCACTCAAGCACGACTTCTTGCTCATCCCAAAAGTCACTTCTTTGTACCGTGTGCCCAATGACGTGGACAAAGCACTGCAAAGGCAATTGGTCTTGAACGACTATTACGCCAAAGCCCTGGCCAAAAATTCTGAGCTCAAGGTGGAGCTAAGCCCCACAGAGATCATTCAAATTGCACAAGAGCTGAACCGACAAAGCAATGTGATCGGTGTGTCCAGTTCTTTGCTCAAGCGCATTGTGCTGCGCTTGCCGGGCATCAAACGGGTGTACCACGTGCTCATTCGCGTCATCAGCATTTGGCACAGAATGCGCAACAAATAAACGCCAGCAAGAGGTCTTGCATTGCCGCCATGCGCTAGGCGAACAAGCAGCCCGTTATTTAATGCCCAATGCCCTCAAGGGCTTGGTCATTTTCCAAGAAGTTGAGTTCAGAACTTCATCCAAAGAATGTCTGTGGTTTTGAAGCTGCTCTTGCGTCCAATTCAAAGTAGCTTGCGTATTTTCTAAGACGCTCTGAGAGCTTTGCAATTCACCTTGAGCGCCATGCAATTCATGCTGAGTGCTTTGAAGCTGAGCCTGCAACTGCGCCATCTGTTGATTCAAGGCATTCTTTTCGTCACCCCATGCCAGAGTGGCTTGCGTGTGATCTTGGCGCAGGCTCTCCATTTCTAAAAGCAGGCTTGACTTTTGATCTTCCAAGTCTTTTTCTAACTTCAAAAGTTGCCCTGCCGCATGGCTGGGGTAAGAGCGCACAACGTGTTGGTAAACCAAACCATCGGCACATTTGGCGCGCAAAAATTCTTGGTCTGCTGCTTCCAGTAGGTTCCAATAATGGCTGAGCTCGGCCTGTGCAGGCTCAAGCTGAACCGTCTCCCATCGCTGCCACACCAAGCCACATTCGCGAAGCAGTGCGTCGATGTCGTCGCGCCCAAAAAACCGCAAATGGGTGTTGTCTAACAAACCCTTGCTTTGATACGGAAAGCGGCCCACCATGAGTGAAGCCACCACCGACAAGTGAGTGGCATTGGGCAAAGACATCAGCACACAGCCGTTGTCATTCAAAAACTGGTGCAGCAAACTGAGCAAGGGGCGAGGGTCGCGCAGGTGCTCTAGCACGTCGGCGCACATGACCACATCAAACTTTTCACCGGCCAGGCTTGCATGCCAATGGGGGTCTTCTAGGTTGGCTTGCAGGCTGCGCTCACAAAAGGGCGCGCACATGGCCAAAGTTTCGGGGTCCATTTCAACGCCTGTGACCTTGCAGCCCTTGCTGTGCAAAATGCGCGTGACGGTGCCAGGGCCGGTGCCCAGTTCAAGCACACGTTGGCCAGGCGCCACCAAGCGGGCCAGACGCGCGGCGGCACTGCCTCCGTTGGGGTCAATTTCGTGGGCGTAGCGATGTTTTATCATGGAGCCAAGAATATTAACGGCAAATTAGGCCTTGGCAATCAGAATGTGGAAAGCATTGCAAGCAAAAGTATCAAAGGCGCTCTTTGGAGAAGCCGGTAAAGTTGCGCCTTTACCGCCCCCCCTGCCATTGGATTTTGACTTGGCCGCCTACCGCAACTTCATGTGCGCCGAAACCCATTTCTACCGCGAAGACTACATTCGCAGCCGCATCACGCTAAAAGGGCAAGAACATTTCGAAGCAGCCCTGCAAAAGGGCTCGGTCGTTGTGGTCTTTGTCCACCACGGCAGTTGGTTGCTCATGAATGGCGCGCTGCACCATTTGTGCGGCGGCGCCCCCATCACCTCCATTGCATCCCGCCGCAATTTGGAGTTTTGCACGCCCGAAGAAAAAGAATTTTGGCTGGGCGTGCACAAGCGTTCGGCCGAAAGTTGCAAGGCTCCCGTCATCTTTTACACCGATCAAAACCCCATTGCGTCGGTGCGCTGGTTGAAAGAGCCGCAGCATGTGCTCACGGTGGCGCTCGATGTGCGCGAGCCCGCCGCCGACAAACCCGAGAGCCAATTTGAGTTCATGGGCCAAAACATTTACTTGCAAACGGGCCCTGCCAAACTGGCCCAAATGACGGGCGCTTCTGTGGTGCCAGCTGCCATTGAATACAACCCACAAACCCAGCAACACACGCTGACGGTGTATCCAGCCATCGATGCGCAGCAACATTCATTGGAAGCCATCACGCAGCAAGCGCTGAACTGCATTGGCCCCCATGTGCAGCGCGCACCGCAACAGCAGTTTTACGATTTGTTAGGCGCTTTGCAAACGCCTCAGAAAACCATCCTGGCAGCGCAGAGCTAAAGCTCTGCGAGGTATTTGGTTTATTTCCAAGTGTGCGGCAATTGCACAAAGCCTTGGTGCACGCCGCTTTGCACCACGTTCACTGTGGCAGCTTGCAACACCACGTCGTACACATGCAATGCACGTTCGTCAAACAAATAAGCGCCCACCGAAAAGCGCCCCTTCATCAGCGGCAGCTTGTGAAACACCACCGTCGCTTGCCCCCTGCCAGCCAAATCGCGTTCAATGTGAATGCCATCAAACAAAGTGTAAGCACTGGTAAAAATCTGACCATCGGGCAATGCAAAACCCGTGGCAAATGTAGGGCATGGCTGAGCGGGGTCTGATTCAAACTTCACCGTGATGCTCACATCGCTTTGCAAACTCACTGCTTCCAGTTCACGGCCTGTTTGGCCGTCCACAGCCACTTCAATCTGCGTGATGCGCGCAACGACCACGGCTGAAGCTTCTGAAGTCTTGCTGTCTTCTTCGCGATCGACAGAAGTTGAAGCATCGCCAGTTGGCTCAGCGCCAGATGATTCAGTTGAAGTTGAGCTCAAAGCCCCTAAAGAACCTAAAGAAGTCAAAGCCCCAGACTGCGAAGCCGATGACTCTTCCCTCAAACTATCAGCATAAGCCGCCACCACTTTAGAAGCAGGCCCTTCCATTTGCACTTGGCCATGGTCCAGCCACACAGCGCGGTCGCAAAACGATTCCACTTGGTACATGGAGTGCGAGCAAAACAGCACGGTGGTGCCTTGCGCTTTCAGCTGCATGATGCGCTCAAAAGACTTCTTGGCAAACGCACCATCGCCCACGCTCAGCGCTTCATCAATCACCAAAATATCAGGATTGGCACTGGTGGCAATGGAAAAAGCCAAGCGCACATACATGCCACTGGAATAAGTTTTAACAGGCTGGTCAATGAACTCGCGAATGCCAGAAAACGCCACAATGCTTTCGTACAAAGCATCTGTTTCTGCGCCCGACAAGCCCATCACGGCGGCGGCCAAATACACATTCTCGCGGCCCGTAAATTCCGGGTTAAAGCCTGCGCCCAATTCCAACAAGGCACCAATTTTTCCATTCACAACAACGCTGCCACTGCTGGGGTTCAAGGTGCCGCAAACCAATTGCAACAAAGTTGATTTGCCAGCGCCATTGCGACCAATCAGGCCCAGCGCTTCACCGCGTTTCACTTCCAATTGCAACGGTGCCAACGCCACAAATTCATGCGACGCTGCGCTTTTACTTTGAAAAGCACTAGGCCACACGGCTTGCCAAAAACGATCGGAAGGTTTGGCAAAACGCTTGTAGGTTTTGCCCACGCCTTGAAGCGAAATCACGGGCGCATTAGAGGACATCTGCAAACCCCTTGCGTGATTTTTCAAACAGCCAAGCACCCAGCCAAGCCACCCCTAAGCCAACAAAAAATAACTGCAACAAAGCAGAAAAATGGGGCCACACGCCCATCAAGCCAATCTGCCGCAAAGCCTCAATCGGCGTGGCCAGCGGATTGAATTGCACCCACACCTGCAAAAAGTCGGGCAGCACACTCAGCGGAAAAAACACCGGCGTTAAAAACAACAACATGCCCATGAACAGGCCCACAATTTCACCCAGATCGCGAAAGTAAACGCCCATGGCCGACAGCGTCCAGCCCAGACCCAACAGCGTGGGCACCAGCGCTAAAAACACCAGCGGCAAAGCCAACCAAGATGCATGCAGGCCTTGCCCAAACAACAAGCACCCGGCCAACCACACGGCACAAGACACCAGCACATGAAAAAAACTAGACAGCAGCGCAGACCATGGCAGCACTTGCAAAGGAAACACCACCTTGGTCACCAAATTAGGCTGCTCGGTGACCAACCTAGGCGCGCGGCTTAAAAACTCAGCCGCCCAATTGAACACCAAAAGACCCGCAAACAAATTCAGCGCAAAGCTCATGTTGCCGTCTTCCACCCCTGGCCACTTGGCTTTGAAAATATGCCGAAACACCAAGGTGTAAACCGCCAACATGGCCATGGGCGTAAGCACCGACCAACCCACGCCCAATACCGACCCGCGATACCGCCCCAGCACTTCGCGCCTGGCAAACTGCCAAATCAAATTGCGCTGCGCCCAAGGCCACGCAAACTGATTCAAAAAAGTAGAAGCAAATTTGGTCATGGTCAATCTGCCAGCTTTCAGTCCGCCGACTTTTCTGCAAACTGTTTCAGCTTGCCAGTGTTCACCTTCAAATCATCGCCATCGCGGGCCAATGCCCCTTGCGACTGAAGCACCTGAAACGCCCGCGTCACGGTCTCGCGCGTGAGGTTCACCATGATGGCAATCTCTTGGTGGGTGGGCGCGTTGGCAATCACCTCGGGGTTCTTGCCGTCTTTGGACAAGTTCTGCAGCAAAGCGCAAATGCGCTGCAAGGGGCTGATGATGCCCAAGATCTGCCGCTGATGGGCTTGCGCCCGAATGCGCGCGGTCAGGCCCGACGTGATGGCCTCCACAGCCGGCGGCGAAGAAAAAATCAAACCCCGCACTTCACGCGCTGGCACCATCACCACCTGAGACTTTTTGTTGGCAATCACCACCTCGGGCGAGGGCAAGCCATCGAGCACCGAGATCTCGCCAAAGTACTGGCCTTCTTCAATAAAGTGAAGGCCTACTTCGCGGCCATCTAGCGTAAAGTCAATGGCTTGCAGCCGGCCTTCCAGTAAAAACATGAGGCTGGGCGAGGGGTTTTCTTTGGCCAACACCACCTCCCGCTTGGCAAATGCATGCGTGCTGGAGTGCGCAGCCAGTTGTGCCAACGCGTCTGCTGGAAACAGACGCATCAGGGCAAACTGCTGCAAAAGTGAGGGATGAACGGCCATAAATTCAGACCCCCTATCTTAGGGTTAATTTAGGGGTTTATTCGCTCGGCAGGCTGTATCACAGCGCGCTTGAAGGCCTAACAATCTGGCTTGTTTACCAGCCGGTGTGATTGTGCTCACACCCAAGGCAAAGCTTTGTTTTTATACTCGCGAACAATATTGTGTCAAAACATGTCCATTCAAGCCATCCTTCACCCAGCCACTTCAGCAGCCCGTCTGTTGATGCGGGGTGTTGTGGGCGCCATTTTCATGTGCATGGCGGCCTTGGCCATGGCCTCGCAAGTGGTGGGCGAAGTCACCCTCACCATTGGCAAATCCAAAATTGAGCGCACCGCCGGTGAAGCCGAGCCCCAAAAGGGCGGCTCGGTGCAAGAAGGCGATGTCATTCGCACCTCCGATAACGGCCACGTGCACATTCGCTTCATCGATGGCGCCCGCGTCAGCGTTCGGCCCAACTCAGTGTTTCGCATTCACGAATTCAAGTACAGCCCAGCCGACCCCGCAGCATCCGTGGTTCGCTTAAGCCTCGATTCTGGCGAGGCACGCTCTATTTCTGGCGCCGCCGCGCAAGCTGCCAAAGACCGTTTTCGCTTGAACACCCCTTTGGTTGCCATTGGCGTGAAGGGCACCGACTTTGTCACGCAAGTGGGCAAAGACGTGATTCGCGTTACGGTCAATCAGGGCGCCATTGTCATGGCCCCCTTTGACAGCGCTTGCAAGGCAGAAGCTTTGGGCGTTTGCACCACCACCCGAGCCAAAGAGCTGACTGCAGAAATGTTGGGCCAAGCCTTGGTCTACCGCTTGGGCTCTGCCGATCCTAGCTTGCAAAACATTGGCAAGCCAGGCCAGTCTGATGCCTCTCGCGTGTTGCTTTTAGAGCGTCAAGCTCGCGAAGGCGCCGAGCGGCCTTTGGCCTCTGAAACCGAAGCCAAAAACCCCCTCAATGCCGTGGCAGCCACCAAGCTCATTTGGGGCCGCTGGGCCAGAGACGCGATTGCCAGTGACAGCATCACCGTGCCATTTTTGGAAGCCCTCAAAGGCAACGAAGTGACCGTGGGCGACGGCTACTACTTCTTGTTCCGCGAACCCAGCAACCTGAATGTGTTACCCAGCTTGACCACCAAGGTGGACTTTGGCCTGAAGTCTTCGTCTGCCTACTACCGCAATGCCGCCAACGAAATGCAGCCGGCCACCGTGCAGTCTGGCTCATTGGGGGTGGACTTTGGCGCTAAAACCTTCACAACCAATCTCAACCTCTCAGCGCAGGGCACCGGCGTGCAAAGCTTCTCGCAAAGCGGCACCCTCAACCCCAGCACCGGCATTTTCTTGAGCAACTCCATTACAGCCGCTAGCACCGCCCCCGGCAGTGTGGCCGGCGCCATGACCCTGGATGCGCGCCAAGCAGGATTTTTGTTCCGCGCCCCCATGACCAACGGCACCTTCAGTGGTGCCACCCTCTGGGGCCGCTGAACCAAGACGCTCAAGCTAAACCATGAAAACCCTGGCCCACACCCTCTACAAGCGACCCGTATGGCTTTATGCCTGCGTGTCAGCTTTGGCTGTGTTGGTCATGCTTGTGATCAGTGGCTTGTTTGCACCGCAACTTCAGCAGTGGGAAGAGCGCCTTGCCAGCCGCACTTGGGCCATGTCAGACAGCAGCGCCACAGAGCGGCGCGTGGTGGTGGTTGACATTGACGAGAAAAGCACACAAGCCTTAGGCCCATGGCCTTGGCCGCGCGAGCGCATGGCCCAGTTGCTGACGGGCTTGGATGCTTATGGGGTGAACCTCAAAGTGGTCGACGTGCTGTTTGACGGCGAACAAAACCCCGCCCAAGACGCCAAACTGGTCCAAGCTTTGCAAGCCGGCGCCAAAGCGCCCACCGTGATTTCCCAGCTTTTTGCGCTTAGCCCCGAAGCCCAAGTCAAGAGCGGCCAGTTGGCCAGCGCCTTGAGCATGCCGGGTTCTGCCAACCCAACTTGCCCCGCAGCTTCTACCCAAGCCTTTGGCTACATGGCCGCAGCGCCTGCATTTGCTCAAAGCAGCCAAGGGGTAGGACACATCACGCCCATCGTTGACACAGATGGCAGCATTCGCCGCGTGCCTGCCGTGGTTTGCTACGAAGGCAATGCGTACCCCGCATTGGCCGTGGCCGCTTTGTCTGCTGCCACCGGTGCACAACCCGTCTTCAAATCAGCCCCAGGCCTTGTGCAATCAGGCCAAGTGCTGGATGTAGGCGGCATTCAAATCCCTGTTGACGCCAAAGGCCAGCTGCGCGTGTCTTACCAAATGCCGCGCGCAGGTTTTGTGTCGGTGTCTGCTGTCGATGTCATTCAAGGCAAGGTGCCCGCGCACATGCTCAAAGGCTCATGGGCCTTGGTGGGCTCTACCGCTTTTGGTGGCGGCGACGCTGTGCCCACACCGCAAGGTGGCGCAGTAGGCGGCGTCGAAGTACATGCACAAATTTTGTCGGCAGCGCTGGATGGTCGCACACCCTTTGTGCCCGCATGGGCGCCGCTTTGGCCGCTGGCCACAGGCGCTTTGGCTTTGCTGGCACTCATCTTTTCTCTCAAAGCCTCTGGCCCCAAAGCCGCAGTGGCGGTGCCTGCAGTCGCCTTGGCTTGTGGGGCTGTGATATTTGCCGCGCACGCAGCTTTGCTCTTGGGCTTGCACCAGTGGCTAGGCTGGGGACAGCCCGCCTTGTTTGTGGCCCTGGCCGCCTCGCTACTCACAGCTGCAGAAATGCTGCGCGTGCGTGCCGAGCGCGAAAGCCTGTACCAAAACTTGTCCAGCTATTTGCCAGAAGGCGCCGCACGCCGCGTTGCCTTCCAAGAGCCCACCGCCCAAGTGTTGGCCGAAACGCGCGAAGCCACCGTCATGATGGTTGACCTGCGCAACTTCTCTGCTTACTGCGAAGAGCGCAGCCCCGAAGACGCGGCCACCGTGCTGCATATTTTCTACACCACCGTCGAAAAAATTGTGACCGAACACGGCGGCGTGGTCGAGCAAATGGTGGGCGATGGCCTCACGGCTGTTTGGAACGGTTCTAGCCCTTGCGAGCAACACGCCTTGCAAGCTTTGAAGGCTGCCAAAGTGATTTGGCAAGAAGGCGTGGCGCAGCTGCCTAAAGTGGCCTCGCGCAAAACGCCGCCCCTTGACATTGGTGTGGGCATTGAAAGCGGCCCCGTCATGGTGGGCTCCTTTGGGCCAGCGCGCCGCCGCGTGCACACCGTCATGGGCGAGGCTGTGAGCGTTGCGTCTCGCCTAGAAAAACTCACGGCAGAGCTGGGCTACCCCGTTTTGCTTGGCCCCAAAGTCTTGGCGCAGTGTGGCGCTTCGCTGCAAGCCCAAGACACCCAAAAGCTGGGCGACTTTTTGCTCTCTGGCATGCGTGCACCGCGCACCGTGTATGCCCTCAATGTGCCCATTGACCCTTCGCACTTGCAGCTGGTGTCGTCCATGGAAGCTGGCGCGGTAGGTTAAGCATTTGCCTCTTGGGGCAGCTTAAGCCGGTATCATTCGCTGATTCTCATATCTATCAACAATCCGTGAAGTTTTTACTGGCTTTTGCATCGGCATTTGTTGTCTATGTGGCTCTGCTGCTGACCCCAAGCATGGCCATGTCGCAAACCACGCCCGACCCCTGCGATGAGCAGGCCACATGCCAAGCCCAAAAAGGCTCACTGCTCTTGGCGCAAGGCCGCGTGGAAGAGGCGGCTGTGGCTTTAGAAAAAGCCCTGCTGCTAGACCCCAACTTGCCAGGCGCCCAGCTTGACTATGCGCAGGCCCTGGCCCTCATAGGCCTTAAAGGCTCGGCACGGGCCATGCTGGCCGATGTGCTGCAAAGACCAGACATTCAGCCCAATCTCAAGTCCAAATTGGCGGGCGCTCAAATTGCCCCAACTGAGCAAGCCGCTTTGCCATCTGAATGGCAGTGGAGCAAGCTGGCGCAAGTGGCCGTCGGACACGAAACCAACCTCAACAGCGCCGCCTTCACAGACTCACTGACACTCATGCTCTCTAACGGCCCCGTGACCATTGGCCTGGCAGACTCAGCCAAACCCATGGCGGGCCCAGCTGCCAAAACCTTGCTGGGCCTGCAAGGCAGCACAAGGGCTGGCGATGGCCTTTTGTCCCTTGGCGAGCTGACGCTTGGCGCATTTCTTTCCAACAAGAACCCCCTGCAAGCAGATGCGCTGGTGGGCATCAAGCCCGAGCGCAACCAAACCGCAGAGGCCGTGGCCAAGTTCAGCCTGCCCATGATTGCGGGCGCAGCCTCTGGGCAATGGCAGTTTTCTGCTGGCGCTACCCAGTTTTGGCTTAGCAGCACCAGCGCTTACTCAGACACGGGCTTTAACATCAAGTTCAACTGGGACCGCACGTTTGAGCCTGGCCTTAAAGGCTTGCTGGGTTTAGATGGCCAAGCTTGCAAACTGGCGCCTTCTTTGGGGCAAACTCGCCAAACCTTCCCCTTGTCTGGCAGCCTAGACGGGGTGTACGCCTTTGCGCGCATGGAGCTTTTGTGCAAAGGCCAAACCCAAGAAAGCCAAGTGGTGCTGGGCTCTGGCTCCGACAAAGCGCAAAACGCTTCTCGCCCTGGGGGCGACAAAAAGAGGCAAGACCTTCTAATTAGGCACGAGCGCCTGTTGCCCTTGACTATCAGCTTGCCTTGGCGCGAAGGCCAGCTTGTGCATTCTGGCCAGCTAAGCCTTTGGATGCGCCGCGCAAGCAGTACAGACGCCCAAATTTACAGCGAGCTTTTGGGCGAGCTTAAAACCAGCACTCACCGCACAGATTGGGGCGTGGGCTTTTGGGTGCCCCTCAATAAAGCTTGGAGCGCTGGCTTAAACCTTGAAGCCACTTCACAAAGATCAAATAACACCTTGTTTCAATTAAGAAATTCAGGCGTTTATGCCGGCATCAGATGGATCGAGAACTGAAAAAATGCAAAACCCATCCAAAACACCCTCAATTTGCGATGTTTTTTTGCAACAAACGGTTTTACTGCCTCTCTGTGTGACTCAAATCACAAAAATTGGGGCCTAAAAACCCCTACAATTACCCATCTGCTGGAAATCCGCGCTCACTCACATGGGCGCTTGTCAAAGCTTTTGGAACATGGTGCATGTATCGGCACCAAGGACCGAGATCTTTAACGAGCTTCCGAAAGGAAGGCTCGGCTTTCTGCAGAAAGTAAAATTTTTTCTACACTTAAGGAAACCAAATGGCAATCTCTACAAATGGTGCAGTCATCACGCGACTAGCTGGTGCTTTGTACAACGAGTACTTGAGCAATTCGACGTACACAGAAGTGGTGTCAACAGATGCTGCGACCTTGGCCACCACATGGCTAAAAAATGACTTTGCGACTAAAACTGATGCGCAAATCGCCACAACCATCGTTTCCAATTTGGGATTGAGCAGTGTTGCTGGCTTGAGCAACTACGTTCAGGGTCAGTTAACTGCCGCTGGATCTGCTGGCAAGGGCGCGGCGTTGGTCTCAATGCTGAATGGTTTTTCGCAAATGACCTCTGATGCAACATACGGAGCGTTCGCAACCGCATTCAATGCGCGCGTTACAGCTTCATTAACTGCTTCTCAGACTAGCGGCTCTGCAGGTGGCAATTTCACAGCATCAAATGTTAGTGCTGTTGTCAACACAACATACAGTTTGTCTTCAAGTACTGATAACAAAACTGGCGGTGCTGGAAATGATACTTTCGACGGTTCATTGAGCTCAACTGGTTTGCAAACTCTTCAGAGTACTGACGTTATCAGTGGTGGCGCTGGTTCAGATACGCTGGTTGCAGCCATCAGCGGCACGTCAACTTATGGTCCAACGCTTTCTGGCGTTGAAACGATCAATGCGACGTTTACTGGCGCGGGTAAAATCAGCTTGGGAAGCGCTTCCGATGTGACTAACTTGGGCGTTTCTAGTTCAACTGCTAACGCAAGTTTCACTAACATTCCTTCAATCAGTGGATTGACTTTGTCGGTGACAGATACGACAGGTTCTACGAATGTTACCTATGCATTTGATGCGGACGCTGTTGTCGGAACTTCTGACTCAATCGCATTGAAATTGAGTAATTCGACGCTTGGTACTGTCACCATCCCATCTATCGAGACGGTTAACATCACATCAAGTGATGCATCTAACTCAGTTGCTGCATTGACAACTGCTTCTGCAACTAAATTGGTTGTTACTGGTTCTGAAGATTTGACACTTACGGCAATTAGCACCAAGGTGCGTACTGTTGACGCTTCTGCATTTACTGGCGACTTAACAGTCACAGGTGCCAATACTATTTCAACTACCATCACTGGCGGATCTGGCGATGACGTAATTACTGGTGGTGCTGGTAACGACATCTTATCTGGCGGCGCTGGTGATGACGTTTTAACAGCTGGTACTGGTAACGATAGCATTGATGCTGGTGTGGGTGACGACTATATTGTTCTTGCTGGTAATTTGACAGTTGCTGATACGATTGCCGGTGGCGTTGGTACTGACGTACTTTACGTTACTGATGCAACTGCGTCTGGAGCCGCCGCAAATGTGACTGGAATTGAATATCTTTCAGACACTGCTGACGCTGCTGCTGACACGCATGATTTGTCTGTTTATACGGCCACAACTTTGGCAGGTGTTTTAAGTGATGAAACTGCTTCAACAGTTTCTTTCACGAACGCGCCAAGCACAGTTGTATCATTAGGCTTGTCAGGTGCTGCGCCAACGGCTGCGACTCTGTCGCGAGCCACTGATACCTCTTCTGATACGCTTGCTGTATCTCTTGGTTACTCTTCTACCGTTGGAACAACAGTTACAACCTTGACTGTAGCCGATGAAGAATCTGTGAGCCTGTCTTCTACATACGACAGCACAATTACGACATTGGCTGCTGGCGATTTGACCACTTTGACCTTCACGGGCTCTAAGGCTGTTGCGATCACCAACGCAATCACTGCTGCAAACGTAGCAACAGTTGATGCCTCTGCAGCAACAGGTTCTGTAACTGCTATTACATCAAGCTCTACCAAAAACATGACTGTCACTGCTGGCTCAGCAGCTTCAACCTTGACTTCAGGATCTGGTAACGACACGATTACCGGTGGCGCAGGCAACGATTCACTCACTGGCGGCTCTGGCAATGACTCCATTACTGGTGGCGCTGGCGCTGACACCATATTGGGTGACGCTGGTAATGATAAATTGTTTGGTGGTGATGGCAATGACACCATCTATGCTGGTACTGGTAACGATAGCATTGATGCTGGTGCGGGAAATGACTCAATTTACTTCAATACAACAGGTGACTTTTCATCAACTAGCGGCTCTGCTGACACTGTAGACGGTGGTGCTGGTACCGATACGATATACATCACAAGTGCAGCTAGCTTCACGACAGCTCCAACTTTGACAAACATTGAAAAGGTTGACCTGACAGCAGCTAACGGAATTTCATCTTTTGTGATGAGTGGTGCAGCTTCCTTGACGGGTGTAACGCTGAATGCATCTAGCGACGATACTGCATACAGCCTGACTAGTTTGCCAACCGCAGTTACTGTGACTAACAAACAAACGACGGCTTCAACTGCTATAACACTTGACACAGTCGCGGGCGCATCTTTGACCGTCAGTGCATATGTCGACAGTGACACAACACTTACTGTGTCGGATGCTGCTTCTGTGACTTTGAAATCAACAGCAGTTACAGCTGGTACAGTTGACTTTACAGCAGTTGTTTTGGATGATACCGATACCACTAGCTTGACAGTTTCTGGTGCGACTACATCAGCTGCTATTTTGCTCGCTACCGGAAATATTACTGGTACAAACGCATTAACTAGTTTGAACGCAAGCTCTTCTGCAACAGGTGCGACTGTGACTGTTGGAACAGTAGTTGATGCTGATGCTTTGACCAGCTTGACTGTAAGCGCTGATTATGCCAACGTAACTCTGGGCAATATTGGTGCATCCGGTTCCGCTGAAGCGCTGGCGACAGTCAGCGTGACTGCAGCCAATGGTGCAACGGCAACCTTGGGAACTGTTATTGCCGATACAACAAACAGCACAACAGATAATGCAATGGTGCTCACTGGTACAGCTTCCAGCTCAACTTCAACCGTTGCATTGGGCACTATCACAAATACCTACGGCAATATCACAGGAACTTTCTCTGGTGCTGGTGTTGTTGGTTCAACGGCTCTCAGTGGTGACACGGTTACTTTGAATATTTCCAATACAACTGCATCCACACATGCCTCTATTACTGCTGGTGAAGATCTTTCCATCACAAGCAGTGGCTCAGCTACCAAAACCATCACATTGGCAACTGTGACAGATGACACTACGATCAATATGAGTGGTTCTGCTGCATTGACAATCACAACGTTGACAGCAGGTGATGCAGTTGGAATCACGCATACTGGCTCTGGTGCATTGACAATTACCACGGTTACAAATGGTATTGGTGCATTTACAGTTGACGCTTCTGCAGCAACTGGTGCGGTTGTCATTACTACAAACAATTCAACCAGCACGGCCTCTGGTGAAATTGCATCATTGCTCGGCGGTACCGGAAACGACAGCTTGACAGGTGGCTCTAATAACGACTACCTCTCTGGTGGCGCTGGTAACGATACATTGACAGCGGGTGCCGGAAACGACACATTGCTGGGTGGTGACGGTACAGATAAAATCGTTTTGGGTGCAAACTGGACTACTGCAGACTCCATCGACGGTGGAGCAGGTAACGATACCGTGACATTGAGTGTGACTGCAACCGTAGCACCTACATTGTCCAATGTAGAGTACGTTACAGTGGGTTTCACAACTGGTGGTGCGTTCAATGCTGGTAACAGCTCTTCAACTTCCATCATCACCTTGCAAGAAGCAACTGATGGAACACCAGCAAGTGCCGTAGTCGTTGGTGTGTTGACTGGAACGCAAGTTGTGATCACTGACTCTGATGTGACAACAGGCACGGACGACAGTGACCTTTCGACAGTGACCATTGACACAGCAACTGGTGCAACATTGACAACCACCTTAAGGTCAAGCACTGGTTCATCTTTAACCATTACAGATGCAGTGACTGTTAACCTGAACGCAGCTTCTACCTTGGTAACTGCTGGTGTTGCAAACTTGGTGCTGGACACGACTGATACAACAACCTTCAATGTTGCAGGTGCTACAACCGCTTTTGCTGTGAGCACTGGAGCCGTCACTGGCACCAATGCCTTGACAACATTGGCTGTGACAACTTCGACTACAAGTGGCACTGCTACAGTCGGAACAGTTGCAGACGCTGATGCCTTGACATCGTTGACAGTTACAGCGGTCAATGCGAATGCTGCAGTAGGTGCAGTAGGTACAAGCGGAGCAACTGATGGCAATGCAGAACTGCTCGCAACTGTCACATTGACTGCAAGCGGCTCTTCTACAGCTTCTGTTGGCGCCATTTATGCAGATGACTTTACAGACAGCACTACAGACCTTTCAATGACAGTAACAGAAACAGCAGAGTCTGGCTCAACTGCGACAGTGACCTCTATCACCAACACATACGGCACAATTGCTGCTACTTTGTCTGGTGCTGGTACGGTCAACTTGGGCGCAGCAGACGGCTCTGGTGCATTGAAGTCAGTTACAGCAACTGTTGCAGCTTCAGACGCAACAGGAACTGCTTACATCAACGTATCGCAAGTATCAAGTTCTGCAACGGTTACATTGGGCTCAAGCCTTGCTGCAACTGTTTATGTAGGTGATACAGGTAGCACAACGATCACTGGCTTCACAGCTGGATCTGGTGGAGATGTGATCAGCTTGGACTTATCCGAGTTTGGCGTTCTTGCTGATGGAGATGGCACTAACTTGGCTGCAGGTGCAACAATGGTAGTCAATGAAATTGTCGCTAACACTGCCGAAACTTTAGGTACTACTGACACAATCATCGTGCTCCAAGGAGCCTACTATGCAACCGCTGCATTAGCAGAAGCTCAGATTGAGGCATATGTAACAGCAACAACTCAAGCATCAGACATTCTGACTTTCATCTGGTCTGATGGCTCGAGCTCATACGTTGGTGCATACACTGCAGGTGCAGTAACTGCTGCATTGTTGACGGGCTCCTTAACTTCAATCGTGGAACTGGTCGGTGTTGATGCCAGTGTGACTGGTACGATCAACCTTGCAAACTTCTCGATCGTTGCTTGATGAGTTGACATTGGTTTTCCAAGGGTAAAACCTTGGAAACTTCAAAAAACCTGTCGCTAAAATCAGCGGCAGGTTTTTTTTTATCTACGAAAACTTAGATTGAACAAAATAAATCAATTCAAATGAGTGCAATTTACTACTGCATCAGTGGCCCACTTCTCAGTGGTGGTCAAATGGTCAATGAAATGCATGTACAAGCACTTAGAGAGTTTGGACTGAACGCCAAATTGATGTACTTTCCCGCAACTGGAAAAGTAGAGAGATTTGAGAGCTTAGCGCCAGTCTTGCTTGCAGGTGAGGGCATTCAGGCTCAAACTGATGATATTTTCGTTGTACCAGAGTCATGGTCAGCTTTGCATAAACTTTTGGCAAATACAAGTGCAAAAAAAATTTTACATTGTCAAAATCCACATTATATTTTCCATGGATTCGATAATATAGAAAGCATCACTAAACTAAAATACGACAACATTTTGGCGTGTAGCCAATACGTTAAAGACTTTTTTGATAAAAATGCTTTTAATTTAGAAGTAGATATCGTAAGACCGAATATAGATGAAGTTTTCAGACCGTCTAATGAAGGAAAAAATTTACAAATAGCGTATATGCCTAGAAAAAGGATGGCTGAGTCTATTTACATTCAAGGATTGTTTAAAAGTAAATATCCAAAATACAGAGATATACCATGGGTCGTGATCAATGAGTTGACTAAAAAAGAGTGTGCAAAAATATTGAAAGAGTCTGTGGTATTTGCGTCCTTAAGCTTTATGGAGGGGCTTGGCTTACCACCACTTGAAGCTATGAAGAGTGGGTGTATATGTGTAGGATTTACTGGTTTAGCGGGCGTTGAATATGCAAATGATAAAAATGGTTATTGGGTCGAAGAAGGTAACTACGATCAGTTCGCACATTTCCTTGCAAAAGCGCTTGATGAAAGAAATAATATTGAATTAATGAATGACCGAATCAAGAGTTATGACAGTACATTGAAAATTTTCAGCGCAGAAAAATTTAGATCTGATCTCCTGAAATTTTGGATAAAAATATTGAGTAATAAAATCAATGATTTTAAAATTGGTCAATAAAACCACTTTAAATATATATAATAAAATTAATAATTTTAAATATGAGATTCTCTATATATTATGCCAATGATGCATTTACTTTTAAAAATAAAGTAATGGGCAGGCAAAGTGCTGGTAAATCTTTCTTAACTGGATTTCTTAAATATAACGAGTCGAAAGATATCAATGCATTAGGCCAGTCAAGTGAAGATGGTCATGCCATGAAGAGATTGCTTTCAGAAGCGGGCTTTATAGGGCAACTTAAATGGAGCAATCTCCCAAGCATTGAAAGTGCACTGGAGACTGGGGTTTTGTACTACCCCGCGCCTACACCTAAAGAGTTCGCCTACTTGCGTAACCGCCAGAGGATGGGTGGTGTGAGTTTAATGGGTGTGACCCACACATTGTCATCGATTGCAGCACTTGAGCAAATTGCCGACTTGGCATGCTTTCCCTTTAGACCCTGGGATGCATTGATTTGTACGTCCCAGGCTGCTAAAACCTTGGTGGTTAATTTGCAGTCCAGTGTGAAAGAATATTTGCGAGAAAACACAGGCGCAAGTATGTTTTCTGATCTTCAATTACCCGTCATACCATTGGGCGTGAATGCACAAGAGTTTGTTCGCTCAGAGGAGCAGCAATCACAAGCCAAGCAAGAGCTTGGCATACAAAAGGGCTCGATTGTTTTCTTGTTCGCCGGTCGGCTGTCCTTTCACGCCAAGTCAAATCCTGCACCGATGTATCAGGCACTTCAAGCCATAAGTAAATCCCACGATATTGTGTGTATTGAAGCTGGCCAATTCCCTAACCCCGCTGTAAGGCTGGCGTATGAGGAGGCACAAAAAGCAATGGCTTCTAATGTTAAATTCATCTGGGTAGATGGTGCAGATGAGGCTCGCTATAAAAAAGCTTGGCAGTGCGCTGATATTTTTGTATCTCTATCAGATAATGTTCAAGAAACTTTTGGTATTACTCCACTTGAGGCAATGGCCAGTGGGATACCAGTTGTAGTCAGTGACTGGGATGGTTACAAAGATACGGTTAGAGATGGTGTTGACGGTTTCAGGGTGCCAACAGTGCTGCCTCCACAGGGTTTTGGCGCCGATCTGGCGCTTTGCCATAGCATAGGAGCTATCAGCTACGATCACTACATTGGGCGAGTCAGTATGGCCACTGTCATTGAGCCCAAGGCCTTGCAAAATGCCTTCTCTCTTTTGGCTGGGGATGAGGCCCTTCGAAAAAAAATGGGGCGCAGCGCAAGGCAAAGGGTATTGACTACCTATGACTGGTCAGTCATTTTGCCCCAGTATGAACGGCTGGCTGGGGAGCTGAGTGAAATCCGTGAAGCCGAAAATACTTCTCAAGCGACGAATTGGCCTGCTAGAAAAGACCCTTTTGAGCTTTTTGAGCATTTTTCAACACATACATTACAGGGCAACTGGTCAGTAGAGCCTGTGATTGAAAAGTTCCAAGACGCGCAAGAACAATTAGAGCATTTGATTTCATTGTCGATGCTTAATTATTCATTGCAGCCAAAGCTTGAGGCAAGGCAGCAACTTCAAAAGTTGCTACTCTTTGTGTCTGAGCATCCAGGTCTTTTGGTCAACGAGCTCCTTGAGAGAACATCTTTGGCGCACCCCCTAGGTGTTAGGGGTCTGATGTGGTTGTGGAAGTTCAATTTTGTATCTCTACAGACCAAAATTTAATTGGCCCAGACTAGGGTCAAATTTTCAACTCTGATATGAATATTCTCTTTATTCACCAAAATTTCCCTGGGCAATTTAAATTCTTGGGCCCCGCATTGGTAAACCAGGCTCATCAGGTGCGGGCCTTGACAATGCAGCAGTCAGCTCCAGAGCAGATCGATGGTGTTCAAGTTACTCGCTACACCAACTCACGGGGGACTTCTCCCAACATTCATCCGTGGGTATCCGATTTTGAGACAAAGGTCATAAGGGCGCAAGCTTGCTTTGAGGCTTGCGAGAAGCTTAAAAGCGAGGGCTTTATCCCCGATCTTGTTGTCGCGCATCATGGCTGGGGGGAGAGCATGTTTGTCAAAGATGTGTGGCCTGATGCCAAGCTTGCTCTTTATTGTGAATTTTATTATCACGCACAAGGGGCGGATGTCGGTTTTGATAAAGAGTTCATAGATCAGGATGCGTCATACCGCTGCAAGATTAGATTAAAAAATGTAAATAATCTTTTGCATTTTGAAATTGCAGATTCAGCCATTTCCCCTACAAAATGGCAGGCCAGTACCTTTCCTGAAACGTTTCGCTCAAAAATCCAGGTGATACACGATGGCATAGACACACAGGTTGTCTTGCCTAACGGACAGGTTAAGGTGACCTTGGTTGTCAGTGACTTGCTGAGCCTGAATTTGACAAGAGATGATGAGGTGATCACATTTGTCAATAGAAATTTGGAGCCCCTTCGGGGCTTTCATGTATTTATGCGTGCCTTGCCGGCCCTGTTAAAAAAACGCCCTAAGGCTCGTGTTGTTATTGTCGGCGGTGATGGCGTCAGTTATGGCTCAAAGCCAAGCGGCAGCAAGGGTATGCCAGCCACATGGAAAGATTTATTTATCAAAGAAGTTCGCCCACACATCTCTGATGCTGATTGGCAGCGAGTGCATTTTCTTGGCAACGTGCCCTACGAGCATTACTTGGCTTTGATGCAACTCTCAAGTGTGCATGTCTACTTGACATACCCTTTTGTGCTCAGTTGGAGTTTACTCGAAGCGATGAGTGCTGGGTGTGCCATTGTTGCCAGCGATACGCAGCCTGTTCGTGAAGTAATTCGGCACAAGGAAACAGGGATGCTGGTTGATTTTTTTGACTCGGATGCAATTAGCAAGGCCATATGCGATTTACTGGATGAGCCAGAAATTAGAAGAAAAATGGGTGCCTTGGCAAGGCAATTCATTGTTGAGAACTATGACTTAAGAAGCATTTGTTTACCTAAACAGATTGAATGGATTGGAAAATTGCTTGACATAAAATCCAAACTCACTCTCTGGCACTGAGCGAGATGGTGCGAGAGAGTTGAAGTTGAGTTTTTACTTAATGTGCAGCTTCATTGATTTCAACGGCATGGCGTTCACGTGCTAGGACATTAAAGTTTGAAGAAATATGAGTGTTTGACTGCGGCAATATTAAATTACTCACCCCTTAAAGCCATCTAAAAAAAACCATGCATAACAATCAGCAAACCAAACTTGCCAGCATTTTGGAGCAGGCTGTTAATTTGCATGCCGCAGGTCAAGTTAACAAAGCCAGAGCAATCTATGAGTTAATTCTCGCGCAAGATGGTGGGCATGTAGATGCGCTTCATCTTCTGGGTGTCACGGAGTATGAAAAACAAAATTACACCAAGGCTGTTGAGCTAATTAGCCAATCCCTTAAGCACAACCAATCTTACGCTGAGGCGCACTCTAACCTTGGCAATGCCCTGCAACGACTTGACAGGTTTGGTGAGGCGCTAGAAAGTTATGACAGAGCGATTTTGATCAAGCCAGATTTTGCTGAGGCATACAACAACAAAGGTAATGCGCAAATTGGCCTGATGGACTGGGCGGCGGCAGTCAAAAGCTTTGAAAGAGCCATCGAGATACTTCCTGGGTATGCGCAGGCCTACTTCAACAAAGGAAACGCTCTCAGATTAAATGGTCAATATCAATTGGCAATTGAGAGCTACCAAACTGCATTGCGACTTCAACCACAGTATGCCGAAGCTCACAACAACTGCGGAAATGCCTACAGAGACATGTTGCAATTTAAGGATGCAGTTGAGTGCTACAAAAAAGCAGTCGCAATCAATCCAATTTTTTATCATGCGTACAACAATTGTGGCAACGCTTTCAGAGAAATGGGGCAATCTCAAGAGGCTGTCAATTGCTACAACAAGGCCATTGAGTTAAAGCAAGATTTTGCACAGGCCTATGTCAATCGAGGCGTGGTGCTGCATGAGCTTGCAATGGATGAGGCGTCGCTTGAGGACTTTGAGAGGGCCATTGCACTGCAGCCTGGTTTAGCAACTGCTCATTTCAGTAAAGCATTGCTGCTAAAAGATCTCAAAAAGCGAGGGCAAGCTGTGCAGTCTTACCAAACCGCTATTTCCTTAAAGCCCGATTACTTTGAAGCGCACGCCAACCTGGGCGTGGCCCTTAAAGAGCTGGGTTTGTATGAGGCTGCTCTCAACAGCTACCAAAGAGCCATTCAACTGCGTCCTGAGTCTGCCGACGTTCACTCCAACTTGGGTAACGCATGGAAGGAGCTCAAGCAACTAGAGCGTGCTAATGAGTGCTACGAACAATCCATCAAGCTCAGTCCAGAGTTTGCCGAGGCACATTGGAATTATTCTCTCTCACTTTTGCTGGGTGGCAATTTTGAAAAGGGTCTACCACATTACGAGTGGCGTTGGAAAAGAAGCGACGCCCAAGTAAAGCCAAGAAAATTCAGTCAACCTCTGTGGCTAGGAGACGAGCCAATCCTTGGCAAGACCATTTTGATTTATGCAGAGCAAGGCCTTGGTGACACAATTCAGTTTGCCCGTTATGCAAAGGTGTTGAGCAGCCAAGGCGCAAAAGTTATTTTGCAGGTACAAAGGTCTTTACTTCCGCTGCTCAGTAATTTGCCTGGCATTCATCAGCTCTTAGGTGCCGGTGATGACTTGCCTCACTTTGATTGCCACTGCCCCTTGCTGAGTTTGCCATTTGCTACGAAAACGAGTGTTCGATCAATTCCAAATGAAACGCCATATTTGTGGGCTATGAAAGAGAAGGTCAAGCACTGGTCAGCACGGTTGGGCTCAGAGGGACTCAAAATTGCAATCTCTTGGCAAGGCAGTCCGGAAGGTAAAGTTGACGAAGGCAGGTCACTTGCGCTCAGATATTTTGAGCCAATTGCAAAACTGCCTCATGTAAGGTTAATCAGCTTACAGAAAAATGCAGGAGTAGAGCAGTTGCAGCAACTCCCGCCGGGAATGAACGTAGAGACTTTGGGTGAAGATTTTGATGCACCAGGGCAGGCATTCCTCGATACAGCTGCTGTGATTGCCTGCTCTGACTTGGTGATCACAAGTGACACTTCGCTGACACATTTGGCCGGCGCCTTGGGCGCTCGAGCATGGGTGGCACTCAAGTCTGTGCCGGACTGGCGCTGGATGCTAGAGAGAGCGGATAGCCCTTGGTACCCCCATCACACGCTGTTCAGGCAGCCTTGTGATGGAGACTGGGTCAGTGTCTTTGCGCAAATGACAGAGCAAATTAAAGTGTTTAAAAAGAAAGTTTAATGAGCAGATGAAACAAATCATTGAAACCCCCAAAATTCCAGTCTCCTGGGGTGAGTTGATCGACAAGATAACCATTTTGATGATCAAGCAAGAAAAGATAACTACCCCACTTGCCTTGGCCAACGTTGTCACTGAGCTTATATTATTGAGCCAAATCGTTTCCGATCATGCTGGTGTGAGTGAGGCAGTTCAGGCTCAACAGATGCAACTGCTAGATGTCAACAAAAGTCTCTGGCAAGTTGAGGATGAAATTCGGCAAAAGGATTTGAGGGGAGAGTTTGATGCTCATTTTGTTGAGTTGGCCAGGATGGTTTACCGCTTAAATGATGAGAGGGCCGTTGTCAAAAAGTCTATCAATCAGCTGCTCAACTCGGCCCTTTGCGAAGAAAAGAGTTATGCCCAATTTCAGGCCAATTGATGAGGCGGGCATTTTTTCACCTTTGAGCGCTTATTTAAAGAGCGCTCATTTTTAGAACGGTTATTGAATTAAGGCCTTGATCTTTTTTGATGCCCTCCAAGGTATAAGAAATATAGGATCAAATGAGGAATCTTTTTGGCCTATTTAGTGAATTTAAGACAAGACAAAACAAGACAGTAGTTTTATGCTGATAACAACACGATTTCTAAATTCGATACCAAGTCATTGCTTGCGCTTGGCTCTCTGCATTGTTTTTTTTGCACAGCTGACTGGTTGCGGAGGAGGGCATGGTTTTGAGCCAGTCGTCACAGCCGTCAAACTCCAAAGCCTTCAATACGGCAGGGTGGCTACGATTTTTGTCGGTGGCAAAGACCTGCGATCAACTTTAATTGTTGACTCCGAAGGCGCTTGTGAAAATGTGACCATTGCGCCCAACAGCTCAACAGAGCTGTTGGGCTTTAATTGCCGCATTACATCTGTTGGAACGTTTGCACTGCGCATCAAAGGGCAGTCTGGAGAGGTACTTTACAGCGCCGCAATGGTTGTTCCAAAACCGCAGGTCAAATTAATTACAAACTTGGGCGACATCACCCTTGAGTTGGAGCCGGCTGCTGCTGCTGCGACTGTCAATAACTTCTTAAGTTACGTGTACAGCAACTACTACGCTGGCACCTTATTTCACCGAGTCATTCCTGGTTTTGTGATTCAGGGCGGAGGCTACAGCGCCGGGATGCTCAAAAAGCAAGGCCAGATGCAACCCATCATGCTTGAGAGCAATAAAGGGTTATCAAATTCTCGGGGCACCTTGGCCATGGCTCGCACCAGCGTTTTCAACTCTGCGACGTCGGAGTTTTTTATCAACCTTGTCAACAACACAAGTTTGGATTATCAAAATCAGTCTAGCCCCGGATACGCAGTCTTTGGAGCGGTCATCGAAGGGATGGCGGTGGTCGATGCGATTGCTGCTCAGCCAACTGGCTTTATTTCTGGCTCCAACGATGTCCCCCTCGTTGATAGCACGGTCATATTAGCGATACAGGTTAAGTGACATTTGACACTTGCCCAGCCCAAAATTTACTTTTAGCCACAAAACTCGTGGCAATTCACAACATTTAATTAGCGTTGGCAGTCCAATCAAGTTCTTTTTTGCTTGTGAAGGTCTTGGCAAGTACTGGTCCCCTGTCTAGGCCAAGCGCGGACAAAATCACAATGTCATCATGCACTCGCTTCACGTCACGTGACGATACACAACTTGCGCAAGTAAACGCACCGACATCCTGCCCTTGCCCTGCGCAGCACGCACAATGTCCAGACGCTTCTCTGAAAATTGACCGAAGAACAGAACAGAACAGAACAGAATAGAGTAGATGCCTGTACGTTCAATACTTCACCTTGGGAAATCTCCGATTTAGCTGCAACGCCAACTGCACGGATTGCAGCTTTCCATTCTGGCTGCAAAAATGTTTAGGTTTCTCTGAATCATCATGCTCTCCTTGCTTCTTCGGCTGCAATAAAGTCTTACAAATGGTTCAGTGAGCCGAGACGGCGAATTTAAGACCAGTTGCTTTGAGTACGGCGCTAAGTGCTCGGATGGTGAGATTGCTAAAGTAAGACAGGGTACGGTAAAGCGTATCACGTGACATGGCTGTTTTTTTGCGCAAGAGTGGCCATGCCGCCTCTTGCTTTAAGTGTGTACCTAACCGTGAAAATGTAAATTAGATTCATCATGAATATCAAACCTATTCGCACCGCCAATGACCACAAAGCTGCTTTAGCTGAGATCTCCAAATTGATGGAGACAGATTCAGGCACTGTTACGCCCAAAGGTGACCGCTTGGATGTGCTCGTGACCTTAGTTCAAGCCTATGAGGCACAACACTTCCCAATGGCGCTGCCAGACCCCGTTGAGGCCATTAAGTTCCGCATGGAGCAGCAAGGCCTTAAGCCTAAAGACTTGGAGCCAATGATTGGTAAAAGCAACCGCGTCTACGAGGTGCTAAACCGTAAGCGTTCGCTGACCATTGGGATGATCCGTAAGCTTCACAGCGGTCTTGGAATTCCTGCACACAGAGCTTGATACAGCAAGCTGCACACACTTGATGCCATTTGAAACTCTCTGGCGAGCGTTAAACGGCGTTTTGCTTGTTAGTCCAAGGATAAGATGCCAGTTGAAAAGTAATCACCCGTATTGTGCCAAGCATGACCTTTACTACCCCTTGATTTACCGATTATTTGCCCAAACAATAAATCATGCAATTTATCTTTGACCCCCTCAAAGACGAGCTTAACGTAAGCAAGCATGGGATATCGTTAGATCAGGCCAGTGTAGTTTTTAATCATCCCAAGAAAATTACATTGAGCAGCGTTCGTCAGGGAGAAGACCGGTTGTTGGGCATCGCGCTTGTAGAGATTCACGGCGTGGTGTTGGTTTTGGTTTATATCATCCGTAATGAAGATACGGTAAGACCCATCTCACTGCGCAGAGCGTCAAAAGTAGAAAGGACTATGTATGCCAACTGGATCAAAGTTAACAAATCGTAAGACTCCCCCCAAGGCGAATGGCTGGAAACTTGTGAAAAAACAACTCGAAGCTAACGAGCCTATTGCTTTTGACCCTGAGCTCGATCCATACGATCCGAATGACGATGCTGCGGTTGAGGCTTTTTGGGCGAGTTCAACGATCACTCGTGGCAAAGGTCGCCCGCCTGTGGCAGTTAAGCGTCCAACGCTCAACATGCGTGTTGACGCAGAGGTTTTGCAAGCGTTCAAGGCCACGGGGCCGGGCTGGCAAACACGCATTAACTCCTTGCTGCGTGATGCAGTTAAGAGCGGCCTCGTTAGTTCTTAAGGTGAAATCGAGTTGTTTTCTAAACAATTACCAAAAATTAACCCTATTTGTCTTGAAACAATGCTCTTCTGCAACTAAGATATTGAATAGTTTGTTAATTTGATCAGAGAATATTATTCGATCATTTTTGCCTTAACTTACCCTTTTAATCTTTTACCATCCTTCCATTCCGCCAAGCCCTTTGGAGAAAAGCATGTCCATTCTGTTCAGTAAACGCTCATTTTCGATTGCCCTGACTGGCGCTGCCTTCGCGGCCCTGGTCGCCTGCGGCGGCGGCTCTGACCCCGTTGCCACCACCTTGTCGGTCACGCCAGTTCTTGGCGCTGTCTACGGCGGCACCGTCACCGTGTACAGCAACACCGGCACGCTCTTGGGCACTGCCACCACCAGCGCCACCGACGGCAAGGCCAGCGTGAGCTTGGCCAACTACACCGCGGGCTCTCCTGTTGTGGTGAAGGTCAGCCTTGCCGCAGGAGCCAGCTACTTTAACGAGAAGACTGGCGCCAATGTCACCATCACCGCTGCCAACCCCATCTCTATGCTGTCCGTTGTGCCAGCTGTGGCCTCTGGCCAGGCTGTGGGCGTAACGCCTATCACCAACATGGCGGCCAAGCTTGCGGGCCTGACTTCTGACGCCGTAGGCGCTGGCACGCTGGCTACGACTGTGACGGCTGACGCCATCTACACCGCTGTTGCCAAGACCAACCTGGCCCTTGGCCTGCCCGCTACGACCAACATCTTGGCAGCTCCTACGGCTGCTACTGTGACGGCTCCCAAGCCCACAGAGACGCTTGGCAACATCTTGGCTGTGATGGCCAAGAACACGGCATCTGCAGACCCCGTTGCGCAGGCCAATGCACTGGTTGCGGCCGTTAAAACAGACGGCACCGTGGACTCTACCAAGACGGCTGCCATCGCTGAGGTGAACACCACGCTCAAAGACACCACCAAGGCTACGGGAGTGACAATTGCTATTGCTGCTTCCGTGACAGCGCCAACTGCTGCTCAGGTGACAGCAGCAGCAGCAGCCACCAAGACCGTGGTTGACGCTGCCAAGCCAACTGGCGCAGGCGGTTAATTTTTAAAGGCGCAATCAAAGCTTCTAGGAAGCTTTTAGCCCCCAAAGGTGGGGGACGCTTAAGTTTTAACAGGCCTAGCTTTTAAATGCTGGCCATTGAAATTTTTGGGTTCCCCGAGCCACTTTTTCGCAGGTCACACTAGTGCCTCCACAAGCGCCTTCATTTGAAGATGTATGTTGGCTAGTGGCTAGTGGCTAGTGGCTAGTGGCTAGTGGCTAGTGGCTTTTTTTGCGACCCTGAAGTCATGGCTTTGTTCCCATTGTCTTTTTCAAGCTCCTACTCGAAGCGCTTATCAAGCCGCGCGTGCGTGTATGTGTTTCTGGGCGTGATAGCGCAGGCCCTGTTGGCTCATGAAGTCTTCGCACAGAATGCATCAGCAGTAGAGGCCTCTAGCGCCTCACCCGCAGGCTTTACATCGGCCGTGAACACACCCACCGCCCAGGTGCTCAAAGAGGGCACGCTCTCAATGTCCCTCACAAACAACAACCCAGAGCTTGCCCAGCACATCAAAGGTGTGGGCGGCTTTGGAAGCCTGAATTTTGGGGCGGGGCTGCTGCCAGGCCTTGAGGTCTTTGGGCGACTGGCTTTTGAGGGCGACTTGCAGTGCAACCAGTACGCGGGGTTTTTGCGTCCTGGTGGCTGCCAAAGCAGCATGCGCGACCTGTCTGTCTCAGCCAAGTACCAGCTGCCCCTTAACTTGCCGCTCAACTCTAGGTTGGCTGTAGGCGTAACCGACTACGGAGGCGCTGCAACCAATTTCAGGGGCAACTACGCAGTGGCTACCAGCGAGCAGGGCCCCTTTGATTTCTCGCTAGGCTACGGACGCAAAGTATCTGACAGAGCCCTATTGCAGGGCGTCTTTGCAAGCACGGTGGTTCGCCTAACAGATCGAGCACAGGCTCAGATTGAAAGAAATTTGGGCTCAACCAGGCTTGGCGCCTCTTACCAATTTGTGGTTAGCGATGGCGCAGATATTTTGGTGGGGGCCAGCAGGAGTGTGGGCGAAGCAGGGCGCGACGCGCTAAACGGTAAGTTGCTCAACAGCTCGCAGATCGCCCTGACGCTGCGCCTGCATTTGGACAGGCCTACTCAAGAAGCACTTAAAAAAACCGCCCCTGCCTTGGCAAGGTACGAAGCTGCAAAGATCGAAGCTGTAAATAACGAAACTACAAATAACGAAGTTAAAAAGAACCAATCCACCACGGCTGGAGCGCCATTGCCTACAGCCCCTGCCTTAGCCTCAAGCCAAGTTGCCTCATTCCAGAGCAAGCTTGACAAGCCTGCGCCACTTCATGACTCTGCAGCTCTTACAGAGACCATCGCCCGCGCACTGCAAGCTGATGGCTTCACCCGCGTCAAAGTCAGCGCCTTGAATGGCAAAGACTTGGATGCCCATGTGTTTCATGTCTCGGTAGAGCCAAGCGCCTACAGGCAAAGCAGCATGTTTGCCATGGGCCGCGCCATCAAGGTGTGGCTTCAAGCACTCGAGTCCATCAAAGCCAAAGAGATGGCCGTACCTGCTGGACAACTCAAAGCACCAATCAACGAACTCGTCATTGCCCTTACCTACCTGGGCCGCCCCATTCTGGCCGCCAAGACCAGCGAGCACTGTGCCAAGCTCTTTAGAAGCGGTCACGACGTGTGCTCTCAAGACAGGGCCATAGAGCTCCTAAGAGCTTCCGATCTGCCTTCAAACTTTGCGCCTGATAGTGCGGAAAAAGAAAACCTCGAAGGCTCCCAATTGAGTCGTCAATTTATTTCTCAAATGAATCCCCAATTTGAGCTAGGCCTTGCCCTCAAAACAGCCGTGGGCACCGAGTACGGCCTTGCAGACTACGCCCTGGCTGCAGAGGTCGGGGCCGAGGTCTCGCTAGCAAACCTAAAGCCAGGCCTTGGCGCCCAGGTTCTGTGGCGCGCGCCAGTTTCAAGCTCTGCAGACTTCAGAGCCGGCGGCATCCACTACGCCAACCGTTTTGTGCGCCCCCAGGTAGAGCAGGCCCTCCTAACCTTCTGGATGCCAATAAATCTTGGCGATAAAACGCTTCCTCATGGCGCAAAAAACAGCGCCCAAGGCTTGCAAGCCCTTGGACAAGTTGACGCAGCTCTTGTTCTGTCTGCTGGCAGCGTGATGCACGGCCACACGGGTGCGCAGGCCGAGCTTTACGCCAAATTAGATCGCTGGCAATTGCTCAGCACCTGGGGCCGTTTCACAACCAACGAATTTGAAAAAGCCAGAAGCCCAGCGCTCACGTCTTTAGCCTACAGCGTAGAGCCCGCCAAGTGGAGCCTTGAGTTGGCGGCGGGGCGTTTTTACAATTTAGACAGGGGCTGGCGTTTGGGCTCAACCCACTGGTTTGGCGATACGAGTTTCATGGGGTTTGTTAGGCAGTCTGGCTTTGAGGGTGTGAGCTTTCCTAAGAGGCGCTTTGCGGGCTTTGAGATGAGTTTTCCGCTGGGGCCGCAAAAAGCTTCTAGCCTGGCTGGCGTGTCAGTTCGCGCGCGTGACAGGTGGAAGGTGGGGCTAGAGACCAAGGTGGGCGAGAGTGATAATTACATCACCCGAGGCTACGGCCTGATACCCTCGCCCCGCCACGGCCTGATGGACATTACAGATCAGGGCAGGGCAGGGCTAGAGGCGCTTTGGGCTGCAAGAAGCGCGATGAGGATGGCACTTCAGTAGAAGGGGTGTCTAGGGGTATTTTTTAGGGTGTGCTTGAGGGCATGCTTTGTGTAGATACTGATGGGCAAGTTCCAGGGCTTGAAAGCTCTTGGCCTGAATGATTTCTTCGCAATGCGCGAAGATGGCGGTAGCGTGGGCGAAGGCATAATGCATATGTAGAAAAATATGCAGAAAAAAGTGAAACATCCGTAATTTCAACAACTCAAATTCAACCTAATCACCAGTCTCAAATGATCAGATCAAAACTTGCTTGCCTTTTGCTGTTGTTCATTCAAGCCTTGGCCACCCCTTTCGCTTTTGCGCAAGGCTCGCCAACGAGCATGGAGGCGCCTCTCATATCTGGCAACTTGGGAAAAGCATCAGAAGCCACCAACATCGGCGGCAACTTTGCAGCTGGCCTTGGGGGCGCGGTGCCAGGCGCGCCGGGGCAGCTCAAAGGCTCGATCGGTTCTACTACGCCAGTTCAAACTTCTGTAAATCAGGGCGCGCAAGAGCGGCCTTTGCCTTCCTTGATTGAGACCCGCTTTCAGCAGTTTGTTGAAGACAGCACCGGCAAAAAACTTTCCCTCTACGGCTACAACCTCTTTGACTCAAGCCGCTTTCCATCTCTCACGGACGTGCCAGTGCCTGCCAACTACGTGGTGGGGCCAGGCGACGAGGTGGACTTGAAACTTTGGGGCATGGCAGAACTCTCAGTCAGGCTGCCCGTAGACCGCATGGGCCAGATCGTGATTCCTCGTGTGGGGCCCGTAACTGTGGCGGGCACCAGGGTGGACCAGCTCGAGCCCTTTTTAAAGTCTCAGGTGGCCAAGGTGTTCACCAACTTTGAGCTCTCAGCTGGCATTGGCAAGCTCAGGTCTGTGCAGGTGTTCGTTGTGGGGCAGGCCAGGCGCCCAGGCGCGTACATGGTCTCTAGCCTGTCTACCCTGATCAGCGCCTTGTTTGAAAGCGGCGGGCCCGCTGCGACGGGCTCCCTACGAAACATTCAGCTCACGCGCGGCGGCAAGCTTGTGACTACGCTTGATCTGTACAACTTCATCCACAAGGGTGATTCCTCGAAGGATGCAAGACTTCTTCCAGGCGATGTGATTGTGATTCCGCCAGCAGGCCCCCGAGTGGCGCTCATGGGAGAGACAGACAGTGCGGGGATCTATGAGTTGGTGGCTAGCAAGTCAACAACAAACCCAGCAACTCAAGCAATATCACAATCCTCAGCACAAGCCACAACCCAAAACGAAAGCATCGAGCAACTTCTTGCCTACTCGGGCGGGCAAAGAACACTTGTCTCAACCCACAAGGTGCAGCTCGAGCGTGTCGAAGCCTCTCGCGTGAAGGGCCCAAGGGTCGTAGAGACCGCAGCGCTTGACGCCAAGGGATTGGCCACGCAGCTAAGAGACGGCGACATCCTAACCCTCCTCAAAATCTCGCCCGAGTTTGCCAACGCCGTCACGCTTCGTGGCAATGTGGCGGCCGCAACAAGGCACGTCTTTGTAGAAGGCATGCGCATCTCTGACCTCATCCCAGAGCCCCAAGCCCTGGTGCAGTCAGACTACTTCACGAGAAAAAACAGGCTCGTTCAGTACGAGTCTGGCAAGGACGTGGCATTGAGCACAGCGCTTGCAGGCGCCAAGGCGCCGCGCGATGAAGTCAACTGGGACTATGCAACGCTTGAGCGTACAGACACAGACAAGTTGGTCACCACACTCATTCCTTTTAACTTGGCCAAGGCAGTCAAGGGCCGTGACCCGGCCCACAACTTAAACCTCAAAGCTGGCGACGTGATCACGGTGTTCAGCGTCAGCGAGCTTGCTCCCCCTCTTGAGAAAAGAAGTCGATACGTAAGGGTCACTGGCGAGGTGGGCGTGCCAGGCGTCTATCAGCTCAAGGGCTCAGAAACACTCACCGATATCTTGGCGATGGCCGGGGGCTTGACGCACAACGCGTACCTCTACGGCACAGTGCTCACCAGAGAGTCAGCCAGAGCGCAGCAGCAGGAAAACTTAAGCCGCGCTGTCAGAAGGTTCGAGTCAGACATCGAGACCAAGACCAGCGCCATGCTGCAAAACACCACGGGCGACAAGAGCGTGAACGAGGCCCTGCTCGCTCAGCAATCAAGCCAGAGGCAGCTCCTTAGAAGGCTTGAGTCTCTAAAGTCCTCTGGCCGAGTGTCTCTTGAGATGGATCCTGTTCTGCCCAGACTGCCACTCATACTTTTAGAAGATGCCGACGAAATCTTCATTCCGCAGATGCCAAGCTTTGTGGGTGTGTTTGGCGCCGTCTTAGCGGAAAGCTCCATGATGCACAGGCCTGCTGCCAAGGTACAGAACTACCTTGACAGGGCAGGCCCGACAAGGGAGGCGGACCTGGATGAGGTGATCATCATCAGAGCAGACGGCTCGGCTGAGGCCACGCCCAAGGGAATCGTGCGTAAAAACCTGTGGGGTGCAAGTGTGCTGGACAAGAAGCTCTACCCCGGGGACTCTGTGTTTGTGCCTGAGGTGGTTGACAAGAGAACACCCTACACGGCCTTTATTCAGGGCGCTAAGGACTGGACTCAGTTGATTTACCAGATGGGCTTGGGCGCTGTGGCCTTCAAGACTCTTCGTCAGTGAGGCTTGTATGACTCAAGAGAACATGCCCCAATCTGAAAACAAAGTGAATCCTGATCAAAATGAAGATGAAGAGATCAGTCTGCTAGATCTTCTTCTAGTCGTCGTGGAAAACTTGCGACTATTGGTGCTGGGGCCATTGGCAGTTGGACTGGCAGCTCTTGGTATCAGCTTCATGATTCCACCCACTTACACGGCCAAGACCCAGTTCTTGCCGCCCCAGCAGCAGCAAAGTTCTGCTTCTGCGCTGGTACAGGCGCTTGGGGTCGGAGCTATTGGTGGCTTAGGTGCAGGCTTGAATATGAAAAATCCAGCAGACCAGTACATTGCATTTTTGAAGAGCCAAAGCATTCAAGACGCGATGGTTGACAGGTTTGATCTTTTGAAGCGTTACGACACCAAGTTCAGAGTCGACGCCAGAAAAGCATTATTTGAAAACACAAAGATTAGTGCAGGCAAAGACGGGATCATTGCACTTGAATTGGACGACAAAGATCCTAAAGTTGCAGCTGATATGGCTAACGCCTATGTGGATGAACTTCGCCGCTTGATGAACCGGTTGACATTGACGGAGGCGCAACTGAGAAGATCATTTTTTGAGAAAAAACTCAAAGAAGCCAAGGAAAATTTGTCTGTAGCTGAAGAATCTTTAAGAGGAACTGGTGTTAGCAGTGGGGTACTGAAAGCCAGTCCTGGCGCTGCAGTCGAAATTGTGGCGCGTTTGATGGCTGGTGTTACTGTTCAAGAGATTAAAGTAACTAACATGCGTGGATATCTATCTGATACCTCTCCAGAGTTTGTCCAGGCAATGAAGGAGCTTTCTTCATTAAAAGCGCAGTTAATCAATGCTGAAAAGAGTAACTCAAATTCTGGTGATGGACTCTACATTTCAAGGTATAGAGAGTTTAAGTATCAAGAATCATTGTATGAACTGTTTGCAAAGCAGTTTGAGTTAGCTAGATTAGACGAGTCAAGGGAGGGCTCTACTGTGCAGGTAGTGGATGTTGCGCAAATTCCAGAAAAAAAATCCAAACCAAATAAAGCATATATAGTTCTATCTTCAACTTTTTTTGTCTGCATTATATTAATGCTGTTTGTATTTATTAGACAGTCATTTAATAATGTTAATGATAAGTCAAAAATAGTCAGTAAGTTAGATTTGATCAAAGTTTCTTGGAAACGCTTCTTGGGATTGCCTTGAATTCTATTAAATAGAAAAATTAGGGAAGCTCTGCAAAAGTCATCGGAGTATCTAACATAAATGTCATTTCTTTTTTTTAATAAATCCAATTCACATCTAGAAAGGGAATTGAAAGTGGCATTATTATTTAACACTTTATGTATTATAACTTTCACAGCTTTACTTGTTGGCTGCCCCAAATCTGAGTTGGACATCTCAAATGCAGAAACTTTCTCAAAATTGAAGCCAGGGATTTATGATCAAAAACTGCCAGGCATTGGAGAGATCAGTGGAACTTGCGAGGGTAAAATTGCCCTTACTCCTTATAACTCGACGAGTAAAATAAGTTATCCCTTAGTTTACGATTGCCAAACTCAAAAATTTGAAATTCTAAAAGTGCCCGGGAGACTATATTCCTCTAAAATGGCGGTTGGTGATTTATCATTTACTGAAAATGGATATTATTTACATACTTCAGATACTATTGATTTAAAAAGAGTAGGCCATTATATTATTTTTGACAAAAACGGAAGTTTAATTGCTGATATTAACTACCCTGACCTGGATGCACACGATCTTATCTTAGATAATCAAAGCTTTACTTTTATTAAATATACCCAAGAACGCAATAACTCTAGCTGTTTTAATAATGAAGGTGTCGCTGTTCAATTAGAAATAAGCCAAAAAGAACTTAATGGTAAACCTTTATTTGATTGGTCTAGCAGTAATCAATTCAATACAGAATGGAAAGTCTCTAGAGCTGAAGAGATAAATTTCAAAAAAGAAGAGGAGTGGAAGAAATTTTTGCGCCCAATTAGAAACTGCTACACATCTCTTCTGCTTGGATTAAAAAATTTTCAAACTCCATCTTTTTTTATTTTTGAAAAAAATTGGTCTTTATTTCAATTAGATCAAAATGATTATATTCATGCAAATTCAATACAAAAAATAAACTCAAATGGTGATTTATTAGTATCGGCAAGGCATCTTGATACAATTTTCATTATTAATCGAACCAACGGCAGAGTATCTTGGAGTTTGGGTGGACCTTATTCGAAAATGTCTCAAAATAATCCGATAGGGGATCCATTAAAAGGGTTTTCTCATCAACATTCAGCATATTTTATTGGAGATACGCTATTACTTTTTGATAATAGAAATAATTTCCCTAAAGACGCTTCAAGAATTGTTTCTTACAGTGTTGATCCTTCGAATCCTGATAAAGCACTTTTTAAATATAATTTCTTGGAGCCTAATGGAAAACGGAGGCCAGCTATGGGTTACGTTTCACAACTACAAAATAATACATTTATAGTCGGATGGGGAGCCGTACTGGAAGAAGATAAAAGTTCAGATCAAAGAGCGGTTTCAATTGTTGATATGGCAACAAATAAAGAAGTATTCTTTATTAACTTTTTGCCCAATTGGATTTCTTATAGAGCAAAAAGCTCTATCGAGCTTAAATAAATACCATGAGAAATTTTCTACTTTAAATTTATGACTTTACTTACTTTTACTTCGATTATTTAGACAGAAAAAATAAATTGTGGTACTTCCCAATTCAGTATACAAATATTATTTTCAAAATCTGAATCGGGGAAATGCAAATGCTAAAAGCCAAATACATAGCTGGATTTAATGAAGTGGCGGTTCGCCAAATTATCGACCGGTGCCACTCTGCTATCAATATATCCAAGAGACTTGAATTTGATGTTTAACTTGTTTCCGCATATACAATTAATTTGTTGACTACATCATCTTGCAAACGCCAAAGAATGGAAACATCCGCATTATGGTGTTAGGTAAAGAATTGCGCCAAATCATTTTTATTGAGAACGCCTGCAGTGTCTTCCATCAAGCGATAGAGACTCAACTCGACAGGGTTTACGAAGTATCCAACTTCGAGCGGGAAGTGGTATGCCGGGACACCTACACCATCGCGTTACTCACTGGTGCTAAGGTCTTTCCGTTGGAACACCGAGGATCTACCCCCAACAAGCTCATGCAGGGGAAAGTGACCGGCTGGACATCATTCGTTACCCTAAAGGAAGGTTTGACTAGAACGTTAGCACTTTTTCGACAACACGCTGCGCCTAGTTCTGGGTGGTCATGAGCTTGAGGCTTGCGTTACTAAAGAATACTGGTTGGGGCGTTCTTGGCGAGTTCGCGGCCCGTGGGGCCAAGATCGCGCAGACCGTGCTCATTGCTCGGTTGCTTGGGGCGGAGGATCTGGGTAGTTTTAACTATGCGTTGTCGTTGGCGGGACTGTTCAGCGTGATGTTCGATTTCGGGATCGTCACTGTCGCCGTCAAGGAATTAGCGCGGCGTCCTAACGCTCAGATTTTTCGCCTTTACGGACGGTTCAAGTTGTTCAGTTCTGGCTTTGGTATTCTGCTTGTCGGCGGTGCAGCGACGCTGGCCTCTTTGTCACCAGTTGATGCATGGCTAGTTTTTGGGATGGGCCTCTATCTTGCTCTGAACGACCTGTCCTCATACGTCTTAGTGTCGTACCGCGTCAGGGGAGAGCTCTGGCGAGAAACGGCATGGCGATCTGCGACTGGAGTCTTGCAGTTGGTAGCCTGTGTGGGAGCAATCGTTGCCACAAACCAGCTCGAAGTGATCGTCGCGGCGTTGGTTGCCGCGGCCACGCTCGGCCTGCTACCTCTAGTTAAGGAGTGGAAGTCACAACCGCGGTGCCATGGCAATGAAGCGGGATTCAGTGCCATGGTTTCGACCTTGCGTCAGTGCCTTCCCCAGGCTGGCACGGTGTTCGCCGGCACGGTGTACATGAACTTCGACGTTGTGGTCTTGTCACGTTATGTTTCGATGGAGCAGTTGGGCTGGTACAGCGTGGCAGTCAAGGCCATTTTTTCACTGCTGATCATGCCTCTTCATTATTTTCAGCTCGCCAGCCTGCCTGTATTTGCAGCCAATCTGGAAGTGAGCATCGCTTCAGCGAGCGGCCGTTGGCTTCGCAGTTTCTTGATGAGCAGCACCGTCGGCGCCGCACTGTGCATCCTGACGGCGATTCTCGCCGAGCCCCTTCTGCTGGTCCTGTTCGGAAAGGCTTTTCTTCCGGCCTCCCCGATCCTGGTGATGTTCTGTGCTGTGGGTTTCATTTTTTACCTTTACGCGCCTCTGTCACAATGGTTGTTGCTGCAGGGCCATCAGCGGAAAACGTTCTACATCCTGATCGTGGCCATGGTCACCAACCTGAGCCTGGTGTCGCTGTGCGTACCCGCTTGGGGTATATGGGGTGCGGTGGCGGCCGCTTTTGTCACTCACCTTTCGATCGCGGCGATGCACGCGATCTTGGTGTTTCGCAGCTCAGACTTCGCCGTCCACCGTTCCGAGCTCCGCGCTTTGGCTCGCCTGGTAGGCGGGGTGACTAGTGCCTTCTTGCTACTTTACTTTCAGACAGGTGGCCCTTGGCTGTCCAAGCTACTAGCTGTCGTGGCGGTCGGTGTTATGGCGCATCAAGAATTTAAGTCGCTTTGGTTCTGCCTGCGCGCTGTCAATCTCAAAAGCAACCCTAAAGATCCTAAAATATGATCACACTAGCCCACCAATCTCGACCGCTAAATGAACTGATGCGTCGTGTAGTCCGATTAATCACTTAGCACGGTCGCCAGCTGATTAGCAACGCCAAGAATCACCGGGTGCACCAATCTTCGATTGTGCTCGTATTTGGTAACTTCTTAACGGAAAGCCGCAATCAACTCGGAATCATGCTGGACCTCAACCTCAACCTCGAAACGGTGGTGAGTTGCGTGAAAGCTATCCGCATCGAGGGCGCGTTTGTCAAGCCTGCATCAACCATATTCGCATGAGAACCATTCTTTTCAATTGCCCGTACCTCAGCGACCTCGGCTGCTTCGCACTGCTAGCCTATTTTCCGTTTTAAGATACCTATGACAGCTAAAAACCCCAAAGTTGCACTAATCACTGGAATCACCGGCCAGGACGGTGCTTATCTTGCTGAATTTTTACTAAACAAGGGCTACGAGGTTCACGGCATTAAGAGGCGCACCTCGCTTTTCAATACAAACCGCATTGATCATCTGTATCAAGATCCACATGATAACAAACCCAGACTAGTCCTACACCATGGCGACATGACCGATTCCAGCGGTTTGTTGCGAGTAGTTCAAAAGGTGGCGCCGGATGAAATTTATAACCTGGCAGCTCAAAGTCATGTGGCCGTGAGTTTTGAAGAGCCCGAATACACCGCCAATTCTGACGCCCTGGGCCCGTTGCGTTTGCTGGAGGCCATTCATATTTTGGGGATGGAAAAGACCACGCGCTTTTATCAAGCCTCGACTTCCGAATTATTTGGTTTGGTTCAGGAAACGCCTCAACGGGAAACCACGCCGTTTTATCCGCGCTCACCCTATGCGGTTGCCAAGCTGTACGCTTACTGGATCACGGTAAATTACCGTGAATCTTATGGCATGTATGCCTGCAATGGACTCTTGTTCAACCACGAATCCCCCATTCGCGGTGAAACCTTTGTCACCCGCAAGATCACGCGGGCTCTTGCGCGCATCAAGCTTGGCTCACAGCAGTGTTTATACCTTGGAAACCTCAATGCCAAGCGCGACTGGGGCCACGCACGTGATTACGTTGCCATGCAGTGGCTGATGCTTCAGCAGGAAAAACCTGAAGACTATGTGATCGCCACCGGCCAGCAATACAGCGTGCGCGATTTCTTGGATGCTGCGGCGCGAGAACTGGGAATCGCATTGCGTTGGGAGGGAGAAGGATTGGACGAAAAAGGCTACGATGTTAAAGGTAAATGCATCGTAGCCGTAGATCCACGATATTTCCGACCTACCGAGGTTGAAAGCTTGCTCGGTGATGCCAGCAAGGCTCGCGAGAAGTTGGGGTGGACTCCTGCCATCTCCTTTCAGCAACTGGTGGTGGAGATGGTGCGCAACGACCTGGAATCTGCCGAGCGAGACGAGCTGGTCAAGCGCCATGGTTATTTAACATACAACCGACACGAGTGATGTAATGCAGGCACAGGATGTCATTTACGTAGCGGGGCACCGAGGGTTGGTGGGGTCCGCGCTGGTCCGCAGGTTACGGCTCGGCGGGTACACTAACTTGGTACTGCGTTCACACTCGGAACTGGACCTGACAAATCAGCAGGCCGTAAACCAGTTCTTTAATCAAGAAAAGCCCCGCCATGTATTTCTCGCTGCTGCAAAAGTAGGAGGCATTCACGCCAACAACATCTATCCGGCCGACTTTCTTGTTAAGAATCTCGCACTTCAAACGCATGTTATAGAGGCTGCATACCACTCTGGCGTCGAGAAGCTCCTGTTTTTGGGCTCCTCTTGTATTTACCCAAGGGACTGCCGTCAGCCGATGCGTGAGGAAGACTTGCTGTCAGGCTCGCTTGAGCCCACCAATGAAGCCTATGCCATTGCAAAAATTGCCGGCATCAAGTTATGCAGCGCCTATAACCGCCAGTACGGTACCAACTATATGTCGGTCATGCCGACCAACCTGTATGGCCCTGGCGATAATTACGATCTAGAAAATTCACATGTGGTACCGGCAGTTATTCGAAAGATGCACGAAGCCAAGCAACGCGATAGCGCGCAAGTGTTGATTTGGGGAACAGGTGAGCCTCGTAGGGAGTTCTTGTTCAGCGACGACTTGGCTGATGCCTGCGTCTACCTAATGACACATCATAACGCACGACACATTGGTGAGTTTGTCAACGTTGGCATTGGTCAGGATCTCACCATACGCGAACTCGCAGTGCTGGTCGCGGAGATAATTGGATACAGAGGCAAGCTGATTTTTGACACCTCCCGGCCCGATGGCACGCCGCGCAAACTGCTTGACCTGAGCCGCCTCCAAGCTTTGGGCTGGGCCGCACGTACCCCGTTGCGCGAAGGGCTTGCATTGGTTTATCGAGACTTCCTTAGATATCACCATCTCCGAAAATAAGTTGTTGCCCAAGTAGGAATATAGAAATGTCAGTCGCTGTACCCCAAATTCTGCTTCGTTCAGAAACTCGCCTCTCGGAGTGGACAAAAGTCGTATCGCGAAAGTTGGTAATGCCTGGCAGAACTGAAGCTGAGGATTATCATTCACTGCTTCAAGCTGACTACGTAAGCGTGCTGGCTATAACCGAAGATGGCCGAATACCGCTGGTCCGACAATTTCGGCCTGCGCTAGAAAAATTCACGCTTGAGTTGCCTGGAGGACTGCTTGACGGAAACGAATCTCCACAACAAGCGGCATTGCGTGAGCTAAATGAAGAAACAGGTTTGCAATCTCTTTCTGACCTGCACCCACTGGGTTGCTTGATGCCGGACACCGGCAGACTTGAAAATCGGTTGTGGGGATTTGTTGCTCGAGTGGGTACAACGGAGATAGCTACGTGGCACCCAGAACCAGGTATGGAGCGACTGCTAGTGCGTCCGCAACAGTTACACGAATGGATTTTGAGAGGGAAGTTTGATCACGCATTACATATTGCGATAATTGGACTTGCAGTAATGCATAACCGCTTTGAATGGAATGATTAAAACTATGGAAAATTTCAAGGATAGACGGGTTTGCGTAATTGGTCTGGGCTATGTCGGGTTGACGCTAGCTGTCGCTATGGCTGATGTTGGATTCGAAGTGCTTGGGGTCGAGATTCGTGATGAAGTCCTAGACTCGTTAAACATTGGCCACGCGCTCTTTCATGAACCAGGGCTTGACGAAAGACTGCAACGTGTTATGCGCACGGGACATTTTAAATGTGAAAAAAAGATTCCTGAAGTTTGGGGCGGAAATGTTTACATTATCACGGTCGGGACCCCGCTGAGTGCCGACGGCCACTCGCGAATGGACATGGTGGAGAACGTAGGGCGCGAGGTTGGGCAACATCTTAAAAACGATGATCTTGTCATTATGCGGTCTACCGTAAAACTGGGCACTACACGCAAAATCATCACTCCAATATTGAGTTTAACAGGCAAGCATTTCGAATTGGCTTTTTGTCCAGAGCGAACATTGGAAGGTCGTGCTTTGGTTGAGCTTCGGCAACTACCGCAGATCGTCGGTGGAATGACTAATTCCGCAGCAGTTCGCGCGTCACAACTCTTCCAGTTTATTACACCAACTGTGGTCAGAGTAAGCGATGTGGAAACCGCTGAGATGATCAAGCTGATCGACAATGCGCAACGGGACGTGGCATTTGCATACGCCAACGAAGTTGCTCGCGCCTGCGACGCAATCGGCGTTAGCGCTGCGGAAGTTATACAGGCAGGAAAACTTGGGTATCCGCGCACCAATCTGCCAATGCCAGGGCCTGTCGGCGGGCCGTGCCTAGAAAAAGACTCCCACATACTTGCAGAAGGCTTGCGCGAGTTGGGCATAGAGCCTGAAATAACAATGGCGGCGCGGCGCATTAATGAACAACAGCCGGCTGAAGTGGTAAGGCATCTCAAGCAAGTTACCTCAAAAATGCCGGGGTTCCCAGCGCGGCCATCAATCACTCTCATGGGCATTGCGTTCAAAGGACAACCTGCCACCGCCGATCTTCGCGGAACAATGGCCAAACCAATCTTTGAGCAAATGCGTTTGGCGTTTCCAGAGGCTATCTTTCGCGGCTTTGATGCAGTGGTAGCCAAAAAGGAAATCCGTACATTCGGCATTGATCCTGTTGATACTTTGAAAGAAGCATTCACCGGGGCCAGTCTGGTGCTCATCATGAACAACCATCCTGTATTTTCGGCTATGCCAATGGAACACCTTACCTCCCACATGACTAGGCCATCATTAGTCTACGATTTTTGGAATTGTTTTAAATCAGACGAACTACATCTGCCAGATGGCACGGCCTATATGGCATTGGGTAGTCACGGGAAAACAAAATTGTTAGTGGAGCCCATGTGATTAAAAAGAAATACCTTGTCACTGGAGGCACCGGGTTCATAGGTTCCGCACTGGTAAGGAGGTTAGTCAAAGATGGGCACATTGTTCGAGTGCTGGACAATAATTCGCGTGGCGCGTTAATGCGACTGGGCGATGTCCTAGATGACCTGGAATTTGTTGAAGCCGACATCCGCGATACAGCAGCGGTGACGGCAGCAGCAAGGGGAATTGAAACCATGGTCCATTTGGCATATGTAAATGGCACCGAGTTTTTTTACAGCAAACCTGAGCTAGTTCTGGACATCGCGGTGCGTGGTATGCTGAGCGTTATTGACGCTTGCCGTGCGAATGGCATTAGGGATCTTGTGATGGCTTCCAGCTCCGAAGTCTATCAAACCCCACCATCCATACCAACTGCGGAAGACGCTCCACTAATTGTTCCGGATGTAATGAACCCGCGCTACTCTTATGGTGGCGGAAAATTGGCCTGCGAACTTATGGCCATCAATTACGGCCGTACAGGGTTCGACCGTGTTGCGGTTTTCCGCCCACACAACGTGTATGGGCCTGACATGGGACGGGAGCATGTGCTACCACAGTTTGCGACACGGGCAGTCAAGGCCATCGCGCAGACGCCGTCGGGACTAGTGGACTTTCCGATCCAGGGTGACGGTAACCAGACGCGCGCGTTCATACACATTGAGGACTTTACCTCGGGCTTGGTCTGCCTGCTAGACCGGGGTGAGCATCTGAATGTTTATCACATAGGAAATCCCGAGGAAATTACAGTTCGGCAGGTCGTAGAGCAAGTGTTCAACGTGCTAGACCGGGAAGCTCAAATCATTGAGGGCCCGCTGACCGAAGGCAGTACCCAACGACGCTGCCCTGACATTCGAAAATTGCAAGGTCTGGGTTTTGAACCGCGCATATCTTTTACGGATGGGCTACCTGACCTTGTGAAATGGTATGCCCAGCACCCCGATAATTGCTAACCATTTTGTGAAAAAACAGGAATAGACATGGCTCAAACCACATCCCGCCCCATCCACAATTGCCAAGTGTGTAATGGAACCCAACTGGAGTCTATTCTTTTTGTAGGCTTCCTTCCGCCCGTCAACACGATGCCCAAGGTGGGTAGCGTACCCGTTGAAGAGCCTTCCTATCCGCTAGAGATGCTGCGCTGTGGTGACTGTGGGTTGGTACAAATCGGACTGGAAGTTGCTCCCGAGGTTCTGTTCCCTGTGAGTTATCCCTATCTAAGCGGCACTACGCGCATCCTCCGCAGCAACTTTGCCGACCTGTGCAGCGAGTCTGGCGAAATGCTGGGCCTTTCAAAAGACAAGCTGGTCATCGACATTGGCTCCAACGATGGAACACTCCTTTCCAATTTTCATAAGGCTGGCTACCCCGTTTTAGGTATTGAACCTTCACAGGCAGCGGACGTAGCCGTCAGCAACGGGATAAATACACTTAAGACTTACTTCAACCGCGAGGTGGCTGCCAACGTAGCAACTGAGCATGGCAGAGCGCAAATCATAACTGCAGCTAATGTATTTGCTCACATCGGAGACATTCACTCAGTGGTGGACGGCATTGTCAGGCTTCTTGCGCCTCGAGGTGTGTTTGTGTCGGAGTCGCATTACCTGCTTGACCTGATAGAAACCGTGCAGTACGACACGATCTACCATGAGCATTTGCGCTACTACGCCTTGGGAAGCATACGGCATCTACTCGCAGCACATGGGCTGGAGGTCTTCCACGTTAAGCGTATCCCAACCCATGGTGGCTCCATCCGAGTTTACTCGGCCAGCAAGGGCGAACGCGAGATTCAGCCGTCAGTAGCTGAGGTCCTGGCAGAGGAGTCACGCCGTGGAATCACGGACGGCAGTGGGCTAAAAGACTTTCGGGAGCGCGTGATCCGATCCAAAGCCGGCTTGTATGAGCTACTTGCACCTCTCAAACGTCAAGGATCGCGCATCTATGGCATTGGTGCGCCCTCGCGAGCCAGCACTCTGATTAATTATGTTGGAATTGACGATGGTATTCTCGACGCAGTGATGGAAGTGGCCACTTCACACAAGATCAATAAATATATTCCCGGCACTCGTATACCTGTGCTGGATGAAGCCAAGCTGTTCGCTGACCAACCTGAGTACGCATTGCTTTTATCGTGGCATATTGGTGAAGAACTAGCAGCCAATCTTCGCAAAGGTGGTTACCACGGAAAATTCATAATGCCATTGCCCGAGCCACGAATTCTGGACATATGACCCAAACAAGCTTACGTACTATGCGCATAGGGGTGGCTGGGCTTGGATTTGGTGCGGCTGTTCACGTTCCAGCGTTACAGGCACTGTCCAACGTAGAAGTGGTGGGCGTGGCCGGCCGCAATGCTGAACGAACGCAGGTAGCTGCAAAAAAACTTGGGGTTGCACATGCGACGGCTTCTGTGCACGAATTACTAGACTTGGGTCTGGATGCCATTACCCTTGCCTTGCCACCCGACCAGGTAGCAGCTGCAGCACATGCTGCTCTTTCGCGCGGTGTGGCAGTGCTTTGTGAGAAACCGCTGGGTCTTTACAAAGAAGAAGCCTTAGAACTTGCCCAGTTGGCGCATGGCCATGTGACTGCAATGGATTTTATTTTTTCAGAATTAGATACTTTCATTCGATTGAAGGAAATAGTCGATTCTGGCTCTCTGGGTGTAGTACGTCATGCGCATGTGCTGTGGCTCACAGAATCATGGGCTCACCGAAGCCGCAACTGGTCCTGGAAGACCGATGCAACACAAGGCGGCGGTGCCGGAACATTGTTTGGAATGCACTTATATTTTCTTGCTGAATGGCTTTTTGGTCCAGCTAGTTCTGTAATAGCCCACGCGAGCAGATCGAACTGCGCGGACTTTGCTCCAATAGGCGCCCACCCTGCTGAAGATTTGATTCATTGTGCCACGCAACATGAAAGTGGTACCAGTTGGGCTGCTACTTTTGGCAATGCGAACCCTGGTCTTTCGGTGCATCGCTGGACGGTAGTATTTGATCTTGGCCATGTGGTTTTGGAGAACATTGGCAGAGACTACACGGATGGTTTCGTTCTGAACGTACATCCGATCTGCAAAGCGCCATCCCAACACTTTGAATCCAAAATCAAAGGTGACGGCCGTCTGATACCTTTTGGACGCTTGGCGAAACGCTTTATAAATGGGGTGCGATTCGTAACCCCGGTATTCCCGGACTTTGCAGCGGGCGCTAGGGTACAACAGTTCGACGCAGCAGTACGTGCAAGCGCCGCATCTGGAGGGACTCAGCGCTCTATTGCTATTTTTAATTTAGCTCTCCCAAATAAGGATAGTAATGACTAACCTGAATCACCGGCCTCGCCCCTTCTATGAATTCGTTCGCCGCGCCATCCGCGCCGTTTCGATCATCGACAAGCCTTTAATGAAACTTGTACGGGGCCATCGAGTACGCCGCGCTGCTGCGATGCTGGAAGCCGGTAACTTCTTCCCAGAAGAACGGGCTGAAGTTTTGGGCGATTACGCCTATTCGACGATCCATACCCATCGAGGCATCATGCAGGTGGTGAACCTAGAATCCGTGCTAAGATACATAGAGACTAACAACATCGAAGGCGCCTTCGTCGAGACTGGCACCTACACCGGGGGCGCCAGTGCCTATGCCCTTCTGGCGCTTCTGCGCCTGCGCAAGCACAAGACACCGAGGGGGTATTGGGGCTTCGATTCATTCGAAGGCATGCCTTCCCCTTCACGCAACGATGGCGACCACGGCAGTATTTGGGTCACTGGCAAGAACATGTTGGAGATTGACTCGGCCGAACTCGGCAGCTTGGTGGGCCACGACGTCAACAAGGCCGACCACGCGCAGTGCCTTCGCTACCTTCAGGAAACCGGATACCCACAGACTCAAATCCACCTCGTCAAGGGCTGGTTTCAAGACACCTTGGCACCAGAAAAGAAAAAGATTGGCCCCATTGCCGTTCTGCGATTGGATGGCGACTTCTACGAATCGACCAAAGTTGTTTTCGACGAGCTCTACGACCAAGTGGTGGAGCAAGGCGTGATCATCATCGACGACTATGGCAGTTTCCAAGGGTGCCGGCGCGCCACCGAAGAATTATTTGCCGCGCGCAACATCAAGGCACACCTGGTTTACGTCGAAAACGATATCCACTACTTTGTCAAGCCTGCTACAACCATATTAGCATGAGAACCGTTCTTTTTAATTGCTCGTACCTCAGCGCCCCCGGCGCCATGCGGTGGATAGTCGCGAGCTGGAGCGAAGGCTTCAAACGGCGAGGCTATGCTTTTCACACCTGCGACAATTCAAGCCTGCTCGCATCGATGTGCCACGAATTGATGCCCGACATTCTCTTTTGCGACATCGTCTCGACGCCCATCGAAGACGAGGCCTGCCGCAACCTGCTTGCTGGAATGCGCCAACGCGGAGTCAAGGTCTGTTTGAACGTCTACTGGCCCATCAACGACCAGCCGTCCGCGCGCATCGCCGCGCTGAAGCGTTACGACGTCGCCGACCTCTACTGTGGTGAGCGCGAACCCGACTCTATGACCCGCTTTTCCATCGAGACCGGCAAACCGTACTTCACGATGCCTCAGGCCTCCAACCCGAAGTTTCATTTTCCGATGTCCCCCGATCCCCGCTTCGCCTACGACATCGCTTTCGTCGGCGGCAAGCTACCTCACAAGCGCTGGTTCAACGAGAAGGTACTGGCGCCGCTAATTAAGCGCTACCGCGTGGGGCTGTTCGGTCCGTACTGGACGATCAAGGACAATATTTTGCGTACTCTGAGTAAAGGTGCGAGAGTGATGCACTTGCGTCCGTTAGCCGAACTCTCCGACCGCTCACGCTTCACGATCTCTGACGAAGACGAGGTACGCCTTTATTCATCGAGTAAGATTTCTCTCAATTTTCACGAACGTGAGCCTGATAACACGCAGCCGCACCACCTCGTGAACCAGCGCACCTTCAAGATCGCCGCCTGCGGCGGCTTTCAGATCGTCGACCCTGTGGTGGCCCTACCCAAGTATTTTTCCAGCGACCAGATCGTCACAGCTGGCTTCGACCCCAAGGAGTGGCTGACCAAGGTTGAGCACTACTTGCACCACGAGTCAGAACGCAAGGCCATCCAGGGGCGCGGCACTGATCGAGCGCTGCGCGAACACATGGCACAGCACCGCGTCGACCTTCTTGAGCGTTTGCTCGGTCTGGCTCCCCAGTAACACTGGATGCATAAGAAACTGCTCTAATGCTGAATCACGCACCCCTAGCTGAAGCCCCCTCGTCATCGAACACGGCGGCGGTGGTTGTGCTGTTTCAACCGGAAGGAGAGCTCGTCACCCGACTACAGCGGGTGCTGACTCAGGTTTCTATCATGGTGGTAATTTCCAACGATGGCGAAGGCCCCGCCCGACTGGCTGGATTAGATGTTACCCGTCTCACCTATGTGCAGGCTGCTGGAAATATTGGCTTGGCTGCCGCACTTAACCAGGGCCTCACCAAGGCTGCCCAGCATGGCTTTGCCTGGTGCATGCTGCTCGACCAAGACACCGTGGTCGACGAAGATCTAGTCAGTGGCTTGGCTGAAGCGCATACTGACTGTCCCAGCCGCTCCAAGGTCGGCATTCTAGTGCCCAATTACCGTAGCCCCGGCGCCTCCGCTCGACTCGCCTACCCTAGCGATGGGATCTGGCAGTCGGTGGAGACAGCAGTTACCTCAGGTAGCTTGGTTGCCCTGGAAACGGTGCGGCGCGTGGGCGGCATGCGCGAAGCCTTCTTCATTGAAGGCATCGACCTCGAGTTCTCGCTGCGTGTGCGCTCAGCTGGCCTGCAGCTCGTGGCAAGCGGTCGCCCGCTCATGACACACGGCGCCGGATCCGCTGAAGAGCGAAGTCTTTTCGGCCGCACCGTGTTGGTGGGCCACCACCCCCCGTGGCGCTGCTTTCTGCAGTTTCGCAACCTGGCTTGGACGCTGCGGCGCTACGGCAGAAAAGAACCCTATTGGGCTCGCGTAACACTCGTTTCCATACTCAAGCGATTTTGCATAACTTTTCTTTTTGAACGGCAGAGGCCACGCAAGGCATGGGCTATGTTGAGCGGTTTTATCATTGGCTTGGCACAAGCCTCTACAGCTGAGAAGAGGCCGGATGTTCTGCCTGGCTTCAAATAGAGACCGCCCATGTCACTCATTGACCGATTTCTCGTTACGGCAGCATAGTAAACACCGCCTGAGTGCTAGTCGGTCTGGACCGCCGCACGGTGGGGTCTCACATCATAATTTTCAGACCTCTTAAACTTTCTTAAGTTAACCATGCTCAAAATAATTGTAAAGAACTCCCCGCCCCTGCTACGTTACCGCATGCAATCATTGAAAAACCTACTTTCCTGGCATAAGCGGAACTTCGACGCACCCTCGCCCTCGCTGATCAAGCAGCGCGTCTTGCTGAGAAACGCCATTCCTTCGGGTACGTGGATCGAAACCGGCACCTACCTAGGCGACACAACTCAATTCCTAGCCAAGCGCTTCGGCAAGGTTATCAGCATTGAACCCGATTCCAGCCTGTTTGCCCAAGCCAAGAAGCGCTTCTCGCGCACGCCGAACGTGGAAATCATCAACGGCTCCTCAGAAAAGGTGTTCCCAGACCTGCTACCAAAGCTGAGCGGCGACATCAACTTCTGGCTCGACGGCCACTATTCCGGTGGAACGATCTGGCCAACCCACAAAGGCGAAAGCGATACGCCCATTTCCTTCGAGTTGGCTCAGATCGAAGAAAATCTGAGCAACTTCAAAAAGGTAACTGTGCTAGTGGATGACATACGGTGTTTTCAGTTCGGCAGTCTCGCTTCAGGTTACCCCAGCCTCGATCATCTGGTAGATTGGGCTCGACGCACAGGCCTGCACTGGCACATTGAACACGACATCTTTGTTGCCCGCAGCGTTTGAAGCAGGACCGTCCAATCGGACAGCTCGCTATCGTGTATTCTGATGAGGATCGATATTGAAAGCTATTGGATTGCGGTACTAAAGGGCTTCGTAGCAGCCTTGCCAAGCGAATCATGCAATTGATGCAAATCGATTTTTTGATGGCAAAAAAACTTACCAACACCTACCCACAATAGTTCAAAACTGAGCCTTAAGTTTTTGATAACGCACACACGCAAAAAAATATAAATGCAACTGCTTGTTTTAACCATGATATTTGCACTTCTGGCTCTGGCATTTGCCAGTCGCTTCCTTCTTTCTACTCGAGCATGGGTTAACCCACTGACTGTTTTTAACTTATCGCAGGGGCTATTGCTTTCAGCATATGTACTTGGTATTGAATTAGAAGTTTTTAACCTAACAATTAATCTGCAACAGTTTGCTTTGCTTGCTTTAGGATACCTTTCCTTCAACGTTGGAGCAATAGCTGCAGTCAGAGTTTTTAAAGTAAAAAAACAACCCTGGCAGCCAAATATTTCTCAAAGCCAAAATCTAATGATTCGATTGTCTTGGTGGGTTCTTGCAGCGTTCGTGTTCAGCGTTGCCTACAAGTTCTTGATCATCTTCGCAACTTATGGCAGCGTTTTAGAAAATATCATCACAATTAGACACGATTATGTACAGGGATATCTAAATTATGGATGGTCTAATTCGATTGCTTTCTTATCGGCTCATGTTCTAATGCTCACGCTCGGGATTATTGAGGGATCTCGCTGGCCAGCCTATCAGTTAAGAGGGCCGCTCCTAGCCATAACATTTATAACGGTCATTTCTAACGACATCACGATTGGTGGAGCTAATTGGACTTTTGCGAACATGTGCCTGTTTGCACTGACTTGGGCCGTTGCGAGAGAGCGTATGCATGGGCTGAAGGTCAATAAAGTGATAGGTAGCAAAGCTGCAATAGGGCTTTTGGTAGCATTTTCTCTAGTAACAGCCTTGATTTACGTGCGTAGTGAAGGAACCTTAGGAACTAATCAGTCGATAGGCAACGTGGTCTTATTTTACGCCGGTGGAAATATTGCAACATTTGGAGGATATGTAGAATCACAATATGCTTCGATTCCTTCGGGTATTAGAACTTTCGGCGGTCTGTATTCAATTGCTAGTTATGTGGATTTGCTGAAACTTCCCCCGGCTGCCAATCCGGAGGACTATATTTTCGACATCGGTGCAAGCTCGAACTCAAACACTTCGATTTCATTTGCAAACTACTATGTCGATTTCGGTGCGCTCGGCTTAATTGTGCTTTCAGGTACATTAGGGTTTTTAACATCTTTTGCTCTAACGAGATCAGATGCACGTCTAAGCATCATCAGGATGCAATTTCTCGCGCTGATGCTCTACGTCTGCTTTATGTCTATTCGAGGCACACCTACAGAGGGTAAGTATTTTTGGGTGCTGCTGCTACTGTTGCCTATTCTTCAGGCTCTGACTAGTCGCAAGGATAACTCTCGCCGCTCTATTAGCAGACGGGATCCAGGAGGCGCACCACCTGAACTTGATCATGGATAATCCGGCCATCTCTATCGTTGTGCTAACGTTAAACTCTTCGAAATACATTGAGCGCTGCCTAAATTCTCTCAAAATGCAAACGCTGCAAGACTTTGAAGCGCTTGTAGTTGACGCTGGCTCAACTGACGATACTCAAGCAATCGTGCAAAGTTTCGACCAGCGCTTTCGTTGGCTGGTTCTACCAAAATCCGACATGGGTTCGGCACGCAACCATGGAATGCGCATGAGCCATGGCGCGTTCATCTGCTTTCTCGACTCCGACGACTTCTACCTTCCAAACAAGATCGAACTCCAGTTGAAAGAATTGCGTGCGCGCCCCGAAGTCGACGTTGTGTACTGCGCTGCCTGGCACTTTCGAACCGACGTGCCATACCGGGTGGGACTAAAGAAGTTGTCGGCCCAACCCAAAACTTTGAAGGACTACATGGAAGGTCGTAACCATAACCTGAGCACGATGTTCTTGCGCCGTAGCGTTTGGGACGCAGGGTTCTGTTTCGGTGAAGGCGACCGAGGCCGCTACGGTGAAGAGTGGCGGCTACAACTTTCTATGGCGCAGTGCGGTGTGCCTATGGTCTTCATAGCTGAGCCATTGACGGTGGTTGAGATTCGATCCGACAGCCATACCTCGTGGTCGCGGCAGTGGATGATGAAAAACCAGGCTATCAACGAGATCAAACACGTGGCCAGCCTTCTGACGCCGGCTCAGCATGCCACCATTGATGTGCAGAACATTCTAGATGCGCTTAGGTGCAAGCTCGTGGTGGCCCTTCAACTCGACGGGCGCAAGTGCGAGGCACGCCAGGTAGCTGCCTCGATCAGTAACGCCCTCCAGGCCCGCAAGGCCAGATTGCTGGTGGCTTTTTGTGGCTTATTGCCCAAGGCCTTGCTGTGCAGCCTGATACGTTGGGGCTGGCTGGCGCAACAGAACCGGTCGTTCGATTGGCATACAATGACCCCCGAGCTGCAAGCCGTTTTCACGGCAGTTACATCAGTTGGTTCCTCGGATTTCTGTTTTATGAAAGAAGCTATTTCCATTCCCCCCGAGAATACGGTTAGTACCCTAGTCGCTAGCTTCCCCACGGTGTCTATCGTACTTCCCGTGCGCAACGAAGCTGCCCATATTGAGCATATTCTGAACCAAGTCTTTGGACAGGACTACCCCGCAGAGCTTATTGAGTTGATCATTGCCGACGGGGAAAGCGACGACGGCACGCCAGACATCGCCGCCGCGTTTCGCCGCGACGGCCGCAGCCCCGTTGTCTTACGGCTGACGGAGCGTGGCCGATCACAGGGCCTGAACCGTGGTATCCTGACCGCTAAGAACCAGATTATCTTGCGGTTGGATGCGCGCACGTCGATCCCCAGGGACTATGTGTCGTCATGCGTCGCAACCCTGCTTAGGACTGGCGCCGACAACGTCGGCGGGCTCCAGCGGCCCATCGGCACCACTTGGCGACAACATGCCTTTGCAGTAGCGTTGTCTAATCCGTTTGGGGTCGGATATGCTCAGTTCCGCTTGGGCAAGAAAAGCGACTATGTGGAGTCGGTCTACCTCGGCTGCTTTCGGCGTGAAGTATTCGACCGTATCGGCTACTTCGACGAGGTGTCGCCGATCATCAGCGAAGATGCCGACATTAACCTGCGTATCCGGCAAGCAGGCGGTAAAGTTTACCTCAATACCCAGATCGTGGCGCATTACAAGCCACGCGAGCGTTTTATCGACCTCTTTCGCCTGTTTTACCGCTACGGCGGGGCCAAGGCAGGTATCTTGCTGAAGCATAAGCGCTTAACCTCGTGGCGCCAGATCGTACCACCACTGCTGCTGCTGGTCCTCGTGGTACTCGGCGTGGTCAGCCTGCTGGTACCTTGGGTACGCCAGCCCCTGCTCGGTCTGGCTGGTGCCTACCTGCTTGCCAACGTATTTGTCTCCGTTCGTGCTGCCTTCCAGCAGCTCAAGGCGTACCTGGTGCCCCTGCTGTTCGGTACCTTCATATTGATGCATTTTGGCTATGCCTTGGGCTACTGGAAGCGAATATTGGTGCCCGAAACTCCAGGCAATTACTGGAAAAATTGAATGAATCCTGTCGACACCAAGGTGGCGCTGGTAATTCCATCGTGTGATGCCTACGCGGATGTGTGGCCCCCCTTGCTGCAGGGCCTGCAGCGTTTCTGGCCGGACAATGCGTTCGCGAAGTACTTAGTGACAAACCAGCTGCGGCCCGCAGTTGCTAGCCTTAGAGTGATCGCGGTTGGGGATGATGTGTCGTGGTCGGATAACCTGCTGTTCGCACTGGACCGTGTCGCCGAGCCCTATGTCCTACTGAACATTGACGACCTCATCCTGAGCGCCGCTGTAGACCATGCGGCGGTGATGGCGGTGGTGTCGCGGTTGGTCGAATCCGGTGGCAACTACCTGCGCCTGAACCCCACGCCGCCGGGCAATGCGGGGCCTGGCGAGGTGGGACTAGTACCCCCCGGCGACATTTACAGGTCGTCGACCGTGTTCTCGCTCTGGCGCAAGGAAGTGCTCCAATCCGTGCTTCGGCCGGGGGAAAGCGCCTGGCACTTCGAGATCAACGGGTCGGCCCGCACAGATGTTTTTGACAATTGGTTCGCCAGTAAGCGTTTTCTGCTGAGTTACGTGAATCTGGTGATCAAGGGCAAGGTGGATCCGCGGGCACTCGCGGCCTTGGCGCGTAGCGGTATTTCGTACGAGTCGTCTCGATCCATGCTGAGCGGCCCCGCACTTGCGCAACTGTGGTTGCAAGAGAAACGTTCGCGAGCGCTAGAGTTGCTGCCTCGCCGCCTAAGGCGTTCGATTCGCAGCATCTTTCGGCCCGCATGACGACCTTCTCCATTTCTTTTTGTTTATTGCAATGATTTATCGAGAACTTATATGAATAAATTAATTGTGACCGGTTGCGCCGGCTTCATCGGCAGCACATTGGTAGATCGTCTTTTGCAAGAGGGCCATCAGGTTGTTGGTGTAGATAATTTTTCAACCGGACAGCGGCGTTTCCTAGATGGCGCTTTAAAGAATCCTGCGTTCAAGTTAATTGAGATGGATTTGTTGAATCTTGATGCATTGAAGCTTGCTTTTATTGGAGGCGAGGCTGTATTCCATTTGTCGGCAAATGCGGATGTCCGCTTTGGTACGAACCATCCACGTCGAGATCTGGAGCAAAACACGATCGTGACTTACAACGTCCTTGAGGCGATGCGTGCCAACGGTATCAAGAAGATTGCGTTCTCTTCGACAGGATCGGTGTACGGAGAATCTCCGGTGGTGCCCACCCCTGAAGACGGCCCCTTTCCGGTGCAGACTTCGCTATACGGTGCCTCCAAGGCGGCTGGGGAGGGCCTGATATCGGCTTATTGTGAGGGTTTTGGCTTCCAAGCTTGCATCTTCCGGTTTGTATCGATTTTGGGCGAGCGTTATACCCATGGACATGTATTCGACTTTTATCAAAAGCTTAAAACCGATCCCACGCGCTTGCCCGTGCTGGGTAATGGCAAGCAGCGCAAGTCTTATCTCTATGTTCAAGATTGCATTGACGCTATTTTGTTGGCCATGGATAAAGCACAAGACAAAGTCAATATCTTTAACCTCGGTGTGGATGGTTACTGTGAAGTGAACGACTCTATCGGTTGGATCTGCGCCGAGTTAGGACTTGAACCTACATTGGAGTACTCGGGCGGCGACCGTGGCTGGATTGGGGATAACCCGTTTATTTTCTTGGATACCACCCGTATTCATGCCTTGGGTTGGAAGCCTAATATCGGGATCAAAGACGGTATCATTAAAACAGTTCAATACCTTCAAAACAACGAGTGGGTATTCGAGGTCCGTTCATGAGTTCACCAATAGCGGTAATCACCGGATCCACTCGAGGATTAGGTCAGGCGCTCGCAAGTGCGTTTTGGCTTAAAGGATTTAGCCTGTGTTTGGTCGGGCGAGATCGGATGGCGTTACAGAATGTCGAGGCTGCTTTACCGCATAGAACCGGCCAAGAGGTCGTTTTGACTTTATGCGATTTATCACTGCCGCTTTCGGTTCAGTCCCTGTGTCAACAGCTTCAAACTGGGCTGCCAGAGGTAGCTGTACTCATCAATAATGCGGCGGTACAAGGCCCTATCGGACCCAGTTGGGAAAACGACTTTGATGAGTGGCAAGTCGCTATTCAGGTTGATTTGTTGGCGCCGGTTGCTCTTTGTCGCGCAGTGGTACCAGGGATGATTTCCCGTGGTAGCGGGTCAATTATCAACTTGTCCGGAGGTGGTGCCACGGCACCTAGGGCTAACTTTTCTTCCTACTCAACTGCCAAGGCTGGTTTGGTTCGATTTAGCGAAACACTGGCACAGGAGACCCAGCCTTACGGAATTAAGGTCAACTGCATCTCACCGGGCGCCATGAAGACCGCAATGTTGGGTGAGGTGCTGTCAAGCGGGGCGATTCAGGCCGGTCAACGAGAATTTGACATCGCTACAAAAGTGTTTTACGAGGGTGGTGCAGCAATGGACCGGGTGGCGCAGTTGGCTTTATTCCTCGCCTCTAGAGCGAGCGATGGTATTACAGGCAAACTCATAAGCGCCTTTTGGGACGATTGGGAGCAATGGCCAGAGCATTTGCATGAGCTATCAGGCAGTGATGCCTACACCTTGCGCCGCATCGTCGGACGGGATCGTGGATTTAACTGGGGCGATAAATGAGCATTGAAGCGCGTAGCACGCCTAAAATTTTTGGTGTGGGCATTGTGGGATGCGGCTTGATTGGGCAAAAGCGGGCCAAGGCGCTTGGGGCGGGTGGGTTGCTCGTTGCGTGTGCCGATAAAGATGTCAGTCGCGCCGAAAGTTTGGCACGTAGCACCCGAGCCAAAGTCTTTCGTGATTGGAGCGAGCTCGTTTGGTCTCCTTTGGTGGACGTGGTGATCGTGGCTACATTGCACGACTCGTTGGCAGAGATCACTCAAATTGCTGCGGAAGCCGGGAAGCATGTTTTGGTTGAAAAACCCGCCGCACGTACAGCATCTGAACTGGGGCCTGTCATGGCGGCCGCTGCGAAGCATGGCGTGAAGGTGCACGTCGGGTTCAACCACCGGTACCACCGTTCTTTGCGCAAAGCCAAGGAAATAATTGATTCGGGGGCTTTAGGCGAACTGATGTTTGTTCGTGCCCGCTACGGGCATGGCGCCCGACTGGGTTATGAAAAAGAGTGGCGTTCCAACCCAGCGATGTCTGGTGGCGGTGAACTCATTGACCAAGGTCCTCACTTAATCGACTTATCTCGCTGGTTCTTAGGCGATATGACTGAAGTCCAAGGTTTTGCCCATACCTACTTTTGGGACATGCCGGTAGACGACAACGGGTTCATGTTGCTCAAAACCGCCAAGAATCAAGTGGCGTTTTTGCATGCCTCTTGCACTGAATGGAAGAACCTTTTTTCCATGGAAATCTACGGCAAGCTGGGCAAGTTAGACCTTTCCGGCCTAGGCGGCAGCTATGGTCTGGAAAAAATCACCTGGTATAAATTGTTGCCTGAAATGGGGCCCCCGGACACAACATCTTGGGAATACCCGATGGGGGACGACTCATGGGCTGTCGAGATTGCTGAGTTCTTTGACGACATTCGTCTGAACCGTGAACCCGCTGCCGGTCTGGCAGATGCGTCGGCTGCGCTGACGATTGTGGAAACTATTTACAGGGAATCTGGATATGATCATTGCGCGTAGTCCATTACGCATCACTTTAGGCGGCGGCGGCACAGACCTTCCTTCTTATTACCGAGAGCATGAAGGTTTCTTGGTCTCAGCGGCCATTGACAAGTATGTCTATGTCAACGTCATGCGCCCGTTCACAGAGGGTATTTTCCTGAAGTATTCTCATCTTGAGCATGTGAATAACATAGAGGATGTTAAGCACCCAATCATTCGCGAGGCCATGCAGATGATGGGCTTCAAGACGCCACAGATTGAAATCACAACGTTGGCAGATATTCCTGCCGGTACTGGTCTGGGTTCATCGGGTAGCTTCACCACGGCATTGCTCAAGGCCCTGTATACCCACCGCAGGCGTCACTTGCATCATGAGGAATTAGCAGAGTTGGCTTGCCATATCGAAATAGACCGCTTGGGGGAGCCCATTGGTAAGCAAGATCAGTACATTGCGGCCATTGGGGGTGTGACGTGTTTTACCTTCCACAAAGACGACAAGGTGACCGCGACACCGCTGGGAACCAGCATGGACATCATGTTTGACTTGGAAGACAACCTGCTGCTTTTCTTCACAGGATTTTCTCGCAGTGCCAGCGGCATTTTGAAAGATCAGCAAATGAAGTCTCAGCAAAATGACGCCGAAATGCTGAAAAACCTCCACTACGTTAAAGAGCTAGGTTACCGCAGCAAAGACGCTCTGACGCAGGGTAAAACAGTGTTGTTTGGTGAGCTGATGCACGAGCATTGGGAGCATAAAAAGCGTCGATCGGGAGGCATGAGTAACCCCAAAATTGACGAATGGTATGAACTGGGTATGAAAAATGGCGCTGTAGGCGGCAAGTTGGTGGGGGCAGGCGGTGGCGGTTTCTTGATGTTTATGGCGCATGACCGTAACAAGCTACGCCAAGCCATGACCGGTGCTGGCCTTGAAGAGGTGCGTTTCAAATTTGACTTTGAAGGCACCAAAGTGGTGATGTCCTCCTGATGTGGTGCCGCTAGTGTTTACAGTTGCCATTTTGGCGGGAGGTTTGGCGACGCGCCTGCGGCCCATCACCGAGACCATTCCTAAAGCGTTGGTCGACGTGTCTGGCCAACCTTTCATCAACCGCCAGCTCGCGTATTTACATGACCAGGGAGTGAGTCGTGTGGTGCTGTGCATTGGCTACTTGGGCAACATGATTGAACAGGTCGTGGGAAATGGCGAGCAGTTTGGCCTATTCGTCAGTTATGCGCATGACGGTCCAACCCTACTTGGAACTGGTGGGGCTCTCAAAAAAGCTATGCCTTCGTTGGGCGAGCATTTTTTTGTGTTGTACGGCGACTCTTTTTTGCCGATCAACTTTCTGCAAGTGCAGCAGGCTTATGTTGTCAGCAAACAGCAGGCTCTGATGACCGTCCTGAGAAACGGTGACCGCTGGGATAAGAGTAATGTGCTGTTTACAAATGGACGGCTGGTTGAGTACAACAAGCATGCCACAAGGCCAGAAATGGCCTATATCGATTATGGCCTAGGCGTGGTGTCCGCCGATGTGCTGGCACCTTACCCCGCAGATAAGCCATTTGATCTGGCGGACGTCTACCAGGCGTTGTCGATCAAAGGGCAATTGGCAGGCTTAGAGGTCCACGAGCGTTTTTATGAAATCGGATCGCATGCGGGCCTGAAAGAGGCTGAAGATTATTTTTTTATCAAGGAGAAAGCATGAGTTATGCGTTACAACACCTGAAAGAAGCCAGCGAAATCATCGAAAAGATGGATGTCGCAGCCATCGAAAAAATGGCTGACCTGTTGGCTACCGTCAAAGCCGAAGGGGGACGAATTTTCTTCTTGGGAGTTGGCGGGAGTGCGGGCAATTGCTCGCATGCGGTAAACGACTTTCGCAAGATTGTTGGAATCGAATGCTACGCACCTACTGACAACGTGTCCGAGCTGACCGCTCGCACCAATGACGATGGTTGGCCCAGCGTTTTCGTGGAGTGGCTCAAAGTGAGCAAGCTGATCGCAAAAGATACACTGTTTATCTTCTCTGTAGGCGGCGGTAATCTGGAAAAAAACATCAGCCCTAATTTGGTTGAGGCAATCAAGCTGGCTAAGACCGTTGGTGCCAAGGTCACCGGTGTAGTGGGCCGAGACGGTGGATACACAGCACAAGCCGCAGACGCTTGCGTCATCATCCCCACAGTGAACCCTGACACCATTACCCCCCACTCGGAAGCATTTCAGGCGGTGGTTTGGCACTTGCTGGTTTCTCATCCCAAGCTCAAGGTCAATCAGACCAAGTGGGAATCTGCGGTCAAGTAAGCCTAAAGTTAAAACGTACAAGTATGCGCCGCGCAGTTTTTTTGGATCGGGATGGGGTGATCAATCGCGCTGTTGTGCGCGTCGGCAAGCCTTACCCGCCTCCAAATTTATCTGAAATGGAAATCTTGCCTGGTGTCATCGATGCAATGACTGCGTTGCATTTGGAAGGCTGGTTATTAATTGTGGTCACAAACCAACCAGATGTAGCTCGCGGTACGAAATCTCATGCTGACGTAGAGTCGATTAACCAATACCTCCAACAGGTACTGCCTATCGACGAGTTTCGCACCTGTTACCACGACAGTGGCGACAGTTGTGACTGTCGCAAACCGTTGCCGGGGGCCTTATTGGCCGCGGCAAAGACTCACGACATAGACTTATCGGCCAGCTACATGGTTGGTGACAGATGGCGGGATACAGAAGCGGGCGCGCGGGCGGGCTGCCAAACTATTTTTATTGACTACGGCTATACCGAAAAACAGCCACAAAACGTTGGCTATCGCGTGCAATCGCTCGCAGAAGCTACAACTATTATTTTAGGAAAATGATATGAAAAAAGTACAAGATCTCAAGGTTCAAATTTTTGCAGACGGCGCAGACAAAGTGGGCATGCTGGAGATGTATGGCAAGACATACATAAAGGGCTTGACCACCAACCCGACGCTCATGAAAAAAGTCGGCATCACTGACTACCGCGCTTTTTGTAAAGACATCCTCACCTCCATCAAAGACAAACCATTGTCGTTCGAGGTTTTCTCTGACGACTTCGCAGAGATGGAGCGTCAAGCTATGGAAATTTCAAGTTGGGGAGATAACGTTTACGTAAAAATTCCTGTAACCAACACCAAACAAGAATCCTGCTTTGCCTTGGTCAAAAAACTGGCTGAGCAGAAGGTCAAGATGAACGTCACTGCCATCATGACCTTGACGCAAGTGCGAGATGTAGTTGCCTGTTTAAATCCAACGGTTCCAAGTTACGTTTCTGTCTTTGCCGGGCGCGTTGCAGATACTGGTCGTGACCCGCTGCCGATGATGTCAGCAGCGGTAGAAATGCTCAAAGTTTCACCTTCTGCCGAGCTGATTTGGGCCAGCCCTCGGGAACTACTCAACATTTTCCAAGCAGATGATATTGGTTGTCACGTTATTACTGTTACAAACGATATCCTGAAAAAATTGTCATTAGTAGGTTATGACTTAGATGATTACTCATTGGATACCGTACAGATGTTTTATAACGATGCCGTGTCCGCTGGATTCAAGCTTTGACTAATCTAATTTATAAATGTGCTTAGTCACAATGATGATTGAAAGACAGGTTCTGGTTTTACGTTATGTTAGACAAGTTCAGTAGTGTCCCAACGTTTTTCAGAGGAGAGAAAGCTGTTGAGGCTCAAATTCTGAATTCTTATCGGGGTCGGTTGGTGTAAGTAGTTGATTTATTGGGGTTGTTTCAAACATGGTCAAGCTCAAGA
>Ga0214919_10000524_pt1 | contig 65056 bp, 54 predicted proteins | sample LL1503_MetaG_FD_177994 | JGI IMG/M metagenome (GOLD analysis project Ga0214919, IMG submission 177994) | Freshwater microbial communities from Lake Lanier, Atlanta, Georgia, United States - LL-1503 | ecosystem: Environmental > Aquatic > Freshwater > Lake | place: USA: Georgia | collected... | reverse complement strand
TGCAAGCAGTTATGGAAGTTGCTGAAACGGTAATTCCATTTATTGAAGAAAATAAAAAATACCAAAACAAGATGCTTTTGGAAAGAATGGTAGAGTCAGATCGAATCATTATTTTTCGGGTAGTTTGGGTTGATGACAAAGGAGAAACTCAGGTAAACAGAGGTTACCGTATACAGATGAATTCTGCAATTGGTCCATATAAAGGGGGGATTCGTTTTCATCCTTCGGTAAATTTAAGCATTTTGAAGTTTTTAGCTTTTGAGCAAACCTTTAAAAATAGCTTAACCACTTTGCCTATGGGCGGTGGAAAAGGAGGCGCTGATTTTGACCCAAAAGGGAAATCAGACAATGAGGTTATGCATTTTTGTCAAGCATTTATGACTGAATTATCTAAGCACATAGGAGCAAATACAGATGTTCCTGCTGGAGATATGGGTGTAGGAGGAAGAGAAGTAGGATATATGTTTGGGCAATATAAAAGACTAAGAAACGAATTTACAGGAGTTTTGACGGGTAAAGGAATTTCTTTTGGAGGGTCATTAATTAGACCCGAGGCAACCGGATATGGAGCGGTATATTTTGCACAAAGCATGTTGGCTACAAAAGGGGATATTTTTTCAGGAAAAACAGTTGTTGTTTCAGGATCTGGAAACGTGGCGCAATATGCTGTTGAAAAAGCAATTCAAATAGGGGGAAAAGTAGTTACAATGTCAGACTCCGCTGGATATATTTACGATGCAGACGGAATTGATACTGCAAAATTGGCCTACATAATGGAAATGAAAAATGAGCTGAGAGGCAGAATCAGCGATTATATTATTAAATATCCCAACGCAAAATACATTGCCGGAAAACGTCCTTGGGAAGTACGCTGTGATGTTGCCTTACCATGCGCAACCCAAAATGAATTGAATGAAGACGAAGCCAAATCACTTGTGGCAAATGGTTGTATTTGTGTTGCCGAAGGAGCAAATATGCCAACAACTCCAGAAGCTGTTATTGTTTTTCAAAAAGCAAAACTATTATTTTCCCCAGGAAAAGCATCAAATGCAGGTGGAGTGGCAACATCAGGTTTAGAAATGTCTCAAAATTCATTGCGATTGAGCTGGACTTCCGAAGAGGTCGATCAAAAATTAAAGGAAATCATGTTACGCATACATGCTTCCTGCGTGAAATATGGCTCTGATGCCTCAGGTTATGTTGATTACGTAAAAGGGGCAAACATTGCAGGATTTGTGAAAGTGGCCGATGCTATGCTTGCTCAAGGTGTAGTTTAGTTTTTTCAATAAATAAAAATGCCTTCTTCCGTTGTTTCGGATGTAAGGCATTTTTATTTTTAAAGAAACAAAATTCAAAAACTTTCGTTTGTATTATATTTGTGGACTGATATTTATTCAAATGATGAAAAAAGGATTTCAAATTCATAGCTAATTTTTAGAAACTTTCATTTTAAAAGATATCGGACACAGAATGCAATTCTGCGTTATCGATTAGTAATTTATTTATTTAATATTTCCAATCAATATAACAAAACAAATTTAATAAAGAATTCAAATAGTATGAGTAACGAAAAATTAAGAAGTGAGGCCCTGAATTATCATTCTAACCCACAACCCGGTAAGATAAAAATTGTTCCAACTAAGCCGTATGCAACCCAAAGAGATTTGGGATTGGCGTATTCGCCAGGTGTCGCAGAACCTTGTTTGGAAATAGCAAAAAACAAAGATGATGTATATAAATATACTTTAAAGGGGAATTTAGTGGCTGTTATAACCAATGGCACTGCCGTTTTAGGATTGGGAGATATAGGTCCTGAGGCTTCAAAACCCGTAATGGAAGGGAAATCATTATTGTTTAAAATTTTTGCGGATATTGATAGTATTGATATTGAATTGGACACTAAAGACGTTGACAAGTTTATCGAAACGGTTAAGATTATGGCGCCTACTTTTGGAGGGATTAATCTAGAAGACATCAAAGCTCCCGAAGCCTTTGAAATTGAAAGGAGATTGAAGGAAGAGTTGGATATTCCAGTAATGCACGATGACCAGCACGGAACCGCTATTATATCGGCTGCAGCCTTATTGAATGCATTGGAAATAACCGAGAAAAAAATAGAAGAGGTACGCATTGTAATCAGTGGAGCAGGTGCGGCGGCAGTTTCTTGTACCAAGTTGTATAAGGCTTTTGGCGCTTCTGCCAAAAATATTGTAATGATTGACAGTAAAGGCGTCATCCGAAGTGATAGAGAAAATTTATCTTCCGAAAAATTAGAATTTGCTACGGATAGAAAGATAGATACACTAGAGGAAGCAATGGTTGATGCAGATGTTTTTATAGGACTTTCGATTGCCGATGTGGTTAATCCTGCCATGTTACTTTCTATGGCGAAGGACCCAATAGTTTTTGCCATGGCCAATCCAGACCCTGAAATCGCCTATGATTTGGCAATTAGCACCAGAAAAGATATTATAATGGCTACAGGCCGTTCCGATCATCCTAATCAGGTGAATAATGTTTTGGGATTTCCTTTTATTTTTAGAGGGGCTTTGGACGTAAGAGCTACCAAAATTAATGAGGAAATGAAAATGGCGGCCGTCAAAGCCTTAGCCGATTTAACTAGAGAATCTGTTCCGGAACAAGTTAATATTGCCTATGGCGAAACCCGCCTTACTTTTGGTAGAGATTATATAATTCCAAAACCATTTGATCCAAGGCTTATTTCGTCCATACCTCCTGCGGTTGCTAAAGCAGCTATGGAAAGTGGCGTGGCGAAAATGCCAATTCAAGATTGGGACAAGTATAGGGAAGAGTTGTTGCAGCGTTCGGGCAACGATAATAAGGTGGTGCGGATGTTGCACAATAGAGCTAAATTGAATCCTAAAAAAATTGTTTTTGCCGAAGCGGACCATTTAGATGTTTTGAAGGCGGCTCAAATTGTTTATGATGAAGGTATTGCAATTCCAATTTTATTAGGCCACAAAGAGACAATATTAGAATTAAAAAAAGAAATTGAATTCGATGCTAACGTTTTAATTATTGACCCAAAATCCAAAGAAACCAAAGACAAAAGAAATCAATATGCATTAAAATATTGGGAAAATAGAAAGAGAAGTGGAGTTACCTTATACAGCGCTCAATCTAAAATGAGGGAACGCAATTACTATGGCGCTATGATGGTGATGGCAGGAGATGTAGAAGGGATGATATCCGGTTATACAAGAGCGTACCCCACAGTTGCCAAGCCAATTTTCGAATTAATTGGAAAAGCTTCAAAAGTAAAAAAAGTAGCAACTGTGAACATCATGACTACGGAACGAGGGCCACTTTTTTTAGCAGATACAGCCATTAATATTAATCCTTCCGCAGAAGAATTGGCAGATATTGCAAAAATGACAGCTAATGTTGCCACCACTTTAGGCTTTGAGCCTATTATGGCAATGCTTTCCTATTCCAATTTTGGTTCTTCCACACATCCCAACGCGGTTAAGGTAAGAAACGCTGTTGAAATATTACACACCGAGAATCCAAATTTGTTGGTAGATGGAGATATCCAATCTGATTTTGCTTTAAATATGGAATTATTAAAAAGTAAATTTCCTTTTTCTAAACTGGCAGGTAAAAAAGTGAACACTTTGATTTTTCCTAACTTGGAATCTGCAAATATTACCTATAAACTTTTAAAAGAACTCCACAAATCAGAATCAATTGGGCCAATAATAATGGGGCTTAGTAAGGCGGTACATATTGTTCAATTGGGAGCTAGTGTAAACGAAATAGTCAATATGACCGCAGTTGCTGTAATTGATGTTCAGGAAAGGGACAAAAGGAAAAAAACTAAATTAAAGTCTAAATAGGTTTTTTTAAGTAAGTACTTTCTACAAATAGGGTGCGTAAAAAATTTATTGCGAACGGTAATGTCAGGTCTAAAATTTTTAAAAGGCTACCGTTTAGACATAAAACACACTAAACAGGGGCTTTTTTTTATTACCTGACAATTGCTATTTTTGGTAAAATTTGAAACCAAAAAACCATATATGAAAAATAATTTTAGCACCCCCCTGATAATTGGAATACTCCTGTTTTTTATAGGTGTTAAAGCACAAGTTATAAACGACTCTTTATGGATTGACGGGCATTACCGCAGTTTCCATTTCAATAAGCCATCGGTAAGTAACACTAAGGCTAGCTTGATTTTTGTTTTGCACGGTTCTGGTGGCAACGGTCTTAAATCGATGAAAAGCGCCACTAAACTAATGGCATTGGCCGAATCTGAGCATATTCTGATGGTGTTTCCTGACGGATATAAAAAAAATTGGAATGAATGCAGAAAAAATGCTCCCGCTGCAGCTAATGTTGAAAATATAGACGAGAATGCATTTTTTAGTCAAATGATAGATTATGGTGTGGCGAATTATAAAATAAATCCCGCCAGAGTATTTGCTATAGGAACATCGGGTGGGGGACACATGGTATACAAATTAGCTATGACTATGCCTGAAAAATTCAAGGGCATTACCGCTATTGTTGCCAATATCCCTGTTCCAGACAATATGGATTGCGTTGAAAAGAAAATGCCTATGCCAGTAATGATTATCAATGGGACCAACGATCAAACAAATCCCTACAATGGTGGAATTTCGGCTAAAAACAAAGGATTAGTTCGTTCTACAGACGAAAGTTTTCGTTATTGGGCAACGTTAGGCGGATACAAAGGGGAGCCTTCTAAAGAAGATTTGCCAGATATTGACCCAACGGATGGGAAAACTATTGAAAAATATACTTACAGTCAAAAAGGCAAACCAGAAGTGGTACTCTTAAAAGTAATGAATGGGGAACACAACAACCCCAAGGACATTGATGTTTATCTAGAAAGTTGGAGCTTTTTTAAGAGACAGATTGGAATAAAATAGGTTTTTTACACCGCTTTTATCACATACGTCACAATTCCCCAAATGATTAATTCGTTTTCTTCGGTAACTTTTATCGGAGCAAACTTTGTGTTTTCGGGCATAAGGTACAAGCAGTATTTTTCCACTTGAATGCGTTTTACGGTAAATTCCCCGTCGATAAAACAAATGGCGATTTTGTTGTTTTGGGGTTCCATACTTCGATCCACCACGAGTACATCTTTGTCGTTAATGCCGGCATCTATCATTGAATTCCCTTTGACTTTGATGTAAAAAGTGGCCAATGGATTTTTACTCAACTCCTTATTCAAGTCGATATTGGTTTCCATAAAATCAGCTGCCGGCGAGGGGAATCCTGCCGAAACACCTTCTTTTAGGAAAGGAATTCTCAGTTTGCTTTCGAAATCAGGATGAAAAAAAATTAATTTTTGGTCTTTGTTTATTGACATCGTATTTCGAGTATATCGTTGAAATTAGTCGTGTATCTAGGCGAGAGATGATTCTGGTTCATGTTCCAAGTGAGATTTAAGTTTTGTGTGGCCAATTTAACTTTTGTTTTTCCAATTTTAGTATTCAGTTTATCCATCACTTGCATCAAAACCAAATGTTTGGGATTTTCCTCATCGAACAATTGCAATTGTTTCTTGTTTTCGTCAATCAATTCGGTGACGATAACTCCTGCTTTTTTAAACTTTAGGGTTTCATTCCCTTGGTGTAATTTTTTCAACATACCGATGGCCGCGTTCGAAATGGTTAACGTCGAATTCGTGGCGAAAGGCAATGTAACCGCCATAGTATAATAATATTTCGATGTCTTGACGGTGTGTCTGTCAATGACCAACATCACGATAATCGTGTGGCAACAGGAATTTTGCTTCCGTAATTTCTCGGCACAAACCGAGGCAAAAGTTGCCACGCGTTCGCGCAACAGGTCGAAATCGGCAATTTGTTTGGGAAAACTTCTGGTGGTGGCAATGCTTTTCTTTTGGTCTGGAATGGGTTCCAAGTCTAAAACTGATTTTCCTTCCAGTTCATATTTCAACCGAAGTCCAATCACGCCCATTTCCTTCTTGATCCAAGCCTCGTGTTGCGGCTGGACAAAGTCGAAAGCAGTTTTGATGTTTCGCAATTTGGCTTTTTTGGCCGTGCGATACCCAATGCCCCAAACGTCTTCAATTTGGGTCCATTTCAACGCTTTGAGCCGTTTTTCTTCGGTGTCGATAACATAAACCCCCTGGGTTCTGTCTTGAAATTTCTTTGCGATTTTATTGGCCACTTTCGACAAGGCTTTCGTTTCGGCAAAGCCAATGCAAACCGGAATACCAACCCATTTTTGGACACGGGTTTTCATTTGTACGCCATAGTTATGGTAATCCGAAATCGTCAAACCGTCAAAATTCAGGAATGCTTCGTCAATACTGTAAATCTCCAGATTGGGTGTGAACTGCGCCAAAATTTTCATCACCCGATTGCTTAAATCACCATAAAGTGCATAGTTAGAAGAGAAAACATGAACTTTTTTTTCTCGAATCAAATCTTTGATTTGGAAGGCCGGAGCACCCATCGGGATGCCAATAGTCTTGGCTTCATTGCTTCTTGAAATCACGCAGCCGTCATTGTTGGATAATATCGCAATCGGTTTTCCGTTGAGTTTCGGTTGAAAAACACGTTCGCAGGAAGCGTAAAAATTATTGCAATCGACTAAAGCATACATGCCGTAAAATTACAGAATGGCCGATAATTGTGGTGTGGATAAAAAGTTAATTTTGGGGATTGTTGATAAAAAAATAATAGTCCAATGTTTTGTATTCACATGATTTACTAACTGAAGTTGACAATTACTTCTTCTCAAAAAATCGTTCTATGACAACCGCCGTAAACATTCGTGCGCCAGTATCATTCATGTGTCCACAGGAGGAAAAATACTGGTCGCCTTGCACCACGTTTTCTAGATTGTGAATTTCGGGATAGATTTTATTGGCTTTTTCAAAATAATCCAGTCCTTTCACATTGGAGCACATTGGCGTCATCACGGCGATTAGATTGTAATGATTTGCTTTGCAAATTTGCTTGATTTCCTCGTAGTATTTATTACGAATGGGTTTTAATTCCCTAATATCATTCTTCATATTTCCAGGTTTGTGACCCAAAGGATGATACCCCAAATTGTCTAAAATATTCGTGGGTTTGCCTGTAGCAGTATTGTACATTTCCTGGAAACCAATGAGTGCATCAAAATCGATATAACGGTAAAAAGGAATGTAATACAAGGCATTAAAATTTTCCAACTTCGAAAAATGCTTCTTAATGGTTTCAGATTGATGGATGTACGGCAGGAATTTCGCGGCAATGGCTTCGGATTCTTTTTCGTTGCAAAGACCTAAATCGGCTTCCAAAATCACGGTTTTAATTTTATATTGGCGTTCTGCCATCAATTTCAGCATTAGCGAAGCTTCGAATAAATGGGCGCCACTCATCCCGTAATTGAAGGTTTTCAATCCTTTCTTTTCGAATAATTCGGGTACAAAATGATTGTTGGCTCTCGATGAACCCAAAATCACGACATCATATTTTTCAGCTTTGGAATTGAAGACTTTTTCCACTTTTCCCCTATTGGAAGAATGTAAATAAACAGATGTATACCCCCAGTCCAGCACTACTAAAAGCACTAGCATAGTGAGCAGAATTTTGACTACTAATGTTATAAACTTGGTCATTAGAATTGAAAATAAATAAATTCTTTATAATCGGCATACGTTCCCAAAGCAATAATCGCCAAGAGACACAAAGCCATTTTTAACCCACTGTATTTTCCTGAAATGGGCTCTATTTTGTAGCGGCTGTTCCATTCCACCAAGACAAAAGCAATAACCAGCAAAAGTATTTCGGAACTGTACCGTTGGTTTTCCAAGAATTGTGAGGTGAAACTTCGCGTGGTGAATATTCTTTCAATATAATCAAAAGCAATACTGATGGATTTTGCCTTAAAAAATATCCAAGCCAGGCATGTTATCGAAAAAGTGGTGAGCATATTGAAGAATACTTTTATGGAATTGAAATCCCAATGCAGCTCTGCCGTTTCCATATTAGTTCGATTGGTTCCCAATAGCAATGAAGGTAAAAAATAAAGTGCATTAATGAATCCCCAAGCCAAGAAAGTCCAATTGGCTCCGTGCCAAAATCCACTAACCACAAATATGATGAATACATTGCGCACTTGTTTTAGTTTGCTTCCACGGCTTCCGCCAAGAGGGATGTACAAATAATCCCGAAACCAAGACGATAACGAAATGTGCCAACGGCGCCAAAACTCGGCTATATCTCTGGAAAAATAAGGATAATTAAAATTGCGCAACAAGTCTAATCCAAACAATTTAGACATTCCTAAAGCCATATCCGAATAACCGGAAAAGTCACCATAAATTTGGAATGCAAAATAGACAGCTCCCAAAATCAAAGACAAGGAATTCATCGAAGTATAATTGTCAAAAATGGCATTGGCATAAGTCGCGCAAGTATCGGCAATAACCACTTTTTTTACCAATCCCCAAATAATTTGGTAAACACCTTCCTTGGCTTTTTCGAAATCAAAGCTTCTTATTCGTTTTACTTGTGGCAATAAATGGGTCGCTCTTTCGATAGGACCAGCCACCAAAAGCGGAAAATAACTCACGAATAAAGCATAATCCATTACGTTTTTTTCGGACTGTATTCTTTTGTAATAAATGTCAATCACATAGGACAATCCGTGAAAAGTATAGAAAGAAATCCCGACAGGAAGTATTAAGTTCAACAAAAGAGGACTGGAATGTATGCCAATGTTGTTTAAAGCTTCCGAAAGGGAAAAAGCAAAAAAGTTGTAGTATTTGAAAATTGCCAAGAATCCCAGATTAAAGATGATGCTCAACCAAAACCAAAATTTTCGGTTTTTTTCCTGTGTGCTTTTTTCAATTTGGATTCCCGTGAAATAACACAAAAGGGTTGAAAAGAGCAATAAAAACAAGAAGCGCCAATCCCAACAAGAATAAAAATAATAACTCACAACAACTAGAAATGCGTTTTGGGTGTTTTTAGTTTTACTAAAGACAAACCAATAGAGCAAAAAAACTATGGGTAGAAAAACAGCAAAAGTTAGCGAGTTAAAAAACATATTTTACTTGTATAATGAAGACAAAAACCACCAAAATTGCTCTTGATGGTTTTGTATAATTTTTTTCTCTATTTAGAATTATCCCAATAAATCCAATACCGCAGAAGGGAACAATCCTAAAACGATATTCAATAAAACGGATATAATGGCAACTGCATAAAACACAAACGGTGTTTTCGCTGCTTCTTCATTCGGCTCTTTGTTGTACATCGCCAAAATTAGTTTGAAATAGTATCCTACACTTATAATGGAGTTGATAACGGCTGCGATAACCACCACTAAATATCCTGCTTGAATGGTTTGATTGAACAAGACCAATTTGGCAAAAAACCCAGCAAAGATTGGAATTCCAGCCATCGAAAGCAAAGCTGCCGTAAGAACCGCTGCCATTAATGGATTGTTTTTACCCAATCCGTTGAAGTTGACAATATCTTCGTTATCCCGATTTTTACAAACGTATAAAATCACGGTGAAAGCAGCAATTCCAGCTAATGAATAGGCTATAGCATAATACAATAAATTTCCTGCCGAATTGTTGATGCTCAACAAAGCCATCAACATAAAGCCTGCGTGTGAAATCCCGGAGAAAGCCAACATACGTTTCGCGTTGGTTTGTTTCAATGCCATTATGTTACCAACGGTCATAGAAGCTATCGAGATTACAATAATGATATTGATAAACGCATCAGAAAGATCAGCATTCATTGCAGTAAGCAGTTTGTAAAGCGTTGCTACGGCAACCACTTTTACCAAAGTGCTCATTGTAGCAGTTGTCAAAGCAGGAGAGCCTTCGTAAACGTCCGGTGCCCAAAAATGAAAAGGAACGGCAGCGATTTTGAAAAGCATTCCAATGGTAACCAATGCAATTCCTATTGGAAACCAAATTGGCAATTCGGCGGAGCGAGACCAATCAGTGATTTCGGCAACGTCAAAAGTTCCCATTGCTCCATAAATCAAGCAAATCCCGAACAATATAATCCCTGAAGCAAAAGAACCCATCAAGAAATATTTCATTCCGGCTTCGTTGCTTTTTACATTCAATCTATTGCTTGCGGCAAGAATATATAAGGAAATGGACAATACTTCAATTCCAAGAAAGAACATCGCTAAGTTTCCAAAAGAGACCATTGCAACCGCTCCAGCCAACATAAAAATTTTGATAGCAATGAAATCGGAGATTTTGGTTTGATGGTCTTCGTAGAAATCGTGGGCCAAAGCCACCAAGAAAATGGTCAGAACAATAAACAAAGCAGAAAATGCAGCTGAAAATTTGCTCACCACAATCATATTATTGTAGTAACTGGCCGGAGTGTTAAATTCGGCATAGGTAATTCCAAGAACGGCCAATAATCCAATAATCGTTATAGGAACGATGGCTTTTCTAATATTTAAAATTTCAAATAAAAGGCATAAAACCCCGAGTGCTGTTATCGCTATAAGTGTATTCATTTTTGATTTAGGATTTCAGATTTAGGATTTAACATTTAAAATTGTAAAAAGGATCATTCGGTGATGCTCGAAATTCCTAAATCCTAATTCTTTTTTTATTTTATATTATTTTTCGCTTTTATTGTTTTTATTCCTGATGAAAAAATGGCGACTAATTCATCTGCTTCTGTTATTAATTTTTCAAGATCAACCTTGTCGCATTCTATATCTAATCCTTTGATAAACTCTAACCAAAATAAGCTTTCATCAGCTTCTTCATCTACAATTTTTAATTTATTTAAAAAATCAGCACTTGATTTACCTCTGCAAACTGCTCTATAATTTGCAGCAACCGATGATGAAGATTTAAAAAGTTGATAAGAAACTACATCAACCGCTTTGTTTTTATCTAATGACATTAAAAACTTAAAAACATTCAAAGCAAATTGTTTTGTGCGATTTTTAAGTTCTTCTTTAGTCATATTTTAAAATTTATTAAATAGCCCACTTTACCCATCCAACAAAAATCCTAATTCTCAAATCCTTAATCCTAATTTTTTAATTAAATCTGTTTACTTGAGTTAAAATATTTTCTAGACTTGGTGTAATCAAGTCAATAATTGGTTTTGGATACATCCCAAAGAAGAATAAAACAGCGATGATAATGACTAGAGAGAAGCCTTCATTGAACGATACGTCTGCAAATAATCTCACATTGGTTTCGCCCAACATCACGTGTTGAAACATTTTCAACATATAATAAGCTCCCAATATTATGGTTGTTCCTCCAAGAAGTGCAAACCAAACGTTTATTTGAGAAAGACTATACAACACCATAAATTCTCCCACAAAGTTGAACGTCGATGGCAAAGCGACCGATGCCAAAACCAAGATTATAAACATGGAGGTAAATTTTGGCGATTGAGCACGAATCCCGCCCATTTCAGAAATATTTCGTGTTTCGTATCTTCTGAAAATGATTTCGGCCACAAAGAACAAGCCAACCATCACAAATCCATGGGCTATCATTTGTAAAACTGCACCACGCAGTCCATCAAGCGTTAAAGTATAAGCACCGGCAGCTATTAATCCGACGTGTGCCAAAGAGGAATAAGCCAATAATTTTTTCAAATCTTTTTGGCGCAAAGCCACGATAGATCCATAGATTACACCCGCAATTCCAAGACCAATAAACACGCTCATATACTCTTTTGCAGCCAATGGTGCAATTGGCAATTGCCAACGAATAACGCTATACAATCCCATTTTTAGCATAATTCCCGAAAGTAACATCGTTCCAACGGTTGGAGCTTTTTGGTAGACTTCTGCCTGCCAAGTATGGAAAGGAATCAAAGGAATTTTGATGGCATACGCCAAGAAGAATGCCAGGAATATCCAGAATTGCTCTGTTGAAGATAATTTAAGTGGAGTCAAATCACTAATTAAAAAGCTTCCGGCTTTTTGGTATAAATAAATGAATGCAACCAGCATAAACAAAGAACCGGCCAATGTATAAATGAAAAATTTCACTACTGCTTTTTTGCGTTCTTCGGCATCACCATTCCCCCAAATTAAGGCAATAAAATATATTGGAATCAAAGACAATTCCCAAAAAATGTAATATAAAAGTCCGTCAGAGGCAAGAAAAGTTCCTGCCATCGCAAAGGTCATAAACAAGATTAATGCGTAGAAAGCTTTCGGATTTTTATAGGTATTTCCAAAAGAAGAATAGATTATAATTGGTGTCAATGCCGTTGTCAGCAAAAGCATCGCCAAAGCCAATCCGTCAGCCTGCAAAGCAAATGAAATATTTGGTTTTGCTATCCAAAGTTTTGCGTAGTTTATTTCTTGTCCTAAATTGTATTGACTCAGCAAACAAATTGCACCAGCAAAAGCGGACAATCCAACAAGCAACGCCACTTTTGGAGCCCATTTATCGCCCGAAAAATAAGTAGCCAATGCGCCAACAAGAAGAATAATTAATAGTGTAGTTACATCCATTAGGTAAAAAATTATTATAAAAATAAATAAGTTATTATGGCAATAACGCCTAAAACAAAAGCGAAAAGATATAGGCCAACACTTCCGTTGTGTACTTTTTTTCCTTGTAAAGCGATTTCATTCGTTACTTTTCCTAATCCAAATACCAGTGCCGACAAAGTGGTTTCAACAGCATCTCTAAAGAAACTAGAAAGTACATTGACCGGTTTTACAAAAATAGCATCGTAAGCCTCGTCAACATAATATTTGTTGTATAAAACTTTTGAAACGCTAGTGATTTCAGCATCTTCACTCGGAATAGTATTGTCTTTTAGGTATTTTTTATAAGCAATTCCAATTCCTATTAGAGCGCCAATTGTGGCAATTGCCATTAACACATACTCGGTTGTACCAAAAGAATGTTCTTCTTGAGCCACTTTCGAAAATAATGGTCTTAAATACTCGTTTAACCAACTATGTCCTGGCAAACTTATAATTCCACCAAAGAAAGACAAGAAGGCCAAAATGATTAAAGGCAAAGTAATCAAACTTGGACTTTCGTGTAAATGATTTTTTTGTTCCTCAGTTCCTCTAAACGAGTTGAAAAAAGTTAGATAAATTAATCTAAACATATAAAAAGCAGTTAGTATCGAAGCAATCGAACCAATTACCCATAGGGTAATGTTTACGTGAAAAGCAGTCATCAATATCTCGTCTTTCGACCAAAATCCTGCTAAAGGGAATATTCCAGAAATGGCCAATGCCGCAATCAACATGGTGATAAAAGTGATAGGCATCGCTTTTTGCAAGCCACCCATTTTTCGCATATCTTGTTCGCCGTGCAAACCGTGAATAACCGAGCCAGAACCCAAGAATAAACAAGCTTTGAAGAAAGCGTGTGTGATTACGTGGAAAACGGCAACTTCATAAGCGCCCAATCCTAAAGCCAAGAACATTAATCCCAATTGTGAAACCGTAGAATAAGCCAATACTTTTTTGATGTCATTTTGAACCAAGGCAATCGTTGCGGCAACCAAAGCAGTAACTGCTCCAACAATTGCTATGATATTTTGAATGCTTGGCGCCATATCAAACAAGAAGTTCAATCTTGTTATCATAAAAATCCCTGCGGTGACCATCGTCGCAGCGTGTATCAATGCCGAAACCGGTGTTGGTCCAGCCATCGCATCCGGCAACCAGGTGTACAAAGGAATTTGTGCTGATTTTCCAGAGGCTCCAATGAACAAGGCTAATGCAGCTAATGCAATCCAAAAATCATTGATGTCACTTGCAGTTGTAATTATGTTTTTAAGAGAAGTAAAATCCAAAGTGTTGAATAATGAACCAACAATAAATATTCCAATTAAAAAACCTAAATCTCCAATTCTATTCATAATGAAAGCCTTTTTGGCAGCATCATTGAAATCTTGGTTTTTATACCAAAATCCAATCAATAAATAGGAGCAAAGACCGACACCTTCCCAGCCAATGAACATTACGAGTAAGTTGTTTCCAATGACTAAAGTAATCATAAAGAATATGAATAAATTTAGATAGGCAAAGAACGAATGCATTTTCTCATCATCGTGCATATAACTTATGGAATATAGATGAATTAGAGATCCAATTCCGGTCACAAACAACAACCAAATCAACGACAATTGGTCTAAAAGAAAACCGAAACTCACGTCGAATCTTTGAAGCGAAATCCAGTCGAATAAGTTGATGACAAGAGGCTCTGGTTTGGCGTTTGCAAATAAATATAAAGTTACCGAAAAAGAAATCGCAACCGAAAGTGTTCCCACAATTCCCACGATGTTTTTACCTGCTTTTTTACCCAGGAAAACATTAAATAAAAATCCTAAAAAAGGAGCTAACAGTAAGACTAAAACTAAACTTGTATTCATTGAAGATTATCCTTTTAAGTTTTTTAAATTTCCAACATCAATTGTTCCCATGTTTCGGAATACGGAGACCAAAATCGCCAATCCAACAGCAACTTCCGCAGCAGCAACAGCCATAGAGAAAAACACAAAAATTTGTCCTTGTGCGTCTTGATGATAGGTCGAAAAGGCCACAAAAAGTAGGTTCACGGCATTCAGCATTATTTCGATTGACATAAATACGATGATAGCATTTCGTCTGTACAACACCCCAAAAACGCCAATACAAAAAAGTATTACGCTTAGGAATATGTAATTTTCGATACCCACTTGATTCAAAATATTATTCATATTATTTCCCTAATTTTTCTTTTTTAGACAATAAAACTGCGCCAATCATTGCTACCAAAAGCAATACAGAAGCAAATTCGAAAGGAACCATATATTCGTTAAGCAAGACTTTACCCAATACTTTTATGGATTGGTAATCTTCACCAGTGGTAATGTATTCTCCAACAATTGGTTTCGAATTGATGAAAATTGCTATTAAAACCAAACACATCAAACAGAACAAAACAATTGCCCCCAACCGAGTAACTCTGGGCTTATAAACTTCATTTTCTTTGTTCAAATTCATCAGCATCACGGTGAACAAAAACAAAATCATTATAGCTCCAGAATACACAATCACGTGAACTATTGCCAAAAATTGGGCGTTTAACAACAAATAATGACCTGCAATCGAGAAGAAACAAATCACTAAATAGATGGCGCTGTGAATAGGATTTCTGCTGTAGATTGTTAAAAAAGCCGTAGCCAAGGTGATAAAGGACAGGATGCAAAATATAATTTGTATTGGTGTTGCATTGACTAAATCAGGGATTTGTATCATTAGTTAGCGTTTTTAAGTTGAGCATTTTTCATTGCGATATCCAAAGGCATTACCAATTTGTCCTTTCCAAAAATGAAATCTTTCCTGTTATAACTAGCTGGAACTAATTCTTTGGAAATCGTCAAGTAAATGGCATCTTTCGGGCAGGCCTCTTCACACAATCCACAAAAGATGCAACGCAACATATTAATTTCATAAATCGATGCATATTTCTCTTCACGGTACAAATGTTTCTCGTCAGCTTTTCGTTCTTCAGCCTTCATCGTGATGGCTTCAGCAGGACAGGACAAAGCGCACAACCCGCAAGCTGTGCAGTTTTCACGACCTTGCTCATCTCGTTTCAACATGTGTTGCCCACGATAAACAGGGCTAAATTCACGTACTTGCTCGGGATATTGAATAGTGGCTTTTTTTCTGAATAAATGCTTTATTGTTATTATCAAGCCTTTGATAATCGCAATAAGATACATTCTTTCGAAAAAAGTCATTTCCTTGTTGGAGACTAGCTTTTTTCTTCCGGAAAGTGATATTTCTTGTATTGACATTTTTTAATTTTTATAACCAATTTTATTTCTTTCTACTTTTTTGTCTTTTTTCTCCATCATTTCATCTAAATAAGAAAAGACCAATTCGATATTTTTATTCTGATTTGCTAATTTATTCTTTATTTCCTCTATTTCTTCTTTTACTTTTAAATTGTCGGTAAGAAACTCTCTTAAACTGACGAATATCTCTATTATTTTGATGCTCATTTGTGTTGCTCTTTCACTCTTTATAACATTGGATAATTGTAATATTCCATGTTCCGTAAATGCATAAGGGAGTGAACCTCCAAGAACTTTTTTTGAAGGTATCGCATTTTGTGATACCATTAATTCAACCTCAATTTCAGTAAGCCTAAACATAAAATGTTCAGGGAATTTATCAATATTTCTTTTTACTTGCTGTCTTAATGCCCTTGAATCCACATTATATAATTCAGCCAAATCACGATCCAACATTACTTTAGTATTTCTAATAAAATAAATTTTGTTGGTTATTATTTCGTCTGGAATAATAATTTTATTCATCGTCGACTTTCCTTTTTGTTATGGTGTAACATTTTGTGACACCTTGACACCTTAAAATCCTAAATAGGTCATTATTTCCCCTCTCAAAATAACAATCCCGGTGATTATGATATTAACAATGGATAACGGAATCAATATTCTCCAACCCAAATGCATCAATTGATCGTATCTAAATCTTGGAATAGTCCAGCGAACCCACATATAAAAGAAGATAAATCCACATAGTTTTATAAATAGTGCCATAATCCCCATGACATTGGCAATGTTCACTCCCCAATTTTCAACTACCCAATTCATCCCAGGATAATTATAGCCTCCAAAGAATAAAACAGCCAGCAATGTTGATGAGATAAACATATTGGCATATTCGGCGAATAAATAAAATCCCATTTTCATCGAAGAATATTCGGTATGATATCCACCAATTAATTCGGTTTCACATTCCGGTAAGTCAAAAGGTGTTCGGTTAGTTTCTGCAAAAGCACAAATCAAGAATATAATAAAGGATAAAGGCTGGTAAAAAACATTCCAGTGCATTCCCGATTGTTGCATCGAGATTTCTTTTAAACTTAAAGTGCCAGTCATCATTAACAAGGCAATTATGGATAATCCCATCGCAACTTCATAAGAAACCATTTGCGAAGCAGCTCGAACGGCACCAATCAAGGAAAATTTATTATTCGAAGCCCATCCACCTATCATAATTCCGTAAACGCCTAACGAAACAACTCCAATAAAATAGAGGACTCCAACATTTAAATCAGTAGCTTGTAATAAAATATCTCTCCCAAACAGATGAAATCTATCACCCCAAGGAATGACAGCACTCGTCATCAAAGCGGTAGACATCGCAATTCCAGGTCCTACAACAAATAAAAACCTATTTGGTGTATTGGGCGTAAATTCTTCTTTCGCAAACAATTTCATACCATCAGCAAGCGGTTGAAGTAAGCCTCCCCAACCTGCACGATTAGGACCTACTCTGTCTTGAAGAAAAGCAGCTACTTTTCTTTCAGCCCAAGTAGAATACATTGCCATAAGCATCGTTACAGCAAAAACAACAAAGATTACAACACTTTTTTCTATAATAAAGGCACTATCCATTGTTATTAGAATTTACAGGTTCACCGTCTATCTTTTCGTTGTAGTCAATTTCAGCCATACTTATTTTTTTTCGGTCTTGTTCTCTACCTAAAAGAATCGTTTCTTCAGTATTGATTTGTACTGTTTCTAATTTTCCAAAGTATTTATTTTGGTTAATCACAGAATCTTTTTCAAATTTTCTAGGGCCTTCAATAACCCAATCAGAAACTTCTTTATGGTCAAAACGACAACTGTTGCAAATGAATTCATCTACTTCGTGGAACTCATCTTTTCTTCCGGTAACTCTTTGAATCTCGTCGCCAAACATCCAAACGGTGGTTTTTCCGGAACAAGTAGGGCAATCTCTGTGCGCATCATAAGGTTTGTTGAACCAAACTCTCGACTTGAATCTAAAAGTCTTGTCGGTCAAGGCTCCAACGGGACATACGTCAATCATGTTTCCTGAAAACTCGTTGTCTATGGCGTGTGAAATACAAGTAGAAATATTCGAATGATCGCCCCTGTCCATTACTCCGTGTACTCGGTTGTCCGTCAATTGGTCGGCAACCATCACACAACGATAGCAAAGAATGCAACGATTCATGTGCAATTGAATATTAGGGCCAATGTCTTCAGGTTCGAAAGTTCTTTTTTCTTCTATAAAACGACTTTCTGATTTCCCATGTTCAAAACTTAAATTCTGCAAATCACATTCTCCCGCCTGGTCACAAACTGGACAATCTAAAGGGTGATTAATCAACAAGAATTCCGTCACCGATTTTCTTGCTTCCTGCACTCTTGTGGATGATTTGCTGTTCACTTCCATTCCGTCCATACAGCCTGTTACGCAAGATGCCATTAATTTTGGCATTGGTCTTGGGTCGGCTTCACTTCCTTTGGCCACTTCAACCAAACAACAGCGGCATTTTCCACCACTTCCTCTTAGTTTGGAATAATAGCACATGGCTGGGGGAACTACTTCTCCACCAATCATTCTGGCTGCTTGCAGGATGGTTGTTCCTGGTTCTACCTCAATCGCTTGACCGTCTATGGTTACTTTCATTTTTTTAGTCTTAACGTCTTAATGTTAGATGTCTTAATGCCTTGTGACTTTAATCTCTCTGACTATTTTCTAAATATTTTATAAATCCACTCAATAATTTTGATATATCCGAAACGTTTAAATACAATTCATCAAATTCTATTTTTGAAATATAGTTTAAATCTAATGCCAAATATAATTGTGATCGAACTTCGGCTGCTGATGCTTTTGAAACATATAAAAATAAACAAATTCTTTATCTGTATTTCTTTCAAATCCTTCAGCTATATTTGAAGAAATTGAAATTGATGCCCTTCTAATTTGTCTAACTAAATCAAAATCTTTTTTAAAAATTGTATTTTCTGTTATTTCATAAATCCTTTTATTAAATAATCTTGATTTTTGCCAAGAATTAATTTCTTCAAAAGAATTAAATTTTCCCATTGTTACTCACGTTAAGACATTCGACTTTGAAACATTAAGACTACTAAAAGGTTCCGCAACAAAATGGTCTCTATTTTTTATTTTTTCCGGGAAACGGATGTGATATTCAAATTCTTCTCTGAAATGACGAATCGCTGAGGCCACTGGCCATGCTGCGGCATCACCTAATGGACAAATTGTGTTTCCTTCGATTTTGCTTTGTATGCTTAATAGCAAATCGATATCTTCTTCACGACCCAACCCGTTTTCAATTCGGTTTAATACTTTTTCCATCCAGCCTGTACCTTCACGGCAAGGGGAACATTGTCCGCAACTTTCGTGGTGGTAAAAACGGGAGAAATTCCAAGTATTTCGTACGATGCAAGCGGTGTCATTGTAGACAATAAATCCTCCTGAACCCAACATGGAACCGGTTGCAAAACCACCGTCGCTCAAACTTTCGTAAGTCATCAAACGGTCGTCGCCATTGGCTGTTTTGTATATTAAATGTGCTGGTAAAACGGGAACTGATGATCCTCCGGGAACGAAGGCTTTCAAAGGTCTGTCAGAACTCATTCCACCCAAATATTCGTCTGAATTCATGAATTCATAAACGCTCAATCCCATTTCGATTTCATAAACTCCAGGATTTTTGATATGTCCCGAAGCCGAAATCAATTTTGTTCCTGTAGATCTGCCTAATCCAATTTTAGCATAATCAGCACCTGAATTATTTACAATCCAAGGCACTGCGGCAATGGTTTCTACATTATTCACTACTGTTGGATTTGCCCAAAGTCCAGAAACTGCTGGGAATGGCGGTTTGATTCGAGGATTTCCTCTTTTTCCTTCTAAGGATTCGATTAATGCTGTTTCTTCTCCGCAGATGTAGGCACCGGCACCACAATGAACGTATAATTCTAAGTCGTATCCGGTTCCTAATATATTTTTTCCTAACCATCCTGCTGCTTTTGCTTCAGCGATGGCTCTTTCTAATATTTTGTAAACCCACATGTATTCTCCACGAATATAAATGTAGGATAGATTGGCACCCAAGGCATAACTAGAAGTAATCATTCCTTCAATCAATAAATGAGGAATAAATTCCATCAAATAGCGGTCCTTGAATGTTCCCGGTTCTGATTCGTCGGCGTTGCAAACTAAATGTCTTGGTTTTCCTGATTTTTTGTCAATAAAACTCCATTTCATTCCTGCTGGAAATCCTGCTCCACCACGACCACGTAATCCTGAAGTTTTTACTTCTTCGACAATTTCGTCAGGGGTGAGGGTTTTCAAGGCTTTTTCCACAGAAGCATAACCCCCGTTTTGGCGATAGACTTCATAGGTTTTGATTCCCGGAATATTTACTTTGTCTAATAATATTTTTTGTGACATATTATATATCGTGTAACGTAATTTTATTATCTCTGCAATCAGCAATAATTTGATCTACTTTTTCTTTGGTAAGGTGTTCTTTGTAAAAATCACCCAATTGCATCATTGGTGCATAACCGCAAGCACCCAAACATTCTACACCTCTTACTTCAAAAAGGCCATCTATTGTGGTTTCACCTATTTTTACACCTAGTTTTTCACAGGTATAATCAATTAAATCCTCAACTCCATTCAAACAACAAGGGGAAGTTCGGCAAAATTCGAACATATATTTCCCAATAGGTTTTTGGTTGAACATCGAATAAAAAGAAACGACTTCGTATACTTCAATCGGTTTGATTTTAAGTATTTCGGCTACTTTGTTCATTAATTCAAAGCTCAGCCAATTGTCATGTGCGTCTTGAACTTCGTGTAAAATGGGTAACAACGCTGATTTTCTTTTGTCTTCTGGGTAATGACTGATTAATTCATTGATGCGGTTCATCAATATTTCGGTCATATTTATTTCTTGTTTGTAATGTGTTCTTTCCATTCTATATTTTAGATTTTAGATTTTTCAATCTGCATTCTGCAATCTTTTTTAAGCGTCTAATTCCCCTGCAATAACATTTAAACTTGACAAAATAACAATCGCATCCGAAAGCATTGCGCCTTTTATCATTTCGGGATACGCTTGATAATAAATAAAACAAGGTCTGCGAAAGTGCAATCTATAAGGAGTTCTGCTTCCGTCGGTTACCAAGTAAAATCCTAATTCTCCGTTTCCGCCTTCCACTGCATGATAAATTTCGGCAACCGGAACAGGAATTTCTCCCATTACAATCTTGAAATGATAAATCAAGGATTCCATATCGTGATACACATCTTCTTTTGGAGGCAAATAATATTCAGGAACATCGGCGTGAAATTCATTTCCTTCCGGCATTTTTGCCAATGCTTGACGAATGATGCTCAAACTTTCCCAAACTTCGGCATTTCGAACGCAAAAACGATCGTAAGTGTCGCCTGATTTTCCAACAGGAACGATGAAATCAAAATCTTCGTAAGAGGAGTAAGGATGCGCTACGCGAACGTCATAATCCACTCCGGCAGCACGTAAATTTGGACCCGTGAATCCATAAGCCATCGCCATTTCGGCAGTAATTGGGCCAACGTTCACGGTTCTGTCAATAAAAATTCGGTTTCTTTCGAATAGGTTTTCAAATTCTTTCCAAGCAATTGGAAAATCTTTCAAAAACACGTCAAGTAATTCAAAGGCTTTTGGTGACCAATCTCTTTCGAAACCGCCCATTCTGCCCATATTTGTTGTCAAACGAGCGCCGCAAATTTCTTCATAGATTTCGTAAACTTTCTCCCTAAATTGAAAAACGTACAAGAAACCGGTGTACGCCCCGGTGTCAACGCCAAGAATGGAATTGCAGATGATGTGATCCGTGATTCTGGCTAATTCCATCACAATAACCCTTAAATATTGAGCTCTTTTAGGAACTTCAATATCCAATAATTTTTCCAAAGTCATCCACCATCCCATATTATTGATAGGGGACGAACAATAATTCATTCGGTCGGTCAGTGGGGTGATTTGGTAAAAAGGACGGTTTTCGGCAATTTTTTCGAAAGCCCTGTGGATGTAACCGATTGTTGGTTCGGCCTCGATGATTTTTTCCCCATCCATCAACAAGATATTTTGAAAAATACCATGAGTAGCTGGGTGTGTAGGTCCTAAATTCAGCATCGAAAGTTCACTTCCGTCTTCGTTTAGGCTCTCATTTATTCTTTTAGCATAGCGATGCTCTGGTGATAATAATAGTTCTGACATCTATAATTAAAAATTGATAATTAAAAATTGATAATTCATGAATTTCAATTAAATATTAATTTTTTTTGTTTTTTATAATTTTCAATTATTCATTGTTAATTAGGCATTATTTGTTGTTCTTCCAAAGAATCTATCGTCTTTATCTGTTCTACCTCCGTCTTCCAATGGGAATTCTTTTCGCATCGGATGCGACACCATTTCGTCCATGTTCAAAATACGTTTCAATTGTGGATGACCAATGAAATTGATTCCATAAAAATCATATGTTTCTCTTTCCATCCAATTGGAACTCGGAAAAATATTGGACAATGTTTTTATTTCGGGGGTTTCACCGTTGATGAATGCCTTGATTTTTATGCGTTTATTTTCATACCAATTGTGCATGTGATACACCACTGCAAATTGTCTTTCGAGTACGTTATCTGGATAATGAACCCCACATAAATCGGTTAGAAAATGAAAACGTAAGCTTGGATCATTTTTCAAAAAAAGAATAATAGCGGTAATTTTGTCGGCTGCTACTTCAAATGAAAATATAGCTGCATCTTGATTGAAATGGAAAGTGCTTTCGCCAAATGCGTCCACTAATTTATCTTGAATTTCTGTCGTTTCTAAACTCATTTCCTTATTTTATGTTATAAGAAGCCAATAATTCTTGATACTCCGGAGAACTTCTTCTTCTTACGGACTCGCTTCTTACCAATTCTTGCAATCTCATTACGCCATCCACAATTTGTTCGGGTCTTGGCGGACAGCCTGGAACATAAACGTCAACCGGAATTACTTTGTCAATTCCTTGCAATACAGAATAGGTATCAAAAACGCCTCCAGACGAAGCACAAGCTCCAACGGCGATTACCCAGCGAGGTTCGGCCATTTGTTCGTAAACTTGACGCAGGATTGGACCCATTTTTTTTGAAATAGTTCCCATAACCAGCAACATATCGGCTTGACGAGGAGAAAAACTTACTCGTTCAGAACCAAAACGTGCTAAATCGTAATGCGAAGCCATAGTGGCCATAAATTCAATTCCACAACAAGAAGTTGCAAAAGGCAAAGGCCAAAGCGAATTTGCGCGAGCCATTCCTACTACATCATTCAGCGTCGTGGCAAAAAAACCTTCGCCAGAAACACCTTCCGGAGGGGCAACCATTTTTATATTTGAATCGCTCATTTAATTTTAGATTTTAGATCTGGGATTTTAGATTTAAAAAAGCTAAAAAATCAAACCAATTTAAAAAATCATTATTTGTCCATTCGAGAAATCATAAATCGTAAATCTCAAATCGTAAATTAATTTATTCCCATTCCAATGCCTTCTTTTTGATGATGTAGAAAAATCCCACCAACAATAAAAGCATAAAAATTACCATTTTTAACATTCCTTCCATTCCCAATTCTTTAAAATTGATTGCCCAAGGATAAAGAAAAATCACTTCGACGTCAAATAATACAAAAAGAATGGCAACCAGAAAGTATTTTACTGAGAAAGGGATGCGGGCATTTCCTAAAGATTCCACACCACATTCGAAGTTTGCATCTTTGACAGCAGACGACCTTTTAGGGCCTAATTTCCCTGAAATTACTATCATTCCAACAACAAATCCAATTGCTAAAAGCGCTTGCATTAGTATCGGAAAATAATCTAATTGATTGGATTGCATAGCAGTTATTGTTTTACTTTAAAATAATGATGCAAATATAGGTTTCAAGGAATTAAAACACAAGTTAAAACAACATTTAGTTATAAATAGAAGCTCATTTTTTTTGTACTAAATAGACACCATTTCTAGGCTTCATTTTTAAGGTAGTTTTGAATGTTTAAAACAAAAAAAGCGTCCCGATTTATCGGGACGCTCTAAACATTCGTAAGTAAAATATTTTTTACTTAGATAACTGCTACTTTCGCAGCAACTTTTCCTTTTCTTCCTTCTTCTTCTTCATAACTAACTCTGTCACCTTCACGAAGTTCTTCCGCGTTGATTCCTGAAGCATGAACAAAAATGTCTTTTCCTGTTTCTTCGTCTGTAATGAATCCGTAACCTTTTGATTCATTGAAAAATTTAACTGTACCTGTACGCATTGTAATAGTAATAATAATTTATAATGAAGCAAATGTAATATTTAATATAATACGAAAGTTAGAATTGTGTAAGTTTTATTAAAAATTTTGATTTTCAACGATTTAAGACATGTTTTTATCGATGAACTACCCTAAATTCAATTTTATATGCAACTCATTTAATTGTAACTCATCAATTAGCGATGGGGCATCAATCATAACATCTCTTCCGGAGTTGTTTTTTGGGAAAGCAATAAAGTCCCGAATGGTTTCTTGTCCACCAAGTATGGCCACCAATCGATCCAACCCAAAAGCCAAGCCTCCGTGTGGTGGCGCGCCATATTGAAAGGCATTCATTAGAAAGCCAAACTGATCTTCCGCTTGTTCAGGGGTAAAACCTAAATATTTAAACATCAACTGTTGGGTGGCTTTGTCATGAATACGGATGGATCCACCGCCAATTTCGTTTCCGTTCAACACCATATCATAAGCATTAGCACGAACTGCTTTTGGATTCGTTTCTAATAAGTGCATGTCTTCCGGTTTTGGGGAAGTAAACGGGTGGTGCATGGCATGATAACGACCGCTCTCTTCTTCAAATTCTAATAATGGGAAATCAACTACCCATAATGGAGCGAATTCTGCAGGATTTCTCAATCCCAAACGATTGGCTAGTTCCATACGTAAGGCCGATAGTTGCGTTCTGGTTTTGTCGGCTGGGCCGGAAAGCACAAAAATCATGTCACCTGCTTTTGCGCCAGTTATTTTAGCCCAATTGCCTAAATCGTCTTGGTCATAAAACTTGTCAACCGATGATTTGTATGTTCCATCTTCGTTACATTTTACGTAAACCATTCCGCTGGCGCCAATTTGCGGACGTTTAATCCATTCAATCAAGCCATCGATTTCTTTTCGGGTATATTCACTTGCTCCAGGAGCGGCAATCCCTACAACCAATTCTGCCGCGTTGAAAACCGGAAAATCTTTGTGCTGGGCAAACTCGTTCAACTCGCCAAATTCCATTCCGAAACGAATGTCCGGTTTGTCATTCCCATAGGTTTTCATAGCGTAATCATAGGTGATTCGAGGGAATTTTTCTACTTCGATTCCTTTTATGGCTGAAAGTAAATGACGGGTCAATCCTTCGAAAACATTCAGAATGTCTTCTTGTTCCACAAACGCCATTTCGCAATCGATTTGCGTGAATTCCGGTTGGCGGTCTGCACGTAAATCTTCGTCACGGAAACATTTCACGATTTGGAAATACTTGTCCATTCCACCCACCATCAACAATTGTTTGAAGGTTTGTGGTGATTGCGGCAAAGCATAAAATTGTCCTTCGTTCATGCGACTTGGAACCACAAAATCCCTTGCGCCTTCAGGAGTCGATTTGATTAAATAAGGCGTTTCCACTTCGCAAAAATCCAAGTCCGAAAGGTATTTACGCACTTCCATCGCAACTTTATGACGAAAAAGCAAGTTGTTTTTTACCGGATTCCGGCGAATGTCAAGATACCGGTATTTCATTCGAATGTCTTCGCCACCGTCGGTTTCGTCTTCAATCGTGAAAGGTGGAGTTAAAGCGGCATTCAATATTTTCATTTCGGTGACCAAAATCTCAATATCTCCGGTTACCATATTAGTATTCTTGGCTTCCCGCTCAATTACGGTTCCTTTTACTTGAATCACGAATTCACGGCCCAAAGTTTTGGCTAATTCGAAAACTTCTTTTTGGCTGCGACTTTCGTCGAAAATCAATTGGGTAACACCATAACGGTCGCGTAAATCGACCCAATTCATAAAACCTTTATCGCGTGATTTTTGAACCCAGCCTGCAAGCGTAACTTCGGTATTGATATTTGAGGCGTTGAGTTCACCACAATTATGACTTCTATACATTGACTTATTTTTTAGATTGCAAAAATACAGTTTTGTTTGAAGTTTAAGGTTTAAGGTCCGAAGTTTTATTTAAAAAACTTATATTTGAACAACTAAATTTAAAAGTTGGATTGTATGAAAAAAATAGTGTTTATTGCTCTAACGCATGTCTTTGTATTCATTGGCAATGCCCAGAATCTAACTTTTCAAGCGGAAATTGCCAACAGAAAAGGCGATACCATCAAAATTCTAAACAGTAGTAATGGTAAGGAAGTAAAAAAGATGGGTATTGACAAAAAAGGCTTGTTTAAAGATGCCTTTGCAGTCGAAGAGGGGATTTATTTTTTGTTTGATGGCAAGGATTACGCCCCGATGTTTCTCAAAAACGGATACGACTTGAAACTTAAAATGGACGCACTTAAATTTTATGAATCGATTGTATATTCTGGAATTGGAGCAGAAGAAAACAATCTTTTGGCACAAAGTACGTTCTCGGATTCAAAATACGATTACAACTCGCTTTTGGCTTCAAGTGAGGAAGTCTTTGCCAAGTTGGTCAAAGAGAAAACTGCAGCCGATTTTTTAAAATTGGACGACATAAAATTGAATCCTAATTTTGTTGCGTTACAAAAGAAAAATATTGGTACAAACATGGCTAATTTGACTGCCTATTATAAGAAGACTCAAGAAAACAAAAAGTTGAGTGGTTCGGTTGCGCAAACATTTGACTATGTAAACCACAAAGGGGGAAACACCAAACTCGAAGATTTAAGAGGGAAATATGTTTATATTGACGTTTGGGCAACTTGGTGCGGGCCTTGTAGAGGTGAAATTCCTTTTTTGAAAAAAATGGAGGAAGAATTCCATGACAAGAATATCGCTTTTGTAAGCATATCGGTTGATTTAGACAAGGATTTCGAGAAATGGAAAAATTTTGTGACCGAAAAGCAATTGGGAGGCATTCAACTGTTTGCCGATAAAAATTGGAATTCCGATTTTATAAAAAGTTTTAGTATTAATAGCATCCCGAGATTTATATTAATAGATCCAAACGGAAAAGTGGTTCATTCCGATGCTTTAAGACCATCCAACCCTGAATTGAAAGAAGAGTTGGGTAAATTAGTACAGTAAAAATAGGGACGGATTAGGAGTTAAATTGTCGTCCAAATATTTTTTTAATCAAGATTTATTTTTTAAATTTAGAGTATACAAAGATGCTCACGAGGTCAGAAAACAGAAAGCCAAATTAAAATTGGATAATCTATTCTGCAAATTAAATCAATACAATAGCGTCTATAAAAAAATCGGCAGTTACAAATTTTTGTAACTGCCGATTTTGATTTATGTAATAATCAAGGTTTGTAAAATCCTAAAATAATTATGGTTTTTTAGTTGCCAGCTCTCGTTTGTTGCATGAAAAAAATAAATATATTCCCAATAAAAACAAAAAACCACCCAAAATCAAATTTCAGGTGGTTTCAATAGTATAAAAAAAAATATATTTCTTAAGCTCTGGCCATTCTTCTATCACGCAACCAATACTTGGTTCTTTTTACCAAATAAAACATCACAGGAACCATCACCAAGGTCAAAACCGTGGCGTAGGTCAGTCCGAAGATAATCGTCCAAGCCAATGGCCCCCAGAAAATCACGTTGTCACCACCCATAAAAAAGTGGGGATTAAAATCAGTAATCAGGGTAAAGAAGTCAAAGTTCAACCCAATGGCCAAAGGGATCAATCCCAAAACTGCCGTTAAAGCGGTCAATAATACCGGGCGCAAACGTGATTTGCCGGATTCGATGATGACTTCCTTAATTTCGTCCAAAGTTAAATCATCGTGCGATTCCACGCCTTTGTCATACACCTTTTTGTCCATCAGCAAGACGAAGAAATCCATTAACACGATTCCGTTTTTCACTACGATACCCGCCAGTGATATGATTCCCATCATCGTCATCAGGATAACGAAATCCATATTGGCAATGACGTAACCATAGAAAACACCACTGAAACTCAGAATTACCGTGAACAAAATCACCATGGTTTTTGACACCGAATTAAATTGCAACACGATAATGATGGTGATTCCAGCCAAAGCCAAGAACAGCGCATACATCAAGAAGCTTTGGTTTTTGCCTTGTTCTTCTTGCACCCCTGAGAAGGAATAGCTCACGTCTTTTGGCAAATTATAGTTTTTTAATTCTGCCTTGATTTGTTTGGTAATTTCATCCCCATTAAAACCCGTCAAGACATTCGAATAAATCGTCATAATGCGCTTGTTATTCTTTCTTTTGATTTGGTTGTAAGTCTGTGTTTTTTCGGTTTGCGAAATGGCCGAAACAGGAACTTGAACGATTTGACCGTTGTTTTGGTTTCTAAAAGTCAATGATTGGTTGAAAAGAATGTTTTCATTCTTGCGTTGATCATCCTGCATGCGCATCACTATATTGTAATCGTCATCACCTTCTTTATAGGTCGAAATTTCTTGGCCGTAAACCGAACGACGCAAAGTAAAGCCCAACTGTCCGGTAGAAACCCCCATACTTCCGGCGTTTACCCTGTCGACTTTCACTTCTAATTCCGGACTGTCTTTGTTGATGTCAATACTCAATTTTTCTATTCCGGGAATGTTCTTGGAATTGACAAAATCAATCATTTTATCCCCTTCTTTTAGCATCAGGTCATAATCCGTTCCCTTTAATTCAATACTGATAGGATACCCTGCCGGTGGACCATTGGCATCTTTTTCTACCGTAATCGTGGCTCCGGCAATGGCTTTTACTTTGGAACGAATTTCCTCCAAAATATCCGAAGTATTGATGCCTTTACGGAACTTGAATTCCGAGAAACTCACCGTTACTTTTCCTTTATAAGGTGTTTCAGAGGCAGAACCGGCATCTACATTTGGGTTTCCGGCACCTTTGCCCACTTGGGAAACGATAGATTCAGCAAGGAAGTTTTTGTCTGTTTTTGGATCTACGTATTTTTGCAAAATTTCAATTACTTGATTTTCCACAAAAAGTGTCGCCTTATTGGTTTTTTCAATCGAAGTCCCTTGCGGATATTCGATATAAGCAATCACTTGATTTGGAATGTTGTCCGGAAAAAACAATACTTTTCTCGGGAAAGCACCTAGTAATACAAAGGAAAAAAACAACAATCCGATAATTCCTCCCAAGGCATACCACGATTTCTTTTTAGTAAGGATTTTTGCTAAAAAAACTTTGTATTTCTCTTCCATTCCTGGAAAAAAACTGTGTTGGAAATCCTGTGTCCATTGGTAAATTTTTAAGAAATACAACCACATTAGGGCTGTTGAAATGAGTAATAAATGCCCAACTCCTCTTAAAAATTTACTGTCATACGTATATTTTGATCCAATGAAAGCCAAGAATATTCCGAATGCCAAAAATAGAATGGTATAGAATTTCAAATTCTTTTTAGAAATATTTTTATCTTCAATATCCATCGAACCACCCGTCATTGCGGCATTGATAACCATGGCCACAAACAACGATGCCGTAAGGGTCACGGTCAAGGTCATTGGAAAATATTTCATGAATTTACCCATGGTTCCCGGCCATAAGGCGAATGGAAGAAAGGCCATCAATGTTGTAGCTGTTGATGAAATTACGGGCCAAGCGATTTCGCCAATACCCACTTTTGAAGCTTCTATTCTTGGCAATCCTTTTTTCATGTTAGCAAAAACGTTGTCGACAACCACAATTCCGTCATCAACTAGCATTCCTAATCCCATTACCAATCCAAAAAGAACCATCGTGTTCAACGTCAACCCCAAAGCCGAAAGTAGGGCAAACGCAATCATCATGGACAATGGAATTGCTGTTCCTACGAACAAGGAATTTCGAAGTCCCATAGTGAACATCAACACAATCATTACCAGAATAATCCCGAAAATAATGTGGTTCGACAGCTCATCAACCTGGTGTTCTACGCGAGAAGATTGGTCGTTTGTCATTTCGATTTTCAGGTTTTTTGGCAAATAGGAGGCTTGAGCTTTTTCTATTCTTTCTTTAACTTGGTCAATGGCAGAAATCATGTTTTGACCCGAACGTTTTTTCACGCTGAGCATCACCACTTCGTTTCCTTTCTCGCGAGCATAGGTGGTTTTTTCTTTTTCTTTGAAACTTACCACTGCAATGTCTTTTAGATAGACCGTTCCGCCAAATGATTTTACAACGATGTTCTCCAACTCTTTTGGGTCTTTGATTTCACCTACAATCCTGATGTTGTTTCTGGAACCCTGTGATACCAAGTTTCCTCCAGAAAGCGTCATATTTTCGTATTTAACCGCATTTTGGATTTCGTCGAAAGTGACTTGTGCTGCCGTCATTTTGAAAATATCCACGGCAATTTCAACCTCTTTATCATCTACACCCAGAATGTCAACTTTCTTCACTTCCGAAATTTCTTCAATATCATCCTGAAGCAATTCGCCATATTTTTTAAGTTGTTGCGTGGTATAATTTCCTTGTAAATTGATGTTTAGAATAGGCACTTCTTCAGAAATGTTCAATTCAAAAACATTGGGTTCTACTTTGCTTCCGTTGTCCAAATTGGGCCAATCCGTATTGGCTTTGGCATTATCAACCTTGTCTTTTATTTTTACTTTGGCGGCATCAATAGTAACATTGTCATCAAACTCGGCGATAATCATCCCGTAATCTTGGAATGAGCTCGAAGTGACTTTGGTTACCCCACTGATGTTTTTGATCTCTTTTTCTAGTGGTTTGATGACTAATTTCTCTACATCCTCGGCTGAATTTCCAGGAAAAACAGAAGAGATGTACACTTTATTTTCGATAATTTCCGGAAAATCCTCGCGAGGCATTGTAATGTAGGCATAAACTCCCGTGATTACAATGATTGCGGTCAAGATATACACCGTGACACGATTGTCTACAGCCCAATTTGAAATGGCGAATTGTTTGTTTTTGTGTGACATATTTTGTTGTTTGTTATAGGTTATAAGTTTAGAAGGTTATAGGTTTAGAAAATGGTGTTTTAGAACTTCTGTCTAAACTTCTAAACAAATAACCTTATAACCCTTTTTAAAAGTTTAATTTCATTCCATCAGAGATAGCATTTGCCCCTTCGCTAACAATAATGGCCTCGGCAGATAAACCACTTAAAATTTCAGTAACATTATTAGAGGACTGCCCCAATTTCACGATTACTTTCTTAGCAGTTCCCGTTTTTCCACTTACGTTTATGGCGGTGTAGACAAATTTATTTTTCTCACCATCCTCCTGAATCACATTAGTTGGAACAACAATAGCATTTTTACTGAAGTAATCCGTGATTTTAAGATTGGCCACTTGGTTGGGTCGCAACAAGTTTTCCGGATTTGGAACACTTACTTCAATGCCAAAACTACGGTTGTTAGGATTCACAAAATTTCCAATCTGGCGCACCTTTCCTTTGTAGGTTTTCCCTAAAGAAGTCAAGAAAACATCCACTTCGGTACCTACTTTTAGTTTGCCGATGTATGTTTCAGGAACAGATGTCGAAACATACATATTCGATAAATTCACGATACGCATTAATCCTTGTTGACTTGGTGCAACAACTTGCCCTTTTTCTACAAAAACCTCGTCAATGGTTCCTGTAAAAGGGGCTTTTAGTATCGTTTTTTCCAATTGGGCTTTGATTTGGGCAACGCCTCTTTGGGCAGAAATCATTTGCGTTTGAGCTTGTAAATACTGCATTTCAGAACCAATTTTTTGATTCCAAAGATTTTTTTGACGTTCAAAAGTGGTTTTTGCCAAAGCATACTGGTTTTCTAGACTTGCCACTTGTTGGCTCAATCCAGCATCGTCAATTTTTCCGAGAACTTGCCCTTTCGAAACTCTTTGTCCCGCTTTAACGTTCAATGAAACCAAGGTTCCTTGAAATTCTGGTTGAACCAAAATGTTTTCTTTGGTATTTACGCTTCCTTGAATCTCAAGATAATGACTAAAAACGGTGTCTTTCACCGTAAGTACGGAAACTAATGCTTCCTCTTTTTTGACATCCAAAGTGGCTAAGGCTTCGTCAATTTTTGCCAAATCTGCTTGGATTAGTGCTTTTTTAGCTTGAAGTGCCGTTGCATTTTTGGAGGCGATTAAGTTGTCAATAGTAGCGGTTTCTTCTTTCTTTCCGCAGGAGAAAATGAGTACTGAAAGCGTTGTGATAAGGAATATTTTTTTCATGTTTTTAAGGTTATAAATTAGATTGTTATTTTATGTTTATACGTTTATTTTCTTTTTCTCTTATATTAAGGCTAAACTCATAACCTTATAACCTCATCATCTTAGTTAATTATTTTCTCTAAAGCCGCTTTTTTGTTGATGATATTTACCATCGACTGCAAATAGTTTTGTTGAGCGGCATACAATTGTCGTTGCGCTTCACTGAAATCAAAACTCGAAGACAAACCTTCCGTAAATTTTATTTGTTGCTTTTTTTCGATTCTCTCCGCGAGGTTCAGATTGGTTTTTGCCGTGGCATATTCTTCCATGCTGAATTCATATTCGCTTTTGGCGTTGGCGTATTGCAATTTCAATTTTTGTGCTGTTTCTGTAAGTTGCGTTTTGGCTTGTTCAAATGCAATTTTGGCTTGTTGCGTTTTGGCGCTTCTCCCCAAACTGCTAAAAACGGGAACATTTAAACCAATGCCGAGATTTGAGAAATTATTCCATTTTTGCGATGTTGTAGAAAAGGTAAACTGGTTGGCAAAAGCATTGTATCCAAAATTCACATTGGCCCCCAATGAAGGCAATGCCTTGCTTTTTTGTAATTTGTATTCCAATTGTCTTTGCTCTTGAAAATTCAAACCCATTTGGTAATCGATATTGTTCGATACATTGAAATCTTTTTGCGAAATAGCCAAATCTAAATTGGTAACCGTCAAATTGTCCAATTGATCCGTTAGTCTCAGGTCATCATTAATGTCAATGCCTAATATGATTTTAAGCATATTATTGGCAATGCCCAACAATCTTTTGGTGTTGTTTAAAGTACTGTTTATGGTTGACAAGGTAATTTGAAGCTGCTCTACGTTTTCTTCTTCAATCAGTCCGTTTTTGAATGTTTCCTTGGTGTCCGAGAATGTTTTTTCTAAAATGGCTTTGTTTTTTTCTAGAATGGAGATGCTTTCAGCGGCTAACAAAACATTTCCATAGGAATTGATGACCATTTCCTTGATTTCAGCATCGGTTTTTTGTTTGGCATTTTCATAGAATTTCAAATAGGTTTTCGAGGCCTGTAAGGCTACAATGTAGGAACCGTCAAACAGCAACTGACTCAAAGTTACTCTACCATTCATGTAGTGCTTGGTTCCAAAAGCGATGGTTGTTACTTCCCCCGGATTGCCGCCAAAAGCACCTCCCCCGGTTACCCCTTGTTGCGTGTAAGCAAAATTATTTCCGTATTCCATACCAGCGTTGATTTGAGGTAAACCCGCAGCAGTGGTTTCCCATTTTTTCTGTCTGGCAGAAGCAATATCTTGCCCAGCGTTTATTGCCGAATAATTATGGGCGAGAGCATGGGAAATCGCTTGTTCCAAGCTAAACGAAAAGTTTTGGGTGTGTTCTTGTGATTTTGCAATGAGAGCAAAAAAGAATAAAGGGATTAAAAATAGTTTTTTCATTATATAGTATGGTTTTCTAATTGTTTTTCGAGTTCGATAATTCCTTCTGGTGTTGCCATGGCTCTAGTATGGTATTCTAGTGCTTGTATTTCTAGCTTGAGCACTTCATTTTCTAATTTTGTGGTCTCATTAATGCTAAAAATAAGGGTATAGTAAAATTTTATGCAATTTTCAATATTTATATTTTTACGATACAAGCCTTGTTCAATTCCTTTCTCGATATTGAGTTTAAAAACGGTGTTGCATTCTGCGATTTCCCTCGATAGTACGCTTTCGTGTATTTCAGGATAATGCTTTTTTAATTGGTAAATAGGAGAGGTGTCTGACGATTGAAACATCTCTTTGAACATTTTCCGGATTTCGAAATTTTCGGCAATGGCATTGTGGTTTTCGGCAATAATGGCACTAATACCCTGATGAATTTTTTCATGGAAAATTATGGTTCCTTCTTTAATAAGAAGCTCTTTGTTGCAAAAGTATTTGTATATCGTTTTTTTAGAAATACACATTTCGCAGGCAATATCATCCATAGTCACGCTCTTAAATCCTAGTTTTAGGAATAGTTCGGTGGCTTTGGATATGATTTTCTCTTTCATAGTTGGCATTGCGAGGTACTACTTGTCCGCTGTGGTGGAAGCAATCTCTTTTGAAATTTCGTTTGCAAATATAGAATGGAAACTTTAAATACCAAAATAGTTTCCAAAGTATTTTTAAAAAACATTATAAAGTTTATGGGTTTAGAAGTGTAGGTGTACTGAATAAAAAATCTATTTTTGTGTTTGAAACCAAGTAATGGCTATTTCGCTAAACGGATAGACTTTCTAAACGGATAACCAAAAGATAAAGATGCACTCCATTCAACAGTATCAGGAATTTATTTCAGACTATTTGCAATCGCACTCCAAAACCAAGGAACCGAAAAATTTGTACGAACCTATACATTATATTTTGCAGCTTGGCGGAAAGAGAATGCGCCCCATTTTGACTTTGATGAGCGCCGAAGTTTTCGACGCGCATTATGCAAAAGCTTTGCCGGCAGCTTTGGCGGTTGAGGTATTTCATAATTTTTCACTCGTACACGATGATATTATGGATGATGCTCCTTTGCGAAGAGGAAATGTAACCGTTCATGAAAAATGGGATATTAATACAGGAATCCTATCTGGCGATGCGATGCTGATTTTGGCCTATCAATATTTTGAGGAATACGAACCCACGATTTTCCGGGCTTTGGCCAAATTATTCAGCAAAACCGCTCTCGAAGTGTGCGAAGGGCAGCAATGGGATGTTGATTTTGAATCTCGAAAAGACGTCACCATTCCCGAATACCTCAAAATGATTGAATGCAAAACTGCCGTTCTGGTTGCGGCAGCTATGAAAATGGGTGCTATTATTGCCGAGACTTCACAGGAAAATGCCAATTTGATTTATGATTTCGGATTGAATTTGGGCCTGGCGTTCCAGTTGCAAGACGATTATCTCGATGCTTTTGGCAACCCGGAAACCTTCGGAAAGCAGGTGGGAGGCGATATTATCGAAAACAAAAAAACCTATTTATACCTAAAAGCAATGGAATTTGCTTCGCCAAACGAAAAAGAAGAGTTAGTGCATTTGTTCTCCATTCATCCAGAAGACAATTCAGATAAAATCAATTCCGTAAAACGAATTTTCCATTCCACTGGAGCGGCACAAGCCACCCAAAAAGCCATTCAGGAGTTTACGTTAAAAGCTTTTGAAACTCTCGAAAAAATGAATGTTTCCTTAGACAAAAAAGCAATGCTCACCAATTTTGGAGAAAATTTAATGAAAAGAAACGTTTAGTTTTCAGTTGTCACCCTGAGCGCATTCGAAGTGTAAAATCAGAAATCGTTAATACTAACTCAAAAATGAATTTCATTGCTCCAGTAAATACCGACTTATTGCTCGAAGAAGCCGAAAAGGAAGCCTTGTACTTGAAATTAATCGAGCAAATCAATAAGGATTTCAATTTGGCCAACGAAGGAATAGATTTTCCAATGAGCATTTCGCCCAGGGAATTGAAAATCCAATTGCATGAAAAAATCTATCGATTGATTCAATACAAATTCGCCGAATACCTCAATTTGCTTTATATCATTGATGTTTCCGAAGATCAAATCAAAAAATTGGACGGCTCGGATTTAGTGGTACTAGCAGAACAAGTGGCGTACTTGATTTTGAAAAGAGAATGGCAAAAAGTGTGGTTCAGGAATAAATATTAGAAATACGCCTGAACAAACGGCATAAAATATTAGCTATAAACGCCTTATATTATATGCATTTATTTATTGGGGACATACCAAATTCTTAGGGGATAATCTTCGTAAAAATCAAAATAAATCTTAAAGGGACTAAAAGCTGATTATTTTCATGGTTTGTTGTTTTTTTAACAAATTTGTACGCAAATGTACCTGAAATAGGATTTAAATGTGTTGGTTTATTGTATTTTTGCCGAACTATTTTAACAAAAAGTATATTTAACGATAATTATGGATAGGTTTTCATTTTTAAACGCAGCACACACCGATTTTTTTGCCCAACTATACGATCAATATGTAGAGAATCCTGATAGCGTTGAGCCTAGTTGGAGAAGTTTTTTTCAAGGTTTTGACTTTGGAATGGAAACCTACAATGTTGAAAATCCAGTACAATATGCTACTGAAACAGTTTCGACTCCAGTTGATAATTCTAAAATATCAGAGCAACTTCAAAAAGAATTTAAGGTAATTAAACTTATCGAAGGGTATCGTACTAGAGGACATTTGTTTACTAAAACTAATCCTGTGAGAGAGCGTAGGGCTTTTGCACCAACTCTTGATTTAGAAAATTTTGGTCTTTCGAATGCCGATTTAAATACCGTTTTTGACGCCGCAAAAATCCTTTATTTAGCGCCTTGTAATCTTAGTGCGATTATAAAACATTTAGAATTGGTTTATTGTCAGCATATCGGAATCGAGTATATGTACATGCGTAAACCTGAAGTAATTCAATGGATTCAGGACAGAATCGGAATAAATGACAACCAACCTAATTTTAATATTGATCAGAAAAAGAAAATTCTAAATAAATTAAACGAAGCGGTTTCCTTTGAAAATTTTTTACATACCAAATATGTAGGTCAAAAACGATTTTCGCTAGAAGGTGGCGAATCCGTTATTCCAGCCTTGGACGCTTTAATCGAAAGAGCAGCCGAAAAAGGCGTAGAGCAGTTTGTAATGGGAATGGCTCACAGGGGCCGTTTGAATGTTTTAGCCAATATTTTCGGAAAATCTACCCAAGATATTTTTGGAGAATTTGATGGTAAAGATTACGATCAAGAATATTTTGACGGAGATGTAAAATACCATTTGGGACTTACCGCAGACAAAATTACGAGTTCTGGCAAAAAAATAAATATTAATTTAGCACCAAATCCATCACATCTTGAAACAGTTGGTGCTGTAATCGAAGGAATTACAAGGGCCAAACAAGACAAATATTATCCTAATGATTTTTCAAAAGTGTTGCCTATCGCCGTTCATGGTGATGCAGCCATTGCAGGTCAAGGGTTGCTTTACGAAATTATTCAAATGGCACAATTGGATGGGTATAAAACTGGTGGAACGATACACATTGTAATTAACAACCAAGTTGGATTTACCACAAATTATCTAGATGCTCGTTCTTCTGTGTACTGTACAGATGTTGCCAAAGTGACTTTGTCGCCTGTCTTACACGTAAATTCTGATGATGTAGAGTCAGTTGTACACGCTGTACAATTTGCTTTAGATTTTAGAATGGAATTTGGACGAGATGTATTCATTGATTTATTAGGCTATAGAAAATATGGTCATAACGAAGGCGATGAACCTCGTTTTACCCAGCCTTTATTATATAAAATCATTGCAAAACATAAAAATCCTAGAGATATTTATGCCGAGAAATTAATTGCGGAAGGTATTATTGATTCGGATTTGGTAAAAACTTTAGAAAAAGAATACAAAGACGATTTGGATCAAAATCTAGAAGCTTCCCGCAAAAAGAACTTGACTGTTATCACTCCTTTTATGCTAAATGAATGGAAAGGATTCAAACAGGTTTCCAATACTGAAATGGTCCAAAAAGTAGATACAAAAGTCGCTAAAGAAACTTTAGACTCGATTATAGTTACCGTTTCGACTCTGCCTTCTGAAAAGAAATTTATCAATAAAATTTCTAAAATAGTTACGGATCGTAAAACAATGTATGACAACAATACTGTCGATTGGGGAACAGCAGAAACATTGGCTTACGGGTCACTGTTGACCGAAGGGTACGACATTCGAATATCAGGACAAGACGTGGAGCGTGGGACTTTTTCACACCGTCACGCCGTGGTAAAAGTGGAAGATTCAGAGGAAGAGGTAGTTTTATTAAATGCTATAGCCAGCAAAAAAGGGAAATTCAACGTTTTCAATTCATTTTTGTCAGAATACGGTGTTTTAGGGTTTGATTATGGCTACGCCCTGGCGAATCCTAATAGTTTAACAATTTGGGAAGCACAGTTTGGAGATTTCTCCAATGGTGCCCAAATCATGATTGATCAATACATCTCCTGTGGAGAAGACAAATGGAACAACCAAAATGGAATTGTGATGTTATTGCCTCACGGTTACGAAGGGCAAGGTGCAGAACATTCCTCGGCTAGAATGGAGCGTTATTTGCAATTGTGCGCACGCCACAATATGTACGTCGCTGATTGTACCACTCCGGCCAATTTCTTTCACTTGTTAAGAAGACAAATGAAAACTACTTTCCGCAAACCCCTTATTGTGTTTACACCAAAGAGTTTGTTGCGTGATCCAAGATGCGTTTCTACCCAAGACGAATTGGTAAACGGAAGCTTTCAAGAAACTATTGATGATAGTACTGTGAATAAAAACGATGTGAAAAGTTTGGTTTTCTGCACCGGAAAGTTCTATTACGACATTACCGCCGAAAGGGAAAACAACGGTCGCAAAGATGTTGCGGTGGTAAGAATCGAGCAATTATTCCCTTTACCCGTTGAACAATTAAAAGCAATAATAGCCCAATATCCGAATGTGGATGATTATGTTTGGGCACAAGAAGAACCGAAAAACATGGGAGCTTACAGCTACATGTTGATGAATTTCGACTTGGTAAAATGGAGATTGGCTTCACTAAAAGCCTATTCTGCGCCAGCCGCAGGAAGTTACACCAGAGCAAAACGACGTCATGCGGATGCCATTAAAATGGTGTTTGACAAGAATTTATTCAGATAAGAAAAACAATATAAAATTCATAATTTAAAATAAGACCAGATGATTTTAGAAATGAAAGTCCCATCACCGGGGGAATCCATAAAAGAAGTTGAAATTGCCACTTGGTTAGTAAAAGATGGGGATTATGTAGAAAAAGACCAAGCTATTGCTGAGGTTGATTCGGATAAAGCAACCCTAGAATTACCGGCTGAAGCCAGCGGAATTATAACGCTAAAAGCGGAAGAAGGAGATGCGGTTGCCGTGGGCGCCATAGTTTGTTTGATTGATACTGGTGCAGCAAAACCATCAGGGGTAGTGGCAGTTGAAGCAAAACAAGTTGTTGTTGAAGTCCCAAAAAAAGAGGAAGTTAAAGCTGCTCCGGTTGCTGCAGCTACCTATGCTTCAGGAGCCCCCTCACCAGCAGCAAGAAAAATATTGGATGAAAAAAATATTCAACCTTCTGACATTGTTGGGACGGGCAAAGACGGAAGAGTCACTAAAGACGATGCGGTAAACGCAACTCCAGCCATGGGAACGCCAACGGGAGGAAGTCGTGGTACTGAACGTACTAAATTATCCATGTTGCGTCGTAAAGTAGCCGAAAGATTAGTAGCTGCCAAAAACGAAACAGCCATGTTGACTACATTCAACGAAGTAAACATGACGCCTATCAATACGTTGCGCAATGAGTACAAAGATGCTTTCAAAGCAAAACATGGCGGAATCGGTTTGGGATACATGTCCTTTTTTACCAAGGCGGTAACCAGAGCATTAGCATTGTATCCAGATGTGAACTCCATGATGGATGGGGATTATAAAATTGCATACGATTTCTGCGACATTTCTATTGCGGTTTCTGGACCAAAAGGATTAATGGTTCCTGTAGTTCGTAATGCCGAAAACTTAACGTTCCGTGGAATTGAAGCTGACATTAAAAGATTGGCGATTAAAGCACGTGACGGACAAATTACCGTTGACGACATGACAGGTGGTACCTTTACCATTACCAATGGGGGTGTTTTTGGGAGTATGTTGAGTACGCCTATTATCAACCCGCCACAATCCGGAATTCTGGGAATGCACAACATTATCGAACGTCCAATTGCCGTAGATGGCAAAGTAGAGATTCATCCCATGATGTATGTGGCACTTTCGTATGACCACAGGATTATCGATGGTCGCGAGTCTGTTGGTTTCTTAGTTGCCGTAAAAGAGGCATTAGAAAATCCATTAGCTCTATTATGTGACAACAACCCGAAAAAAGCATTTGAGTTGTAAGAATCAACTTTTTTTAATATAAATCCCAATTCGTTTTCTAAAATGAGTTGGGATTTTTTTATGATTGGGCTTTAGTAACTATATTCAAAAGTAAAAATATCGCTATTTAATTGCCGTTGGTTGCATTAAACTATACAATCAAGACCCAAATAAACAATACCGACAGCGTAAGTAAAATCAAACACTTTTAAGTCAAAAATAACTGTTTTACAGGTTTTTATATATTTTTTGTATGGTTTTTGTATAGTTTATAGGTCTTCTCAAAAGTCGTTAATATGTCAATTATTTTGTATATTTAATAGTAATTAACTAAAAAATATATATTATGAAAAAAATTATCCTTTTAATCGTATTATTAATTACTTCAATAGGATTCTCACAGGATCTTTTGTTGGGTATGGAAACTGAAGAAACTGGAGGGGTTCAAGGAGATCCTTTTGGTGGGATGGCGGCTCCTGTATTAGAGGCCGGAACAGGGACAAATACCAGTAGAGTACTCAAAATAGTTGGAAATACTGTTGGTGAAGTGTGGCAAGGAGTAAATCTAAATTTAACATCAGCTGTCGGTTTGACAACTACCAAAACAATGACTATTGACGTGCTTTCTGCTACACCAATTACATTTTTGGTAAAAGTTAATGGAGGTATTGCTGGTGCTCCTGAAGCTGCAGCAGAGGTAACTCACAATGGTAATGGTTTATGGCAGACATTATCTTTTACGTTTAATACTGCACTGGATGGTAAGGCTGTGACGGCAAATGGTGTTTATCAAAATTTTGTGATACACACCTACTGGAAAGCAGGTGAAACAGCATTTACTCCAAATGTAACTAAACCCGAAAGAACTTTTTATGTGGATAATATTAAGGGGGTAAAAGTAATAATTGCACCCCCTTTTGTGCCTTCGGTTGCTCCAACACCTACAGCACCAGACGCTCAAGTTTTTAGCATATTTGGAGACACAGGGGGATTTACAAATAAATGGACACCAGACTATACTTTTGGAGGGGTTTCAGGAAAACCTGATTTAGACCCTACTGCAGAAGTTAATACAGCCATTAAAATGGATTTTTCTTCTCAAGGGTATGGAGAAGGTTTGAGTGATTTAGCACCTCGTAAAGATGTTTCAGCCTATGGTTTTTTAAATTTTGATTATTACGTTCAAAGTGGCACTGATAATGCTGGGTCTCTAGGCCATCAATTCTATTTTGAATTGATTCATAGAATTGGAACAACAAACACGGAATCTTTTTATGGATTTGGACCAACCATACTGTCAACTGGACAAGCGTATGAACAAGTTGCAAAGGTTATAGTTTTTGATTCTTGGCAAACAATTAATATTCCTTTGTCAGCTTTTGTAGGATTCAGTCCAGCTAACTTTTTTCAGTTTAAAATTGGTGCCTCAAACGATTTAAGAACAAAAGTCGCCTTTTTTGACAACATTTATTTTTCTGTAAACAATCCTTCTCTTGGTACTTCAAAATTTGAAACTTCAAATGTTAAAATGTATCCAAATCCTGCTAAAAACAATTTAAACATTGAGGCTAAAGGTTACATCGAAAGAATAGCTGTTTACAGTATTTTGGGACAAGAGCTGATATCAAAATCGCCAAAAAGCAGTTCGACAACTTTGCAAACAAGCGCTCTTCAAAAAGGAACCTATATTGTTAAGTCAATGATTGATGGAAAAGCAGCCACCTCAAAATTCATAAAAGAATAAAACTACTTTATTCTTGTAACAAGGTAGAAAGCATCGGATTTATTCCGGTGCTTTTTTTTATCTGAGGGTGAAATTAATTAGTTATACCAATTAAATAAATTACATTCAAAGGATATTCAGTCGGAATACTGTTTGCTATTTTTAAAAGGGATTGTACGACTACCAAAGTACAAATCACCCTAATGTATTTATACCCTTTGCTTTCGAAAAAACCTTTACAATCAAGTAAAATTATAAATCCCTCAGTGTAAGTAAAATCAATATATCCTATATAAGACGTAACGTTTTCATTGAGACAAGCCATTTTTGTATGGTTTTTGTATAGTTTTTTGTCCTTCAAAAAAGAGAGCAATACATCAATCAGGGTATACATTTGCATTCTAAATAACAAAAAAATTAAACTTTATGAAAAAAATTACCCTTTTTATTGCACTAATGTTAATTTCATTAGGGTATGCACAACCTAATACCAGTGCCGCAGCTCCAACAAAACTTCCAGTTGACGTTAAGTCAATTTTTAGTGATGCTTATACAAATATTTCAACCGTGGAATTATTCCCAAATTGGGGACAAGGAACATTATACACAAACTATGTAGTACCTGCAACCAGCCCTGCTAATAATGTATTAAAATACACAAAATTTGACTATGAAGGCATCAATATAACTGTCGGAGGAAATAAACCTGGATTAGATTTTTCAGCGATGACGACTTTCCATTTTGATCTTTGGACGCCGGATGTTACTACATTTAAAATGTACTTAATAGATGGTACAGGCGAAACGGCCGTTACTCTTACTCCAACTTTGTCGGGTTGGAATAGTTATGATTTAGTTTTAGCTACTTCTTTTCCATTAATAAATAAGTCGGCTATTAGACAATTAAAATTTGAACAAGATCCCCAGCAATACAAAGCAAGCACTCATTCCGTTTATCTAGATAATATTTATTTTTGGAGAGCCGCTTTACCTGTAGGGACCCCTACAATTTCTTTTGCAATTCCTGCAAAAACTTTTGGGGATGCTCCTTTTACTTTAGCATCACCTATAATCACAAGTGATAGTCCAGGTGCTATTACTTTTACGAGTAGTAATACTTCTGTTGCGATCATATCGAACATCAATACCTTGACTGTAGTAGGTGCAGGGACTGCCACCATCACGGCTACTCAAGCGGCTAGTGGCACTTTTATTGCGGGTAGCAAAACAGCAAGTTTAGTAGTTTCTAACCCCGATCCTGTGCCAACAACTGCCGCACCAGTTCCGCCAAATAGAAACGCAGGTGATGTAAAATCCTTTTTCAGTAACAAATACACTAATATACCTATAGATACATGGACTCCATCCTGGTCTTCATCCGAAGTTACAGATGTGCAGATTACTGGCGATGATACAAAGAAAATTTTATTTTCAGATGTTTTAGGAATTGATTTCAGTAGTGCTGGCAAGCATCAAGAATTGACTGCAATGACTCACTTCCACATGGATTTTTGGACAACAAATCCTAATTTAGTTGGAAGAATTATGAATGTAAAAATTGTTGACTTTGGCGGAACTGCCGAAGAAAAAACCAGTATGCTACTTCATATGGAAAAGGACGGAACAAATCCAAAATTAGAATCCGGAAAATGGGTGTCAATAGACGTGCCGTTAACCGCTTTTAATGCTGCTGCCAATTCTACCCAAACTAGGACGGATATCGCACAATTATTACTTTTTTCAAATTTAAATGCTGTTTATGCTCCTGACGAAGCCTTCCCTGGAGGTGTTGTTGTCTATGGTGCGCTTTTAACAGATAAAGCCAAGGTTTATGTTGATAATATCTATTTATACAAAGGAACTGCTTTGGCAACAGAAAAATTTGAAACTTCAAATGTAAAAATGTATCCGAACCCTGTTAAAAACACCTTGACTATAGAGGCAAACAGTACGATCGATAAAATAGCTATTTACAGTATTTTGGGACAAGAGGTAATGTCAAAATCTCCAAAAAGCAGTTCGACAACTTTGCAAACAAGCGCCCTTCAAAAAGGAACTTATATTGTTAAGTCAACCATTGAGGGAAAAACAGCCACCTCAAAATTCATAAAAGAATAAAACTACTTTATTCTTGTAACAAAGTAGAAAGCACCGGATTTATTCCGGTGCTTCTTTTATATTATGGTAAAACTATAATCTAGTTACTTCAAATAAAAAAACAATCTTCAAAGGATATCCGTCGGAAAACGGTTTGCTATTTTTAAAAGGGATTGTCTGTCTACCAGAGTACAATCACCCTTATGAATTTATACCCTTTGCTTTCGCAAAAAACCTTTACAATCAAGTAAAATGAAAATTTCGTTAGTGTAAGTAAAATCTAATATATTCTATATCCGACACAAGGTTTTCATTGAGATAAGCCATTTTTGTATAGTTTTTGTATAGTTTTTTGGTATTCGGAATATCACCTTAAATATGAATCAATTTATACATTTGCTTTGTAAAAAATCAAATAAATTAATTTTATGAAAAAAATTACCCTTTTAATTTCACTAATGATAGTTTCATTAGGATTTAGTCAGGTTCCAAAAATAGATTTCGAAACGGATGGTGCTAGCTCCATCAAAGCTTTAAATTTAAGTACTTCCACAATAGTAACTGGGACCGGTACCAATACAACAAAAGTAGCTAGTTTGTTAAAAGGTGCAAATGCATATGAGAGCCCATTTGAAATTATTTTAAAAAATCAAATTAGTTTTTCAACAATTGGAGCAAAAACTATAACTTTTGATTTTTATCAAGCTACTGCAACTGCCCGACCAATTCTTGTTCAGGTTGCAGCTGGAACTGGTGATTTAAAGGCTACTCAAGGATATGAAGTTCAAGTTACTACAGCTGCAACAGCTGGTTGGCAGACTTTATCTTTTAACTTTGCTGCAGCTAGAGAGAGTTTCCCAAATACAGGTTTAAACAAAAATATAGTAGGCTCTTATAAAAAAATGTATATTTTTATCGATTTTGGTCTTGCTCCAGTTAGTACTACTGCTATTGACAATATTGGTGGCGGGACCCAAGGCACCATTATACCAGTAGATCCTGCACCAACAATCGCAGCACCAACTCCAACTCCTGTTAGAAATTCAGTCGATGTGATTTCGCTTTTTAGTAATGCCTACACCAATAAAACTATTGATACTTGGTCTGAGGCGACCGACGATTCCTCGATTGAAGATGTAGTCATAGCGGGTAATGATACAAAGAAAATTTCGTTTGTTAATTATCTTCAAGTTCAATTTACTGGTGCTGGTAAACATATTGACTCATCGCCCATGACTAATTTCCACATCGACATTTGGACTCCAACAGCAACTTTAAATAAAATATTTAATTTAAAATTTTCTAATTTTGGCGGTGGATCTAAAGTAGTAAATTCAATAGAATTGAATGTAAACAATGCGAGTGTTCCTGCATTACCCGATCCGAATCCAGGGCCGGGGAAATGGATCTCTTTAGATATACCTATTACTGATATTCCTAGTTTAAGAAATGATCTGGCAGAGTTAATAATTACATCAGATCTAGGCTTGGTTTATGTTGATAATATTTATTTTTGGAGAGATGCTTTACCACCTGGGACTCCTACAATTTGTTTTGGTATTCCCCCAAAGATTAATGGAACTACTTCTTTTACTTTAATGACACCTATAATTACCACTAATAGTACGGGCGCTTTTACCTTCTCTAGTAGTAATACAGATGTCGCAACCGTATCGGGGAACATAGTGACGCTAAAGGGTGTAGGAACAACCACCATTACAGCGAATCAAGCGGCTACTGTAACTTATCCTGCTGGTGGTACCAAAACGGCAACTTTTGATGTACATCCAGTTGCGGCAACAACGCCAAAAACAAGCGCATCGACAGTAATTCCCTTGTATAGTGAGACATACACTGTTACGGGTTATAAAGAGAGTTTTGGACCAGTTTCAACTGTTGATCTTGATCCTACGTCTGGGGTAAACAACGCCCTTAAAGTAGATTTTAATAAAGGCGGTTATGTCCAGTATTTTACTACAAAAGACATTTCGACTATGCAATATGTACATTTCGATTATTACACCACAGATGCCACTACTTTTAGTTTTTCTCTCATATCTGACGCGCCTTTTGAAGCTATTTATCCCATGCCAGAAATTCTTAAAAATCAATGGGTAAGCGTAAACATTCCAATGGCTACTTTTAAAGCTTTTTCAGGATTTAATGCTGCTAAATTTATTCAATTTAAATTTGGAACAGCAGCATTAACTCCCGGAACCGTTTATTTTGATAACTTGTATTTTTCTCTAACCGACCCTGCTCTTGGAACTCAAAATTTTGAAACTTCAAAAGTGAGTATGTATCCAAATCCAGTAAAAAATACCTTAAACCTTGAGGCTAAAGGTTCAATTGAAAGAGTAGCTGTTTACAGTATTTTGGGACAAGAAGTGATGTCAAAATCTCCAAAAAGCAATGCCACAACTTTACAAACCAGTGGCCTTCAAAAAGGGACTTATATTGTTAAGTCAACGATTGACGGAAAAACAGCCACTTCAAAATTCATAAAAGAATAAATTATTTTATTCTTTAACAATGCAGAAAGCATCCGCCGCGGCGGATGCTTTTTTGTTTATGGGACTGCTTACCAATTCATTTTAGTAGATACAAACAATGATTGTAATAATCAATAATTGCTTTGCCTTTCAGTAGTATATCGGCACCAATAATGCCATGAACTGGTTTTGATTTATGTTCCATTAAGGCACTATTCACGTGCGACAAATCAAAAATGACGATTTCAAAGTCGATACAATTCCAGTTGGCCAATTCCAGTTGGTTGCCAATGGCAATTTGTGTTCGCATTCCCGTTGCGCCTGCACCGGAAGCTTTTGTCTTCGATTTTGCGGCTTTCAGTTGAAACCATTCAATACTTTCAAAACCCACACAACTATTGCTCGACCCGTATCTAGTATAAAATTACCCTTCACGCCATTAATGCTTGCTTTCATGAGCAAATGTTGAGTTTTGGATTTAAAAGTTCTCCAAACAAAAAAAATTCTAAACAAACACCATTTTTTTATAAAAAAACTTTTTTGCGCTATTGTATCGCATTGATTTCGGCTATTAATTGGGCTTCGGTCCCTATTTTTGTTTCTGCTAATGTGAAGGTATAAACGTCATTTGCTGCAACTGTAACCGCTTTTATAGCATATCTCCATTGGCCATTATCCTCGGTGGCAAATATTACATGACATTTTAGTCCTATTGGAATTTGACCGTAATGTTCGCTGAATAATCCTGCGGCTGTATAAGTGTCTAATTTTGCTAAAGCATTTTGGCCTTCTCCGTCATAAGATAAATAAATGGCACTATTTGTATTGTCGTATCCAGTTGGGACAGCGACCAAAATTGTAGTACTTGGTCTTGGATCACTATAAAATTTATCTACATTAGTCCATCCAAAGTTTCCGAAATATACATAATAGTTATTTCCTTCAGCAAATACAACGTCTTTACCATTTTCACCAGCTGGATCAAGTTCTTGTTCCCAAACCAATTCTCCTTTTTGATTAATAAGACCATTCCACAATAGCATTTCTGGATCTATCCCATTAGTTAGACTGGCTGGTACTATAAGATTGATGTTGCAAGTTGTAGCCAGTTCTACTCCGCCCTGAGTAGCCTTAATAAAGAATTCTCCGCCCGAAATGAGTAAATTATGATCCCCATTTGGCATTATTCCCATTGTTGGCTTGTTTGTAACAAGCATAGAGCCTTTGTCGAAGAGTTCTATAAATTCTATTTTAATTGCTCCGGTAACAAGATTTCCGTTTTTGGTAAGACAGTCTCCATTTATTGAAATGGTCACCCCTTTTGCTGAAGTTAGCGTTATTATACCATTACCAGCAATTCCAGTAAATTTTTGAGTGCTATTTTCAACACCATTTTCCTTTATCAACATAAAATCTGTAGCTGAAGGAAATAGTATTGAATCTAACCTCTCATTTTCACAGCTTATAAGTGTTATTGTTGCTAAAAATGATAATCCTATTTTTTTAAAATATGTGTTCATAGTTTCTAATTTTTTTGATTCCTATTAATAAATGGTTTCTGGTTTAAAATTGTTCCGCACTAGTTCCTTTTCAATAGCTAAAGTAAGTATAACATTCGTATATCCAATAGATTTTATATTTTGCTCTTTTTTACATTTTTTGAATTTTTATAAGTCTAATGCGAATATTGAAAATCTTTTAATCTATTTTTCAAGATTATGTGATTTAACTTTGTTCGAAATCACACCATTACTAAAGTAAACCTACTTTTAATAGACTGAGCTTGTTTCTTTAATTACAAATTTTCATTGTAATTTTACAAAAAATTAAATATGGAACATAAAATGATTATTACCGATACCCACACTCATTTATATTCCAACGAATTTGATGAAGACCGCGATGAAATGATGCAACGTGCCATTGATGCTGGTGTTTCGCGATTTTTTATACCAGCTATTGATGCTACTTTCACGCAATCCATGTACGATTTGGAAAAGAAGTATCCCGATAATATATTTCTAATGATGGGCTTACATCCCACGCACGTAAAAGAGAATTATCTCCAAGAATTAGAGCATGTAGAGGAACAATTGGCTAAAATGAAATTCTATGCCGTTGGTGAAATTGGTATCGATTTGTACTGGGATAAATCACATTTAGAAGAACAAAAAATTGCTTTTAGAAAGCAAATCCAGTTGGCTAAACAGTATCAATTGCCTATTGTAATTCATTGCCGTGAGGCTTTTGATGAAATTTTTGAAATTTTGGAAGAAGAAAAATCCACAGATTTATTCGGAATATTCCATTGTTTCTCGGGAACTCACGAGCAGGCCTTACGAGCCATTTCTTATAATATGAAACTGGGAATAGGGGGAGTGGTGACTTTCAAAAACGGAAAAATTGACCAATTTTTGAATCAAATTGATTTGAGTCACATCGTTCTTGAAACAGATTCTCCTTATTTGGCTCCAATGCCCTATCGTGGGAAACGCAATGAAAGTAGCTATTTGGTTCATGTTGTCAATAAATTGGGGTTGATTTACAATCTTCCCAAGGAAGAAATAGCAAGGATTACCACCGAAAATTCTCGAACTGTTTTTGGGATTTAAGTCATAATTTGCCTGTTTTTTTATAATTTTTTTGTTTATTTGTTATTAAAAATATATGCTATATGTCAAAATTTGACGCGATTCGTCCGTTTTACGACGCCGAAGTTAATGAAGCCATTATCTCTTCCATAAATCATCCGATGATGAAAGCCTTGATGAATTTCTCTTTTCCGGAAGTGGAGGATTCGGTTTGGAAAGAACAACTTAAAAAAACGCATTCCATTCGTGATTTTCAATGTAATTTTATCTATAATTCCGTCCAAAGGGTGCTTGAGAAAACATCCGACGGATTAACCACATCGGGTTTTGAAAAGTTAGAAAAAAACACTTCTTATTTGTTCATTTCCAATCATCGAGATATTCTTTTGGATACCTCATTGCTAAACGCCTCTTTGTTCGAGCATGGATTAGTTATGACCGCGTCGGCAATTGGGGATAATTTGGTAACAAAATCATTTATAAAAATATTGGCTAAATTAAATCGGAATTTTTTAGTGCAGCGCGGATTAACCCCTCGTGAAATGCTGGAAAGTTCCAAATTATTGTCCGAATATATTGGGCAGTTGTTGCTTCGGGAAAATCGTTCGGTCTGGATTGCCCAGCGAGAAGGCAGAACCAAAGACGGGAATGATGCCACCAATCCGGGTGTTTTAAAAATGCTTGGAATGGGTTCAGACGAACAAGATTTGATGGACTATTTCAAGAAAATTAAAATAGTTCCTGTTTCTATTTCTTATGAATATGACCCAACGGATGCCTTGAAAATGCCACAGATTTTGGCAGAGGCCAATCAAGAAATCTATATTAAAGAAAAAAATGAGGATTTCATTACCCTTATTAGAGGTGTTTTGGGTCCTAAAAGGAGAATTCACATCCATGTTGGGGATGTTATCAACAAGGAAATGGATGCCATTAAAGTTGAATTTGACAATTCCAATAAGCAAATACAAGCCTTAGCACAAGTTATAGACGACTCCATTTTGAGCACTTACAGGCTTTGGCCAACTAATTATATTGCCTATGATATCGTGAATCAAACCAATACCTATTCCCACATGTATTCTGAAAATGAGAAATCACTTTTTGAACGCAGATTAGAAATGAGAATTGACCACAATAACCCATTAGTATTGCAAAGCTTTTTGGCGATGTATGCCAACCCCGTTGTCAACAAACTGAAATACGAAAATGTCGTCTAAAGTCAAAATACTTCTGATTTATACCGGTGGAACCATTGGTATGAAGAAGGATTTTGAAACGGGATCACTCCAGGTTTTTAATTTTAACAAGTTATTGCAAAGAATCCCGGAACTAAAACAACTCGATTGCGCTATTGAGACAATTTCATTCGAAAAACCGATCGATTCCTCTAATATGAATCCCAGGAGATGGTCAGAAATCGCTACAATCATTGAAGATAACTATTCCCGGTTTGATGGATTTGTGGTGCTCCACGGTTCTGATACAATGTCCTATTCCGCATCGGCATTGAGCTTCATGCTTGAAAACTTATCAAAACCCGTCATTTTTACAGGATCTCAGTTGCCAATAGGGGATTTAAGAACTGACGCCAAAGAAAATCTAATTACGGCTATCCAAATTGCTTCCTTACAAGAAAAGGGCCATCCCCTAATTAATGAAGTCTGTCTTTATTTTGAATACAAGCTATACCGTGGAAACAGAACCACAAAGATAAATGCAGAACATTTCAATGCCTTTATTTCTCCAAACTATCCCACTTTGGCCGAATCTGGGGTGCAATTGAAAACAAATCCTGAATTGTTTCTGCCAAAGGCAAGAGGAAAAAAATTAAGAATCCATAAGAATTTGGATCGCCATGTCGTCATTGTAAAAATGTTTCCAGGCATAAGTGAAGCCGTTTTGGAAGCTATTTTTGGAATTCCACAACTCAAAGGGATTGTATTAGAAACCTATGGCGCAGGAAATGCACCAACGGAGGATTGGTTTTTGTGCTTGTTAAAAAAAGCTATTACAAACGGATTGCACATTGTCAATGTCACACAGTGTTCGGGTGGAAGCGTCAGAATGGGGCAATACGAAACGAGTATTTCGATGAAAGAAATAGGTGTAATCTCAGGAAAAGACATCACCACCGAAGCGGCTATTACCAAATTGATGTACTTGTTAGGGCAAAATGTGGCACCGGCTATTTTTAAAACCATTTTTGAAACGTCAATCCGAGGGGAATTATCATAAAAATCGAATTTTAATTTTCTTTAGTCAATTTTTTTCGTGTTCTTTGCATCCTCAAAATATCTAGAGAGGTGGCCGAGTGGCTGAAGGCGCACGCTTGGAAAGCGTGTATAGGGCAACTTATCGAGGGTTCGAATCCCTTCCTCTCTGCAAAATAAATTTTCAAAACTAATTAAAGGCAACCGAAAGGTTGCCTTTTTTTGTAATTTTAACCCAAAAAAATCTATTATGCGTTTATTTCTTAAAATAGTACTTTTGCTACTTACGGTTCATGGTTTTTCACAAGACCTAAATCCCGTTTTGTCTCCTATTAAAATAGATTCGCTCTACAGAGAAGACCAATTCTATTTTGGCTTTACCTACAATACCCTGCAACGAAAACCGGCAGGCTTAATTCAAGATAAATTTTCATCTGGATTTGCTGCGGGATTCCTTAGAGACATGCCTTTTAATAAAAAGAGATCCTTTGCAATCGCCTCTGGAATAGGATTTTCTTTTAACACCTATAATCAGAATCTTAAAATCTCAAACTCTAGTCCAAAAAATAGGTACGAAATTATTGATGTTGGTAGCTATAGTAATAACAAATTCACACAATTTTTGGTCGAAGTGCCCATCGAGTTTAGGTGGAGAACCTCAACTTTTGAAAACCACAAATTTTGGAGAATTTACGGTGGATTTAAAATGGGGTATTTGATTTATGACAAATCAGTTTATGATGACAACCTAGGCAAAACAGTGGTCACAAACAATAAAGATTTCAATAAATTTCAATATGGAGTTTATCTTTCATCGGGTTATAATTCGATAAATGTATATGCCTATTACGGTTTGAATTCCTTGTTCCGATCAGCCAAAACTACCACTGATTCCATTGACATGAATTCGTTGAATGTTGGGATTATTTTTTATATTCTATAGCCAAAAATAAAAGAAAATCAGCTGTGGGATACTTCCTAGTAGAAAACCAATAACTAATTCTTTAAGCGTATGCGCTTTCATTTCCAGTCGGGAGGAAGCCACAACGCCATTCATGAACAAAAGAAAAGCAATCCAGTTTACATTTCGGCTTTGATTGTGTATGCTTAAACCAATAACAAATAGTGTCAAAGCACTTATAGCTAGCAAGTGAAGACTTGCTTTTGTCCTAAAAAACAATATTCCCAATGCCAATACTGTACTTAATAATCCCCCCAAAAAGAAAAAATGAAGTTCTGGAAAACGGTCCAATGTGATGCTTTTTCGTACCAATAAAATAGTCAAAAAGCATAGCATAACCAATGGAATTTTGCGTTGCGAAATCTCTGAAATCATTATAGAATCAAGTTGACCTAATGATCGCAACACGAAAAAAAAGAGAATGGGAAGCAGTATGGTGATAATTACAATTTGAAAAACAGCGATGTATTTTTCTGGAGTTGAATAATAGGAATCACTCCAAAAAAAGTAAAAAAAGGCGGCGTACACCGGAATAAATATCGGGTGAAATACATAGGAAAAAAAGGGAAGTATTTTTTTAAAACTCATAACAAATTCCCCTATTGGGGTTAGGGGGTATTTAAATTTTTTTTCTCATCCTGGCCACAGGAATATCCAATTGTTCACGGTATTTCGCAATAGTTCTTCGGGCAATAGGATAACCTTTTTCCAAAAGGATTTCGGCTAGTTGATCGTCTGGAAGTGGTTTGCGTTTGTCCTCGTCCTCAATGACGTTTTGTAGAATTTTCTTGATTTCGAGCGTCGACACCTCTTCGCCTTGGTCGTTTTTCATTGCTTCCGAGAAGAATTCCTTGATAAGTTTTGTTCCGTAAGGTGTCTCCACATATTTGCTGTTAGCCACACGTGAAATCGTCGAAATATCAAGACCCACCATATCGGCAATGTCTTTCAAAATCATCGGTTTTAGCTTGGTTTCATCGCCTTCTAGGAAATATTCTCGCTGGTAATGCATAATGGCGTTCATTGTCACATAAAGCGTTTCTTGACGCTGTTTGATGGCGTCGATAAACCATTTGGCGGAATCTAGTTTTTGTTTGATAAACTGCACTGCATCTTTTTGTGCATTCGATTTGTCGCGGGAACTTTTATAGGTTTGCATCATTTCCTGATAGTCCTTGGAAACGTGCAAAGACGGTGCATTTCTTCCGTTTAGTGTCAAAACCAATTCGTCGTCGACAATCCGAATGGAAAAGTCTGGAACAACGTGTTCCGTAATTTTGTTGCTTCCAGTAAAGGAACTTCCTGGTTTCGGGTTGAGTTTTTCTATTTCGTGAATGGCCGTTTTCAGTTGCTCATTCGAAACATTGTATTTTTGCTGCAGTTTGTCGTAATGTTTTTTGGTAAAAGCCTCAAACTGGTTTTCGATAATATCCATTGCCAAAGCCACATATTCCGTAGGTGTTTTGTGCTTCAATTGCAGCAGTAAACATTCCTGCAAATCACGTGCGCCAACCCCCGAAGGTTCTAGCTCGTGAATGATGTGCAACATTCTTTCAACCATTTTCTCATCAGTGTAAACACCTTGGGTAAACGCCATGTCGTCGACCATATCTAGAATACTTCGTCGGATATAACCCATATCATCGATGCTTCCTACCAGAAATTCTGCAATTTCTCGCTCTTGGTCGTTTAACATAAAAGTGTTCAGCTGATTGATTAAATCTTGGTGAAAGCTTATTGGAGCGACCAATGGCGATTCGCGTTCCTCATCGTCATCGCTGTAATTATTGGCTTGAGTCTTGTAATCCGGAGTTTCATCGCTGCTTAAATATTCGTCAATGTTGACATCGCTGGTGTCCTCACTTTCATTGTCGTCATAATCGTCGAATTCGTCGTTGGAATCATCATTGTCGAATTCGTCTTTTTCATAAATTCCCTCTTCCTCAGTTCCTGCTTCCAATGCTGGATTTTCATTCATTTCTTCCAACAATCGTTGTTCGAATGCTTGCGTAGGCAATTGAATTAACTTCATCAACTGGATTTGTTGAGGAGATAATTTTTGGGATAATTTTAGACTTAGAAATTGTTTTAACATTTTATTTTTTAATAGGTTATGAGTTTAGATGTTTATAAGTTTAGAAATAATGTGTTTGTTAACTTGCCTAAACTTATAACTGCATCAACTTCTAAACTTTTTTTAAAACTCAGCATTTTGTGGCGTTCTAGGGAAAGGGATTACGTCACGAATGTTGGTCATTCCGGTTATAAACAGTACCAATCTTTCGAATCCAAGGCCAAAACCAGAGTGAACGGCACTCCCGAATCTTCGGGTGTCTAAATACCACCATAATTCTTCTTCATCAATTCCCAAAGCTTTCATTTTTTCGACCAAAACCTCAAAACGCTCTTCTCTTTGTGAACCTCCCACGATTTCTCCAATTCCTGGAAAAAGAATATCCATGGCACGAACCGTCTTTCCGTCTTCGTTCAAACGCATATAAAATGCCTTGATATTGGCTGGATAATCAAACAAGATTACCGGACATTTAAAGTGTTTTTCAACTAAATAACGCTCGTGTTCCGATTGTAAATCAGCCCCCCATTCGTTAATAATGTAATTGAATTTTTTCTTTTTATTAGGAGTAGAATCTCTCAAAATGTCAATCGCTTCCGTATATGAAACGCGTTTGAAATTATTTTCCAAGACAAAATTCAGTTTTTCTAGCAGCCCCATTTCGCTTCTTTCGGCTTGTGGTTTTGATTTTTCTTCTTCTAATAAACGTCCTTCTAGAAATTTTAAATCCTCCGGACATTTGTCAATGGTATATTTAATTATGTACTGAATAAAATCTTCGGCCAAATCCATATTGTCATTTAAATCATTGAAAGCCACTTCGGGTTCAATCATCCAAAATTCAGCCAAATGGCGAGATGTATTCGAATTTTCAGCCCTAAATGTGGGTCCAAAAGTATAAATTTGCCCCAAAGCCATGGCAAAAGTTTCGCCTTCTAATTGTCCAGAAACCGTTAAGTTGGTTTCTTTTCCAAAGAAATCTTCCTTGTAATTTACTTTTCCGTCTTCGGTTCTTGGCGTATTGTCAAAAGGCAAAGCGGTAACCTTGAACATTTCGCCAGCCCCTTCGGCATCAGAACCGGAAATGATAGGCGTATTTACATATACAAAACCTTTTTGTTGAAAATAGTTATGAACGGCGAACGATAAAACGGAACGCACCCTCATAATGGCCCCAAACGCATTGGTGCGAACTCTTAAATGTGCGTTTTCACGCAAGAATTCCAAGGAATGCTTTTTGGGTTGCATCGGGAATTTCTCTGCATCCGAGTCGCCAAGAATTTCCAATCCCGTAACCTGAATTTCGTATTTTTGCCCAGCACCTTTGCTTTCTACTAAGTTTCCAATAACCGAAATAGCGGCTCCGGTCGTGATTCTTTTCAAGGTTTCTTCGGGTGTGTTTTCAAAATCGACAACGCATTGTATATTGTTGATGGTCGAACCATCATTCAACGCAATAAATTGATTGTTTCTAAAAGTTCTTACCCAACCTTTTGCATTCACTCCTTGAAGTGTTGTCACGCTGTTTAGTATGTCTTTAACTCTTGTATGTTTCATTTTAATGGTTGAATTGAAATTACAAATTGTATTATGATAGAACTACAAATATAATTGATTTATTGTGATTTTCGTAGCCACTTTCGTAGCTAAAAAGATGGGGTAAATAACGAGAATCCTTAATTATCTCGAACATATCAATAACAAGCTATTCCAAAACTTCGGTCTCCAAAACATCCTCTTTGATAGCTTTCTTTTTTTCGAAAGTCAGCACCAATGCCGGTAAAACCAATAGATTGGCAAACATCGCAAACAACAAGGTACAGGAAATCAAACCCCCAAGGGCAATTGTACCGCTAAAGCTGGAAAGCGTGAAAATGGCGAACCCAAAAACCAATACGATGGAAGTGTAAAAGGTGCTTATCCCTGTTTCACTTAATGCGCTGAATACTGATTTTTTGATTTTGCCATTGTTTTCAATTAGGTCGTGTCGGTATTTTGCCATAAACTGTATGGCATTATCTACCGAAATACCGAAAGCAATACTGAAAACCAAAATCGTTGATGGCTTGAGCGGAATGCCAAAATATCCCATCAATCCTGAGGTAATGCACAGCGGAAGTATGTTTGTGATGACCGAAACCAATATCATTTTTATGGAACGGAACATGTAGGCCATTAATCCCGCGATTAAGAAAATGGCAAAAATGAGTGATTCGATGAGGTTATCAATTAAGTAGGAAGTGCCTTTTTGGAAAACCAACGCCTTTCCTGTCAGCGTAACTTCGTAGCGTTCTTTTGGAAAAACTTGGTCTATTTTCTTTTTTAATTTCCCTTCTACTTTCGCCATTTTTTCAGTGCCAATATCTCTCATGAAGGTTGTTATTCGGGCATATTGTCCGGTCGAATCCACATAACTTTTCATCAAATTCTCTTTGGTGTTTTTCGTGGCGTTTTTGGCATACGAAAGGATAAATGCTTGTTCTTGAGAAGTGGGTAATTCATAAAATTCCGGGTTCCCGTTGTAATACGCCTGTTTTGAATACTTTACCAAATTTACTAATGAAATGGGCTTCGATAATTCCGGAATTCCGGAAATAGTTTGTTGTAATTCTTCCATTTTTTTCATTGTGGACAATTTCATAACCCCCTTTTTGTGTTTGGTGTCAATCACAATTTCCAAAGGCATAACCCCTTTGAATTCCTTTTCGAAGAAGACAATATCCTTAAAGAATGAAGCACTTTTTGGCATTTCGCCAATCAAACTTCCGGAAACTTTCATTTGAGAAACACCGATGACGCTAAAAATCATGAGTATTCCATAAATCATATAGATGATTCTTCGATTGTATCGAACAGCATATTCTACCCAATCTAACACTGCCGAAATATAGGTTTTGCTTAAGTGATACAAGTGCTTTTCCTTTGGAACGTCCATAAAACTGTATACAATTGGCACAATCATCAATGTCAAAAGATAAACCGTAATCACGTTAATGGAGGTTACTAATCCAAATTCGTAAAGTAAATCATTGCCCGTGATCATGAACGTAGCAAATCCTACTGCCGTTGTTAAATTTGTCATCAAAGTCGAGACCCCAATTTTTGAAATAACACGTTGCAACGCTTTGGCTTGGTTGTGATGGATTTTTATTTCCTGTTGGTATTTATTGATGAGAAAAATACAGTTCGTAATTCCGATGACTATGATTAAAGGCGGAATAATAGCCGTTAAAATCGTGATTTTATAATGAAATAATCCCAAGGTGCCGAAAGACCAAACTACGCCAATCAATAAAATACAAATCGAAATAAAAGTTGCTCTATAGGAACGGAAAAACAAAAAGAAAATAAACGAGGTAATGAAAAGTGCAGCTCCAATAAAAAGCCCAATTTCGCCTTTCATGTTTTGTGCATTGATAGTTCGAATGTAGGGCATTCCTGAAACACGAAGGTCGATTCCGGTTACTTTCTCGAATTTTTCGATTTTCGGAACCAAATTCTCTATAATAAAGGATTTTCTAGCCTCTGTGTTGACAATTTTCTTGTCTAAATAAATTGCAGAACGAATGCTTCCCGATTGCTTGTTGAATAATAAGCCTTCATAAAAAGGTAGGTTATTGAAAAGTTCATTTTTTATTTTCTCCAAATAAACGGCATTATTCGCTTGGCTTTGGTCAACAAGCTGAACCAATTCAAATTTCTCGGCTATCGTGTCTTTTTGTAATTTTTTTAAATCGTTTAGGGAAACAACAAGTTCCACTTCTTCAGAATTCTTCAACCCTGTCATTAACTCGTTCCAAGCCCTATACCCTTTTGGAGTAAAAAAGGCTTTGTCCTTGAACCCAATAACAATCAGATTTCCCTCTTCTCCAAATTTATTTAAGAAGTCTTGGTATTGCTTATTAACAATGTGTTTTTGAGGAAGTAAATTCGCCTCGGTATAAGTCATGCTCAGATTTCTCCACTGCAAACCGAGAAAAACTGTTAGGACAAGAATAACTCCAAGTATCGGGAGTCTGTTTTTGAGTATAATCCGGGCAATCAGTTCCCAAAATCCTACTTTTAATGCTTTTTTCATATAAAAATTAAAAATCGTGGCAAAGGTAGATAAATCAAGCTATATTTCATTATTTGCGCTATTACATTTAAGTTTTAATTGTGCTATTTTCCTATCAAGATTAAATTTATATTATTAATTTTTTTGATGTTATAATTTATATATTTGGTTTTCTCATCTTTGTAGGGGAATAATTTAAATAGTTGAAGTAATAACATATGAAAAACCATAGAAATACCATATTTTATTTTGTTGTTACGGGTGGTTTTACGGCTTTGATATATTGGATTATATGCCAAGGAAAAAACCTTGAAACAGGAAAAAATTACATTCGTCCCGTAACTGAAAATGGTCATTGGAATGATTTCATGGCTTCTTTAACTCTGAATTTACATCACGATTTGGCCATACTCTTGGCCCAAATTATCACCATAATTTTTGTAGCCCGTTTTTTTGGATGGGTTTTTCGAAAAATAGGGCAGCCTTCCGTAATTGGTGAAATCATTGCTGGAATCGCACTTGGTCCTTCCTTGTTAGGGTTGTATTTTCCAGAATTTTCCAGTGCCTTGTTTCCTATTCAATCTTTAGGAAATCTGCAGTTTTTGAGCCAAATCGGGCTGATGCTTTTTATGTTTATAATTGGTATTGAACTCGACTTAAAAGTGTTGCAAAATCGGGCAAAAGAAGCTGTAGTTATTAGTCATGCCAGTATAGTGATTCCGTTTGCATTAGGAATTGGCTTAGCTTATTTTGTATATTATAGATTTGCTCCTGCGGGTGTTGCTTTTTTGCCCTTTGCTTTGTTTATGGGAATCGCTATGAGTATCACCGCATTTCCGGTATTGGCAAGAATAGTTCAGGAAAGAGGCATTCATAAAACCAAATTGGGAGCTATTGTAATTACTTGCGCCGCTGCGGATGATATAACCGCTTGGTGTTTGCTTGCCGCTGTAATTGCCATTGTAAAGGCGGGAACTTTCGTGAGTTCGCTCTATGTTATTGGATTGGCAATCCTATATGTAATTGTCATGCTTTTTGTGGTTAAGCCCTTTTTGAAAAAAATAGGGGAATTATATGGAACAAAGGAGAACTTGAGTAAACCAGTGGTTGCCATTTTCTTTTTAACATTAATTATATCGTCTTATTTGACAGAGATTATTGGGATACACGCACTTTTTGGAGCTTTTATGACGGGGGTTATTATGCCTGATATAACTAAATTCAGGAACCTGTTCATAGAAAAAGTAGAAGACGTTTCGGTCATATTATTGCTTCCATTATTTTTTGTTTACACTGGGTTGCGAACCGAAATCGGATTGATTAATGATCCTTTTTTATGGAGAGTAACCGGTTTTATTATCTTGGTTGCTGTTGTCGGTAAGTTTTTCGGAAGCGCATTGGCAGCAAAATTTGTGGGCCAAAGTTGGCGTGATAGTTTAACTATTGGGGCCTTGATGAATACGCGAGGTTTAATGGAATTAATAGTTTTAAACATTGGTTTGGATCTAAAAGTACTAACCCCTGAAGTTTTCACGATGATGGTTATTATGGCATTGGTCACTACTTTCATGACGGGTCCAACTTTAAACAGTATCAATTATATATTTAAGACAAAAGATGAGAGTATTTTGGAAGAAATTTCGAATGGCAATAAATATAAAGTATTGATATCCTTTGGGAATAATGAAAAAGGGAAATCACTTTTGCGGTTGGCAAACAGTCTAGTCAAAAGGCAGAAAGAAACATCGACTGTAACTGCAATGCACCTCACCTTGAGCGATGAGGTACATTCCTATAATTTGGAAGAATATGAAAAAGATCGATTTTTGCCTATAATTGAAGAATCCAATGCGTTGAGACAGGAAATCACCACATTGTTTCAAGCCACAGCCGATATTGAAACCAACATTTGTGAAATTGCCAATAACGGGGAATTTGATTTGCTTTTGGTTGGTCTTGGAAAATCTATTTTTGAAGGGACCTTGCTCGGAAAAGTGTTGGGATTTACCACCAGAATAATGAATCCAGATCGATTGATTGATAAATTTACAGGAAAAGAGGGCTTGTTTGAAAACTCCCCTTTTGACGAAAGAACAAGGCAGATTATTTCGAAAATCAAGACGCCTCTAGGGATTTTAGTCGATAAAGAATTGCAGTCGGTGAACCAAGTTTTTATCCCAATTTTTAGTTCAGAGGATTCGTTTTTGATTGATTATGCCCAAAAATTGATCTTTAACAATAATTCCAAAATTGTAATTTTGGATGTAAATGGTCATATCAACACTAATTTTGTTTTGAAGAGTGCCTTCAATTCATTAGAACAAAAATATTCTAATAATATCACTTTGGTAAATGACAAGATCATTAAAAAAGAGTTTTTGGCAACGCAAGACTTAATGATAATCAGTATCGAAAGTTGGAAAGAACTCGTGGATTCAGGTAGTTCTTGGTTGAGTAAAGTTCCTTCTGTATTGATTATGAAGCAATAATTTGAAATAAATAAATCCGCGCGAAGCGGATTTAATATTTTTTTTGCTAAAAGTTACACTTTCATGATTTCGGCTTCTTTGTGAATCAAGTGTTCGTCAATTTTTTTGATAAAACTGTTGGTTAAATTTTGCACTTCCTCTTCGGCACTTTTGCAAATATCTTCGGAAGTTCCGTCCTTTTCCAATTTTTTGATTTCGGTGTTAGCTTCTTTACGAGCATTTCGTATTCCAATTTTAGCATCCTCGGCTTCTGATTTCGCTTGTTTGGCAAGATCGCGTCTTCTTTCTTCGGTCAGGGGAGGAACGCTTATTATGATCACATCTCCGTTATTCATTGGGTTGAAGCCAATATTTGCAACCATAATCGCTTTCTCAATTGCTTGAAGCATGTTCTTTTCAAATGGCTGTAATGTGATAGTTCGCGCATCGGGAACACTAATTTTGGCTATTTGTGAAAGGGGAGTAGCAGATCCATAATAGTCTACAAAAACACTTCCTAGCATGGCAGGAGATGCTTTTCCAGCTCGAATATTCAAGAATGCTTTTTCTAAATGGGCAATAGAACCCTCCATAGATTCCTGGGTACTGTCTAAAATAAATTCAATTTCTTCAGTCATTTTTTTAGCTTTTGAATTGTTGGGTTTTGGGTTGTTGGAATTTTAACTAAAACCAACAGCCAAAAACCATCATCTAAATATTTACTTCTGTTCCTACGTTTTCGCCTTGACAAATTTTCAACAGATTTCCTTCTTTATTCATGTCAAAAATTACGATTGGCAATTTATTTTCCTGACTCAAGGTAAAAGCTGTTGTATCCATAACATTCAATCCTTTTTTCAATACATCTTCAAAAGAAATATAATTGAATTTGGTTGCAGTCGCATCTTTTTCTGGATCTGCAGTATATACACCGTCAACCCTTGTTCCTTTTAGAATTACGTCTGCGTTAATTTCAACACCACGCAAAACGGCAGCGGTGTCAGTGGTGAAATAAGGATTTCCTGTTCCTGCACCAAAAATAACGATTCTCCCTTTTTCAAGATGACGATCCGCTCTTCTTTTGATGTATGGCTCAGCAATAGATTCCATTTTCAGGGCAGTTTGCAAACGAGTTTTCATTCCTTTATGTTCGAGTGCTCCTTGCAAAGCCATTCCGTTAATAACCGTGGCCAACATTCCCATATAGTCTCCTTGAACACGATCCATACCGTTACTAGCTCCTGCAACGCCTCTAAAAATATTTCCTCCACCTATCACAATGGCGATTTCTACTCCCTTATCATGAACTTTTTTAATCTCATCGGCATATTCGTCTAATCTTGCAGGGTCGATTCCGTACTGTCTATCGCCCATTAATGCTTCACCACTTAGTTTTAGAAGAATTCTTTTGTATTTCATGATAGTATTAAAATTTGGAGTCTTGATTTTGCAAGCTCAGGTAATTGTTTGTTTTCGTTTGGTTGTGCAAATATAATCATATTCTGTTTTTTCGAAATACTGTTTTTAAAAAATTATGCTTTATTAAGAACAATAGAATCTTCAAATAAAGTAACATCTACCGCATTCAAAACATCATATTCGCCAATTTTTGTTCTGCGTAACACCGTTAAATGCGCACCAGAATCCATGGCTTTGCCAAAATCATATGCCAAGGAACGAATATAAGTCCCTTTGCTGCAAACAACTCTAAAATCAACTTCAGGAAGTGCAACTCGGGTAATTTCGAACTCATGGATTGTTGTTTTTCGGCTGGCTATTTCTACGGTTTCTCCTGCACGAGCGTGTTCATACAAGCGAACGCCGTCTTTTTTTATGGCCGAAAAAATCGGGGGTTTTTGATCAATTTCTCCCAAAAATTGCTTCACAGTTTCGTGAATCACAGTTTCGTCAATATGTGAAGTTTTGAAAGTTTCATCTATTTCGGTTTCTAAATCGTAGGAAGGTGTGGTCGCTCCCATATAAAAAGTGCCAGTATATTCTTTGGCTTGTCCTTGCAATTCGGTAATTCTTTTGGTAAACTTTCCAGTGCAAACTAGCAATAATCCGGAGGCTAATGGATCTAAAGTTCCTGCATGCCCAATCTTGAATTTTTTGGGAAGCCCCACTTTATTGATCAACACATACTTCAATTTATTGACTGCCTGAAAGGAAGTCCAATGCAATGGTTTGTCAATGAGTAAAATGTGTCCGTTTAGAAAATCTTCGGGAGCCATTAAATAACGGTCAATGGATGAATGAAAAAGTGGATTATCAATAACGCGACTCCCACAATAATTCTATAAAATCCAAATACTTTGAATCCGTGCTTACTCAAAAATCCTATAAAAGATTTGATAGCTATAAGTGCCACTATAAATGCTACAACATTTCCAATAATTAAAAAGTTGATTTGGTCGTGAGATAAAACAAGACCATCTTTATAGTAATCGTAACATTTTTTTGCCGTTGCCCCAAGCATTGTTGGTACTGCCAAAAAGAAGGAGAATTCAGCCGCTGTTGTTCGAGATAATTTTTGAGACATCCCGCCCACAATACTTGCGCCACTTCTTGAAACTCCTGGCACCATGGCTAAGCATTGAAATAATCCAATTTTAAAAGCTTGCAAATAACTAATTTCGTTTGACGTTTGGACTGCTTCAGCATCGGCGAACCAATTGTCCACTTTTAACAAAACAATTCCACCAATCAAAAGTGAAACAGCAACGGTTAATGGACTTTCCAGTAGGGCATCAATTTTTTTACTGAACAACAATCCAAAAACGACAGCAGGAATAAACGCTACCAATAATTTAAAATAGAAATCAAAACTTTGAAAAAATCGTTTAAAATACAATACTACAACCGAAAGTATGGCCCCCAACTGAATAAATACTGTGAAAAGTTTCGTAAACTCATCGTGTTCAATCCCAAAATAAGTGCTTCCGAGAATTAGGTGACCTGTAGAAGAAATAGGGAGAAATTCGGTTATTCCTTCAATGATGGCAAGAATAATGGCTTGTATAGTGTTCATTTAGATTGTTAAATTTTAGATTATAATAATAGTTAGTCCAATAATCTAACGATCTTTTTTAGGGTTTTTAATTATGGCGTAAATAGTGATTCCAAAACCAATTAAAACCGTTGTTGGAGCCAGTCGGATTCTTCTAAAATTGAAAATGGCTTCATTAAACACATTTGGATCATCGCTTCCTCCGCCTGACATCAATATAAATCCAAGTGCTATTACCGCAATTCCAACCAAGAGAATTTTATAATTTACTTTCTCAAAAAGGAATTCCTGTTTTTGCTCTTGATTTTGCTCTTGTTTTTTCATTTTTTTATTGCGAGGAACAAAGCAATTTTATCCTCTGTTTTAAGTTTATAGTTTAAATCTAAAATCCGGCAATCGTTAATCTACAATCCAATATCAATAAAGATCGTCGGTTCTTAAATTCAAAAATCGTTGCGTTGCAAAATAGGTGCTCAACCAAGTAATCAAAATACCAATGCCAAAAACCACCAACAAAACTAACCCTACGAGTAATTTGTCGTCAAGAATTCCCAAATCGGGGAAATTCGTTTCAAGATAAACCAAAACCCCAATCAATGCGATAATGGCTAAACCTGCGCCGATCATACCTAGTTTTATGCTTTTTGCCACAAATGGTTTTCTGATGAATGCTTTTGTGGCGCCTACCATTTGCATTGTTTTGATAATAAATCGATTCGAATGAATAGACAAACGCAAGGAACTATTAATTAATAAAACAGCGATAACGGTCAAGAAACCACTAATTATTAATATCCACATGCTTACTTTTTTGATGTTGTCGTTTACTAAATTAACCAATTGTTTGTCATAGACAATATCCGAAATCATACTGTTTTTTCGCAAACGACTCTCAATTTTTGCGATACTGTCCTTAACGACGAAATCGGCTTTTAGGTGGATGTCATAGGAATTTTGAAGTGGGTTTGTGCCTAAAAAGGTCATGAAATCTTCCCCAATAATGTCCTTGTGTAGTTTTGCGGCAGCTTCTTTGGATACATATTCGTATGATTTTGCAAAGGGCGCCTTTTTTAATTCGGAGCCAAAAGATTTCACGATACTGTCATTCGCTTCATTCTTAAAAAATACTGTCATGGCGATTTCCTCTTTGAAATCGTCAGCCAGTCTTTTGGAATTTATAATAAAAAA
>Ga0214919_10000523_pt1 | contig 65100 bp, 56 predicted proteins | sample LL1503_MetaG_FD_177994 | JGI IMG/M metagenome (GOLD analysis project Ga0214919, IMG submission 177994) | Freshwater microbial communities from Lake Lanier, Atlanta, Georgia, United States - LL-1503 | ecosystem: Environmental > Aquatic > Freshwater > Lake | place: USA: Georgia | collected... | reverse complement strand
TAAATTGTTCGCCGATTAGGATTTCCTTTTTATTGACCGAACTTTGAATGGCTGGTTGAGCAATAGAAAAATTAATTGAAAGACAGACAAATGCTATCGTCAAAAAAAAATTCCAATTTTTCCAATTTGTCATTCTATATCTTAGTTGCCCTTTTATCATTTAAAATCAGCTTCTTTTGATAAAAAACTGTTGTAATATTTTTACATAATCCTCATCTGTTCTAATATGCAAAAGATCTGCACCTGCCTTCCTAAAATAATTTTTACACAAATCACTTTGCTCTGCAAACCTTTTTTTATAGGTAAACTGAACCAGCGCGTCACTACTATCGATTAATTTTTGGTTACCGGTTTCGAAATCCTGTACCATTAGCAAGCCTGCTTCTGGTAACTGCATATCCATTTTGTCATACACCCTCAAACCAATAACATCATGCCTGCCTCCAATCACTTTCAAATCATTTTCATATACAGCATCAACAAAATCACTCATCAAAAAAGCAATGCTTTTCTGGCGACTAGCTTTATTAAAAAACTTGATCGCCTCTTCCATCTTAGTGCTTTTGCCTTCTGGTTTTGTAGATAACAACTGCCTTACAATATACAGCGCATGCTGCCTTCCCTTTTTGGGTGGAATAAATTTTTCGACCTTGTCACTAAAAAAGATTACCCCTACTTTATCATTGTTATTAATCGCGCTAAAGGTTAACAAAGCCCCAATCTCTGTTAAAACATCCCGTTTTCTTGATTGAACAGTTCCAAATAAATTACTGGCACTAGTATCCACTAATAAATAAATGCAAAGTTCTCTTTCTTCTTCAAAAACTTTTGTAAAAGGGTGACTAAATCTAGCGCTCACATTCCAATCAATAAATCGTACATCATCCCCTGCATAGTACTCCCTTACCTCACGGAAGCTCATTCCCTTTCCCTTAAAAGCAGAATGATATTCGCCAGTAAATAGATGAGTAGTAATTTTTTTACTTTTAATCTCTAGCTCACGAACCTTTCGCATAATAGCAGTCGCATCCAATTCGTCTGAAAGAACTGAATCAGTAGGTTTTGATTGTACAGTATTTATTTTCTTTTTAAACAAAATATTTTTATCGAAAAACGTTTAAATAATAAACAGGGCAGTTTCAATAAATTTAATCTTCTAGGTAAAATGAATGAGCTGCCAATTAATTGGTCCAATTCTAAGGCACCAATACTACCCTCAATATTTCGTCAATTATCATGGTCACATTTACATTTTCTGCTTCTGCTTCATAAGTAAGTCCAATTCTATGACGCAAAACATCTTTACAAATACTCCTCACATCTTCAGGAATTACAAAGCCCCTTTTATTTAAATAGGCATGTGCCTTGGCAGCCAAAGCTAAATTAATACTTGCCCTAGGCGAACCACCAAAACTAATCAGTGGCTTTAACTTTGGTAGATTGTATTTTTCAGGATAACGCGTTGCAAATACAATGTCCAAAATATAATTTTCAACTTTTTCATCCAAGTAAACTCTGCGTACTAATTCTTTTGCGATTAAAATTTCCTGAGTGGATGCTACAGCAGAAATAACAGGAAAAGAAAGTCCCTCCGTATTTTGACGAATGATCAACTGCTCCTCTGTTTTGGAAGGATAATCGATGATCACTTTTAGCATAAACCTATCCACCTGCGCTTCGGGTAAGGGATAAGTACCTTCTTGCTCTATTGGATTTTGTGTTGCCAATACAAGAAATGGTTCTTCCAATTTGAAGGTAGTATCGCCAATGGTTACCTGCCTTTCTTGCATAGCTTCTAACAATGCACTCTGCACTTTTGCGGGAGCTCTATTGATCTCATCTGCTAAAATAAAATTAGAAAAAATAGGCCCTTTACGCACCATGAACTCATTTTTTGCCTGATGGTATATCATAGTACCCACTACATCCGCAGGCAACAAATCAGGCGTAAACTGGATACGGCTAAAATTAGCATGAATGGCTTGTGCCAAGGATTTTATGGACAGCGTTTTTGCTAATCCAGGAACCCCCTCCAATAATACATGTCCATTGCTCAATAAACCAATAAGCAATCTCTCAATCATTCCTTGCTGACCTACAATTACTTTACTTAATTCATCATTAATTTTGTTAACAAAACCTGCTGATTGATTGATCTCATCATTCAGCAGACGAATGTCTTCGGCAGTTTGAAGCATATTAAATATTTAAATTCGCCCTTTCTAAAAGAGCCGATTAGAAAATTACAAAAACAATTGAAATCAAGAGATTGAAGTGATAAACCCAACCAACTAAAGTCGAACAATCAAAATGTCTCCTACCAATAATTTACTTGTTTGCGAAAATACGAACTATACCAAAACAAAAACATTTTCAATACTAAGTTATTCGTTAAAATCTACTTAATACCAATGTTATTGCCATTCAATTTTTTAAAATAAAAAGAGTATCAGTAAATACTCCATATGCCCTGCTATTTGGGGGATTTATGATTTGTAAATTTTTTTTTAAAAATCATAAATAAAAGTTGCTGGAATTTAAACGCCTTTTGGAAATTAATTGACTCTTAATTATTTTTCTATACTTTTAAGGCATGGAAAATGAAATACTATTTTCAGAAAAGCAAAAATTTAAGCAGTGGTGGCTTTGGGCAATTCTGCTTATTATAAATGGAATACTGTTGGTAGGCATTTTTAAGCAGCTAATAACTGGTCAGCCATTTGGAGACAAACCAATGAGTAATCTAGGTCTCCTATTAACCGCTATCCCCCTCTTATTAATTACTCTTTTAATATTGAATATTCGACTAGATACCCTCATTAAAGAAGATGGAATCTATGTAAGATTTTTCCCTTTTCACTGGTCTTTCAAAAAATTCTCTTGGGATATGATTGCTACCTCTTATGTCAGGCAATATTCCCCGCTATTAGAATATGGAGGATGGGGTATGAGGATTGGTTTATTTGGAAAAGGGAAAGCATGGAACATATCAGGTGATAAAGGATTACAGCTTGAATTCACCAATCAAAAAAAATTATTAATTGGCACCAATCAACCAGAAGAACTTGCAGCAACACTTGAGAAAATTGGCAAGCTTAGACAATAAAAAAGAAATCGAAATTAGATTTTATTGCAATTTTTAAAAAAGAGCCACCTCAATTAAATCAAATATTTTCCTACAATTGGCATTCTTCTTCCTATTCCAAAAGCCTTCGGTGAAATTCGAATGATTGGGCAAAATTGGTTGCGCTTGTATTCATTGATATTCACCATTTTCAATACCCTATCTACCAAAGCTGAATCGAATCCTTGCGCCTTGATCTCTTTTGGACCAAGCCGTCTTTCAATGTATTGATATAATAATTTATCAAGTACTTCATAGTCCGGCAATGAATCAGAATCTTTTTGCCCAGGCCTCAATTCTGCAGAAGGAGCTTTTGAAATGATATTGCTTGGAATAACTATTTCATTTCTATTAATATAGTTTGCTAATGCATATACTTGCAACTTATAACAATCACCCAGCACCCCGATTCCACCAGCCATGTCTCCATACAAGGTTCCATAACCTGTTGCCAATTCACTTTTATTAGATGTATTTAGTAATATATATCCGAATTTATTAGCGATTGCCATCAGTAAATTTCCTCTACCTCTGCTTTGTATATTTTCTTCTGCTAACCCAAATGGTAAGTCATTAAAAATGGGTTTGAGTTCAGATAGAAATGCGTCATAAATATTTTTAATGGGTATTACATCGTAGGGGTTACCAAGATTTTTACTCAATGCCACAGCATCGGCCACCGAATGGTCAGAAGAATATTGTGAAGGCATAAGGATTGCTCTTACATTCTCTGGTCCCAATGCGGTACATGCCAAAGCGATAGTTACTGCGCTATCAATTCCACCACTACTGCCAATGATGGCTTTTGAAAACCCCATCTTACTAAAATAATCTCTGATTCCTAAAACAATAGCATCATGTACCTGAGCAATATTTCTTTTTTCATCTAAGTAAGTAGGGATAATATTTTTATCTGTCAAATGGCTAGATTGTTCAATAATAGCTGCATCTATTAAGCCGTCATCCTGTAGGGTAAAGCTTTCCAAGGCCTCTTCAAACATTGGAAGTTGACCACATAAGTTGGCATTTTTATCAAACACCATCGATGCGCCATCAAAAACTACTTCGGTTTGACTTCCTACTGCATTGCAATAAAAAATAGGTAAGTTATACTTGAGAACATTGGCTTTGATGGTTGTTTTTCGCTCAGCATCATGGGTATAATCGAAAGGAGATGCAGAAATATTTATCATCAAATCGGGATGCTGCTTCATCAATTTATCCATCGGACAAATTCTATACAATGGATTATCTCCTAGGTTCCAAATATCTTCGCAAATGGTTAGAGCAATTTTTTTACCCTTAAACTCAATCACATTCCACTCAAAAGCTGGTTCAAAATATCGGTACTCATCAAATACATCATAAGTAGGCAAGAGCGTTTTATGAGCAATACCAATGACTTGTTGATTGTATAAAAAATAGGCAGCATTGAATAGATCTTTCCCTTCTCTTACCTTATTTCGGTCTGGTGCGCCAACAATAACTGCAATAGAGTCTGCATGAGATTTAATGCGCTCAATAGAAGCATTACAATGATCTATAAAATCATCGAATTCTAAAAAATCACGCGGGGGATAACCACATACACTCAATTCACTAAATACAATAATATCCCCACCCTGCTTTTTTGCAGCTTCAATAGCAGCAATTATCTTTTGAGTATTGCTCTCAAAATTTCCAATGTGATAGTTTTGTTGCGCCAAAAATATTTTCATAACACTGCCATCAAAGGGCCTTAACTTTATATTTAGAAATGATTGTATTTATTTGTAAAGTTAAAACATTGGACCACATTAATTAGTATGAAATTACCTGTCTTTGCCTTTATATTATCAATGGTATTGTTTTCCTGCAATGAGCAAGAAAAAATACCAGCTGTTTCTAATATTCCTGTTAGTCTGAAAACTACCCGATTTGAGCAGGATTTATTTGATACCACCTCAAATAATTTATTAGACTACTTATTGCAATTACAAAAAAAAGAACCAGGATTTACTGAAACCTATTTGTCAGCCATTTTAAATGTATCACCAAACTGGCCAAAAGATTCGGCGGCTTCCTATGTAAATTCATTCATAAATGCTTACCGGCCTATATTCGATAGTTCGGAAAAGACTTTCCATGACTTCAAACCTTTCGAAAAAGAAATTATCAAAGGATTACAGTTTGTGAAATACTATTTCCCCTCTTATCCACTACCAAGTAAACTAATTACCTACATGGGGCCAGCAGACGGGTATGGAGATATTTTAACAGATGAAGCACTTATTGTGGGATTACAATTCCATCTAGGTAAAGATTTTTCTTTATACAAAACTAGATTGGTACAAGATACTTATCCGGCTTACTTATCCAATCGTTTTGAACCAAGCTACATTGTTGTCAACTGTATGAACAATATTGTAAACGACCTTTACCCTGAAAAAGTAAATGATAAATCTTTGGTTATCCAAATGATTGAAAAGGGAAAACGGCTGTATTTACTAAGTAAATTTTTACCAAAAACAGAAGAGCATAAACTAATTGGATACACCGAAAAACAATTAGAAGATGCGCGCGAACACGAAGCTGTTATCTGGGATCTTTTTGTAAAAAACGAATATTTACAAATCACCGACAAGAATATTATTAAAAATTACATTGGAGAAAGTCCTAAAACTCAGGAATTGGGTGAGGGGGCTCCTGGAAATATCGGCGCATTTACTGGATGGCAAATTGTAAAAAACTTTGCTAAAAAGAATGAATCTTTAACACCACAACAATTGATGAATACCGACCCTGAAATAATATTACAACAAGCTAAATACAAACCCTAAAACTCCTAAGCAGCCTGTGCTTGAAGGGTTTCAACAACCGATGGTTGCTTGCCTAACATTCTCATCACCCTAAAATGAGATGCAATGGCGCCTGTTATGGTTGAATAATTATTGTAAGGCAAATTAAATTCAGCACATTTTTCGATCACTATTTTACTAATTGCAGGATAATGAATATGACTCACTTTTGGGAAAAGATGATGCTCTATTTGAAAATTTAATCCCCCGACAAACCATGAAATTACTCGGTTGTCCATCGAAAAATTAGAGCTTGTTTTAATTTGATGTTCAGCCCAAGCAGTTTCAATATGCTTGGTTTCATCTAGGGCAACATTTTCAAACTCTGTGTTTTCTACCACATGTGCCAATTGAAATACCAATGAAAGCGTGAGTCCCATTACCACATGGAGCAAAAAGAAACCCAACAACCACGGACCAAAACCCCATACAATCATAGGGATAATCATATAGAAAACAAAATAGCATATTTTGGTTGCCCAAAATATAACATGATTTTTTGTCGTCATTTTCCAAGCCTCTGTGGTATAAATTTTTCTAGTAAAATATTTAGTGAAGTCCATAAAAAATAACCAGAATATCGAAGAAAGTGCATAAACGGGAACCAAATAAAGATGTTGGACCTTATGAGCAGGCACCCATTTTTGAGTTTCACACTGACGAATAATTGGACTTTTTGCAATATCATCATCTATTCCATCTACATTGGTATAAGTATGGTGAATTATATTATGCTTCTGCTTCCAGAAAAAAGAACTTGCACCCAATGCGTTTGCGGATAACCCTATTAAATCGTTCAACCATGACTTAGTACTATAACTCCCATGATTGGCATCATGCATAACACTAAAGCCAATACTAGCAAATGTAAATCCCATCAATGCACAAATAAGTAAGGCGAGCAAAGGGGTAACTGGAAAAAAAATCAGACCACAATACATGGCTATGGCAGCTCCGATCAAAGTAATTGTTTTGATATACAAACGCCAATCTCCTGTTCTTTTGATTCCATTGGTTTCAAAATACTCGTCTACAGAAAGTTTTAGGCTTTGGTAGAATTGGTTGTTCCGGTTATCGAAGGATACTTTTGCCATGAGGTATATTGGTATTAAAATTCAATCGTTCTTTTAAGGTTTTGAATTATGCAGTAAATAAATATTCAATTTTAAAATTAGGGCATCCAAGCCATTTCTCAATAATTAATTCATTTTAAAGGGTACAGTCAATTCAAAAACAGGAATTGCTACCTTAAAAGTTTTTGAAGAATTCAAATTTTCCATTGTGTAATTCCCATACATTTTACCCATTTCCGTGCTAAGATTACAGCCACTTATGTATTGGTATTTTTCACCTGAATTAATCTGTGGCTGAACACCAATCACTCCTTCACCTTCTACTTCACGACGACTGCCAATGGCGTCGTAAATAAACCAATGACGCCTTAATAATTTAACGGGATAATCGTTGTTGTTCTCAATAGTAATGCGGTAAGCAAACATAAATTCGCTATTGGCAATATTACTATACTCCGGTTGATAGAAAGTTTCTACAGTAACTTTAACTCCCTCTGAAATTTTTGAGATCATCCTTAAAAATATGTAATTACTAAATTAACGCAAAAAACAACCTTTTGTTGCAAATACAAGAAGTAAATATCATTAAAATGCTAAATTTTATATTAAATAAGCCTATGCAATAAATAATACATATGATTTTAATACTCATCTAGCCAATTATTAAAAGAACAGATTGACCTATAATTTTTTGACAGAAGGGAATCCATTTTTTAAAAGCCAAGCCATTATTTTATCTCTATTATCTCCTTGTACGATGATTTCGCCGTCTTTTACAGACCCTCCTGTACCGCAAAAGGTTTTAATTTTTTTACCCAACTCTTCCTGATCATTCTTTGTGCCAATAAATCCTTCTATCAAGGTTACCGCTTTGCCTGCACGATGCTTGGTATCTAGGCGAACCTTGATTTTTTGTTGAGAAGCTGGCAATGTATCTTTCTCTTCATCTTGCTCTTGTTCTGGTTTGAAATTAGGGTCAGTCGAATAAACCAATCCCCCAAAAGAATTCAATTTAATTTTTGCCATAAGATGATATTAAAAAACTACTATTTATTTTTCTTGGGGGCCTTAATTATTATTTACTTAAAACCGCCTTTAAGCTAAGATCCAAACTCCCTGCATGATGAATGATTGCACCACATGAAATAAAATCAACTCCAGTAGCAGCATATTCATCAATATTGTTTAGATCAATGCCCCCACTCGCCTCTGTCTCATACTTTCCCTGAATAATTTCAATGGCCTCTTTCAATAACTGAGGTGAAAAATTATCTAACATAATACGATTCACCTTGCCAATAGCCATCACCTTTTTTACATCTTCCAGACTTCTAGTTTCCACTTCTATTAAAAGTCCGGGTTTGTTTTTTTGTACGTAATTGTATGCCTTCTCAATTGCCTTTTCAATACCTCCGCAATAATCAATATGATTGTCTTTAAGCATTATCATATCAAATAAGCCAAAGCGATGATTTACTCCCCCTCCAATTCTCACCGCCTCTTTTTCTAATAATCTAAAATTCGGAGTTGTTTTACGGGTATCTAATAATCTACTCCCGGAGCCTTTTAGCCGGTCAACATATTTTCGGGTAAGGGTGGCAATTCCACTCATGCGTTGCATGCAATTCAAAACCAACCGTTCACATTGTAAAATAGTTTGGATATCTGCTTCTACCTCAAATGCAATTTCTCCATATTCCATTTGTTCACCATCTTTTTTAAAGTAACTGAAGCTGCAATCTGGCTGCATGGTGTGAAATATTTTTTCAGCAACCGATACCCCTGCAATTATACCCTTCTCCTTAATTTTTAACACCGCCTTACCTCTTGCACCTGCAGGTATACATGACAAAGTAGAGTGATCTCCGTCACCGATATCCTCTGCCAATGCATTTTTAATCAAAATCGCTAACTGTTGATTATAAAAGTCCATATGCAAATTTATATAAATAAAAAACCTGTAAACAAAAAGTCTTACAGGCTAAATAACAAATATCCTTTGAGTGATAAGGGTGTAATTACCAACCCTTTTAGTTCGAGGTGATTTGATTTGACTAAGGATTTTCAAATCGCAACTCCTGCAATACCTGGCCTTCTCCTTTTTGCTTCATAAAAATAGTGGTTCGAAAACTGCCGTTTTTCGTAGAAAGGGTTCCAATGCAAAATTGTGAACCTGCATTTTCTCCTTTGTGAATAATTTCAAAACTTTTGACTGGATTGTTTGTAAAAAAGTCTTTGAGCACCAATTCAGCCTGACTTTTGCTGTAACTATTGGTTTTATCTGGCATGCCAATATCCACCGTATTGTCAAAATATTTAGCCGCCAAGGCAGCATTTCCGGACCGCATTGCAGCAATCACTTCGTCTATACCAGTTTTTGCAATAAAAGAAGAAAAAAAACACATGAGCATAGCTAACACTAAAAAATGTTTCATACGTTGGTTGAATTAGGGTTTCAAATTTGCCAAAAACGTGCCATGATTTTTGACAAATAAGCAGGGATTACGGTGAAAAGATAATTAGCTTTTTTGAAAACCTGTAAAAAAGTTAACTTTACAGTATGAATAATAAAAAAACAATCCTCATTATCATGGATGGATGGGGACTAGGCAAGATTAAAAGTAGCGATGCTATTCAAAATTCAAATGTTCCTTTTGTAAGTTCTTTATATAAAAAATTTCCAAATTCCACTTTGATCACCTGTGGCGAAGAAGTTGGCTTACCTGAAGGGCAAATGGGAAATAGTGAAGTAGGTCACCTTAATCTAGGTGCAGGACGCATAGTTTATCAAGAATTACAGCGTATCAATGTCGCGATTCGGACGGGTGAATTTCAACAAAACAGTACATTATTAAATGCCATAAGATTTGCAAAAGCAAACAATAAAAAATTACATTTAATTGGATTGGTAAGTGATGGAGGCGTTCATTCTCACACCTACCATGTAAAAGCAATTGCTTCATTATGCAAGGAAGAAGGAATGAATAATTTATTCATTCATGCTTTCACTGATGGACGAGACACAGACCCAAAAAGTGGACTAGGTTATTTAACAGATTTGCAGCAACATCTTGACAAAACTACTGGTGCCATTGCTACCATCACTGGAAGATATTATGCCATGGATAGAGACAAGCGATGGGAAAGAGTAAAGCTTGCTTATGATGCAATGGTTAAGGGTATTGGAACCAAAACCAATGACATTCTAGGCGAAGTAAAAAAATCTTACGAACAAGACATTACAGATGAATTTATAAAACCAATTATCAATAGCCAACTCAACAACGCAAATATTGAAAATGAAGATGTGGTAATTAGTTTCAATTTTAGAACGGATCGATGTAGAGAAATTACAGAAGTGCTAACACAAAAAGATTTCCCTGAATTTGGAATGGAAAAATTAGCACTTCATTATACCACCATGACGCAATATGATCATAGTTTTAAAAATGTAAATGTAATTTTTGAAAAAGATGATTTAAAAAATACGCTAGGTGAAATTCTTGAAAAGAATGGTAAAACTCAAATCCGAATTGCTGAAACAGAGAAGTATCCTCACGTTACTTTCTTTTTCAGTGGTGGAAGAGAGGCGCCATTTGAAGGAGAAAAAAGATTAATGGCTCCTTCACCTAAAGTAGCCACCTATGATTTGAAACCAGAAATGAGTGCAATTGAACTAACCGAATCGATTCTGCCAGAGATTAATAATAAAACAGCTGACTTCATTTGCTTAAATTTTGCGAATGCCGATATGGTAGGCCATACTGGAGTATGGAGCGCTATTGTTAAAGCAGTGGAAACGGTAGACTCTTGTGTTGAAAAAGTAGTGAACGCCGCTATAGAAAATGACTACGCTGTATTTTTAACCGCTGATCATGGCAATGCAGATTATGCATTGAACGAAGACGGATCACCCAATACGGCACATTCACTCAACCTAGTCCCACTTTTTATAATAGACAAAAACTGGAAGGGTACCGTTAAAAGTGGTAAATTGGGAGACATAGCGCCTTCTATTCTTACCATGATGAACTTACCTATACCAGCAGAAATGACAGGTGATATTTTGATTGAGTCTTAAATAAAAAATTAAATCTTTGTATTATGAAAAAAATAATTAAGCCAATCGCCTTTGTTCTGTTAGCTGCTTTAATCATTATTCAATTTTTTAAACCAGAGAGAAATTTGAGTTCGAGCGAAACCATCGCAGCAAATGATATCAGTAAATTATATCCTGTGCCTCAGGAAGTGGCCTCTATATTGAAAACTAGTTGTTATGATTGTCATAGCAATAACACCCATTATCCTTGGTATTCTAACTTTCAGCCAGTAGCCTGGTGGTTAGCAGATCATGTAAAAGAAGGTAAAGGTGAACTCAATTTTTCTGAATTTGCATCTTATCGAATAGGGAAGCAATATAGAAAATTAGAAAAAATGAATTCAGAAGTTAAAGAAGGAGAAATGCCGCTTGAATCTTACACCTTCATTCATGGCGATGCTAAATTAAATCCTGCACAAAAAGAAAAACTAATCAGCTGGGCTTCGGAAATTAGAGATTCTATCAAAGCGCATTACCCTGCAGATAGCCTACAAAGACCCAAGAAAATATAGAATAATTACTTTTGGGAAGCATGTTAAATACAAAAAAAATATTAGGCTTTTCCATGCTATTCTTGGTGGTAGCCCCATTGTTGTTTTTTATAGGTTTTTTAGTCAAAAGAGAAATTATCTACCACGAAATGATGGAAAAGCTAGAAAGCGCCTCACTTCATACCATTACCATTCGCTTGGCAGATGTCAACTGGACGAAAAAAAATAAGGAGGTAATGATTTACGGAAAATTATTTGATGTTAAATACGCTGAAATTATTGACAATAAAATAAAATTAACTGGATTATTTGATGAGGAAGAAACCAAATTAGAAAAAAAAATTTCTACTACTTTTCAATCTAATAAAAATCAACAGGCTCCCTTCAGCCAGTTAAAACTAAAATTTATTTTTAATTTTTATTTCAATGAAGACCATTCATCCTCTTCAGTTTCAGTCTTCCAATCGAAAAAAACTTACCCTACATTCAATGAAGTTGTTGTAACAAACAGTTCCGCCGTTGTTTCACCTCCGCCCAATCTTTAGCAGTATTGATTTTACAAAAAAATTGATTGTATACTATTGCCATTAACTACAATAAATGGTATTGGCGTATAAGTCAGTTAATAATTTCAACCAAGGAATTATTTTCAGGAATTGATACCTATTTATTGTTATGAAACAATTAATAGCTAAAGTGTATTTCTGTATTGTAGCAATCCTGTAACAAACATTCAATAAAAAATGAAAAAAATATATTTAGTCATTTGCTTAATTTCTGTATTTCAATCACTCTACTCACAAAAAAATAACCAGCAAGAAATAGATACCATTAGCAAAAGAATTGATTTGGATGAGGTGGTAATATCTTCTAGTGGATTTGCGGAGAGAAAAAAAAATATAGCGCAAAAAATAGAGGTGATTTCTGCAAAAAAAATTGCTCAATCAAACTCACAAAATACAGGTGACTTTTTAATTAATACAGGTAAAATTTATGTCCAAAAAAGCCAACAAGGAGGCAGCAGTCCTGTAATAAGAGGTTTTGAAGCAAGCCGAATTTTAATAGTAATAGATGGCGTAAGGTTGAACAATGCTATTTATCGTTCAGGGCATTTACAAAATATTATTACCAACGATCAAAATTCATTGCAGCAGGTAGAGCTAATGTATGGCCCTTCCTCCACCATCTATGGAAGTGATGCATTAGGGGGCACCATTCATTTAATCACTAAATCTCCCATACTATCTAGCAATAATAAAACATTCTCAACCGGCACAGCTTTTACCAGGTACAGCAGCGTGAATAATGAGAAAACAATTCATGCAGATGCAAGTATTGGTGGTAGGAAATTCGCTTGGTTCCAGAGCTATAATTTTAGCGACTTCGGAGATATGAAAATGGGAAAAAACTATCCGAACAACTACCCCAACTTTGGAAGAAGAAGCCAATATATAGGTCAAGTGAATGGCATCGATTCGATCATGAAAAATACAGACGACAGGTTGCAAAAATTTTCAGGATATAAACAATGGGATATTATTCAGAAATTTATATTCAAACAAAATGAGCATGTTTCACACACACTCAACCTTCAATTGTCAAACACCAATAATGTTCCGCGTTACGACCGTCTACAAGATGTGAAAAATTTCGGAGGCACGATTGGCAATGCTTTAAGATATGCAGAATGGTATTACGGTCCACAAAAAAGAGAAATGGCTGCATACGAACTTAATATTTCAAAAATTAGTTTTTGGGATGAATTGAAAATGAATATTAACTTTCAATCCATAGATGAAAGCAGACAAACGAGAGAATACAGGCGACTTGATAGATTTGACAGCCAGGTTGAAAAAGTCAATGTCTTTGGTACAACCATCAGTGGAAGAAAAAAAATAGGGAACAATGAATGGGTTTTGGGTGGAGATATTCAATTGAATGATGTAAGATCTACGGCCAGCAGAACCAATTTAACTACAGGAGCCATCAGCAAACTCAACACTCGCTATCCTGATGGAAAAAACAGGATGAATAATTTAGGAGTCTATGCACAGCATACTTATAAATTCAAAAATCAAAAACTAGTGTTAAATGATGGTCTTCGCATACAGTCGATCAACCTGCAAAGCAATGTTACAGACAATTCCTTTTTTCATTTGCCAGACACTGCTGTAAAGCAAAGTAACATTGCAATTACAGGCAATGCAGGAATTGTTTTTGTACCTAATCAAAGCACGCTGCTTAGCAGTACCATTTCATCTGCTTTTAGAGCTCCTAACATCGATGACCTATCAAAAATATTTGAATCAAGCACTTCTGCAAAACAAGTTGTTATTCCGAATGCAAATTTAAAACCAGAATACTCTTACAATGTAGATTTAACCATTCGTCAAATGATCTCTAAAAAAATCAGCTTTGAGCTAACTGGTTTTTATACCTTATTTAATCAGGCGATTATTAAAGCGCCTTTTAAACTAAATGGCCAGGATTCAATTAATTACAATGGAGTAAAAAGCCAGGTATTGGCTAGTCAGAATGTAAATCGAGCTAATTTATATGGATTTTCACTCAGTGCAATAGCTGAAATATTTCCTGGACTTACTTTTAATAGTTCATTAAGTGCTACAAAAGGGTTTTATAGAACAGATAATTTAACCAGTTCAAGTGTATATGAAAAACAGGCAAATGGAACTTATTCTTTAGTAAAAAGAAATGTTTCTTCAAAGCCGCTCGATCATATTCCACCAATGATGGGAAAGACCAGCTTCAACTATATGCGCCAAAAATTTAGCACTGAAGTCTATTTTCTTTACAATGGTTGGAAACATTTGAATCAGTACAATGCCGATGGGGAAGACAACGCCCAATATGCCACCGTGGACGGAATGCCCTCTTGGCTAACAGTCAACTGGAAAGCAGCAGTAAATTGTAATAAAAACTTATTGATTCAGGTAGGAATTGAAAATATTTTTGATAGAAACTACAGATATTTTGCATCCGGATTTTCGGCTGGAGGCAGAAATATGATAGTGGCGTTGAGACTAAATTGGTAATAAATGGTCAGATTTTATATAAAAACGGTCAAATGGAAAAATTTGGCCGTTTTTTATGATGCAGCAATTTTAAGGAATTTTTTGCCTATATTTATAGTGTAAAAAGCACAATTATGACTGAAGAGCTTATTTTGGCTGGATGTCTTACTAATAATGCCGCAGCACAGGAGGCGCTCTATGCTCGTTTTAGCCCTCGAATGTTGGGGGTATGCTACCGTTTTGCAAAGAATAGAGAAGATGCGGAAGATATGTTGCAAGAGAGCTTTATCAAAATATTTTCACAAATACATCAATTTAGAAATGAAGGTGTATTGGAAGGTTGGATTAGAAGAATTGTAGTTCACACCTGCATTAATGTACTTAAAAAGAATAAAAAATTTTCAGATAGTATTGATATAACTTTTGCCAGTGGAATTGGAACCAAAGAAGAAACCATCCCATCCATTATGCAAGCAAAAGAAGTAGTAGAATGTATCAGATTATTGCCCATTGGTTATAGAACGGTTCTAAATCTTTATGCAATAGAAGGCTACTCTCACAGAGAAATTGGAGAAATGCTAGATATTGAAGAAAGTACCAGCCGCTCTCAATACACTAGAGCAAAATCAATGTTGGAAACTGTGTTAATTAAAAAGAAGATTATTAGTGACCCTATTAAAAAAACTTTCTTCGGCTCCTCAAGAGTTGCAAAATAAAGTTGTACCAAAAGAACCAAAGAATTACTAGAACGATTGTGCCCAATGGATAGAAAATTTTATACTGACGATTTTGAACGAATGCTAAAGGAGATGTCAGATGAGTTCAAGATGTACCCTTCCAAAAGAATATGGAATAGCATCTATAATAATATACACCCTCAACGCAATTGGCCTTCAATTGGAGTGTCGATTTCCTTAATTTTTACTTTGATATTAATTGGGCATCTAAATACTTCAAATCCTGCTTTAAACTCTAAATTAGCTAGCATTCAGACTGTATACTCAAATACGAATTCAATCTTTTCTAATCCAATAATTTTTTCTTCAAAATTTATAGATAAATCATTGGATGATAACCAAAATTCTACTTTAGATGAAAATGATTTAGGCACCAACCAGCCAATTAATTTCAACAAAGCAAATAGCAACCAATCAATTACTCAGCTACGAAATATATCTACTAACAAAAAACTTTCTAACAAAGTTAATGAGAGCGATATTTTAAATAATCATCAAGCAATTTCTCTAATACAATCTTCATCTAGTAAAGACCATCAAGATTTAAATAAATTAGTTCAATCTTTAAACAACTCAACTAAGAATTCAATTGAATTATCTTCAGAAAAAACTTCTAATGAAATTGCATTAGAACAAATATCTTCCATACCCCCTTCTCAAAAATCCAAGTACGGCTATTTAATGAATACAATTTCAGAAAATGAAATTAACCACAAGGGTATAAAAAATGATATTTCAGAAGATTTACAGAATGAAATAAATAGTTTAAAACAAAAGGGTCTCTCTCAAAACAATCAAGAATTGGTTTCCGCAAAAGACAAGCAATGGATTAAAAATTATGCTTTGCATAATCGGCGGGCAACTAAAAAATGGGCGGGTAAACTTTCGTCTATGGCTTATGCAACCCCTTCAGTTGTTTACCGATCACTTTCAAATAACCCTAATTATTTTGTTAATACAAATAGTAATTCAGTCTCTTCGCTCAGTTCTGCCAATCAGGCCTTGAGGGAAGAGGTAAATCAAATGCCTGCCATGGGTTTAGAAATAGGAACTGGATTACAATATTCAATTTTTAAAAACCTTAATATCAAAGCTGGACTTCAATTAAATTATACACGCTATTCAACCAAAGCTTTTGCGAATTCGCATCCTTTCTCTACAACCATTACCCTTCATGATTTTGTTTCTAATGCCAACTACGAAGTATATGAAACAACACCCTATTCAAATAAATCAGGACTTGAAGCAATTAAACTTCACAACGAAACTTTTCAATTTTCAATGCCTATTGGAGCTGATTTGAAATTAGCTGGTAATGAAAATATACAATGGAATGTCGGAGCTACCATTCAACCTACCTTTGTTATAGGAGGAAAAAACTATTTGATTTCATCAGACAAACGAAATTTTGTTAATGAACCCTCTTTGTTAAGCAGATGGAATTTAAATGCAGGATTTGAAACATTCATTACCTTCAAATCTAATGGACTTACTTGGCAGATTGGACCCCAATTTCGAACACAACTATTTTCGACCAACAGTAAGCAATATGTAATTGAAGAAAGACTCTTAAACTATGGATTTAAAGTGGGTGTTTCAAAGCTTATCAAATAATCAATTTTAGTTGAGATTGTAACATAGAATCAATTCTAATAATTTACTCCTACTTCAGCCCCTTGTTTCCATTTGCTTTCTGTGTATTTTTGCGGTAATCATTAAACCAAAAAAATATTTTTCCATTTCCATTGAAGAAAAAAACTTCCTGGCCAACATAAATTAAATACACATGAGTAAATATGGTATCCTTGCAATATGTCTTATGATTTTAAATGGATGTTTCAATAACTCTAATAAAATAAATACAGCTGAGAAAAAGGTATTGGCTGATTCTTTTTTCCCAGTTACCTCCTATATAAAGGGGCAAATCATTGTGCTAGACTCCTTGCCAGTAACCCCTTTACAAATAACTACCATCAAGGGAAAATCAGATTCTGTTTGGATTACAAAAAATGATCTAAAAAAAATACTTTCTCCCTTTTTATCACCTACTATTAATGAAACTAATTTGGTGGATTTTTTCAAAGAAACAAAATTCAATGATCAAACCCTTAACGCAATTACATTTACCTATGACCCTTCCAAGATACTTCCCGATAGCATTTCTCTTCGACATTGGGATGTATACGTTAACCCAGAAACAGAACTAGTTGAAAAAGTTTACATTGTAAAAAACATCAAAGAAGACAATAAAAAAATCACTCAACAACTAACTTGGCAAACGAATAAAATGGCAAAGATTACTACTATACTAAATAAAGAAGATGGAAACCAAGAACTGTTAAAAGAGGTAGTGTTTACCTGGAAATTTTAACAAGAGTAATTAAGTATTGTAATAATTTACATCAAAAGAAATAAAACCTTACACAATAGGGTTCAATAAAGACTATTCAATTGCATTCAAATTAAAGAATAAGAAGGTAAGTAATGACGCAAGAGGAATTCACAACTATCTCAAATACTATTCCAGTAGAGCCCGGCATTTATAAATATTATGATTCGGTGGGTGATCTATTGTATGTAGGAAAAGCGAAAAATTTACGTAAGCGGGTAAGTTCTTATTTTTCAAATACCTACACCAATTACAAAACACATGAGCTGGTATTAAGGATTTCAAAGATAGAATTTACGATAGTCAATAGCGAGCAAGATGCATTCTTATTAGAAAATTCACTTATCAAAAACTTTCAACCTCTTTTTAATATCAACCTTAAGGATGATAAAACCTACCCTTATATCGTTATAAAAAAAGAAGCATTCCCAAGAGTATTTTTTACAAGAAAAAAAATCAATGATGGCTCTCAATATCTTGGCCCATTTACTTCTGTTGGAAAAGTAAGTGAACTGTTAGAATTTATAAAACAAAATATTCCACTTCGCACCTGCAAACTAGCTTTAACTCCCAATAATATTGAAAAAAAGAAATTTAAAGTTTGTTTAGAATACCATCTAGGCAATTGTAAAGGGCCCTGTGAAGGACTTCAAACTTTGGAGGATTACAACGAAGGAGTTGACTACATTAAAAATATATTAAAAGGAAATCTGGCCCCAGTGATCCAACATTTCAAATTAGCCATGTCAAATTATATTCATGAACTTGAATTTGAAAAGGCAGAGATAATCAAAAAAAAATTAGACCATCTTCAAAATTACAAAGCAAAATCTACCATCGTAAATGAGCGCATCGGCACTGTTGATGTATTCAGTATTTTAGAAGAAGGAGATATTGCTTATGTAAACTACTTAGCTGTTAACAATGGTAGTATTGTACAAACCAAGACGATTACGCTAAAAAAGAAATTAGATGAGCCAGCAGCTGAAGTATTAAGCTTTGCAATAGCGCAGTTGAGAGAAACTTTTAATAGCGAAGCGAAAGAAATTATTCTGCCCTTTTCTATAGAATACCATGAAAATGACATTATTCAATCTATACCACAAGCTGGAGATAAGAAAAAACTGCTAGACCTTTCGGAAAAAAATGTAAATTATTTTAAAGAAGAACTAAAAAAGAATAAGATGCTTTTATTGGAAGATAAAACATCTGAGCAGATCATGGAGGTATTAAAACAATTACAAAATGACCTTCAACTCTCCTCTATTCCAACACATATTGAATGTTTTGATAATTCCAATTTCCAAGGGAGTTTCCCAGTATCTGCAATGGTATGTTTTAAAAATGGTTTGCCCAGCAAAAATGATTACCGACGATACAATGTAAAAACTGTGATTGGCATTAATGATTTTGCCACTATGTCTGAGGTAGTTTATAGGCGGTATAAAAGGCTAGAAGAAGAGCAAGAAGCTTTTCCTCAATTAGTAATTATTGACGGCGGAAAGGGGCAATTGAGTGCGGCGATGGATAGTATCAAAAAACTAAAGTTGGAGGGAAAAACAACCTTGGTTGGATTAGCAAAGAATGAGGAAGAAATATTTTTTTACGGAGATCAACAATCAATCAAACTACCTTGGGAAAGTGAAAGTCTTAAATTAATTCGAAGAATAAGGGATGAAGTTCATCGCCATGGAATTACCTTTCACCGTAACCTGCGCAGTAAAGGTTCGCTAACCAATGAACTAGATCAGATTGAAGGAGTGGGCAAGGCAACCATTGAATTACTTTTAAAGAAATTTAAATCCGTTAAAAAAATAAAGGCAGCCAGTACAGAAGAAATTACAGCGGTTGTTGGGATTTCTAAAGCAAGTTTGATAAGAAAATTTGTAGAGCAGCAGCTGAATAAATAAGTAATTACACGCAAAATATTAGGAACAAGAATGGATTAAAATAAAAGAGGGGCCTGGATAAAAATCCAACCCCGTTTAAAATCCAATATCCTATGAAAAACTTTGTTGAAGATAAGTACTATATTCAAGCCCACAAATACCACAAAGTGTTAATTTTTTATAAATAGCCCAATGCTTCGCAATATTTTAACGAATCATTATAAAAAAGCCATTCATTTCTGAATGGCAATCCAATCGAATATATTTATTTTATACTATAAGGAAATGTCCTCAATTTGAAACTTTAATAATCCTGCTGGCACTTTCACTTCAGTAACATCACCTATCACTTTTCCTAGTAAACCCTTGCCAATTGGCGAGGTAACCGATATTTTTCCCAGCTTCAAATCTGCTTCTTTTTCAGAAACGATTTGATAAGTAGACTTTTTTTTGGTACCCAAATTGGTTACCGTTACTTTGGTTAAAATAGACACTTTAGACGTATCAATATTAGTTTCATCTAATATTCTCGCGGTAGAGATAACCCCTTCCAAGTATTTAATTTTGGCTTCAAGCATTCCTTGAGCTTCCTTTGCAGCATCATATTCAGCATTTTCCTTTAAATCTCCCTTTTCTCTGGCTTCTGCTATTGCTCTGCTTGCTGCTGGACGTTCCACACTTTTCATTTGATGTAACTCCACCCTCATTTGTTCGAATGTATCTTTTTTTACATAATTCGTATCACTCATAACACTTATTTTTTAAGGTAAAGAGAAAAAAAATACAACGCCTCAGGAATTTGCCTAAGGCGTTGTACATATTACAAATATAATCAAAAAATTAAATACCCAACTTTTGAAGGATTACTTCGCTCATTTTATAGAAAGCCTCATGGCTATAACCTGCAATATGCGGGGTAACCAATACATTTGGCTGAGAAACTAAAAAATCGAGTTGCTTACGTTGTAAGCCATTCAAGTTATCAAGGTTTTCATTTTCCAAAACATCCAAAGCTGCCCCGGAAATAGTCCCCTTCTGCAAGGCATTGATTAAAGCGGCCGTATCTGTAACAGCCCCTCTGCAAACGCTCAGGAATAGAGGTCTCTTTTTTAAAGAATTAAAAAATTCTTCGTTGGCCATATATTTTGTTTCAGCCGTTAATGGAACATGAAAACTAATGATATCAGAATTCTGACAAACCTGTTCAAAATCTGCTTCTTTAACGTAATGATTTGAAAAATCGAATTTATATTTATCACATGCTAACACTGTAACATCAAAGCCTGCAAGTAATTTTGCGAATGCACTTCCAGTATTTCCATATCCAATAATACCTACCGTTTTTCCTGTCAACTCAATTCCACGATTGGCATCCCTTATCCATTTTCCTTGTTTGATTTCATCAAAACTAGAACTGATGTGATTGAGTAAATTAAGTGTCATTGCAAGGGTATGTTCCCCTACTGCATTGCGATTGCCTTCAGGGCTGCTTTCGCATTGGATGCCTTTGGACTGAGCAAAGTCTACATCTATTAATTCCATCCCACTTCCCAAACGTCCAATCCATTTTAAAAAAATTGCCTTTTCGATTAACTGCTGATCAACTTTTAAACGGGTAGTAACAATCAGTCCTTGAGCTGCATCGATACAATTCATTAACTCCAAATAAGTAATATTAGGCTGGTACATTACTTCAAACCCTTTTTCGTGCAAAGAGTTTATCAGTACATCATGTACCTGAGCTGTTATTATTACCAATGGTTTTTTTTCACTCATATCGAAAAATTCAGTTACTTAATTTTCTCAAAGAAGCAACGATTTGCTATTAAAATTTATTTTACAAATAATTAAAACAAAATCATTAAACTACTGCTATTAAGCTTATTTCCACATTTGCATTTCTAGGCAATCCCTTTACTGCAACTGTTTCTCTAGCTGGGAAATCACCTTCAAAATATTTTGCATAAATGGTATTAACCTCACTAAATAATTCCATGTCACTCAAAAAAATAGTTGTTTTCACCACATTTCCAAAATCTAAATTAGCTGCTGTTAAAATTGATTTCAAGTTTTGCATTACCTGATGTGTTTCCTCAATAATGTCGGCATTGGCAAGTTCATTAGTGCCTGGTTTTAATGCTACCTGTCCAGATACAAATAATAAATTGTTTGTTTTCACTGCTTGATTATAAGGGCCAATCGGTTCGGGGGCATGTATGGTTTGAATGATTTGTTTACTCATGATCACAGATTTCTTTGATGAAAAGCAAAGATATCTTTTATCAACAACCTATTTTTGTAAAATATATTAGCTGTAGACGAACATTGAGAAAATTAATAATCTTCGTTAAAATATAAACCAATGAGTACTTTTACTATGATTTAATGTAAATAACAAGCCAATTCGAAGATCATCGTTCCTATTGTTTAAGGATGAATTAGATAATTATTTTTTTAATAAAGTAGCAATTACATGAGTCTAATTTTAAATATAGATACTGCAACAGACATAGCTCATATCAGCCTTTCAAAATCAGGAGTGATTTTGGATTCAGAAATCAATACAGATCAGAAAGAACATGGCAGTTTTCTTCAACCTTCTATACAAAAGCTGCTAAAAAATAATTCGATTGCAATAGAATCAATTGATGCGGTTGCCATTTCTATAGGACCAGGGTCCTACACGGGGTTAAGAGTTGGAATGGCCAGTGCCAAAGGAATTTGTTTTGCATTGCAAAAACCTTTAATCGCTGTTAATAGTTTAGAGATAATCGCCTGTGCTGCTATTTTGGAAAATAGCGATAAAAATGACCTGAGCAAAATACTCATTTGCCCAATGATAGATGCTAGACGCATGGAGGTTTTTACGGCGTTGTATAACCAAAATCTCGATAAAATACTTGAACCCCAGGCATTGATAATTGATCCAAATTCTTTCGAAAATCATTTTTTAGTAAATAAAATTTTATTTGTTGGAAATGGAGCGAAAAAATGGGAGCTCATTTGCAAAAGTGAAAATGCCTTTTTCTCCCAAAATCCCAATAACTTATTGGCAATGAACAAATTATCATTTAAAAAATATGAAAATAAAGATTTTTCAGAGCTAGCTTATAGCGAACCAAGCTACTTGAAGGAATTTTTTGATAGCTCCAAATAGCCATCATTTACCTAGCCAAACGCTTATTTTGAGCGAAACGAATAAATATTTTTTTTATGTATATAAAATAGTTTGTATCTTTGGAGCCACAAAATTTAATATCTATGACAAATGAAACATCCCTTAAGAAACAAGAAGTAGTTTTACCGGTAGTTGCAAAGGTAGGAGGCATCAAAATTGATTACTACAATGTGAAGAAAGCAGCTCTCATTTTAAGAGCACTCAATCACAAGTTGCGTCAACAATTGATCAAACTTATTGAAGATGAAAAGAAAATTACAGTTACTGAAATTTATGTTCGTCTAAAACTAGAGCAATCGGTTGCCTCTCAACATTTAGCCATTTTAAGAAAAGCTGGAATCGTTAACACCCAGCGAGATGGTAAGTTTATTTTTTACATCATCAATCACAAAAGAATTGATGAAATAAGTGAAATAGTAAATCAATTAGTAGCTTAATATTAAAAAAAACTTTATTTAAAGCGGATGTTATTATAACATCCGCTTTTTGTTTTTTAACTTTGTCTCATAAATATAAAATCACATGTTCGTTCAACAATTATATACAGGCTGCCTAAGTGAAGCGGCCTATTACATAGAAAGTAATGGGGAGGCAGCAATAGTTGATCCATTGAGAGATATAGAGACCTATATCAAATTAGCCAAAGAAAGAAATTCTGTTATCAAGTATATTTTTGAAACCCATTTTCATGCTGATTTTGTTAGTGGACATCTTGATCTAAGTAAAAAAACAAATGCTCCAATTGTTTTTGGTCCTGATACCGTCACCAATTTTCCCGCTCATATTGCCAAAGATGGGGAGGAATTTAAATTGGGCAAAATCACCCTTCAGCTGCTTCATACCCCAGGACATACTATTGAAAGCAGCTGTTATTTATTAAAAGATGAAAACAATCTACCCCATTCAATATTTACTGGTGATACGCTCTTTGTAGGAGATGTAGGTAGGCCTGATTTAAGCAGCGGTAATTTGAGCAAAGAAGAACTTGCAGGAATTATGTATGAGACCTTGCAAAATAAAATCCTTCCCTTATCTGATGAGATCCTTGTATATCCAGCACATGGCGCTGGCAGTAGCTGTGGAAAAAATATGGGACCCAATAATTTCAGTACCATTGGGGAGGAAAAAAAGACCAATTATGCATTGCAACCTCAATCAAAAGAGTCATTCATCAAAGTGCTTACCGATGGATTATCTTCTCCTCCAGCTTATTTTTCAATCAATGCCCAAATCAATAAAGACGGATACGAAAGTCTAGATTCAATCAAATTAAAAGCGCTTACTAAACTTAGTATTGCCGCATTTAAAAGCAAATTAAAATCTGATTGTATTATTTTAGACACTCGGCCTGCTGATGTTTTTACTCATGGATTTGTACCTGGAAGTATAAGCATTGGATTAGAAGGTAGATTTGCAGAATGGGCAGGGAGTATTTTATCTTTCTCCCAACCTATTTTATTGATCACTGAGCCAGGCAAAGAAGAAGAGACTATTATTCGTCTAGCAAGAGTAGGTTTTTCTAAAATGGAAGGTTACTTAAAAGGAGGGTTTGAAGCCTGGGAAAAGGCAGGAGAGAAGATTGATTTAATCATTGACGTAGAATCAGATGAATTGGCGATGGATATTCCGCACGATCCAAATCTACAAGTGATTGATGTAAGAAAGTCGTCTGAATTTACAGAAGGTCATGTAAAAAATTCCATCAACCTACCATTGAATGAAATGACAGACCTCGCTTTGATTGCCAACTTTGAAGAAAATCAAAATCTTTATGTTCATTGTGGTGGAGGTTACAGAAGTGTAATTGCCTGCTCTATATTCAAAAGCCATGGAATACATAATATTAGAAATGTAATAGGAGGTTTTGAAAAAATAAAGCAAGAAGCAACCATTAAAATAGTAAAGGATCAAGCTGTACTAAACTAAACAATACCGCCTTTTACAATACTATATTTTGTATCATTTCATTGCGGCTTGGATAATCCGTATTAAAATGTAAGCCTCTGCTTTCTTGTCTGAAATCTGCACACTTCACAATTAAATAGGCAACAGTAATCATATTTCGAAGCTCACACAACTGAGGAGAAACGGACGTTTTTTCATACAAAGCTTCAGTCTCTTCGTAGAGTAGGTCTATTCTTTTCATCGCACGATATAAACGCTCATTGTTTCTTACAATCCCTACATAATCACTCATCAATAATTTTAATTCCTTCAAGCTTTGGGTAATAAGGATCATCTCCTTAGGCACATTGGTTCCCTCAGATTTCCAGTTTGGAATTTCTGCCAAGCCTTCCTTCAAATATTTGCTAATGGAAGGAGTGGTTTGTTTTGATTCATTAATAGAAATTACACTTTGCTGATAGGCCCTATGAGCAAAAACCATTGCCTCTAGCAACGAATTGCTTGCCAATCTATTTGCCCCATGTAAACCAGTCGACGCACATTCACCCGCTGCATACAGATTTTTGATAGAAGTTCTCCCCCACTCATCCGTTTTTATTCCACCGCAACTATAATGTGCAGCTGGCGCTACTGGTATCATTTGTTGCTGAATATCTATTCCAATGCTTAGACATTTTTCATAAATATTTGGAAAATGTTCGACAAATTTTTCTTTGCTGAAATGCCTGCAATCTAGATACACATGCTCTGTTCCATTAATCTTCATTTCATTGTCAATAGCTCTTGCTACTATATCTCTTGGTGCCAGATCCTTTCGATCATCATAGCGCTCCATAAATGCATCTCCATCCTGATTGCGTAAAATACCTCCATCCCCTCTCACTGCTTCAGTAATTAAAAAACTATGACCCCTTACACCAGGTTCATACAATGCAGTTGGATGAAATTGAATAAATTCCATGTTTTCAATTCTACCCTTTGCCCGATAAACCATCGCTACACCATCACCCGTAGCAATTGCTGGATTGGTAGTGGTTCGATATACTTGACCATTTCCTCCAGTAGCTAATAATGTTAGGCTAGATGAAATTTTTTCGATTTTTTGGGTATTTAAATTCAAAACATAAACACCATAACATTCAATATCGGGAGTTGACTTGGTAACTAAAAATCCAAGATGGTGTTGAGTAATAATATCCAATACAAAACAATGACTTAACATCCGAATATTTGGAAGTCCATTGATAGCTTCTAATAAAGCCCTCTCCATTTCTTTTCCTGTTACATCCTTGTGATGCAGTATTCTAAATTCACTGTGCCCACCTTCTCGCCCCAAGGAAAATTCTCCATCCTTATCTTTATCAAACTGCGCGCCCCAATCAATAATTTCCTGTATTCTTTCAACCCCCTCCTTAACTACAATTTCTACCACCTCTCTATTACATAAACCATCACCCGCAATTAAAGTATCCTCAATGTGTTTATTGAAGCTATCCTTATCAAAATCCATTACAGCTGCAATACCTCCCTGGGCATACTTTGTATTGGTTTCATCGCTTTGAGTTTTGGTAATAATCGTTATGGTCTTATCTGGACAAGCATTGGCAACTTTTAAAGCATACGTTAAGCCAGCAATACCACTACCAATAACTAGAAAATCTGTTTGCATATTTTAAATTGACTTAACTATTACAATAACTTTATAGATGATTCAGAAGAAATTATTTTAAATTAATTGGAGCTTCTACCCATGCATTGCTTTCCTTCAATAAATTAATTAATTCATCCACTGCAATGGAACTATCTACATTTCTTTTAACTACTTCTTTTCCTCTGTATAAAGTGATTTTCCCAACACCACTTCCTACATAACCAAAATCTGCATCCGCCATCTCGCCTGGACCATTTACTATACAACCCATAATGGCAATTTTAACCCCTTTCAAATGGTTGGTAACACTTCTGATTTTAGCAGTGGTCTCCTGCAATTCAAAAAGCGTTCTACCACAACTTGGACAACTAATATATTCTGTTTTTGAAATCCTAGTTCTAGTGGCCTGCAATATGGAAAAACATGTGTTGTTAATAAATTGTTCAACCGATGCGTTGGCAATATAATTCCTTCCACTCACTGCTGTATTGGCTGCAATACCATATGCATCCGATGTCATTGACAAGCAGATACCATCTCCCATTCCTTCCAAAAACAGTGCACCAGTTTCAGTTGCAAAATGAATGAGGTGCTCATCGGCTGTAGCCCAACTACTATCGGTAATAAAAACAACAGGATTTTTAATACCTCGATTCATGAGCTCAAAAATCATCCGCCTCACTGATTGCATAGCGAGTACATTTTTAGAACTAAGGCAAAGAACAACTTTTGGATCATTTGCTAAATCGTCCAAAAAAGTAAAATCATTGATCGATGAATTATCACTAAAACAATCAATCATTACAAAATTGAGGTTGTCTGATATTGACTTTGCTGCCACATAGCCACTATCTTCAAATATCGGAAAATAGGTGCTCTTATCATCCGCCAATTGCCAGGTTGCAGGATATACAATTACTTTAACCGTACCTGGCAAGGCAAAATCAAGTAGTTGATTGCCTGTAAAAATATAGTCAGCGGCCATATCGCTGATAGCCCATTTGTCTGAACTTTCATCATAGGTATAGCCAACACGCTGTAAATGAGCAGTAGTAATTTTATCTATTTTACTTAGATCTGCAATTACCACAGGCACCTGCTTTCCACCCAAATTATTAACAGCAAAAGTTTCTCTTCTCTTATATTCAAAAGGAGAAAATGGAAGCTTCTCAATGGCAGGAATTTGCTTTATATCGTTAACGATTAAACGCTTTTGAGAGTAACGCTTCACGATATCTTTGCATACTGGGATTTCTAATTCTGGGTCTTCGGTAAGACTAACTCTGATTGTATCTCCAATACCATCTTCCAGTAAAGTACCAATTCCAATAGCAGATTTGATTCTACCGTCTTCTCCATCACCAGCTTCAGTAACTCCTAGATGCAATGGATAGCATTCTCCAAACTCGTCTGTCATATGACTTACCAAGAGGCGATACGCTTGAACCATCACCAGTGGATTGCTACTTTTCATACTCAATATAATGTTATGAAAATTCTCTGCCCTAGCTATCCTTAAAAATTCCATGGCACTTTCTACCATACCCATAGCAGTATCGCCATATCGACTCATGATTCGATCACTTAGTGAACCATGATTGGTTCCTATTCGCATAGCAGTGCCATGTTGTAGACAGATTTTTACCAAAGGAGTAAAACGATCTCTTATCCTCTCAATCTCTTCAGCATACTCTGCATCGGTATAATCAATTTGTTCAAACTTTTTCTTGTCCACATAATTACCAGGATTAACCCTCACTTTCTCTACAATAGTAGCTGCAATCTCAGCAGCATTGGGGGTAAAATGAATGTCTGCGATTAAGGGCACATCGTAACCGCGTCTTTTTAACTCATTTTTTATATTCAATAAATTTTCTGCCTCCTTTTTAGAAGGTGCGGTAATACGAACCAATTCAGCACCTGCTTCAATGCAACGAATCGTTTGCTCCACAGTGGCCATGGTATCCATCGTGTCTGTGGTAGTCATAGTCTGCACTCGCACAGGATGGTTGTTACCCAATAATAGATTTCCTATTTTTACTTCCCTAGTCTTTAGACGTTTGTATTCCGTCATTGATTCACAATACAGTTGCATAAGTTTAAAATTACTCCAAAATAACAACAAAAATAAAGGGCTTGTTGACCAAGGAGATATTTATTTTAATAAAATCTGTTAGTCCACAAAAAATGATTGATTCTTCCATGTTTTAAATAAACCAACCATCTCGTATACTCTATAATTAATATTCAATAATTTGAATTCGGTATTCTGTAACCGCTAGCTATCATTACCAGTCTTTCTCTGGCTTCTCTGGTGATGCTGCACCCACTTTTCTCAATTTGTCCTGTAATTTTTTCTCTTGCTCAAACAAGGCTTTCAACTTTTCCTCTGCTTCTTTTTGGGTCATTTTAGATGGCTGCTTTTGAGGGGAATCATTTTGCTCTTTATTTTCTTTGGATTGATTGGAATCCTTTTTCTGTTCTTCTTTTTTATTTTTTTTATCTTTTTCTTTATTTTCTTTTTGCTCCTGTTGTTGCTGTTGCAATGCCTGCTGAAGATTAATTCTTGCATCCTCATCAGCAGGATTCAAGCGAAGCGCTTCTTTGTAAGCTGCAATACATTCAGGTATTTTTTTTGATTGTTGCAAGACCACTCCTTTATTGTAAAAAGCACCTTGTTTTTCAATCGGTAACTTACTGTTTTGAATTGCTACGTCATAGGCAGTTAAAGCATCTTCAGACTTTTTATTTCTGTACAAAGCATTTCCTAAATTATATTGAGCTTTTGAATTTACTGGATTCTTATTGAGTGCCTTTTTATAATTTTCTTGCGCTAACTCATACTGCTTATTATTATAGGCTTCATTTCCCTTTTTAATCAGTCCTTCCGAATTTTGAGCAGTAGCCTTAAATGAAAATAAAATCAATAAAAAAAATGGAAAACGAAGTTTTGGAAGCAGATTAATAAATTTGAATTTTTGAACAGAAGAAACTTCTGTGATAAAAAAATCAATGACCAACAACAAAAACACGATGGCTAATAAAAAGTAAAAGAAATATTGATAAGTGAGCATGGATTTTTCAGTAATCGGCTTTTGATCCATTCCGTTTAACTGCGACAGCAACTGATTCACCACAGCATCTGTGCTAGAATACAATTGATAAACCCCCTTGCCATTGACTGCAATACTTTTTAATTCAGCCTCATTCAATTTTGTAATCACTGGATTGCCTGCTACATCCTTTTTGGGTGAGTTGGTTTCTGCATCTAAAATAATTGAACCTTCTGGTGAGCCAATACCAATTGTATTGATCATTACCCCTTCGCTAGCAATTGCCTTAGCCAAAGCAATTGCATTTTCATCATGGTCTTCCCCATCGCTAATAAGAATAATAGATCTGAATTTTTTTTCCTTTGCATTGAAAGAATTGTAACACATTTTCAAAGCATCTCCAATAACAGTTCCTTGGGTAGGCACTATTTCGGGGGTAGCAGTTGATAAATACATTTTAGCAGCCGCATGGTCTGTCGTGAGGGGCATCTGTAAATAAGACCTACCAGCAAATACCACAATTCCGATTCGGTCGTTCCCTAATTGATCAATTAATTTAGACAACACCTGCTTCGCTCTTTCTAATCTATCAGGCTTTATATCCTGCGCAAGCATACTCTTACTCACATCTAGTGCAATCATGACATCTATACCACTTCGATTAATCTTCGTATTGCCCATAGGTAAACGAGGGTTTGCCAAGGCAATAACTCCTATCGTGAATGCAATAGAAAAAAATATAAATTTTAGGCGAAATTTTTTAGAACTATACTCCCGTATAAGTTGATTTACCAATTCAGGATCTCCAATTTTATCAATGGTTTTTTTCTTCCAGCGAATAACAAAAATATATAGCCCAATCATCATTGGTAATGCAATCAATCCGATTAAATACTCGATATGTTGAAACTGAATCAAAGAAAGTTTTTTTAATTACCCTTTACAGATTTTATTCATTGTACAGTCATAAGAAATTTTATTAGCAAAATATAATTTGACCTACATTTTTCCTTCAAAAAATCCTAACTTTTTTAATATTCCTTTTGTGATTTGTAAACGAATTTTATCGATGTCAATATTTGAATCCTTTGATTTTACGAAGGTCACAAAAAAATAAGGATGCTTATTTTCTTCAATCCAACCAATGACCCAAGCAATTCGGTTTCCTTGTTGATCCCTATTCCAACCCGTCTTATATGAAAGAGAATACAATGTATTTTCCTCCTGTTTCATCACATCCCTCACAATTTGTTGCGTTCGTTTTTGAAATGGCAGTTGATCAAAGTATAAACGCTTCATCAATCCAAGTTGTTCATCGGGTGAAATCTGTAAGCTTTGGTCCACCCAAAAACTATCAACCTGCTCACCCAAATTCATGTTTCCGTAATGTAGACTATCAATCCATTGTTGCATTGTATCCTTTCCGATTCTTCTAGCAACCTCTTGAAAATAAGGCTCTGAACTTACCTTAAAAGCATCTTCCATTGTCAAGTCGCTATTCCAAGATGCTGGTTCACGCGTAACTCCATCCCATTTTATCACCATTTTTTCATCCGAAATTTTTCCAATTTCCAAACCAATCAATGCATTTACAATCTTAAAGGTAGAAGCAGGAGAAAATCTAGCGGTATCCAATGCCATATTGTATACAGTCACTTTTCCATCTGAATTATTCAAAAGAGTAAAACAACCTTCTACTTTATTTTCCTCAAAATACTTACCTAGACTATTTTCAACCTTGGCTCTATTTACAGAGCAAGAAGTAAAAAATACCAATAAAAGAACAACCGCTATCTTACTTAACAAACTAATAATTTTTTTCATTTTTAATTCTTTGATATAAAAATCGTTTAAAATACCAACACGCTAAAGACCAATGATTAATTAGGATCCCGACTTGACGTGCTTTGCGGACGCATCTAAGGTTTCATAAAATTCAGTTCCATATTTTCTAACCAACGCGTCTTTCAAAAAAACATACACAGGTACTTTTAATTTTTTTCCCAAATTACAGGCCGCACCACAAAGATCTTCCCTTGGCTCATAATTAACGAATTCAGTTTTTTTATTCTTGCTCAATTGAACCCTAATTGGAAAAAGATGACAACTAATTGGTTTTTTCCAATTCACTTTTCCATCATTGTAAGCTTGCTCAATACCACATTTAACAATCCCCTTTTGGTCAGTTATACCATATACACAAACCTTACTTTCAATAGTAGGAGTAACCCAACCAAATTCCTTGTCATAAACATATTTACCTTGCTTGAGCAATTCATTTTTATTTTCTTCACTGAGGTATGGAATGACTGCATCATAGACCTCATTTAAATGTAACAGTTCTTCTGAGCTCAATGGAGCACCTGCATCTCCATCTACGCAACAGCCTCCTTTACATTTATTAAGGTCGCAAACAAATTGTTCTTCAATAATTTCATCGCTAACTAGCTTATTATCTATTACTATCATATCTATTACAAAAGTACTGACAAACAATTAAAAGGGATTTAAAAAATACAATGGACATTTAAATCAAACCATTGCTTAACAAAATTTTATTAATTTTTCCATCTAAAAGTTTGTAGCATATGATTAATATCTATTTGAATGAAGTCTTGGATTGGTTTTAGCGAATCTACATTTGGTGCAACATCAAAATACAATGCCCCTCTAAGAAAATGCCGACTGGTGTCGGTAAGGAAAAATTGTTTTGCGGTAGCAGCGTTACCGCCTACCTTAAAAAAAACTCCTCCAATTCCATTTTCTGTCTTGAATAAACTGTCACTAATTGAATTGGATACTACATTGTTTTTGTTAGTCAAGGTGTACGCATCATTAACCAATTTGTCATAAATATTTATTGCTTTTAAATCTGAATAGCTCCCGTCAGCTCCTTTAATTTTATATATTGAGGTGCCGCCAACTGACTTATAACTCAAAAATATTTTACTATGAAACTGAGCAAAATCAATATTTATCCAATATGGACTTTCAGTTGAAACATCGAAATAGCTGCTATCCTTCACTATCTCTGCATAAATTGGGTATTCAAAACTAAAAGGGAAATCCTTTACATCAAATTTCCTGTAGGAATGCTCAGGTAATTCAATTTTGAAATAACCTCTTTTCTTTGAAACGTAGGGCGAATTGCAAGAAATCACGAAAAGACAAGCAAGCAAAGGAATAAGATTTTTTTTAAACATTTCACCTAAAACAAAATATTTTATATGCATTGTAAATCGTTCGAATTTTTAAAATAGATATTAAATACTGATCTCAATTTTCTTTTCACTGCAGATGTAATCCTTTAAAAAATTATAAAACTCATTGGTTTTTTCTGATAAGTACTTTGACTTTATCAATTCTATTTTTATTAATTGCCAGTGTGATAAAAGTAAAATCGCCGCTAACCACCGCCTCTTCCACCTGAGGAAACTCACCTGCTATTTCTAGAACAAGTCCGGCAAGTGAATCACTGTCTCCCCTAACTTTTTCAAAAATATCACCTGGCAAAAACATTGCCTTGCACACATCGCTGATCATTGTTTTACCTTCAAAAATATAAGTGTACTCATCAACTTTTGTGAATGCACTCTCTTCATCATCAAATTCATCCTGGATATCCCCAATTATTTCTTCCATAATATCTTCCAGCGTTACAATTCCAGAAGTACCTCCAAACTCATCCACCACAATGGCAAAATGAATACGCCGATTTCGAAATTCTTGCAAAAGGTCTTCTATTTGCTTTTGTTCATGTACAAAAAATGAAGGACGAATTAAGCTATGCCAATCATAATGATCTACTTTACTTGCATTGACATAAGGCAATAAGTCTTTGGTATGGAGCATTCCTTTTATCTCATCCAGATTGCTGTTGTAAACTGGTAAACGAGAGTAATGTAGTTCTTCTACTTTTTTAATCAGTTCTTCAAAAGAACTATTGTAATCGATGCCACTCACATCAAGTCTTGTGCGCATAATTTGTTTGACCGTCGTGTCACCAAATTTTCGAATGCCTTTTAAAATCTGTTTTTCTTCAATGGTAGCCTCATTTTCTGGCAATAAATCAATAGCATAATCCAATTGGCTATGATCGAGAATCGAAGCTTTGTTCTGGGAAAATTTCTCCTCAATACCATCACCAAAACTTACCAATCTTTTACTAAGTCTATAAAAAAGATTATTGAAAATTTCTATGGTAAGTGAAGCGGTAGAGGCAAACCAAATTTTATGATGGGTGGCCCAAACTTTTGGCAATACCTCTCCGAAAAGAACAATTAAAAAAGTAACTACAATAACTTTTATCAAAAAAATAAACCAAAAGCCAAACTGAAATACCTCCAGTAACCCGTCCATCAATTCGTTTGATATTAAAATAATACAAATATTCACCAAACTGTTGGTAATAAGCAAGGCTGCCAACAAGGTTTTAGGCTGTTCCAATAAAGTTATAATTCGTTTAAAGGAAGGCTGTTGCTTAGTCTTAAGCATATTGATATCCTTATAAGTAAGGGAAAAAAAGGCAACCTCAGAGCCGGATAAAAGAAAAGAAATGATAAACAAAACTACCGCTAAAAAGACAAGCACCGCAGAGGCGGAAGGAGTTATACTAATTAATGTGAAGTGAAACAAACCGGCAGTTTCCATAACCGAATGGTAATCCAAAATTATTTTTTTAGTTAATAATATTTCTAATGAATCTAAGCTTACTAGTTTTTATGAATCTCTTTTAGAGATTTAATAATTAAAAAGGCAATATTTCTGCACCATCTTCATCGGTTGAAATATTTTCCATATCGTCTCCCCCTTCTGGCGCTCCGGAAACCATGCCACCTTCACTTTTTTTATCAAGCATAATCAAATTATCGCCTACAATTTCTGTTGCAAATTTTTTATTCCCTTCCTTGTCCTCCCAGCTTCTAGTTTTCAAACGGCCTTCTATATAAACTTGGCTTCCCTTGTGTAAATACTTTTGGGCAAGCTCCGCTAATCCTCTCCACAATACAATTGTATGCCATTCAGTCTGCGAAATAAGTTTGCCACTTTTATCTTTGAAAGTCTCGGTGGTTGCTAAGGAGAATTTAGCAACAGCAATATTGCCCTCCAAAAATTGCATGTCTGGATCCTTGCCTAGGTTGCCGATTAACATCACCTTATTAATACCTCTCATTTTCGATAAATATTATTTTAAGAATTAAATTACCTTATGCTAAAACAGCATTAAAGGTACATTTTTATCCGTTAAATAGTTACTGATAAATTTAGGGAAAGGCAGTTTATCAAATGCCTTTTTACTTACCTTTTTGTACCCCTTTAATTCAATTGGATTGGTGATTGTAATTTTTACAAATTGCCCATAAATTGTTAGGTGAGTTAATAAATGCTTATAAACAGGTGAAATATGCAACAATTTAAATTTATTTTTCCCTAACAGTTTTTTAAAATGAGATAAGTCGTTCATTTCAGCAGGACCATCAGATTCTATCAGTACCAATTCATACAAATTTTCCCAGATATCATTGGCTCCTCGTTTTCTCACATAAGTATTACCCTTGTAGTCAATCTGAAGGTAATATAACCACCTTGTTTTTTTGACAATGGTTTTTTCCTTGATCGGTAAGAGCTGAACGATACCAGTTGAAAAAGCCTTACAATTTTTACTCAATCCACAACTGTCGCAAAGGGGCAACTGAGGCTTACAGACTACTGCACCAAAATCCATTATTGCCTGGTTGTATTCGCCGGGCTGACGTTGATTGAGTAATTCATTTGCCAAATTACCAAAAACTTTCTTTCCTTCTAGGCTGTCGATAGGAGTTGAAATGCCAAAATGCCTTGCTAAAACCCTAAAAACATTGCCATCCACTACAGCATAAGGTAGTCCAAAAGCAAAAGACCCAATTGCAGCAGCTGTATAAGGCCCAATCCCTTTCAATGATAATATGTCTTGATACTGATCGGGAAATTTTCCATTTAAATTATTACTAATATGTTTTGCGGTGGCGATCAAATTCTTGCATCGAGTATAATAACCCAATCCTTCCCAGAGTTTAAACACTTTATCTTCTGGAGCATTTGCTAAATGTTGAATAGTAGGAAACGCAGCTATAAAACGATGGTAATAATTTAATCCCTGGGCAACCCTTGTTTGCTGTAAAATAATTTCACTAAGCCAAATTTTGTAGGGGTCTTTTTCACCTTTCCACGGCATTTCACGCGTATTTTCATCCCTATTCCATCTAATAAGGTTCTTTACAAAGTATTTTTGGCTAGCTTCCTCTGTCATTATTATTCAAATGTCTGTTAAATTATGAACTAGTAAAACTTTGTTATCAAGGTTAGGGTGATCATTTAAGAATTTAAACAAATAAATAACAAGATTTTAGCCTTAAAAGGTTTATTACTAACTGATAATCAATTAATAATGTTGCATTTATCGAATTTATTAATTAATTTGCTCAAAGAAAAATTTAAACTTTAAATAATGAGAAAAGCAGACCTAATTTCAGCTATTTCAGAAAAAACGGGTATCCCTAAAGTGGATGTTATATTCACTTTGGAGACCATGTTTAAAGAAATCAAACAGTCCCTTATTGCAGGCGAGAATATCTATATCCGTGGATTTGGAAGCTTTATAACCAAAAAAAGGGCTGCAAAAATTGGAAGAAATATCAAGAAAAACATTGCAGTAGAAATTCCAGCTCACAATACTCCTGCTTTTAAGCCTGCCAAAGAGTTTGTGCTTGAAGTAAAAAACAAAAAATTAGCCCAAAACGTCTAGCCCTAAACGCTTACCTTTGCGCCTCAATTAATTTTTGTGAAAAAACAACAAATTATCCTTTTGGCAGGAGGTCTTGTAATTTTTGCTAGCCTGTTCTATTTCGGCAATACAGTCGCAACAAAGGATCTCTCATCAAAGGGTGAAGCCCCAGGGCCAGCAGCGGCAGCTGCTTTCAACATTGGCAAATATATTCAAGATGCTAAATCTAAGCTAAGCGTTTCTCAAATTAACTACATTAACTCTTTGGAAAATAGCATCTCCCGAGGAGATGTCTCGGCTCAACAAATAAAGGTTTATAACCAGCTTGCCAGCTTTTGGGCAGATTCTATTCACCAGCAGGAAATATATATATTTTACACTTCCCAGTCAGCTAAGTTGGTAAATTCTGAAAAAAACCTCACCTTTGCTGCCCAATTGATTTTAGCTGATCTCAGAAATGAGTCTGATCCAGCCAAAAGAGGTTGGAAAGCAGAGCAGGCAATTGAGTTATTTGAACATGCTATTACACTTAATCCTAACAATCCAAATCTGCAAGTAGGCTTGGGAAGTTGTTATGTATTTGGAAAAGGTATGGTAGGTAATCCTCAAGAAACCATGAAGGGTATCCAACAGCTTTTGCAGGTTGTACGCAAGGACTCTTTAAACATGCAGGCTCAATTGGTACTAGGAATTGGCGGGGTGATTTCAAATCAATTTGATAAAGCCATTGACCGTTTATTGAATGTATTGAAATATGAGCCCAGTAATCTAGAGGCAATATCTTGGTTAGCTGATGCATATGCTGGTAAAGGAGACAAGGCCAACGCTTTGAAATGGTATGAAATTAGTAAACGGATGATTAACAATCCCGTTTACACAAAAGAAGTAAACGAAAGGATTAAATCGCTGAAATAGATTGATTGGGTTTCAAACCAACTGTTATATTTCATTAAATATTTATAAAATTTTTATTAACAAAAAAAAGACTAGGTATGCCTTGTGGTAAAAAAAGAAAACGTCATAAAATTGCAACTCACAAACGTAAAAAGCGTTTAAGAAAGAACCGTCATAAGAAGAAATAATTTTCTTTTTAACATAAGTGCCGGCTCCCTCAGGTCGGCACATCTTTTTATTTAATAGGCATTGAAGGTTATCTAGGAATAACACTTTGTGCCTCGTTGTACGTTACCTTTTCGTGCTGTACCCGTCTGTATTAAAAGCAAAATTAGTGACAAAGGAACTGATTATAAATACTACTCCGCAAGGCGTTGAAATAGCCTTGTTGGAAGATAAAAAGCTCGTGGAGTTGCACAATGAAAAAGCTGATGCAAATTTCGCTGTGGGAGACGTGTATCTTGGAAAAGTCAAAAAACTTATCCCAGGTTTAAACGCCGCATTCGTAGACATCGGATTTGAAAAAGATGCGTTTTTACACTATACAGATCTAAGTCCTTATGTTAAATCAATATTGAAATTCACCAATATTGCTATCAATGATCATTCAGAAAAAGGTTTTGATTTTGGTAAATTTCCAGTTGAACCAGAAATTGTAAAAACTGGTAAAATAGCAGAAGTTCTTGCAGGCAAACCAAATGTATTGGTTCAAATATTAAAAGAACCTATTGCTGCAAAAGGACCAAGATTAAGTTGCGAATTGTCTTTACCAGGTAGATATGTAGTGATCACTCCTTTTAATAATATCATTGCGGTTTCTAGAAAAATCCATTCTAGCGAGGAAAGAAAAAGATTGCACAAAATTGTTGAATCGGTAAGGACCAAAAACTTTGGAGTAATCGTGCGTACTGCCGCAGAAGGAAAAAATACTGCAGAGCTTCATGAAGACTTACTAAGTCTTTTAAATACTTGGAAAACCATTCAAGCAAATTTGAAAGGTGCTGTTCCACCTTCGAAAATCTTAAGTGAACAAGGGAAAGCAAACAGCATGCTGCGCGATTTACTCAATGAAGATTTTAACCGAATTGTAGTAAATGACAAAAATATTTTTACAGAAACAAAAAGTTATATCCAAAGAATTGCCCCTGAAAAGGTGGAGATCGTTTCCCACTATAACAATAGTGCTCCCATTTTTGACAGTTTTGGTATTACCAAACAAGTAAAAGCTGCATTTGGCAAAACAGTCAACCTTCCAAGTGGAGCCTACCTAATTATTGAACATACAGAAGCCCTTCACGTAATTGATGTAAACAGTGGTTATAAAAGCGTAAGCAATAACCAGGAAGAAAACGCCTTGGAAACAAACTTAGAAGCTGCCGAAGAAATTGCGAGACAATTACGTTTAAGAGATCTTGGGGGGATTATAGTAGTTGATTTCATTGATATGAAATTAATGGAGAATAAAAAACGTTTGGCAGATGCGATGGAACAGTTTATGCGCACAGATAGGGCCAAACATGCAGTCCTCCAGATCAGTAAATTTGGATTAATGCAAATTACCCGGCAGCGCATGAAGCCGGAAATGAATATTAATACTTCGGAAATTTGTCCAAGCTGCAGTGGCACTGGCAAAATTTCATCTACACTTATATTAGAAGATGAAATTGAAAAAAACCTTAGTTACTTGATTATGCAAAAACACAAGGGTTTAACCATTCAAGTAAATCCTATATTGTATACTTTTCTAACCAGTGGATTTATATCAAAAAGAAGGAAGTGGTGTTGGAAATATAAGCAAAAAATTAAAGTAGTTGCTAATTCTAATTATCACCTTACAGAATTTCATTTTTTTGATAATAGCGAAGAGGAAATAAAATTATAACAAAATGGGTTAAAGAATTTTAACCCATTTTGTTAAAGTAATTTATGTTAACCCTTTATTCCATCTTGTTCTTCATCGTCATCAATAATGAATAAGCACCTTTGGTAACAAAATCAGCTGAAACCAAATTGCTATTTACTGGCAAAAGAATTTCTGTAAACTCATTTTCACTTTCGCCCAGTTCCACCTGAACCATTTCAAACTTATTGCCTCCTAGAGATTGGTAGATGTATTGTTTACCCTCAAAACGAACAACCGCATCGACTGGCAAAGAAATTGATTTTTTATTTTTCACTTCTATTTCTGCATTCATAAAAGTTCCAGGAACCAACGATTTGTCGTACACTTCAAAATGGCAATGCACTTCAGTATTTCCCTCAGCAGAAATCTCCTTCCCTATTAATATTATTTCACAAGGATATTTTTTATTAGGATAATTATTGGTATAAGTTACAAGGTGTTGACCAATAAATAGTTTGTCCAAACTTTTCTCAAACACTTTCAAATTTAAATGGACATCCAATGGATTGATCAATTCAAACAATACATCAGTTGGAGAAACATATTTACCAATATTTACATTCACCTTCGAAACAAATCCATTAATAGGCGAAAGGATATTTATACTTCTTAAAATATTTGTCTCACTGATTTTTTCAGTGCCAATTCCCAATAAATCAAGCTTAGCTTCTAGTGCCGTAATTAATACACGCTGGCTCCTGTATTCAACTTCGGATAACTGAGACTGCTTATCACTACTAGCCTGACTTTGATTCAATTCTTTCTGACGCTTAAATTCATTTTCTAGGTATCCAATTCTTGCCTTCGCTGTTAAGTAATCCTGTTGTAATTGTATGTACTGTTGATCTTGAATCACTGCAATCACTTGACCTTTATTTACACGCATTCCAGGTAGTAATTGAGTGGTTTTTAAATACCCTCCTGATGGCACACTAATAGAAACTAGGTTCTGAGGGGGCACATCAATTTTACCATTTACTTTTAAAATCGATGAGATTTCCCGCTGCTCCAACTTACCCGTTTCAATACCAGCATTTTTTACTTGTGCTGAAGTTAGCAATACTATACGTTCTTCTTTGCTGAGTTCAACTGGTTTGCTTTCATTTTTCGACGAACATGAAACCAACAATAAAATAGATGCTATAAAAAAAGTAGAGGTCTTCATAAATTAAAATATTATTGATTGGTTAAATAATTTAGTTGAATGATAGATTCATTCAAATTTTTCAATGCTTCCAAATACTCATTTTTTAGCAAGGTAGCTTGGTGAATAACCTGCCCCCATTCTAGATAATTAATATTGCCACGGAGTAATTGCTGGTTGGCCGTAGTAGTAATCAATGCAGCATTTTTTAAAGCTTTCGATTCGAAATAATTTACCGTTTCAAGATGCTTTTTGTATTGAATCATGGCAACTTGATAGTCTGCTTGCAACTTTTGCATGCCAGACTGATACTCTTGAACAGCCACTTCTCTATTAAATTTTGCAGCAGCAATTTTATCCTTTTGCGTTCGAGCAAAAACCGGAATGGCCAATCCAAGCTGGACTGCACTAAAACGTTGACTTCCTAGATAAATTTTATTGTCGGCCCCTGTTCCACGAATACTGGTGTTATTATATCCCAATGAAAAATCAGGAAGCAATCTACTTTTTTCAACTTCAATACTAGCGTTTGCAATTTGCTGTTGTTGTTCAATTAATCTAAGGGAAGCGTGATTTTTTAAAAGGGAACTGTCTGAAATTAAAGACCCGTTCAATTTGTAATCACTGTCCTTAGGCACATAAGATGAAGCAGTATTTAATAACAACTGAAACTCTATCTTCAATATTTCTAGATCTTGTACAATTTGGTTTAACTGAACCCTTACTTCGCCTAATTGAGTTTCTATACTTACTTTTTCAAGAATATTCGATTCGCCTTTTGACAATCTTAATTCAGCACGTTTATATAAATCAGCATACAAACTATCTGCCTGCAATAAAAGTGACTTTTTTTGATTCACATATAAAATAGTATAAAATAATTGTGCCACCTGTTTCTTCAATAGGCTTTCTTTGACTGACACATTTAGCAAACTACTTTTCCATTCCTGCTGCATTAATTCCTTCTGATTTAAATACACTTTAGGAAAGGAAAAGGATTGGCTGAGGCCAAGCTTTGAATCATTGTAGATACTATTTATTTGTCCAGCTTCTGCTGTAATACCCATTTTTGGAACAGCTGCTCTAGTAGGGATAAGCAATTGCTGGTATTTAGCTTTTAGTTGCTCATTTTTAACAAGCAAATTATTATGAATGGCAGAATCAGTTGCTGATTTCAGCGTGATAGATTTTTGAGCAATGCCGACACTGCTGACACCAATCAATAAAAGTAAAAGTATAGAAGCAATGATACCAGAATTATTTTTGGTAGATTTTATTTTAACAAAAGTTCTAGATTCAAAAACCATATATAAAACTGGTAATACAAAAAGGGTTAAAAATGTTGCAATCAATAAACCACCAATCACCACTGTTGCTAAAGGTCGCTGAACCTCAGCACCTGCACCATTGCTTAAGGCCATTGGCAAAAAGCCTAGAGAAGCCACACAGGCAGTCATTAACACAGGACGCAACCTTACTTTTGTGCCCATCAATACAATTCGTTTAACATCTTTCATACCCTCGTTTTTTAATCGATTAAATTCGGCAATTAAAACAATGCCATTTAATACAGCCACACCAAAAAGTGCTATGAACCCAACTCCTGCACTAATACTGAAAGGCATCCCTCTAAGTGCTAAAAATAAAATACCTCCAATAGCTGATAATGGAATGGCAGAATAAATCAATAAGCCTTGCTTAATAGAAGTAAAAGCAAAATAAAGTAGTATAAAAATTAAAAAAAGTGAAACAGGAACAGCGATCATCAATCGTTGTTTGGCTTCGTTCAAATTTTCAAAAGCACCGCCATAGGTAACATAATAACCTGCTGGAAACTTTACTTGTTTCTCCACTTTTTTCTGTAGCTCATTGACAATACTTTGAACATCTCTACCTCTTACATTAAATCCAACAACAATTCTGCGCTTCGCATCTTCTCTTTGAATCTGGTTGGGGCCATCTTGTATTTGAACATCCGCCAATTGGTACAAGGGTATTTGTGTACCCTCGGGGGTGGGAATAAGTAAATTTTGAACATCCTTTACATCTCTTTTTAAATCGCCTTTTAAACGAACTACTACATCAAATCGCTTTTCTCCTTCAAATAACAAACCTGTACTCTGGCCTGCAAACGCAGTATTAACGACTCTGTTGATATCACTAATATTCAAATTATACTGGGCGATCGTATTTCTGTTGTAACGAATAATTATTTGAGGCATCCCAGCAATGGGCTCTACATATAAATTTTTTGCACCTTCTACACCGTTTACAATTGTTCCCAATTTGGTAGCGTAAGTAGCAAGGGTATCTAAATTTTCACCAAAAATTTTACACACCACATCCTGTCTAGCACCAGTAATTAACTCATTGAATCGCATCTGAACAGGAAACTGAAAACCTACGGTAACACCTGGCACTACCTTAAGAGCAGCACTCATTTTTTCAGATAACTCATTAAATGTTTTTGCCGATGTCCATTCTGACTTTGGTTTTAATATCACCATCATATCACTTGCATCCATTGGCATTGGATCAGTTGGCACTTCGCCACTACCAATTTTGGTTACAACTTTTTCGACTTCAGGGAACTGAGTTTTTAGGATATGGGCTGCCTTCTGGGTATTAACGATTGATGTATTTAAAGTACTTCCACTCAATACTCTAGTGTCTACCGCAAAATCGCCTTCTTCCAATGCAGGTATAAATTCACCTCCTAAAGAAAGCAATACAAAAACAGATACGATAAACATTCCTGCTACAGAAATCAAAACTGTTTTAGGAAAAGCAACTACCCTACTCAATGCAAATTGATAAATCCTCTCCACTTGCATCATCAATCTATCCGACCAATTTGGTTGGTGTTTTACTTTTTTACTTAAAAAAAGTGCACTCATCATTGGAATATAGGTGAGAGAAAGAATAAATGCCCCTAACAAGGCGAAGGCTACTGTTTGTGCCATCGGCTTAAACATTTTTCCTTCTATTCCTTGCAATGTAAAGATGGGCAGATAAACTACCAGTATTATGATTTGGCCAAACACCGCACTATTCATCATTTTGCTGGCTGAAAATTTGACTTCGTCATCCATCTGAGGTTGCGTTAACTTATTGATGTCGGCAAATTTCTTACTGTGCGTAAGTTGATGCATTACTGCTTCTACAATGATTACTGCACCATCCACTATCAATCCAAAATCCAATGCACCCAAACTCATCAGATTACCACTCACTCCAAAGAGGTTCATCATGATGACTGCAAAAAGCATTGCCAGAGGAATTACAGAAGCAACTAAAAAGCCTGCTCTGAAATTTCCAAGAAAAAATACCAATACAAATACCACTATTAACGCACCTTCTAATAGATTTTTCTTTACCGTACCAATGGCGTTGTCTACCATTTTTGTTCTGTCTAAAAATGGTTCAATTACTACTCCTTCTGGTAAAGATTTTTGTATTTGGAGAACTCTTTCTTTTACTTTTTTTATTACCTCACTACTATTGGCTCCTTTCAACATCATCACCACTGCACCAGCAACCTCTCCTTTGTCATTGAAACACATCGCTCCATAGCGGGTTGCAAAACCAATTTTTATATCGGCTACATCTCTAATAAATAAAGGAGGTCCATCCTTGGTTCTTTTGATTGGAATATTTTCAATGTCCTCTATATTTCCAACCAATCCTTCTGATCGGATATACAAAACCGCTGGCCCCTTTTCAATGTAGGCACCGCCAGTATTTTCATTGTTCGTTTCCAATGCTTTAAAAACATCGGTAATGGTAATATTATAGGAAAGTAATTTATTCGGATCTACCTCTATCGAATACTGTTTTAATTTACCACCAAAACTACTCACCTCCGCTACACCCTTAACACCCAACAACTGGCGACGCACAATCCAATCTTGAATAGTGCGCAAGTCTGTTTCATTGAACTTATTTTCATAACCTTCCTTTGGTCTTACAACGTATTGATAAATTTCACCAATACCCGTACTAACAGGACCTAATTCGGGAACACCGATCCCTTGAGGAATTTGGGACTGCACTTTTTGAAGCCTTTCGGCTACTTGCTGTCGCGCCCAATAAACATCGGTAGCATCATCAAAAACAATCGTAACCAACGACAATCCAAATCTGGAAAAACTTCTGATTTCCTTTAATCCAGAGATATTGTTGTTTGCTTGCTCAATTGGAAAAGTTACCAATCGTTCAATATCTGTAGCTCCAAAGGAAGGAGCAATGGTAATTACTTGTACCTGATTATTGGTAATATCTGGCACTGCATCAATGGGCAATTTTGTGAATTGGTAACTGCCATAACCTATAAGAGCTATAATAAATAGCCCAACAATGAGTTTGTTTTTTATGGCAAAACCAATTATAGCATTTAGCATAATTGTCTTTTAAATAATGTAAAATGAATCTTGATAATGTGCCAATTATATAAATAGCACAAATTTGAGAAACCTTTGCGTTCTTTCAAAAAATAAACCTAACAAGATTTTGGGGGCTGCCAAATTGAGGCAATACTAGAAGGTGATATTGGAGAAATATAATATCCGTATAATTTCTTTTGATTAAGCTCTAAGGGCTTGATAAAAGAAAATTGAACTGTTATCGGTACAAAATCTGCTATAGAAGCAGCAATACAAAAGCTTAAACTTTTAAAAGGCAACTTCATATCTCTTGCATAATCGTTGTCTTTCGAACTTCCATTGAGATAATGCATAGCTAGAAAATCCAGCATCGAAATATCTTTATCGGCAAGCTTGTGCTCAGTATAATGCTGAAAAACTACCGGTAGTTTCAACAACTCTGCCGCTACTTGAGTAGAAAACAAATAAATGCATAGAAATAATATGGCGGATGCTTTTTTCAGAATTCAAAGTTAGTTTATTTGGATGTACTATTAAGAAAGAATGTAGCTAGCCTAAAACTTAATTTTCCTTTATTTTATTTATGCGTAAATAAAAATCAGCTATATAGCTGATCAAAGAATTTTTACCGGCTTTATTAAGCCAAGTGAACAAATGTTTTAAAAATAAAAGCGGCCAATAGCCCTCCTACAATGGGAGCTAATACAGGAATCCAGCTATAACCCCAATCGCTGTTACCCTTATTTTTAATAGGCAAAATTGCATGCATAATTCGGGGGCCTAAATCCCTTGCAGGATTAATGGCATAGCCAGTAGGACCGCCTAAAGACAAACCAATACCTAAGACTAAAAAGGTAACTGGTAAGGAATCTAAACTTCCTAGGGAGCTGGACGATTTTGTCATAAACAATATTCCAAACACCAAAACAAATGTGCCTACTACTTCTGTTATAAAATTATTTACTGAATGTCTGATTGCAGGAGATGTACTAAAAACTGCCAACTTCAAAGAGGGGTCATCGGTTTCATCAAAATGTGGTCGATAAGTAACCCATACCACCAAGGCTCCAATCATTGCACCTGCAAATTGCCCTGCAAGATAGACAGGTACGTCATTCCAGGAAAAATCACTAAAAGCTGCCATCGCAATTGTTATCGCAGGATTTAAATGTGCTTTACTTCCATGAGAGGCTACATAAGCTCCAGTAAAAACAGCTATCCCCCATCCAATTGCGATTACAATTAAACCACTATCATTACCCTTTGTTTTTGGTAGCACCACATTTGCAACAACACCATTTCCTAAAATGATCATTATCATTGTTCCTATTAATTCAGAAAAAAATGGATTCATAAAATAAATTTTTAGGGTTATAAATTGATTAAATAATTTTTTGCCAGATCGTTAAATTTATCCAATTCCTGCTTTTCCCATACCGTATCTTTGCCATTAAAAAATGCCAATGTTTTAGCTACCATTGGCGCTGCTTCCATTGCAGCCTTGGCGTCAAGAAAAAGCAACCTTGTTCTTCTTGCCAATATATCCTCTATCGTAATAGCCATTTCATTCGATACAAACCATAACAATTCTGCTTTGGTATAACTGTAATTGGGGTGAATTTTTTCTGAAAATACGGGATCAGCAGTTGTCATTAATTGAATTTCCTCCTCATCTGTTCCGTAAATACTCATGGAAGTAGTTGACTTGTTTTTTATCCACCCATGTATTTTTAAATTTTTTGTCTTACAAGATACTCTTTCTAATCCAGCCGACTCTATTGCTTTGTCAATAGCATATTCAGCCATGCTCCGATAAGTAGTCCACTTACCTCCCGTAACTTGAACCAAACCAGAGGGCAAAACTTTTACTACATGATCTCTGGGCATGACGGCTGTATTCTTTTCATTGCCCTGGTTTGCCAAAGGCCTCAATCCAACAAAAATACTTTTTACATCTGCAGTAGTTATTTTTGAAGTAGAATATCTATTAAAGTGATTGATAATAAAATCGATTTCTTCTTTTAATGCAGTGGGTTCTGTTGTTATATTTTCTACTGGTGTGTCAGTAGTGCCCAACAATAATTTCCCTTGCCAAGGAATCACAAACAACACTCTTCCATCATCCGTTTTTGGAATCATCATAGCCGTATTGCCTCTAAAAAAATGATGCTCCAATACCAAATGAATACCCTGAGAAGGAGCAATCGTTTTTTCAGAATGCCCTTCTGCTAATTGCAGCAATTCATCTGCAAAAACACCAGTAGCATTTACAACTACCTTTGCAATAAATTCATACGACTTGCCGCTCAATTGATTGGTTGCCTTTACCCCAGTAATTTTATCATTTTTCTTAATAAAATCAGTAACTCCAAAATAGTTAATTACCGTTGCCCCCTGTTCTATTGCAGTCTGGGCAAGATTTATAGCCAGTCTGCTATCGTCAAACTGACCATCGAAATAGAGTACCCCTCCAGTTAAATGATTGGTAGACAAATCTGGAAGTTGAACCAACGTCGATGAGTTTGACAATAGTTTTGTTTTGCCCAAACTTAATTTTCCAGAAAGAAATTCATAGAGCCATAACCCAATACCATAATACCATTTTTGCCACCAACGATAACAAGGCAATACAAAAGGAATTGAATGACAAACATGCGGTGCATTTTTTAAAAGCCTTCCTCTTTCTAGCAAAGCTTCTCTTACCAAACGGAAATTCCCCTGGGCTAAATATCTTACTCCTCCATGAACCAACTTGGTGGCTCTGCTAGAAGTGCCTTTTGCAAAATCGTATTTTTCTAATAACAAAGTTTTATAACCTCTGCTAGCAGCATCAACAGCACAACCTAAACCGGTAGCACCTCCACCAATAATAATTATATCATAGTTATTATTGGTGTTTATTTTTTCTATCTGCTCTTTTCTATTCATTGAAATACTTAAAACTATTAAGCTATTGATAAAGCCGCTGTAATTGCCTTCTTCCAGCCATTGGTTAATTCTGTTCGCTCTTGCTCAGACATAGTGGAAGAAAATACTTTTTCAATTTGCCATTGCTCTTGCAATTCATCCATATTTTTCCAAAATCCAACCGCCAAACCTGCAAGATAGGCGGCGCCCAATGCAGTTGTTTCTGTAACTGTCGGACGTATCACATTTGTATTGAGGACATCACTTTGAAATTGCATTAGTAAATTATTTTTAGTCGCTCCCCCGTCTACCCTTAATTCTTTAATGCTGATACCGCTATCTGCTTCCATCGCTTTAAGTACATCCATGGTTTGGTAGGCAATACTTTCAACTGCTGCTCTTGCAATATGCGCCGATGTGCTTCCTCTGGTCAATCCAGTAATGGTACCCTTTGCGTGTTGATTCCAGTAAGGAGCTCCTAGTCCGGCAAAAGCAGGAACGACATACACTCCATCAGTAGTATCAACTTTTTTTGCCAGCGCTTCTACCTCAGAAGAGGTTTTAATAATACCCAATCCATCTCTTAACCATTGAACCACCGCCCCGGCAATAAACACACTGCCTTCTAATGCGTACTGGGTAACTCCATTAATTTTCCAAGCTACTGTAGTCAATAAATTATTATTAGAAAGGATTCTTTTCTCTCCCGTATTCATCAACATAAAACATCCTGTGCCGTACGTATTTTTTACCATTCCTGGTTGAGTACATAGTTGACCAAATAAAGCTGCCTGCTGATCACCTGCAATACCTGCAATCGGTATTTCTGTTCCTAGCAAACTGGTACTGCCGTATATTTCACTGCTGCTCCTAATTTGAGGTAACATATTGCCGGGTACATCTAAAATTTTTTGTAACTCTCCATCCCACTCGCAATTTTCAATATTACAAAGCATTGTTCTACTAGCGTTGCTCACATCGGTAATGTGAACTTTACCCTTGGTTAAATTCCAAACCAGCCATGAATCTACCGTTCCAAAACACAATTCTCCTTTGTTCGCCTTTTCTCTTGCACCCGCTACGTTGTCAAGAATCCATTTTACTTTGGTTCCGCTGAAATAGGCATCAATCACCAACCCTGTTTTTTCTTGTATGATTTTTTGAAGTCCTTTTTCTTTAAGCTCATCACAAAAATTAGCCGTTCTTCTATCCTGCCAAACGATTGCATTGTAAATAGGTTCTCCAGTATTTCTATCCCAAACGATCGTCGTTTCACGTTGATTGGTAATTCCAATGGCTGCAATATCCTTTGTTGAAATATTTGCCTTTGCCAACACTTCTTTTGCAGTAGCCAACTGTGTTTCCCATATTTCTTTCGGATCATGTTCTACCCAACCTGGTTTTGGAAAAATTTGTGTAAATTCTTTTTGCGCAACTGCTATTATGTTTCCGCTTTTGTCAAACACAATAGAGCGACTACTGGTAGTACCTTGATCTAGGGCTAGAATATACTGTGGCATCGTTAATGAATATTTTTACAATGAAAAGTTAAGCAGAATTATCTGCAATTAAAATGGCAATTGAAAGTTTAAAGTAGCTTTTTTTTTTCGATTAGCAAGCAATCGCACTATCCTATCTGTTAAAAGACAAGGCACCTAGTTTATAAAACTAGATGCCTTGTCTTTAATTCATTATTTATAAATAGGCTTGATAGATTAAAATATCAATTAAGCCTATTTTAAATTATACTCCTAATGACCATCCTTCGCGATAAGCTCTTTTTACAAACTGATTCGCTTCGTCAAAGTTGGTAACCTTCATATTAGGTCCATCCCATAATAATTTAATATTACGTCCAGGATATTGATCTTTACCCTTCGCATCCTTCTTAGAAATATTGTAACTTCTAATGGCAAGATTACCCATTAAAACACTTTCAGTTAAAGGTCCTGCAATATCAAAATTAGAACTTAGGTCATTAGCTTTATTACTTCCATATCCAGCGATAGCACCTTCTACCCATGCTGCGTAATGGCCATTGTCTCCATTGGGTACACGTGCGATGGTTTGAGGCACCATTGCTTCTTTTTCTTTGGTACGAGAGGTAGGTAATAGATTGGGTTTAACACCATAAGTACCGCACATCATCTTACCTTTTGTTCCCAAGAAAATAGCTCCATTTCCTCCGTCGCCCATTACTTCATTTGCACCAAGTTCCTCAGGACGATCAGGTTGCATACCACCATCCATCCAATGTAATTTAATATCTGGCTTACCATCTTTTCCTTTAAAGGTAAGGGTGATAGAAGATGCAACAGGGCCTGAATCTGGATACACACCTCTCTGCCAATTTTCAACATAAGGAGTTGCTACACTACATTCAGCAGAAGTAGGATAACCTAATCCCAAAACTGCGAAAGCAGGAGCCATAATATGACAAGCCATATCTCCTAAAGCACCGGTTCCGAAATCCCACCATCCGCGCCAATTGAAAGGCAATAATTTATCTACATAATCTCTATAATTAGCTGTACCCAACCAAAGATTCCAATCCAACCCTTCAGGAATAGCTGGCTTGGCAGAAGACCATGGAATACCTTGTGGCCAAACTGGTCGATCGGTATAGCAATAAACAGTGTGTACATCACCGATGATTCCTGCATTGTACCATTCTTGTAATTGTCTAACGCCGTCTCCAGAAGCACCTTGGTTACCCATCTGAGTGACTACTTTATTGTCGTGTGCTGCTTTGGTAAGCATACGCGCCTCATAAATATCATGAGCCAATGGTTTCTGAATATACACATGCTTTTTTAATTGCATTGCAGCCATACCAATTACAGCATGCATATGATCGGGTGTTGAAACAGAACAAGCATCAATTAATTTATGCTCTTTGTCCAACAACTCACGATAATCTTTGTAATATTTAGCCTTAGGGAAACGAGCTCTCATTTTTGCAGCTTGTCGATCATCTACATCACACAAAAAAGCAATGTCTGCTTTACCGCTATTGAAAAAATTAGTGATATCGCTTTCACCTTTTCCGCCAGCACCAATACCTGCTACTTGAAGCCGATCACTGGGAGCTGTAAACCCTCTGCCCAAAACATGGCGGGGTACAATATAAAAACCAGCTGCAGTCAAAGCAGCATTGCGAATAAAATCGCGCCTTGGATTTTTTGGACTGTTGTTTGATTCCTTTTTCATAAAAATTTTTTCTTTAGATAAAGCAAATTAAATTTAAAGGTTCAAGTTAACATTTACAACTTATTCAACCAAATGCAATTTTTTTAAACTTTATTTTAAAAACAACTCGTTGTTGCACTCTGTTTGCAACTGGAAATTTCAAATCCAAAATGATTTACTTCATTTTGACCAAAACTTCACCCAATAAGCACTTAAGCCTTTTTTAAGGGTAGGATAATAATTAAAACAAAAGGCTCCCCAATACAATTGGAGAGCCTTCAAAGAAATTATATAGTTTACTTATTTATACTGAGCCATCAAGCCCTTTGCCATTTCGGTCATTTTTTTCAGACCCTCTTCTGGTAAGTTGCCTTTTTTAAATTCAGCTAATAAATCAGCATGTTTATTTTCCATTTCCAATAAAAAATGTTCTTCAAAAGCTTTCACATTTTTTACAGCAACTTCTTTCAGTAAACCTTGTGTACCCAAGTAAATCATCGCAACTTGTTTTTCAACAGTCATCGGTGAATACTGTAATTGCTTTAAGATTTCTACGTTTCTAGCACCCTTATCAATTACGTTTTTGGTTGCAGCATCCAAATCACCACCAAATTTAGAGAATGCTTCTAGCTCTCTGTAAAGCGCTTGGTCTAATTTCAAAGTACCCGCAACTTTTTTCATTGACTTGATCTGTGCGTTACCACCCACACGGCTAACCGAAATACCTACGTTGATAGCTGGACGAATACCTGCATTAAACAAGTTACCCTCCAAGAAAATTTGGCCATCAGTAATGGAGATAACGTTGGTAGGGATATAGGCAGAAACGTCACCCGCTTGAGTTTCAATAACCGGCATTGCGGTCAATGAACCTCCACCTTTTACAAGATGACGGATAGATTCAGGTAAATCATTCATTTGTTTAGCGATGTCATCTTTGGCAATAACCTTAGCGGCCCTTTCCAACAAACGACTATGCAAATAGAATACATCCCCTGGATAAGCTTCACGACCTGGTGGACGACGTAACAACAAAGACACTTCACGGTAAGCTACCGCTTGCTTAGAAAGATCATCATAAATAATCAATGCTGGCCTTCCGGTGTCACGGAAAAACTCACCAATTGCAGCGCCCGCAAAAGGAGCGTAGAACTGTAATGGAGCTGGATCAGATGCAGAAGCTGCAACAATGGTAGTGTAAGCCATTGCACCATATTCTTCCAATGTTTTCATGATACCCGCAATGGTACTTGCTTTTTGACCAATCGCTACATAAATACAATATACAGGTTTGCCTGCTTCGTAAAATTCTTTCTGATTAATAATGGTATCTACGCAAATAGCCGTTTTACCAGTTTGACGGTCACCAATTACCAGCTCTCTTTGTCCACGACCAATTGGAATCATTGCATCGATCGCTTTGATACCAGTTTGTAAAGGTTCTTTAACGGGTTCACGAAAAATAACACCTGGTGCTTTACGCTCCAATGGCATTTCGTACAATTCACCCACCAATGGACCTTTACCATCAATCGGCTCACCCAATGTATTGATTACACGACCGCTCATTCCTTCTCCTACTTTAATAGAAGCGATCTGGCCTGTACGCTTAACTTTATCACCTTCTTTAATGGCTCCACTGTCCCCCATCAATACCACCCCAACATTGTCTTCTTCTAGATTCAATGCAATTGCTTTAACGCCATTGTCAAACTCCACCAATTCTCCACTTCTTACATTGTTTAATCCATACACTCTAGCAATACCATCACCCACCTGCAACACAGTACCTACTTCTTCAAGGCTTGCACCCGCATTAAAATTGCTAAGTTGTTGACGAAGTATCGCCGAAATCTCATCTGGTTTAATTTCTACCATAAAAATTGAGTTTTGTTTTGTGCCCTGCTAAAAAAATGTTTACCTCTTTTATTCTAATTTGTTGGAATTGTAAACCCCATTAATGGTTGCTTTTAGCAAAAGCCTTCATTTAAGGCTGCAAAGGTAATGGATGAGGGTAAGAATGGCAAAAAAATAAGGGGTTTTTAAAAGAAAAAAGTCCACATTTTTTGATGTGGACTTTTATTGAAGCCAATTGATTGGGATTAACTGACCAAAATTTTTTATCTATTTTTAAAAGATCGCTAAAGGCCGTGGATACTTGCCGATTAAAATAGGCAAAACAACCTATCCTGTCTACCTGATTTTGTGCAAATAATCGTTGTTCAAAAACTGTTTTTTAACGTCTTTCAAATCCCTCGAAATACTTGCGTCGAGCGATTTGCCACCTGCTTCCAAAATGAACCCGCCAATTAAAGACTCGTTCACCATTGTCTCTAGGTCAATGCTTCCAGTTGGGTTGCCTTCCTTTACCTTTAATAAAATAGCTTCTTGTAAAGCATCTCCCATCGGCACTGCGGTAGTAATCTTTACTTTGTGTATATTATTTATAAAATTGTATTGATCGACAAAAGCAGCCGCTATTTCTGGCAAATTTGTTTCTCTCGTTTTGGTTACCAACAATTTGATGAAAGAAGAGGTTAGTACGCTTACCCTTTCTTTTGTGATAGACTCAATTATCTTTCCCTTTGAGGTTGGCTTAATGATTGGGCTCCTCAAAACCGCTAAAAAATCCGGATTGCTCTTACAGACTCTTAAAATAAATTTCATGTCACCATATACGGTATCCAATTGCTTTTGCTCAATGGCTAAATCAATGATACTTTTTGCGTACCTGGTTGCTAAACGTGGATTGGTCATTTTAATTTATTAATTAAAAATTAGAAAACGGTCGAGTTTGAAATTAGCGGTGAACCTCTTTCAAAACTTGCTCATTCACTAATTAAGTTTCGCTTCAGAAGCTAATTGTTTGATGTAGAGTTCTTGCTCAGCTTTGTTGCTTAATTCTCGACGCAATATTTTTTCGCTTACTTCGATCACTAGAGTGCCCACCTGATTTTTAAGGTCGGTAATGGCAGCCATTTTCTGATGATTGATGGTAACCTGCGCATCTGCAACAATCTTAGCAGCCTGGGCTTTGGCTTCTTCTTTTGCATCGCTAATCATCTTGTCTTTTATTTCTTTGGCCTCTTTCAAAAGCAATGCCCTTTCTTCACGAGCTTTTACTAGAAATGCTTCATTGTCATTTTTCAATTGAGACATTTCAAGTTTTACTTTCTCTGCAGAAGCGATAGAGTCAGCAATGTTTTGCTCCCTATCAGAAAGTCCTTTAATAATAGCAGGCCAAGCGAATTTTTTCAATAAAAAAAACACGATTAAAAAAGCCAATAATGTCCAAATTAATAATCCTAAATCGGGGGTTAACAGTTGCATTTTTTATACAATTAAAACTGAAAAATAATAATTTCTGAAAAACTGAATATTTATAACAGCATGAAGGCTTGTTCAAAAAAGTCCCAAAGCTGGAAAAATCAATAAAACTGCATCCTCCGTCCTGTACTTTGGATGCAGTAATAATTTGTGTAATGGTGTCGATTACAAAACCATTGCCAAAAATCCGATAATGATAGCGAACAAAGCAGCACCTTCCACCAAAGCGGCAGCAAGGATCATGTTTGCACGGATATCATTAGAGGCTTCTGGTTGACGGGCAATCGCTTCTACAGCGCCTTTACCAATCTGTCCGATACCGATACCTGCTCCAATAGCAGCAAGACCTGCACCTACCGCACCACCTGCATTTGCTAATGCATCTAATAACATAAAGTTCATAATTGTGAATTTATACTGGTTAAAAAATAAACATAGATTCAATCAATACTCACTAGGCATGCGCATGTTCATCCTCATGATGATGCTCACCTTCAAATGCCTGTCCTATAAACACTGCCGTAAGTACAGTAAAAATAAAGGCCTGCAAAAACGCTACCAACACTTCAATAAAATATATAAAAACGGTAAATGCAATTGAAACAGGAGATGCTGCAAAGCCCAACGCAGGTTGTATTTGAGCAAATATAAAAATCAATGAAATCAAACATATGATAATGATATGACCTGCCACCATATTAGCAAATAGCCTGATGATTAAAGCGAACGGCTTTATAAAAACACTCAGAAATTCTACTAATACCAAAATTGGTTTTACAAAGCCTGGTACACCAGGAGGATTAAAAATATGCCCCCAATAATGTGAGTTGGAACTAAACATAATCACTACAAATGAGATCAGACCCAACACCACAGTAAAGGCAATATTTCCAGTAACATTTGCTGTACCTGGAATTAATCCAATCACATTGTTTATTAAAATAAAGAAAAATACGGTTAGCAAATAGGGCAGATATTTATTGGCCTTGTGGCGCAAATTAGGTCGAGCCACTTCATCTCTTACAAAAGCAACTAAAACTTCTACCAAATTTTGTTTCCCTTTAGGAGCCGAACTAACTCCCTGTCCAGATGAATAGGTTTTAGCTACGCTGATCATCAACCAAACCAAAAATGCCAGTGCCAAGATCATCTGCACTACATTTCTTGTAGGGGATAAATCAAAAACTTTTACACCCGCTTCAACAGGTAATATCTTGCCCTCTTCCAATTTATAGCCTTTCACTTCTTTGTGCCCATGCTCAAAGGCAGAAGACATGAAAAAAGAAAATCCATTTTGGGGTGAATATAAAAATACAGGTAATGGAATAGAAACAGGATGAAGTTCACCGTCGCTGCCTTTATAGTTTAGAAAATGAAACTCGTGGGCGTCCATGATATGCTCAAATATGACTTCTTTTGCATTAAAACCCTCTTTTTTTGGAGCTGCATGCTCTTCGGCACCATTCTTAGCTTCATGCTGAGCGCTTGCTGTAAAGGAGTAGGATAATAAAATTGTGCTTAAAACCGCTACCAGTAATGATTTAATGCTCTTTGTGGCCATATCTTTCCAGAAATTTGGCGCAAAGATAGGAGAATATTGAATAATTGGGTAAGGAAAAGTGGCTTTTTTAAGCTAAATTTTTATGAATCGAGGATTAATCCAAGCCCATTTCTTTCCTTACTAGTTTAATTTTTTCTAATTCAAGTACATCAATCTGGTCTTTCGGGCGATTGATCGCTTTTTTATTGGCAATAAGCTGATTAATATGAAGGAAAGGGATTTTGATATTTTCAATTTCCGCAATAGATGCTTTATCTAGGCAATCGTTAAACGAATAGCCTTCTAGACCTACCATATGGATTAAAATATCGAGATGAACACCTGAACCAATATGAAAATCTGTCCAACCGGGTATAAATTCAAATTTCTCTAAATTGATATCAGGATATCCAAATTGAGAGAAAACCAACCCAAGCTTTTTCCTATTTTCCTTAACATCTTTGATCCATATATCAATATCATTTGTAGTTCTAGAAAAACCATGAAGGTTAACAGCAAGTCCGCCAACCATAATATAATCGACGTTAAAATGATTGAGTGATTTCCAAAAATTCAATAAATTTTCGTCCATTACGTCCATTGAGCTTATGTTATTTTTTATGAGTAATTTTTGCTTTAGAAAGCATCTTGTCAATTCGCATCAATCGCATCATAATACTAAATCGTTCCGAATAACTAAGATTTAAGGCTGCTGTAATTTTTTTTCGTTCTGCAATTTCCCATACGTCTTTAACACCTTTATCTTCAGGCAAAATGGAGTGTTTGGTATTATTTTTTTCAAAGCTCATAACTGCAATTTAGTAAAAAAACCAGGTAATTTTTATGGAAAATTAGCTTTCCTTCTTCATTTCAAACTGCATTTGATGTAACTGGTAATAAGCCCCTTTTTGTTTTATCAGCTCTTCATGAGATCCAAATTCCTTTATTTCACCCTTATCGAGTACAATGATCTTATTGGCCTTACGAATCGTGCTCAGTCGATGAGCAATAATAATAGAGGTTCTTCCTGTTATTAATTTATCAATCGCTTGCTGAATCAACTGTTCACTCTCAGTATCTACTGAGGAAGTAGCTTCATCCAAAATTAATATTGCAGGATTATAAAGCAATGCTCTCACAAAGGATAACAATTGTCGCTGACCCAAAGACAGCGTTGCACCTCTTTCCATCACATTGTAATCATAGCCTCCTGGCAATTGTAAAATAAAATCATGTATTCCTATTAATTGAGCGGCTTCTATAACCTGCTCTTTTTTTATATCGTTGTTACGAAGGGTTACATTGTCATAAACAGATCCACTAAATAAAAATACATCTTGCAAAACCACTGCTATTTTACTTCTTAAATAAAAAAGATCAAAGTCAGTAATGTCTATTTCATCAATTGCAATTCGACCCTTTTCAATATGGTATAATCTATTCAACAAACTGATAATAGAAGTTTTTCCACTTCCGGTATTACCAACAATGGCGAGTGTTTCACCCGCATTAATAGAAAAAGAAATATCCTTTAAAACATATTGCTGCTCTTGATAAGCAAACCATACATTTTGAAAAGACAATGCTCCTTTTGAAATTGCCAATGAATTCGTATGCAATTCTGTAGCACTATTTGGACGAACAAAATCTTGATTGTCCATTAATTTAAAAACCCTTTCTCCAGCAATCATGCCCATTTGCAATACATTGAATTTATCAGCAATCACCCGCAGTGGTCGAAACAATAAATTGAGACATAAAATAAAAGCAGTGATATTGCCTGCGGCTTCAGGACCTTGGGTGCCGCCTGCCCACCATACCAGTAACCCAAGTGAAATGGCCAATATAAGTTCCACGATTGGGAAAAAAACAGAATAGGCAAATATAGAGCGTACGTTGGCATTGCGATGCTCCTCGTTAATATGATTGAATTTTTTGAGCTCTCTGTCTTCCGCAGCAAAAGCCTGTACAATACCAATACCAGTAATATGCTCTTGAACAAATGCATTCAATTGTGCCACCGCATTGCGCACACGGGTAAATGACTTACTCACACTTTCTTTGAAAAAATAAGTTGAAATAATCAGTAGTGGAAAGGGGACCATACAAATTAGTGTCAATTTCCAATCGACATAAACCATATAACTCAATACTGCAATAATTGACAATAAATCAGCAATGATGGGAATTAATCCATCACTAAAAATATCGTTGATCGACTCTATGTCATTGATTGTTCTTGTGGTAAGCGTTCCAATGGGGGTTTTATCAAATTGAGATAAATTTAGATTGATCACTTTTTGATAAGTCGCTACCCGCATATCTTTTACCACCATCTGCCCGAGTGATGCTGTAAAAAAAGTAAAAATAAAACGGCAAACAGTTTCAACTAAAAGTATGCCGAGCTGTATGACTGTAATGCCAATAATTACCTGTGCAGCACCTTTCAAAAACCAAATTTGTGCTCCAGGCTGCATTCCTTTGTTAATGGTGATTTGAATAAGCCATGGCCGAATTGGAGAAATGATGGCTAAAAAAATGGCTAAAAATAGCGACCAGAAAAATTTTCTTTTATAGGGTGCGGCAAACTTAAATACCCTTCTTAATATAGAAAAATTGAAAACTTTTTTATCTTTTACCGGTTCAGTCATTCAACAAAGGTATTGAGAAATTGGCTGTTAAGCCAAGCTTATACAGATAGTAAAAACAGCTAAAGCGCTCCTTCCATTTTTTTATTATAGGCTTTGATAAAAATAGCACCCAGATTTTTATAGGGAGGGATATAATCATCCCAACTTTCTCTCACTCCCTTATTTTTATCGCTGTAAAATAAGTTCGTTAGAGATCCCCACATATCTTTCCAGACCAGCATTTTTCCAGAGGCGATCGACTGATTAAGATAATTAAGAATAGGTCTATTAATATCCCCTTTTCCTATTTCTTTTGTAGAAATTATATGAGCATCGGGACTGGTACTAATAATTTGACTTAAATTTTTATAGCCCCCGCATGAACCCAGCACAATTATTTTTGCACCTCCAACCATTCTTTCTATTGTGCGCGGTAGCCAATAACTATGACCTCTGTGAACAACCACTGCAGGCTCTAAGTCGTTTTTGGCAAGATATTTAGCTAAGTGAATTTGAGCAGTGTCATCTAAATTTTGGTCATTGTCCAAAGGTAGATTGGCATAAATCCATACTTTTTTTCCCGTAAGAGATTTGATTTCTACCCACTCTTTTTGATAATTTATTTTCCATTCCTTAGGAGAAAAAGAATTGATGAATTGTGGAAAATACATCTTCCCATCCTCATCGCCATAAAAGAATACCTGCTCTATCACTCGACCACTATCATCTGCAATATATTTATAGTCGAGAGAATAAATAGATGGAATTCCTATCTGACTCGTTAGATCAATTGTATTGTTAGCGGCGGACAAAAAAATTGTTTTTAGCAATCCATAAATTGTTTTTCCTTTTACGTTGTTTTGATTAATTCTCTTCAGTTCATTAGAACTTACATTTTTTAAAATATTCTTTAGTAACAATGTGTCGGTGATGCTACTATAGCTATCCGCTACGTCTACCGCATCTTCTAAATTATTTCCATCATCCAAATTAGCAACAAAAGCCTTCATCAAGGTGGTGCTATTATTTGCTGGCATTGTTTTTAAAAAAGTATCTAGCTGATTAAAATTAGCAGCCATCTTAATAAACTTTTTAAAGAAATCCATATTGACGCTTAGCAGCAGCGAGTCTCCCCTAGGTTTAGTTCCCATTCGCTGCAGTAACCTAGCAAAACTATGTTTGTAACTAGAAGTATAAATATCATTTTCTCCCATTACTATAACATAATAAAGATCTTCCGCTGATAAAGGGTCTATGGCCCGCATGCGGATGTTTAAATTGTTCTGCTCATGTAAATTATTAATGGGGGTAATAAAATGCTTGATTGCTTTGCGCTGCAACATTTTTCTCAACCCATTTTCGCCAAACATTGCAATGGGCGTATCTTTCATTACCCCAAGCCTATAGTAATACTCCTTTTCTGTTTTTACCAATAACTTAAAATATCCAATGCTATCCATCTTCGTTTCACCATCACCAATAATTTTTTTTATTGCTCCAATCGTAACCTTATTCGATAATAGATTGTCTAAAAATGGATAATACAACAATGCATTTTCCAACTTAGTTATCTGCACAATCGTCTTTACAGTTGGATTGGTATTGCGCTGTATTAACTTTCCCTCCAAAGATTTAGTAGAATTAGCATAATTATACAATTGTTCTGGATCATTTTTGCAAGCTATTACTACCAAGCTGTCTGCAAAAGACTCGTTGGCATAAGGGCCGATAAGAGAAAGAATTTTATCAGGATGAAGATGGCAATATTTAACAAACAGCCAGTTCCGACTTTCTGTATACCCTTTGTTTTGGGGAAACACTTCAGTTAGAACTGATCCTGCTTCAAAGCTCATTTCTGATATGAATGGAAATATGCTAGTGCCTTTCCAATTGGCTAGCCAAGCCTTATAAAATACATCAACCAATAAGGGAGCTAGGGAGGGATCTACTTTTTTTTGTCTCCAAGAAACTCTAAAATTTCTAATGAACGACTCTATAAAATTAAGTTGCCTTATTTTTTCATTGTTGCTTACTATTGAATCATTGGTTTCAACCAAATATTGATATTCGTTCAATCTTCTTATCAGCGCATCCGTTACCTGTAAGTTTACCTCTTCATTCTTAGCTACTCGGATCATGCCATCAATAATGCCATCTTCCTTATCTGCCAATAATTGTTCATTGTCTATGCGATCATGAAAAAGTTGCCTATTAAGTGGAATTACTACAGAATCTGCCGAAGCAAAAACTTCTGCACTTAAAAAAATGATTATGATGGAAATAAAAAGATATTTCATAGATACAATCTTAGTGCAAAGATGGCAAAAAATCTTATGCTTTTAAAACCTCAACGAGAAGCTTTTCAAAATTCACAGAATTTCGCCCTTTTTACTACTTAAACCAGCAAATTTTATTGCATAATTTTGCACTAAAATGCCTTAACAATTTAATAATACAGGAAAGGCTGCAGTCTGACACAATGATTGAAGGGTTAACCTACTTTTGCAAAGAGAATATAATATGAGCAGTCCAAAAAAAATATTAATTGCAGATGACGAGCCAGATATTCTGGAGATCATTCAATTCAATTTAGTGGCGGAAGGCTATGAAGTAATCACTGCAAAAAATGGTGACGAAGCGATTGAGCAAGCTAAAAAACACCTCCCTGACTTAATCATATTGGATGTTATGATGCCTGGAAAAACTGGCATAGAAACTTGTAACATTCTTCGCTCACAACCCGCCTTTAAAGAAACATTGATTGTTTTCCTTTCTGCCCTTAGTGATGAAGGAACTGAAATTAGAGGTTTAGAGTCAGGTGCAGACGATTATATTACCAAGCCTATCCGACCAAAAATTTTAATAAGCAAAATAATTGCTCTTTTTAGAAGACTCAAGAAAGAAGGCAAATCAATTGTTCAGTATGGTGATTTGATTATTAATAAAGAAAATTATCTCGTTAATTATAAAGGAGATGATATTATTTTAGCAAGAAAAGAATTTGAACTGCTGAGTTTATTGGCTTCCAAGCCAGGCAAGGTCTTCTTGCGCAACGAAATTTTGAATCAAGTATGGGGAACCGAAGTAATTGTTGGTGACCGTACCATTGATGTTCATATCCGAAAAATTCGCCAGAAACTCAACTTGGATTGCATTACTACTGTTAAAGGAGTAGGCTATAAATTTGAATTATAGTTCAAGTTGACAAGTCAAGTAATGAATTGTTGCCTATATTCGTAGGGTAATTTTACAGCCTCCATGAAATTTTAACCAGGAAAAAAGATGTTTTCACAAAAAAATCTTTCCCCGCAGCAATTATCAGCCACCACTGCTTTAATTATTTCTTTACCCTTCGCTATTGGAAGTTTTTATCTTCAACCCTCTTGGTGGATTCCACTCGTTTGTTTGGTTGTCATTTTTCTTGCCTGCTATGGTTTGATACTTTTTATGGTACAAAGTTTTGTGTATCGTAAGATAAAATTGATTTACAAATTAATATATCAAACGAAAGCTAGTAAGCGAGAGGAATTTTATTACAAAAACATTTTGCCACAAAAAAGTATAGATGAGGTAAGGGAAGATGTAGAAAAATGGGCCTACCAACGAAAGGCGGAAATTGAAGTGTTACAACAAAATGAGGCCTATCGAAAAGAATTTCTTCAAAATCTTTCTCATGAATTTAAAACGCCCATTTTCGCGATTCAAGGGTATGTAGACACTTTACTGAATGGGGCCCTGGACAATCCTGAAGTAAATAAAAAATTTCTAACCAGTACTTCTCGAAATATTGATCGACTAGTAAATCTAATAGATGACCTTGACGAAATTTCAAAACTTGAAAGAGGAGAACTGCTCTTAGTCAAAACTAATTTTGTTATTCAAGATCTAGTGAAAGAAGTTTATGAATCCCTTTCCATTAAAGCAGAAGATAAACAAATTAATATGGTCATTAAAAAGGGCTGTGAAGTAGCTCTTACGGTATTTGCTGACAAAGAAAAAATAAGACAGGTATTAACTAATTTGATTGACAATAGCAATAAATATGGAAAAGCGAACGGCTTAATCGAAGCCAGTGTTTATAAAATTGATGGGGAGAAAATTTTAATAGAGATTAGTGATGATGGGTCAGGTATTTCAGAAGAACATATTGGAAGAATTTTTGAAAGATTTTATAGAACTGATTTGGCTAGGAGCAGAAAAGTAGGTGGAAGTGGTCTAGGACTAGCAATTTGTAAACATATTATTGAAGCGCATGAGCAAACGATTCATGCAAGAAGTACAAGTGATATTGGATCTACTTTTGGATTTACCCTTGAAAGCAAAAAAGATTAGTTTTTAACAGCTGATATTTTACATTAACAGTACTCTTTATTGAAGAGCCTGGTTGAGAGGGCATTCAAAAACTACTGTTTCAAATTGCCTCAACTGAGTTGTTGATAGTCAAATAATAAAAAGCATCTATTTTTTCAAAGAGACAATCAATTCTTTGGCTGCATTAGATAGTTCGGTTGCCTGCATTTTTCCTTGAAGTGTAAAAGAAAAATAATTACAGCCTGATTTATTCATTCCGAAATTAATATCCTGAATTACTTTATTCATCTTAAAAAAATGTAAGGACCCATCAAAGCCACATGAATAGTTGATCTTGCTATTTTTTTGAGAAACAAAGTCAGTCAGTTGGCTAATTATTTTTTGATCTTTTATAATTTTTACTGTTACCACTGTATCCATCGTTCCATCACCTTTGAAGTAGTTGATAGCAACACTGTCTGAATGAATGATTTGCTCTTTAATCAACTCATTGGACTGATTGCATGAAGAGATAATAAAAGATAGACTGAGAAATAAAAGAAAATGTTTCATTCAACAAAGATAATGAATTGAGTAAAGGCCAATGAATCAACAGAAATAATGGACAAAAAAAGCCACCCTAATAAGAATAATGGGTGGGAGAAGCACTAAAATAAATGCTTATTGCTTAAGGAATTTAAATTTAGATATTAATCCAAGAATTATTTAAATAACCATATTAACTAATAGTTAAAAGATAGAAATCAAATAAATTATTAAAAAAGAGGTTTGATTTTACCACTCTTCTTAGTGAAATTAGCAGTATCAAAAGCATACTTAGTTCCGTGTTTATAATCATAAAAACTTCTTACCAAAAAAGAACTAAACGCAATGGTTTTAGAAAAAATAGTTTTTGATTTATTGGCTCCAACCAATTGAATGTCTTTTTTATTAAACCTATTAAAAATGAAAGTTGTGCTGTCTAAATTATTTGACTTCCAATTATTTGACGATTCTGAATGGGCAATTAAATGAAGTATTTTAGTATCGAATTTCCATTGAATAATGTTACCATCAACCACTTGAATGGAATCAATTTTTAAAAAAGAGGAGTCTCCTTTTATAATTTTATATTGATGAACTTTTATTAAAAGGTCGGATGATCTACTAAAATAAAAATAATTCGTATCGCTACCTTTTGTAACCTGATAGTTGGCATTATCAAAAAACAGTTCCAAATCAGTAAAAGCATTTAGATTATTGGACATAGAAAGGGAATCAGTTTTTGAGTTTTCCATAATCACACTCGCCTGAATTTTACTATTTTTTTTATCAGCTGACTGCTGATTACAAGCTGCAAGAAAAACAACTAAAATAATAACATGAAAAATAAACCTCATTGCTATAAAATTTTACATTAAAAGTAAAAAAAAGCTGCCATAATAAAATGGCAGCTTTTGAAAATAAAGTATGATTGATATTAGAATTTAGTCCAAGTCTTCCACCAAGTATCTCCAACAGCACAAGCTCCTTTGTAAGTAACTGCAGTGAAATCATCCACACCAGCAGTCTTAGTTGTCAACTTACTGCTGCTAAATGAAGCGCCAGTAGCAGCAATTGAACTAGAAGTGCTAGGGTTAAAATCAGGTGCTGAATAGTTAAAAGGTGCAACCAATCCTACATCCGTATTGTTTGCAGTGATCGTGTTTGCGTAAGATGCAGTGTTTACCCAAGCTAACATAGTTGCGGCAGTTGCACCGGTTGTAAGAGGCGATGCAGCAGCAGAATAGGTTACTGCATTTGCAGTATTTCCAGCAATGATATTATTAGCAAAATTTAAACCTCCAGTTGGTGCAAGATTCAAATCAGTAGGTGTTCCTTTGCTTGCATCAATCAATAAGCCCTTTACAGCACCTTCTCCCCAACCTAGGATCAAAGAATTAAAGATACTGATTTCACTATTTCTACGAATTTGCGCTGCACAAAGAAATAAGCTATTTCCTACAGAGGTAGATGTAACTTTCGGACCCATTACCGTCATATTGCTAAATACTGCAGATGTTTTAACCGGAGCAATTGCAACTAAGTTGTTAGCACTTACAGCGATAGAAGGTAAAAAAGTTTTTCTGTCAGAACCATTGGCATCATTGTCAGACTCAAAAGCTTCACTTTTTGAAATATCTGCAATTGCAGAATCTCTCAAAGAAATACCAAACTGAACCTTACCATTGTAACCATTGTCAGTATCAAAATCATCATCTAATGTTCTGAAAGAAATAAGGTGTTTGCAATTTACAGATCCACCAAACCACTCAAAGCTATCATCATTGGCATAAGAAACTTGCACATAATCAACAACCGTTTGATTACCTACACCACCAAAGGTTAAACCATTAATTTCTTTATCAGGTAAAAATGCGTAACCAGCATATTCGATACGTACATAACGTAAAACACCGCTATTGTCAGCAAGGTTAGAAGTAGCTCCTAAACCATATAAACCTAAACCATCAGAGTTATTAACACCACCTTCAATCTCTCCAATTCCATCAACACCATTAAAAGAAGAGTTGTTGGGAGCTTGACCCAACAAAACTACTCCAGCCCAATCACCTCTTTGAGGAGTAGCAGCTTCTGAAGTAAATACAATTGGTTTATCAACAGTACCGTTGG